>TARA_R110002096_G_scaffold74101_1_pt1 | contig 331803 bp, 269 predicted proteins | sample TARA_R110002096 | Tara Oceans TARA_R110002096 (sample SAMEA4397295) | marine metagenome | biome: Polar Biome; feature: [DCM] deep chlorophyll maximum layer (ENVO:01000326); material: water (ENVO:00002006), including particulate matter (ENVO:01000060) such as... | depth 35 m
ATAACTACCTTTTCAAAAATTAAAACGGGGTTATTACACGAACTCCCGTGGGCAATTAAAATGAGAAGCACAAATACCATACTAACGATAATTCTTTTAATACTCTCTCAAAACTTGTTTAGTCAGCGAATTTGGGGTAAGGAAGATTTTTGCTTAAAGAGAAAAAGCGAAAAATTGATTGGACAACAAGTTAAAATTTGGAGTAATGGCGGAATTTATACAACAATCAACACCTCTAATTTTTTAAAATGGCCTAGTAAAGAAATAAAGGAAAAGTCCGGAGAAAACTCATGGGGTGATTTCTATCCACAGACGGGTGACACGGGAACTGTTGTTCATGTTTTCGATTACGATAAGGGAAGAGTTGCTTCTGCTAAGATTATATATTTAATAAAAATTGGAAATAATTACGTTCCAATCGGATGTGGTTATTTAACGACAATTGACAAATTAGACGAGCACGAAGAGTCTGAATATTGGAGAATTCAAGACTCAATCAAAAATGCAGAGTATGCTCAAGGATGCAAATTCAAAACCTCTTATGTTAATGGGAGTTATTTTAATGCAGGTGCTCATGAAATTGACAAATTAGCTGAGTCATTCGCTTGTGATCTTTCCCAAAATGGTGTTGACACAATACTTCTAATAAAATCATTTTACAATAATCATGGTTTAGGAAATTCAAAATTTGAGGGCATTCTTTGGACAAAAAAAGGAGAAAGTTTTTTAAAGGTGTTTAGAAATAAGGAGAATGTGATTTCCGAAAATGAATCAATCAAAATTGATTTTATAGAGATTCAATCTTTTTTTGATCAAAATGAAATTGAATCTGATACTACATATCCTCAACCCACTATGTGGATAAGCCACGACCTGACATTTTACGTACAATTCAAACAAGGGAGTAATTATTATACAGAATCCTTAACCAATTCAGAATTGACTGGAGATACAAAACACATTAAATCCGTTTGGGTTTCTATGATTTTAAAAGAAATAAATAAAAGCCCATAATCGAGTAGACGGCTCCGTCCCTAAATAAGAACGGAGTGCGCCTCTCACAGCACCGTACGTACGGGTCTCGTATACGGCGGTTCGGTTCGATATACAAACATCCTTACATAGTTATATAAACATCGTTTACACTTTTTAGCTTGCAAATGAAAGCGCCTGGTTCTGTGCATGATTTTAAGACTCGATAATTCCCAGAAAGAATAGCAAGTTTTGATTATGATTATCAAACGAGAGTACTCAAAGTAACTAAGAACGGATCGGTAAGATGGGGCTCTTACAACCGGGTTTATGTATCTGCATCTTTAGAAGGAAAATACATGGGAGCATTAGAAATGGGAAACGGAATATGCAGAGTATTTTTTAGAAATGTATTTTTAGGCTATTTTAACGAAAATAAATTAAGAACTAAAGAACAATATTAAGGTTTGGAACTAATTTAGTGTAAAGTCTGATCTATAAATTTTTAAAGGATGTATTTAAACTAACATTCATGAACTAATGAATAATATTGAAGACATACTTAATACAAATCTTACTTCTAGGACAAAGAATTTTAAGAAAGGAGATTTCGTACAAAAAACTTTTGCAATCAACTCTCCTGCTATTTATGTAAAAAGAGGTCTCCTCAAAAGTTACTTAATAGACAGTAAAGGCACAGAGCATATATATATGTTTGCTTCAGAAGGATACATCATTGGAGATATAGAGGCTATGGAATACAATCGGCCTGCACAATTATATATTGACTGTTTAGAAGATTCACAGGTTGTCCTTTTCAATAAGGAACAATTGGAAAATGAATTATCAAAGGAACAATTAGTAATGTTCAATCACATGCTCTCCAGACGAATTGGAAGATTACAAAGACGAGTTCTTATGCTCATGGGTTCCCCTGCAATTGATCGATATCAATATTTTTTAGAAACCTATCCTGAGTTACCTAATCGTATACCTCAAAAAATGATTGCCTCCTATTTAGGCATTGCGCCACAAACCCTAAGTACAATCCGTAACAAAATTTCTAATCAAAATTAGCTTCATTTCTTCATCTATGTGAATGCATAGAAAATATTAAGTCTCGAAATTTGAGATTTAATTTCAGATTTATGAACATAGCATATTCAAACGGAGAAATTACCATAAAGTGGCAACCAAAAGTATGTCAACACGCAGCAGTTTGCGTTAAAACTTTACCACATGTATATAATCCAAAAGCTTCCCCATGGATTGCTATTGAGAATGCTTCATCGGAAGAGCTTAAAAAACAAATTTCTCAATGCCCTTCTGGAGCTTTGAGTTTCACTATAAATAGATAGAAATGAGTAAACCTAAAATAGCAGATAGAAAACCTATCAAGATAGAATTAAAAAAAGGAGAAGAGCAATATTGGTGTGCATGTGGATTAAGCAAAAATCAACCATATTGTGATGGTTCACATAGAACAACAGACATCACTCCAAAAAAGTTTGTAGCCGAAGAAACAGGTGATGCATACTTATGTATGTGTAAACATTCTAAGAATGCACCTTATTGCGATGGCACTCATGCAAAACTAAAAGAAGAAAGTGATGCTACAGAAGCACCAGTAGCTTTTAGTGATAGGCCAACCAAAGAAGAGCCAACCTTAGCTTACATTAAAGCATTGGCTAAAGATGGTTTATCTAAAACTGGACATCATGGAGAAATGGGAGCTATGGGAGTACCAAGCCCTGAACTACCCAAATGGAATGACATTCAAATTTTGGTAGCTCAAATGGCAACTAAGCCTCTAATGGAAAATGTTAAAGTAAATTCTGAACTAATTATTGGTCCGAATTCCAAAAAGCCTTTAAGGTTAGATATTCCACTTTTTGTATCTGACATGAGTTTTGGGGCTTTGTCGGAAGAGGCTAAAATTTCCCTAGCCAAAGGAGCTGAATTGGCAGGAACAGGAATTTGCTCTGGGGAAGGTGGCATGTTAGAAGAAGAGCAACAAGCAAACTCCAAATATTTCTATGAGCTTGCATCTGCAAAATTTGGCTTTGATTGGGAAAAACTAAAAAAGGTTCAAGCATTCCATTTTAAAGGTGGTCAGGGCGCAAAAACTGGCACTGGTGGTCACTTATCAGGGAATAAAGTTGTTGGGAAAATCGCTCATGTACGAAATCTTGTAGAAGGTACTCCTGCCGTGTCACCGCCAACCTTTGATGACTTACATACTCCTGAGGATTACAAAATTTTTGCAAATAAAGTTCGTGAATTAACTGGAGGAATTCCAATCGGTTTTAAGCTATCTGCTAACCATATTGAAAAAGACATTCAGTTTGCACTAGATGCCAGTGCAGATTATATCATTTTAGATGGAAGAGGTGGTGGAACTGGAGCAGCTCCTTTAATCTTTAGAAATAATATTTCTGTACCAACCATTCCTGCCTTAGCAAGGGCAAGACATTATTTGGATGAGGTAGGAAGAAAAGATGTCACATTAATAATTACCGGAGGTATTCGAGTTCCGGACGATTTCATTAAAGCAATGGCATTAGGAGCTGACGGAGTTGCGGTTTCTAATTCCGCACTACAATCTATTGGATGTGTAGCAGCAAGAATGTGCAACACAAATAATTGTCCTGCTGGAATTGCCACTCAAAAACCTGAATTACGAAAATTGTTGAATATTGATAAATCAGCAAATCAACTGTTTAATTTTTTCTCTGCATCAACTGAATTGATGAAAGTTATGGCAAGAGCATGCGGTCACAATCACCTGAACCAATTCAACCAAAATGACATAACAACTTGGAAGAAAGATATGGCTGAATTAACTGGGATTAAGTTTGGAGGAATGAATTAAAACGACAATCCAACAAAGAATTGTGCTAAAATCCTAATCTAATGTTCAATTTTTTAGAACTATTTATCTATTTTCCAAAGAAGGATATTCTCCCCGCTCAAATCACTTTTTTTAGAGTACTTAAATAATCTTTATTATTAGGTAAGTTTGATTGAGAAATAGCAAAATCCTGTTTCAATAATTTATCGCAGACTGCCATTAATACCAATTTTTTACTCTTTCCTTTATGGGTAATTCTGGGGTAAATTTCTCCAAAAGTTAAATTGTGTTGGCAAGCTGTGAAATACACTAATTGCAGTAATTTAAAACAGATTAAACATCTTAATTGTAAATAATTAGAAAATATCCTAAGATCCTTCGGCTTAAATCAAACCTGTTTTGTGCTAAGATAATTTGCTAGTCATAGAATGAAGAACAATTAAAACCCTCCCCTCGCTTTTCTCGGTGGGTTTTTTTGTTTTTTAGGATGGATTATTTCATGATCCTGGTCTGGGGAGCGAGGACCAATATAAACCCTGACCTCGCTTTGCTCGGTGGTTTTTTTTGTTTTTTGGGATGGATTATTTCATGATCCTGATCTGGGGAGCGAGGACCAATTAAAACCCTGACCTCGCTTTGCTCGGTGGGTTTTTTTGTTTTTTAGGCTTTCGAGTGAACTCGACGCCTAAAAAACAAAAAAACCCTGCACCAAAAAGGTGCAAGGTTTTCATTGTCGGGGCGGCAGGATTCGAACCTACGACCTCCTCGTCCCAAACGAGGCGCGATACCGGGCTACGCTACGCCCCGATAATATTTTCTATTATCGGCTTTTATTGAGATTTATCTCTCAATTCCGGTTGCGGAGAGACTGGGATTCGAACCCAGGGTACCCTTTAGGGGTACGCTTATTTAGCAAACAAGTCCTTTCGGCCACTCAGGCATCTCTCCTGGTTCTCTAAAAAAATTTAGAACTCTCTCCCATTTGTTTAAATGAGGGCTGCAAATTTAGACAACTCTATTAATTATACAAGGCATTTTTTAAGGAAATTTTTGGAAATCACTCAGGGTACTGAATTCTAACATGATAGATGTTCATCAACATCTTTTTAAAGATCTTTTTTATGTCTTTAATCTCTTTTAATGTGATTTCAGCATTCTCAAATTGCCCACTTCCCATCTGATGGTTTACAATTCCTTCTACCAGCTTATCAATTTTTTCATGATCTGGATTCTGAATACTTCGCGCAGCAGCTTCAACACTATCTGCCATCATCAATGCCGCCGTTTCTTTACTAAAGGGTTTTGGGCCCGGATAGCTAAATCTCGAAATATCCGCCTCGTTCTCCGGAAAGTTTTTAATGTATTGTTTATAGAAATACATTACTGTAGTTGTTCCATGATGGGTTCTTATAAAATCTACTAACACATCTGGTAAATTGTTCTTTTTCGCAATTTTAATTCCCTCCTTTACATGGCCAATAATTATTTCGGCACTTTCTTCAAAAGATAGTTCATCATGCGGATTTAATCCCGTATTCTGATTCTCAATAAAATACATGGGTGAAGCCATTTTTCCAATATCGTGATACATTGCTCCGGTCCGCACTAAAAGGGCATTTCCACCTATATTTAATACCGCCGCTTCAGCTAAATTTGCCACTTGTAAGCTATGCTGGAAAGTACCGGGTGCCTTTTGTGCTAGCTCTCTTAGTAATGGACTGTTGGTATCGCTCAACTCCAATAATGAAACATCCGAAACAAAGCCAAAAATTTTCTCCTGCAAATAGATAAATGGAAATGACATGAGTGTTAATAATCCATTGCCAATAAAAAAAGCAAAAATTAACCACTCTCCTTCCTCTAGGTTTAAGGATCCCTCCTGGATAATGGATAAACTAAAATGGGCCAGGGAATAAACCCCAATTATTTTGGCCGCGGTGAGAAATAATTGGCTTCTCTTGTATAAATTATTTACCAGAATAACCGCAAAAACACCTGCTACAAATTGCAAAAAGACGAATTCAAAGCTATTGGGAACTAAAAATCCCACCATCAAAATTGCCACCATATGCACAAAAAGCGCAAATCGTGTGTCGAAAAAAGAACGGATAATTATAGGTAGTATCGGGAAGGGAGCTAGGTAAATGTATTCAACACCAAAATCTACCGCAATTTTACCCATAGCAACAGTAAGAAGTACGTTGAGTAAAATAAAAGCCACCTTGGAAAAGTCTTCCACAACTTTTCTTCTCATTTGGTACATAAAGAGATAGAGCACCAAAAACAAAATGCCAATAAGAAAAAACTGTCCAGTACTAATAAGATAAGCCCTCGATTTTGTGGTAAAAGATCCTTCGTAAGCCGTTTTTAAGGATAGTAACTTGGCATATTTCTCATCATCTACCAAATTCCCTTTAAAAATCACAAGCTCCTCAGATTGAACCATTCCTTGCGTAGGAAGAATCTCATCTATTTGGGCCTGTAAAATACTTTCTGTCCTCTCCTGATCAAATTCAATATTGTAGTTGAGGTTGTTGTTTATGATTCCCAATAGAAAAGAAAATCCTAAACTGTCCGTTTTTATGATTTGCGCCTGGGCTTTTAAAGAAGCTTCCTTTATAGTTAGAAAATCCTCTTCAAATACCGCCCTATCCACATCTGTCCTTAATAGTATTTCTCCGTAATCATTCGCAAGATCTGAACCTATTGGTCTTAGTATCCCCTGCTTATAGACTAAATCCAAGGCATCATTTCCTCTTTGTAATAATTTGGTTTTTAGGGCCAATTCCCTTTCTTGATTTTTGAAAAGGCTAAATCCTCTGGCCTCTTTAAACTCTTCACTTTCCTTAAAATCTTTCCACTTTTTGCCAAATTCCTTTTCAAAATCTGCTTCTGCCTGTACTTGTACTTCGCTGTCTTTTACAAGAAAAAGAGTTTTATTCTGCTGAATTTCTTTTTTTTCCTGTTCCAAGGCCACCTCGGTTTTAATAATGGAAAAGTCGAAAGGTGCTACAAGGTTTTCATAAAGCCAGGGCTTTCCTTTTTGAAATTCATATTTGAATTTTGCCTCCCTTGGAGATAGGTATACCACAAAGAGTACAGAAAAAATAAAGGCGAATAAGGTGGCAATATTATTCTGCCCAGCTTGGAGATAGCGAAATAGTTTTTTCATTCAAAGATTCGGTCTGGCTCGAAATTATCAATTAATTATGATACTATACAAAACTAGCTCAATTTGGGATGACAATATATTGTATAAGGATATTTTATCTAGCCTAGCCATCGGTCATTTTTTCCTTATTTTCGCGCATTATAATTCGACTTCAACAAATTAAATATAAAATGAAAGAGGTAGTAATCGTATCAGCTGTAAGAACACCTATCGGTGGATTTTTAGGTGCACTTTCTAGTATTCCCGCAACCCAACTTGGATCAATCGCCATTAAAGGGGCCATGGATAAAATTAATCTCGACCCAAATATGGTTCAGGAGGTTTTAATGGGTAATGTTTTACAGGCCGGTGAAGGACAGGCTCCTGCTCGTCAAGCAGCACTTGGTGCTGGCTTGAGTAAAGAAGTTCCTTGTACAACCGTAAATAAAGTTTGTGCTAGTGGTATGAAAGCCGTAATGATGGCCGCCCAAGCTATTAAATGTGGTGATGCTGAGGTTGTTATTGCTGGTGGCATGGAAAATATGAGTTCTGTTCCTCACTATATGAATGGTAGAAATGGACAGAAATTAGGTGATATTAAATTAATCGACGGTCTTTTAAAAGACGGATTAATGGATGTTTACAATAAAACTCACATGGGAAATTGTGCTGAGCTTTGTGCTAAGGATATGGATTTTAGCAGAGAAGAGCAAGATGCTTTTGCTATACAAAGTTATAAGAGAAGCGCCGAAGCTTGGGCGAATGGAAAATTTAGCGATGAGGTAATACCAGTAGAAATTCCTCAACGAAAAGGTGATCCTATTGTTTTTTCTGAAGATGAAGATTTTAGCAAAGTAAATTTTGATAAAATCCCGAACCTAAGACCCGTTTTCGATAAGGAAGGATCTGTTACAGCTGCCAATGCCTCCAATCTAAATGATGGTGCCGCAGCAATGGTTTTAATGAGTGCAGAAAAAGCCGCAGATCTTGGATTAAGTCCATTAGCCAAAATTTCCGGTTATGCTGATGCTGCTCAAACTTCTGAATGGTTTACCACTGCTCCAGCAAAGGCAGTTCCCTTAGCTATTGCCAAGGCAGGACTTAGCGCTGAAGATATTGATTATTATGAATTGAATGAGGCCTTTTCAGTAGTAGGATTGGCCAATATGAAACTCCTAAATATTGATGACAGTAAAACCAATGTAAATGGTGGTGCAGTAGCAATTGGTCATCCACTAGGCTGTAGTGGAGTTCGAATTATGGTTACCTTATTAAATGTTTTAAAACAGAACAATGGCAAATATGGCGCTGCTGGAATTTGCAATGGTGGCGGTGGTGCTTCTGCTGTAGTTATTGAATCTGTATAAGATTTATCAAATGCAATACGGGCTTTGTAACCTGAGTATTATCCCACTGCGAGTGGAACCAAGTGACGCATCAGAAATGGTGAATCAAGTGCTTTTTGGAGAGTGCTTTAAGGTTCTCGAACGCAGAAAAAAATGGTCTAAAATTCGCCTTCACCACGATAAATATGAAGGCTGGCTAGACAATAAACAAATTCAATTTGTGGAAGAATCCTTCTACAGGGATTTGGCTGAGGAAAATACTCCTATTTGTGCAGAGCTTATTGAAATTATTTCCCATCCCAGAACTGGAGCCTTTTTTCCAGTTCTGATGGGATCCTTTCTACCCTTTATTAAAGAGGGGATTATCAAAATAGGAAAGGAATCCTACGAATTTCAAGGTCCGGTGATCAATAGTAAATCCTCCAGAGAAAAACTTATTGACTACGCATACCAATATATTAATGCCCCCTATTTATGGGGTGGTAGAACTCCTATGGGTATAGACTGTTCTGGTTTTACACAAATGGTTTATAGACTTTCTGGCTATTCCCTTCCTAGAGATGCATATCAACAAGCTGTACTTGGGGAAACACTTAGTTTTATTGAAGAGTCTGAACCTGGAGACCTTGCCTTTTTCGATAATGAGGAGGGTAAGATTGTTCATGTTGGTATTATCCTTTCCGATAATTATATCATTCATGCCTCCGGTAAAGTGCGACTGGATAGATTAGATCAAACCGGAATATTTAATGCTGAGGAAAATGGACATACTCACAAACTAAGGGTGATAAAAAAAATTATTCCCTAGGTATTTCCATTCATTAGTTGCTTATATTATTGCTCTCAATTTTTAATATTGACAACCATGAATATCAGCAACTTTATGCACCTTCAACAAAATAAAAATGGGGTTCCCGTGCCATTTTTCGACATGTCTGTTGCAGCAGGTGAACCTTCCTATGTATCCCATTCCTTTCAAGAGACCATTAATTTGGATGCTGAATTGGTGATCAATAAAAAAACTACTTTTTGTGTACGAGTGGCTGGACAAAGCATGATTGATGCAGGAATTGATGATGGTGATCTTCTTATTGTTGACAAATCCCTACATCCCGAAAATAATAATATCGTTTTGGCAGTGATCAATGGAGATTATACCGTGAAAAGACTGTATCGAAATGAAGAAGGACTATACCTACAACCGGCAAATCGCAATTTTTCACCGATAAAAATTACAGAGTTTATGGATTTCCGACTCTGGGGAGTGGTAACAGGTGTTATTAAAAAACTCATTTAGTTTTTTGGAGCATCATCCAGTAGATCCATCAGCTTGTCCAGGTTTGGGCTTAAAATAATCTCAGTTCTCCTATTTAAAGACCTGCCCTCTTCTGTTTCATTGTTGGCAACAGGTCTGTATTGACCAGCTCCGGAAGCTATTATCCTCTTACCTTCAATAGCATACTCTTCGGTAAATAATCGGGCAATGGTTAAAGATCTTGCGGTGCTTAATTCCCAATTATCCTTGTATTTAATTCGTATGGGTTTTGTATCTGTATGTCCAATTATCTCAATGTTTATATCCTTATTCTTTTTTAACACTTCCGCCACCTTGCCAATAGCATCTTGTCCTTCTTTATTAAGATTTGCACTGGCTGATGGAAATAATAATTTGTCGCTCAAGGAAATATATACTTTTCCATTTCTCACTTCTACACTCAAATCTTCCGTTTCAAAATTCACAAGTGCTGCGGCCATAGTGGCTTTAAGACGATTCACAGCCTCCTGCTGTTGTTGAAATTGAGCTTCCAAGGCCATTAAGCGTTTTGCCCTAGCCGCTAATGCCTCATCCTTATTCTCTATTTCCTCGGATTGTAGACTTAATTGACTTTCTAAATTTGCTAATTCCTTGCTTGTTTTGGTTTGATAGCTATCAAAATTTGCCGAAATTTTCTCTTTTAGCAACTGTAATTCCTCATTCTTCTTATCTAATTGACTATTGCTCATTTTCTCTTTCAGCAATTCATTTTCAAGACTATAGTATTTCTTTTTGCTTACACAAGAACTCAATCCTAAAAGCAAAAGAAGGGTAAAAATAAAAGGGGGAAACTTTATGGACATAGTGCTAAAATAATTTTATTCAAACCTAAGAATTTCAATGAATAAAGGACTCAAAACACCATGCTAGATTTATAAAAAAAGAGGAAAACAACATAATAGGTTTCCTACTAATAAATTTGAATTGTGGCCAGCAAAACCTAATGGTGGATATTTTTTTAAACAATTAATTCTTGAAATAAATGGAATAACTCAAAACTATTTTATGAAAAATCCATAATAACAAATGCAATTCCGGAACAGTAAAGCGAATACCGCAAAACGAATGCAAAATTAAACTAACACACTATGAAAATGATATAAAGTACAGAAAAGCAAATGCCAATATTTAATTTCAATTTTGGTTGACAAACCGACGGGTATAAGTTTGGCTCAAACTAAATGGTGGCTTTTTAGCCTAAATACTTTAATCATTATGCCGACTCCTAAATGTCAATTTTTCCTAAGCATCCTAATATTATTATTGAGCTATTCCAAAATAAATGCACAGGTAGAACTGAAATTTAATTCACTTTTTTTCATCTATAGGGAGTATGGACTAGCATTGGAAACACCCTTATTAAAAAAATCATCCTTAAACTTTAAAATTAGTGCATATAATCCCCCTAAAAAACCAGATCCTCGGCCACTTATCGATTTTAGTAATTTGTTTTACCATTATCATGATGCTATTTTCCTTAGCACCGAATATCGATACTACCCTGAAGCCATCGAATTACAAAGAAAAAATTGGTTTTATGGGGGTTCCCTAAAATATAGATACACCTATCATGAGGATTTTTCAGAAGAAACTCTAGGTGATCCTTCTGATCTGAAAAGTTTGAGAAGTGTTGAAATTAGTCAAACAAGTTATTCCCTAGCCATCGGCTTCATATCAGGATATAAGTTCAAAATAAGGGACCATATATTTTTAGAATTTTACTCTCAAATAGGTCGGTATATTATGCTGAACACTGTTTATTCCCATGGTTTTGACTTTGAAAAACAATATCCCAATAAAAAGAGATATGATGGTGATGGAATTCCAAGGTTGGATTTTAGATTATTGCTTAACCTCAATTTACGATTGTAATTAATTATTAAGAATGAAAAAGACCAGTATTAGAATAATAAGTAAGCATATGAAAACCATTTACTCTACAGTATTATTGAGTCTATTTCTCTTCAACATTTTTCCGAATAATCTTCACGCCCAAATAGAGTTGAAAACGGATTTACTGGTATTCCTTCATAGAGAAATTGGATTAGCCATTGAGACTCCAATTTCCGAAAACTCCTCAATAAATTTTGAAGCTGCCATTTTTATATCCCCTAATGAACCAAAATATACTGGAGTAGGAAAAGGGATTGATTTTTCCTTATTCCACTACCACGATGCCTTCTTTTTTGGATCTGAATATCGCTACAACATAAAATCCGAAAACCAAAAGAAGACCTTTTTTATTGGAGGGTCCATTAAATACAGATACACCAAGCGTGAAAAATTTGACTACGTTTTCAATTATCCAGTTGGCACATCGCGGACCACTATTACAGATATTTGCCAAGAAAGCCACTCCCTAGGGATAGGAATTCTCTTTGGTTTTAAGCGTAAACTGAGTTCGAGGATATTTTTAGAGTCCTATTGCCAAATTGGGCGTTTCGATATTTTGTCAGTTAAATACTCCAATGCTTTTGATGTTGTGAAAACTTATCCAAATTCAACTGCTCCTTACGGAGACGAATTACCGAGGCTAGACTTCCGTATTTCAATGAACCTCAATATCGTCCTTAGTAAATAATTGAAATATTGAGCTTTAGGATAAAAAAAACCCTTCTAAAATTAGAAGGGTTTTTCATTTTGCGGAGAGAGAGGGATTCGAACCCCCGGACCCGTGAAGGTCAATAGTTTTCAAGACTACCGCATTCGACCACTCTGCCATCTCTCCTAGCGGGCTGCAAAAGTAAAAATATTTTTTTCTCTACAAACAACCATGACCATTTTTTGAAGTCAAATACTTAAATTTACGCTTTGACACTTTTTTATATGAAAAAATATATCCTCCTCCTATTCATACTTTTCCTCTCTATCCCAATGGCACTCGGAAAAAATTTGGGATTGGATGTTTCTTATGCTCAATATATGACCGGAAACAATCAAGCCTATATTGAAATATACTTTGCAGTTGATGGCAATACACTCAGTGTTGGTCAAAAACCTGAAGGAAGCTATTATGGTGGTGTTGAAGTGATTATGAAGTTTTACCAGGATAGCACTTTTATTACCGGAGATAAATTTAGAATCCTTAGTCCTGATTTTACTGACACCTCAATTTTTACAGGAATTTATTTACATCAAGAAAGATATCCCTTGGCAAAGGGAAAATACAGCATCTATTTAGAGCTTTTCGACATCCATAAATCGGAGAAAATTTACAATTTGGAAATCCCCTTGGAAATTTATCTCGGTGGAAATAATCCTTCCATGTCAGCGATAAGCCTTTTAGACCACCATAAAAAAGCGGAAGAAAATAGCCGATTTGCAAAATCTGGGTATGACTTATTTCCAATGGTAAATTCTGGATCCTATTTCTTCACCGAAAATATGAAGTCTATTTCCTACTATACAGAAATTTACAATTTAGATAAGGCGCTAGGAAAAGATTCGGCTTATGTGCTAAAACAGTATGTAGAAAATCGAGATAATGAGAAGGTGAGCTTTAAACATTCTTCCATAAAAAAGAAAACTACCCAAGCTGTGCAGCCTATACTTTCTGGATTTGATATCAGCCAATTGGCAAGTGGTAATTACAATCTGGTTATTGAAGTTTTAAATAAACAATTGGAAACAGTAATTAAAAAGAAAGTAGCCTTTTATAGAAGTAATCCTTCCATGAATATTAATGCCGAAGATATTATGCTCACCGATCTCGAAGGCACCTTTGTTTTCGACATTCGAAATTTTGACACCCTCTACGAATACATAAGCTACCTATACCCTATTAGCGATGAAAGGGCGCAAGACTTTCAAAAAAGACTACTACAAGAAAGGGATGTGAATAAAATGCAAAGTTATTTCCACGCCTTTTGGAGAGCTCAAAATGAAAGTAATCCCGAAGGACAATGGAAGGAGTACCACAGGAATGTGAAAATTGCAAATGAACTTTATAAAACAAGATTGCAAAAGGGTTATCGCAGTCAGATGGGACGAATATTTCTGCTATATGGAAACCCTAGTCAAATAGAAGATCGCAAATTAGAACCTGGTCTACCTCCTTATCAAATTTGGAATTATTTCACCCTTCAAAGTCCCTATTTGGATTTAGTACAAACCAATAAAATCTTCATTTTCGCCGAATTCGATTCCGCAACAAACGATTATGAATTAATTCATTCTGATGCTTATGGAGAATTGAGCAATAGAAGATGGAGATATGACCTTGCACAAGGAAATTACGGTCCTGGCAATAGTATCGACGACAATGGCTTGTCTGATGGAGACGGCTTTGGCTCTAGGCTAAATAATAATATCATAATGCAGGGATCAGGCAATCGCTAAAAACTGGTAGTTTTGCCACATGATTGGATATTACCTAGCCATTGGATTTGGGAAGCTCATTTCCTTCCTCCCCTTTAGGCTTTTGTATTTATTTAGTGACTTTCTGAAATTTTTAATGCAGAATGTATTAAAATACAGGAAGGAGGTTATTGAAGAAAACTTGAAAAAGTCTTTTCCCGAAAAATCTGAAAAAGAAATTGAAAAGCTTAGATCTGGCTTTTATTCCAATTTCGCGGATATCCTTGTAGAGTCATTTAAATCCCTAAGTGTTTCTAGGAAAACCATGGAGAAAAGGTTTGTCCTAAAAAATCCTGAGCTATTTCAAAATTTATACAATCAAGATCAAGGGCTCATAATGGTAATGGGGCATTATACGAATTTTGAATGGACAGCAATGTGCATTCCTCTTTGTGTTCCCAACCCATGTTTTGCCGTTTATCAGCCCTTAAAAAATAAGAGATTTAGCAAAAAAATTGTTTGGATAAGGGAGCAGTTTGGCTTAAAGCTTTTTCCAATGGAAGAAACATATCCCTTCATGCTAAATAATAAGGCCAAAGCACCCCTATATGTTTTTATGGCCGATCAAAGTCCGCACAAAGGAAAAATAAAATACCGTAGCCCTTTTTTAAATCGCAATACTCCTGTTCATTTAGGTGTAGAAAATCTCTCTAAAAAGTGTAATCTTGCCGTTATTTTTATTGAGGTAGAAAGGGTGAAAAGGGGATTTTATGAAGTAGAAGCCAAATTATTATTCGACAAACCCAATGAAAGCCCTGAACATGAAATTACAGATACCCATGTTCAAGCCTTGGAAAAATTGATTAGAAAAAAGCCAGAAGATTGGCTTTGGAGCCATAAAAGATGGAAACATGCCTAAAAAAATAGCAGTCGCCGTACTCAATTGGAATGGTGCTGACTTATTACAAGAATTTCTACCCTCTATACTAAAATATAGTTCTCATTTGGCAGAAATCTATGTAATAGATAATGCTAGTTCAGATGATAGTTTAGAGCTTTTAGCAAGTGATTTTCCAAGTGTAAAAACTATTACAATAAATGATAATTTGGGTTATGCTGGTGGATATAATGCCGGGATAAAATTGATAAGTGAAGAGTTTATCGTTTTATTAAATAGCGATGTAGAAGTTTCTGAGAATTGGTTAGACATCCTATTCAAAAGGTTTGAAGAAGATCCCAAATTAGCCGCCATTCAACCTAAAATAAAAGACTATAAAAACAAAGAGTATTTTGAATATGCCGGTGCGGCTGGTGGTTTTGTAGATCGATTGGCTTATCCATTTTGTAGAGGTAGACTCTTCTATAAATTGGAGAAAGATATTGGTCAATATGAGGATTTTAGAGAAGTATTTTGGGCAACTGGCGCTTGCCTGATGCTTAGGAAATCAGTTTATGAAAAGGTAAAGGGTTTAAATGAAAAGCTTTTTGCCCATATGGAAGAAATTGATCTTTGTTGGAGGATTCACAATGCCGGCTATAAAGTGGCTTGTGATCCCAAATCCATTGTGTATCACCTCGGTGGAGGAACTTTAAATAAGCTTTCACCCAAAAAAACCTATTTAAATTTTAGAAACAGCCTCATTATTATCTTCTTAAACCTTCCTGGAAATGAAGCCTTTACTAAAATCTTAAGTCGCTTAGTTTTAGATGGTGTGGCTGGAATAAAGTTTTTATTAGAAGGAAAGCCTCGGCATATGTTTGCTGTTATTCATGCTCATTTATCCTTTTATAGAATGCTGGCCGGATTGGCAAAAGATAAAAAGAAGCTTAGGCAAAGATCCATGAATGAACTGGCAGGAATTTACCATCAAAGCCTGGTTTGGGACTTTTTTAAACGTAGGAAAACCACATTTGAAGAATTGGATCTTCAAAAAATAAAATCTTATTTCAAATAATCCCTTCGAAAAGATTCAATAGCTATTCGATATCCATCTAAGCCAAAACCTACAATAAGACCCTTAGAATAAGGAGAAATATGGGAATGCGCCCTAAAGCTTTCCCTTTGATGGATATTGCTAATATGAACTTCCACCACCGGAGTTTTTACGGCCATCACTGCATCTGCAATTCCTATAGAAGTATGAGTAAAAGCACCAGCATTTAGAATAATACCATCTACCTCCATTTTTTGAATACTATCGATAATTTCATTTTCAGCATTAGATTGAAAGTATTGAATCTCCATATGGGGATAGGCAGCTTTCAACTTTTCTAAAAAGCCTTCAAAAGTTTCGGAACCGTAAATTTCAGGTTCACGAGTTCCCAAAAGATTTAAATTCGGGCCGTTGATTATTCCTATTTTCATATTTACCGTCGTAAATTAGTGCACTAAATTAAGCCTATTTCATGAACTGGTCTCAAGGGATTAAAGACTTTAAAAACTATCTTAAGCTAGAACGCGGTCTTAGCCAAAACACCATTGATTCCTACGAATTGGACCTAGAAAAACTAGCCCATTTTTCAGAAGAAGATAATTGGAAACCCCTAAACCTCGACTTCGATGACCTCCAACAATTTGTTCATGCCCAAGCAAAAATGGGAATTAGCGCCAGATCTCAAGCCAGATTTATTTCCAGTTTCAAAAGCTTTTATAAATTTTTATTGTTGGAAGATTATATTGATATCAATCCAACAGAACTACTTGAAGCACCAAAATTAGGCCGTAAACTTCCCGATTTCTTGAGTAAAGATGAAGTAGATAAAATCATAGCCGCTATAGATATGAGCAAGGCAGAAGGGCATAGAAATAAAGCCATGTTTGAGATTCTATATGGCTGTGGACTGAGGGTTTCGGAATTAACAGATCTTCGCCTATCAGATTTATTTTTGGATGACAATATTATTCGAGTAACCGGAAAGGGAAATAAAGAACGGTTGGTTCCTATAAATGATTTTGCTATTAAATTCCTTAATATTTATTTACAAGAAGTTCGTGTACATCAAGAAATACAAAAGGGACAAGAAGATTTTATTTTCCTTAATCGAAGGGGTAAAAAATTGACTAGAGCAATGATTTTTACTTTGAGCAGAAACTTAGCCGAAACTGCTGGCATAAAAAAGAAAATTTCACCTCATACTTTCCGCCATAGTTTTGCAACTCATTTAGTGGAAGGAGGGGCCAATCTCAGGGCAGTACAGGAAATGTTAGGCCATGAAAGTATCACTACCACAGAAATTTACACCCATTTAGACCAACAGTATTTAAGGGAAACCATCATGAGTTTTCATCCTCGTAGTTGAAACCTATTTAATAGGCCAATAATTGCTCTAAATCTTTAGCCCAGCTATTAGCTGGTAAAAATCCATTTTCCAAAACCTGAGCAAAGGGTACAGGGGTGTCTAAACTTCCAACTCTTTTTACTGGGGCATCTAAAGACTCAAAACAATTTTCAGTAATGAGTGCAGAGATATCTGAAGAAATTCCTCCAAAAAGGCAATCTTCTTGAAGAATTAAAGCCCTTCCCGTTTTCCGAACCGAATCATAAATCATTTCTTCATCCAAAGGCATCAGGGTTCTCAAATCAATTAAATCAGCAGAAATATCTGGGTGTTTTTCTAAATAATCCAATGCCCAATGAACTCCTTGTCCATAGCTAATTATACTTACTGAATTCCCTTCCTTAAGCTTAGCTGCCTTACCAATTGGGAGATTGTAATATCCTTTTGGAACCTCCCCATAAACACTTCTATAAAGTGCCTTATGTTCAAAGAATATTACCGGATTCGGTTCTTCAATAGCGCTTATCAACAAACCCTTGGCATCCGCAGGAAAGGCTGGGTAAACGACTTTTAATCCGGGTGTATGGGTATACCAAGCTTCATTACTTTGGGAGTGAAAAGGCCCTGCAGCAACACCTGCTCCTGTAGGCATTCGAATCACTACATCTGCTTTTTGTCCCCATCGCCAATGAATTTTAGCGAGGTTATTAATGATTTGGGTAAACCCTTCCGTAGCGAAATCTGCAAATTGCATTTCCATTACGGCCTTATAGTTCTTAATAGATAGTCCTAAGGCCGCACCAACTATCGCCGACTCACAAATTGGGGTATTTCTAACTCTTGCTTTTCCAAACTCCTTAACAAAACCATCGGTAATCTTAAAAACACCGCCATATTCGGCAATATCTTGCCCCATAATTATCAGCTCGTCATACTTTCTCATGGACTCTCTCAATCCATCACTAATGGCATCAACCAGTCTTATGTTTTTAGTTTCCTTTGCAGCTTCAACAAGGGTTTGTTCAAATGGAGCAAAGAGATCTTTTCTTTCCTTTTCCGCATCAAAGACAATATCTTCCTCTTCAAATGAATTGGTGAAGGCATCACTTATTTCCTTTTTAATTTTTTCGGTTAACTCCTCATTTTGTTCTGGACTTAAAATTTCTTCATCCATTAAAAAGCCTCTGAAATTTTCAACAGGATCTTTAAGAGCCCATTTATCTTGAAGGCCATCAGGATAGTATTTGGTTCCAGAAGCCTCTTCATGACCTCTCATTCTAAAGGTTTTACATTCTAGGATAAAAGGTCCTGGTTTCTCCTTCATTTCTTGAGCGATGGACTGAATATTATGGTAAACATCCAAAATATTATTCCCATCTACACTTTTTCCTTTTATCCCATAACCAATAGCCTTATAAACAAAACTTTTAGTTCTAAACTGTTCTTTGGATGGAGTGGAAAGTCCCCATTGGTTATTCTCAATTAGAAATATTACCGGAAGATCCCAAACAGCAGCAACATTTACAGCTTCGTGGAAATCTCCTTCACTAGCGCCACCATCACCTGTAACTACTAGTGTAACTTTTTTCTCTTTTTTTAATTTTGAGGCCAAGGCTATACCATCAGCAATACCCATTTGTGGACCTAAATGAGAGATCATCCCTACTAAATGATGATCATTACTTCCAAAATGAAAAGATCGATCCCGTCCTTTGGTAAATCCATTGGCCTTACCTTGAAATTGAGAGAACAATCTATCTAAGCTAATCCCTCTTGTGGTGAACATACCCAAATTACGATGCATGGGTAATAGATATTCATCGGAATCCAAAGCTAAGGCTGCTCCAACGGAAATTGCTTCTTGGCCATAGCCAGAAAACCACTTGGAAATTCTACCCTGTCTTAATGCAATAAGCATCTTTTCTTCTATCAGTCTGGGCTTTAAAATTGCCTTGTACATTTCTAACAATTGCTCATTGGAAAGGCCCTTTCGCTGAAATCTCATATTCTTATAATTATTGGCTCAAAATTAGCCTAATTTAATAATGTCTGCTTAACACTAAAAGGAATAAATTCGCCGCGTGTCAGGCAAGAAACTCATTTTTATCATCAACCCAATTAGTGGTACTAAAAACAAGTCCGCAATTCTAAAACAAATTGCGAAAAGAATCCCTAATTATGTTTCAGAATATGAAGTTTTTTATACCCATGGACCTTCTCATGCCACAGATTTAGCCAAGAAAGCCGTTAAAGCTAAAGCGGATATAGTAATTGCCATTGGTGGTGACGGAACTGTAAATGAAACAGCATCAGGGCTTTTGCATTCCAATACCCTTTTAGGGATTATCCCTACAGGATCTGGAAATGGATTATCTCGGCATTTGGGAATTCCTACGAATGTTGGAAAGGCCCTAAGATCTTTAAAAAACAGTGAGCCTTTTTGCATGGATGTTTGCACAGTAAATGGCATTCCTTTTTACAATGTTGCTGGGATAGGATATGATGCCAAAGTGGCCCATGATTTTTCCAAAAAGAGCAAAAGAGGCTTTGGCAGTTATTTACAAAGTATTGTAAGGCTATGGTTTTCCTATAAACCCAAATCCTATCAGCTAAAATTTGATGGAATAAAACTAAAAACAAAAGCCTTGATGGTAAGTTTTGCCAATGGCTCTCAGTTTGGAAACAATTTTTATATAGCGCCAAATGCCAAGCTTAATGATGGACTTATGGATATTGCCATCCTAAAAAAATTCCCCGATTTAGCTATTCCCATTTTCACCTACCAAATCTTCAAAAAAAAGATTGATGAGTCGAAATATTCCGATATGTTTCAGGCTAAAGAAGTATTTGTAAAACAAAAAAGTGAGAAAATTCATTTGGATGGTGAACCTTTTCAACTAGGAAAATCGCTACATTTTAAGGTTTTGCCAGGTGCATTGAATATCTTAGCACCCAAAGAATTTATCAATGAGCGACAATCAAAATATTCCCTCTCTGGATCTAGCTGATTTTCTTTCGGGAAATGAAGATCAAAAAATGAATTTTGTACAAAAGCTAGGAAAGGCTTATGAAGAAATTGGATTCGTATCCATTAAAAATCACGGATTAAGCGATACCCTTTGTGACAGTCTTTACCAAGAGGTTCAAAACTTTTTTAACCTCAGCACAGAACAAAAGGCCAAATATGAAATTGAAGGCCTTGCCGGACAACGAGGCTATACCTCATTTGGAAAGGAACATGCCAAAGGAAGAAATACAGGCGACCTTAAAGAGTTTTGGCATTTTGGACAGTATGTAGAGGATAATGACCCTATCATTAAGGAATATCCAGATAATGTTTTAGTTGATGAATTACCCGTTTTTAATACAGTAGGAAAGGAAGCTTATCAAACTCTTGAAAAAGCAGGTCAGTCTATGTTGAGAGCTATTGCCCTCTACCTTGGTTTGGATGAATTTTATTTTGATTCTAAAATCCACAATGGGAATAGTATTTTAAGACCCATCCACTACCCTCCCATTGTAGGTGAACCCAAAGATGCAGTTAGAGCGGCGGAACATGAAGATATTAACCTAATTACCCTATTAATGGGCGCAAGTGCCGAAGGTTTGGAGGTAATGAACAAAAAAGGAGAATATATTGCTGTTACGGCCCTGCCAGACCATATTGTGGTAAATGTTGGTGATATGCTCCAAAGACTTTGCAATAATAAATTGAGAAGCACTACGCATAGAGTGGTAAATCCACCTCGCGAAAAATGGGGGCAATCTAGATTTTCCATTCCTTTTTTCTTACATCCAAGATCGGATATGTCATTAAATTGCCTAGCCGAATGTATCGATGAAAATCATCCTAAAGCCTATAAGGATATTACAGCTGGTGATTATTTAAATGAAAGATTAGCAGAAATAGGTTTGAAGAAATGAGTAAATCAAAAAAACTAAATAGTCTGGAAGATTTGGGTGGCTTTGTTTATAGCACAAATGATAATTTCTCCCTAGAAAATGAGGAGGAAGTTTCTAGCCTAAATCCTGAAAATCAAAATTTAGAAGCCCACCTTGAAAAAAAGGGTCGCGGTGGAAAAGTAGTGGTGATTTTAAAAGGTTTTCAAGGCAGCGATATGGAGCTTAAAGACCTAGCTAAGCAATTGAAAAGCCATTGTGGTGTGGGTGGAAGCAGTAAAAATGGCGAAATAATTATTCAGGGAAATGTTAGGGATAAAGTGATGGACTTCCTTAAAAAAAATGCCTATAAGGTAAAACGGGTGGGGGCTTAGTTTAAGCTTTTGCCAAAAGTTTTTCCCTTGCAATTTGATAAAGGTTCACATATTTCGGTCCTATACTATCTATGCTAAACTTTTGGGCTTGCTGCTTGGCTTGATTTTTAAATTTTTGGAATAATTCCTCATTTTTCAACAGTTCTACACTCTTATTTCCCATAGATTCAATGTCACCAACCTCGGCTGTATAACCAGAGAATCCATCAATATTAACTTCGGGAATTCCTCCAGTATTAGACGAAATAACAGGAACCCCTGCCGCCATAGCTTCAAGGGCCGAAAGTCCAAAACTTTCCTTTTCTGAGGTTAATAGGAATAAATCAGACATACATAGAATACGTTCTACCTCTGTAGTTTTTCCAAGGAATTTAACCTTATGCCCTATTCCTAATTCATTAGCCTGCTGACGAGCTTTTTCCTTTTCCGGACCATCACCTATCATCAGTAAAAGCGCATTAACCTCCTTTTGAATAATATTAAAAACCCCAACAACATCCTGGATTCTTTTTACTGGTCTAAAATTGGAAATATGGCAAATTAGTTTTTCACCCGCCGGGGCAAAGGTCTTTCGGCAATCATCATCATCGTGATAAAGACTTAGGTCTATAAAATTGTGGATCACCTCGATTTCCTTTTTAACATCGAAAATTTCAAGCGTATCCATTTTTAAACTCTCCGAAACTGATGTTACTATATCGGAGTGATTAATGCTAAAGGTTACCGCGGGTTTATAACTTGGGTTTTTCCCAACCAGTGTAATATCTGTGCCATGTAAGGTGGTGATAATAGGAATTTTTATTCCCTTGCTACCTAATATTTGCTTAGCCATATAAGCTGCATAGGCATGTGGAATAGCATAGTGTACATGTAAAACATCCAGCTTATACTTTTCGGCAACATTTACCATTTTGCTAGAAAGAGCAAGTTCGTATGGTTGATATTCAAAAAGTGGGTAGTCCTGAACATTTACCTCATGATAATAAATATTGGGTTTTAAAATATCCAATCTTACCGGTTGACTATAGGTGATAAAATGAACCTGATGTCCATTCTCCGCCAGATATTTTCCTAGCTCTGTGGCCAAAACTCCACTACCACCAAATGTGGGATAACATACTATTCCTACTTTCACAATTGCTCTCTTTCTTGGATAATATTATTTTAACTCTCCCTTTTTATACTTCTCTGTTTTTTCCAATTCCCCCTCCTCATTATAATAGGTCCACTTACCATGTTTTTTTCCATCCTTATAGTTTCCTATTAGCTTAATTTTTCCATCCTCATAAAACTCTTTATAAACTCCTTCTTTTTTACTATCCTCATAAATGGAAATACTCTTTACACTTCCACTTTGGTAAAAGTTTTTAGCTTCTCCTTCAATTTTACCATTTACATAATTATACTCAGTAATAGGCTGACGATCTCCAGCCTGAAAAAACCAAATACCCTTACCGTCCTTTACACCATTTTTATAATAAGTTTCCTCTTGGATAGCTCCAGACTTGTAATACTTTTGATGTATTCCATTTAACTGGCCATTTACATAATTACTCACCTGAATTTTTCGGCCATTGGCCTGATAGCTTTTTACGGTTCCATTTCTTTTACCAGCACTGTAAAACTCCTCTAAAACCAAATCACCTTTATCGGTAAAAACCATTTTAATCCCATCCAATTTACCATCTTTATAGGTACTTAAAAATTGAATCTGACCATTGGGGTGTTTGGTGAAAACAATACTGTCTGGTGTAAGGGTTTGCCCGAATAGGCTAAGGCTCAATATCAGTAAGGCTAGGGATAATAGCTTTTTCATTTTTAATGGCATTATAAATTGCATCTTGTATTCTAGTTCGTGTGGACAAACTTAAGAGTTTTCTATTCTCTGCATCAGGAAAAACTCTATTGGAAAGAAAAATATATACCAATTCCTCATCTGGATCCGCCCATGCTAAAGTTCCCGTAAATCCACTATGTCCAAAACTAGATTTTGAAGCTAAGTCGCTCGCTGGTCCAGGGCCTTCAATTTGGGGTTTGTCAAAACCTATTCCCCTTCGGTTTTTAGTTTTACAATATTGACAACGAATAAATTCCTGTACAGTAACCGAATCAAAATATCTATGCCCTCCATATTCACCATAAGCCATATACATCTGCATCATTTTGGCTAAATCATTGGCATTGGAAAACAAACCAGCATGTCCGGCTACACCACCTAACATGGCCGCCCCTTGATCGTGAACATTTCCTTTTAAGGTTTGCTTTCTAAATGTTTTATCATTCTCTGTTGGCACCACTAGATCTGAAGCAAAAAAATCAAGAGGTCTGTAGGTCATTGTATAAGCACCAATGCTATTGTAAAATTCCTTCCTTACAAGGTCTTCAATTTTTTCTCCTTCTATATCTTCAATTATTTGCATTAAAAGATAATAGCCCAAGTCGCTGTATTTATATTCCTTTCTTGTCAATAGTTTAGAGTCCAATATTCTTCTTAATATAGTATCCCTCATGGATCTCCTGCCATATAAATCTTTGGCAACTACTAAGGGGAAATCAAAACTCCTTTTGCTGGAATAAAAGGCGTCATAAGTCTCAGGTTTTATTGTTTCTACATAAAAGGGAATCCAGGGTTTTAGTCTTGCCTGATGAGCAAAAATCTCCCTTAAAATCAAATTCTCCTTATTGGTGCCGATAGCTTCGGGTAGATAGTCTGATAATTTTTTGTCTAAATCCAATTTCCCCTCCTCTGTTAGCTGCATTAAAAGAGGAACGGAAGCAGCCATTTTGGTAATAGAAGCTAAATCATAAATATCATAAAGGCTCACCTTTCTTTTTTTACTATAAGTATGATGTCCAAAAGATTTTTGATAGACCACCTTACCTTTTCTAGCTACCAAAACCTGGCAACCCGGTGTTGCTCTGCTGGCAATTGCCTCTTTTACCAGCTCATCAATTTTTTGAAGTTTCATAGCATCTAAACCCACTTCTTCTGGAATGCCATAACCCAATCTTTTTAAGGACTTAGTTTTTAGTCCAAATCCAAGCTCATATAAGTCCGTGCTGGTTACCGGCAATTCACCTTGAGAACCTTGTGCACCAAAAATTATTTGTGCTGCAATACTTTCTGATGCAGGATGGTTTTGATAGCTTATCATTAAACCTTTGGCGAAATCTGTTTCCGGAAAATATTTTAAGGAATAGGGATTGGCGAATAGATTTACGATCAATTCATTTTGGAGGGCAATTTTTTTAACAAAATTTCGGATTCTCGAAGAAACTTTATAAGATTTCCATGGATTTTTATTGGAAGTATAAACTCCTACAATCACCAAGTCATAATCTGCCAATTTACTAAGTAATTGAGCGTCAGATTGCTTTCCATAGAGAAAGTGATCTACCTCAGCATAATACTTAAGAGTTTTATGGAATTCGCTTCCTATATCTACCCCAGCTGTAATACAGGCGATTTTTTTGTTTTCCAAATTTTGGATGGGAATAAGGTGATCTCTATTCTTTACAATGGTAATGGCCTTGCTATAAATATTTCGTGTAAGAACATCGGCTGAAACGGGATTTATATCTTGAACAAGAAATTCGGTGTCTACATACTTTTTTACTTCCAAACCCATCCAGCTTTTAGCTGTCAATATTTTAAATACCCTCCAATCTATTTCCTCTTCTGTAATTTTTCCAGCATTTATGGCTTCCTTAATTTTTAAGATGGCTGTTGGAACATCCTGAGAAAAAAGTAAAATATCATTACCCGCCAAAAGGGCCTCTACATCTACTTCCCCTGGTGGGTATTTATTGGCTACACCACCCATGTTTAAGGCATCCGTAAATACCAAGCCATTAAAATTCATCTTCTTTTTAAGATAATCAGCGATCACCTTTTTAGAAAGAGAGCTAGGTTTGGAGCTAGCATCCATGGCTGGTACATTTAAATGCGCAGCCATTATTGAACCCAGACCATGATTTATCAATTCCCGATAGGGATAAAGCTCTACACTATCCATTCTGGCCATGGACTGGTTTACACTAGGTAATGTTTTATGAGAATCTTTGTCGGTATCACCATGTCCAGGAAAATGCTTGGCGCAAGCCAAAATATGTTTATCCTGCATACCACACATATAGGCATCTGAAAGCTGACTAACATTATAGACATCCTCACCAAAGGACCTGGCATTTATAATAGGATTATTGGGATTAGTATTAATATCCACTACCGGCCCAAAATTGATGTTTACACCCAGTCGTTTACAATGATTGGCAATTTCTTCACCCATTTTGTAGGCAAGATCATTGTCTTTGGTGGCTCCAACGGTTAATGGCCATGGAAGTTTATAGCTACTATCAATTCTCATTGCCAGTCCCCATTCGGCATCCATGGCTATCATTAGGGGTAATTTACTGGCTCTTTGAAAATCGTTGGTAAGCTTGGCCTGCCTTATGGGTCCACCTTGGAAAAATATTAAACCACCGATATGATGGTTTTCTATAAGATTTAATATTTCCTTTTTATGGGCTGCACCTTTATTGGAATAGGCAGCAATCATAAAAAGCTGGCCTAATTTTTCATCCAAGCTCATCCCTTTTAATTTTGAGGAAGCCCAGGCGGTATCGCCATTCCAAATAATCGAATTCATGGATCTGTCCTGAGCATGGAGACCAAGGAATGCCAAGGAAAAAAGAACGATAAAAATCTTAAATGAATTCATAAATTTTCAGATGTATTCAGCTAAAGTAAAGAGATATTAAGGCCATTATTAAGGATAGGTTAATAATTATTCAATAGTGATTTGTTGATAGATATTTAGGTACAATCATTGATCTAAATTTAAAAGACAAGAATCTTCTTTCCCTTTTATTTTTTCTGCTTATTTTTAGAAAACGCTAAGAAGGGGAAACTCTTATTTGACTTAAAAATTTAAATTTGCAAACTATGGAAGCACCAAAACTCCCCACAATATTTAAAAATCAAGGATCTAGAGGTTTTGATTATCAGCCTATGTATTATGATGCTGAAAAAGAAAGAAGAGATGAACTTGTGCGTCGTTTTGAAGGAAAGGACGCCGAAAGGACGAAGGAGTCTTTCAGAACTAAAATGGCTTCCGATTGGGGAAGTAGAAGAGGTGGACAAATCGGGAACTCCAATTATAGAGTGCTCGCCATCGTTGCTGGATTATTAATTATCACCTATTTTATCTTATTGAATTAATGCCTGACATTATTCAACTTCTTCCCGATAGTGTAGCCAATCAAATTGCCGCCGGGGAAGTGGTTCAAAGGCCAGCATCTGCTATAAAGGAATTGCTGGAAAACAGTGTAGACGCCGGAGCTACAGAAATAAAACTCATTGTAAAAGATTCTGGAAAAACCCTTCTTCATGTAATTGATAATGGTAAAGGGATGTCTGAATCTGATGCTCGTATGTCTTTCGAGCGCCATGCTACTTCCAAAATTAAATCTGCAGAAGATATTTTCGAAATTCAAACCAAGGGATTTCGTGGTGAAGCTTTGGCCTCTATCGCCGCGGTAGCTCAAGTGGAATTGAAAACCAAACAAGAAGGTCAGGAATTAGGAACCATTATTAGAATTGCAGGAAGCTCAGTAGAAAATCAAAAGTTTGGTAATACTCCTAAGGGCACTTCCATAGAGGTGAAAAATCTCTTTTATAATATTCCGGCCCGAAGAAATTTTTTAAAATCGAATAATGTTGAACTAAAGCATATTATCGATGAGTTCGAAAGGTTGGCCATCCCTCATCATCATATTCACTTTTCTTTTTACCACAATGGAAGTGAGCTTTTCAACCTTCCTTCAGCGCCATTAAGACAGAGAATTGTAAATGTTTTTGGGAAAAAATTCAATGAAAAGCTTGTCCCAGTAAATGAAGAAACAGCAATTTTAAAACTTAGTGGATTTATAGGTAAGCCTGAATTCTCCAAAAAAACTAGAGGTGAGCAATTCTTTTTTACGAACAATAGATTTATAAAAAACAACTACCTACACAAAGCAGTATGCACAGCATTTGAAGGATTGATGAGTGAAGATAGCCATCCCTCCTATTTTCTATTTCTGGAAATTGACCCCTCCAAAATTGATGTAAATATTCACCCTACCAAAACAGAGATAAAATTTGAAGATGAAAGGGCGATTCATACCATTATTAGAACTGCAGTAAAACACGCTTTAGGCCAATACAATATTTCCCCGAGTTTAGATTTTGAGACTGATCAACAATTTAATATTGCGCCACCGCCCATGGGTAGTCATATTGAAGCTCCAGGAATAACCGTGGATACTAGTTTTAACCCCTTCAATGATAGGCGAAAATCAAAAGTTGGCTATAGTTCCCTTCAGGCCTCCGGAAAGCCCAGTGAAAATCAAGATTGGGAGAGTTTGATGAATCAAATTCCAGAAATTGGCAGCGACTTGGAGCAGCAATCCGAATTGGGATTGGATGATGGATCCATGGTAGAAAAAAAATACTACACCCAAATTGCCAAGAAATATATTTTCACCAATCACGGCGAAGGTATTATTATGATTCATATCCAAAGGGCTCATGAAAGAATATTGTTTGAAAGATTTAACAAATCCCTGAAAAGCCATAGTAGCGCTAGCCAGCAGCTATTATTTCCACAAACCTTATCCTTTAATTCATCAGATTTTAGCCTCATTAAAAATCTCTTGCCCAAATTGGTTTCCCTTGGCTTTGATGTTGATGAATTTGGAAAAAATGAGTTGATAGTAAATGGCATTCCATTAGAAATGGAGGAATCTTCCCTAAACTCTATTTTTGAGCAGATTATAGAAAATGAAAAAGACTTTAATTCTAAAGCTGAAGAAGCACAATTAGAATATATTGCCAAAATAATGGCCAAAGTGTCAGCTTTAAAAACTGGCAAGAAAATGGAGCAAAGGGAAATGCAGCAATTGGTAGACGAATTGTTTGCCTGTTTAAGTCCAAATATCAGTCTTGGAGGAAAAGCAGTAATAGTAAATTTAGGACTTGCAGATATAGATAAATCATTTAATTAATGTTTCAAAGAGGAGGAATTAGTGTTTTACCGGAAGTGATCAAAAATTTATTGATCATTAACGCCTTGTTTTTTGTGGCCAGCCTTATAAGCTTAGCTACTTCCAATGGAGCAACAAATTTGAATAGCATTTTAGGATTATACAATCCTGCATCTCCACATTTTCAGCCCTACCAAATTGTAAGTCACATGTTTATGCATTCCAATGTGGATTTTACACATTTGTTTTTCAATATGTTTAGCCTTTGGATGTTCGGTACCAATCTTGAAAATTTTTGGGGAGGAAAAAGATTTTTGATCTATTATATCGCCACAGGAATTGGAGCAGGCTTACTATATGCTCTGTTTAATTATATAAATGCACAATTTTTTATTGCTCCAGATCTTATCAATAATTACGGACTTAGCTCCGCTGAACTATCCAGACTTGTAGAAGAAGGATCTAATGGCAATAATTATATTCAACCTCTGAGAAGTTATCTAGCCAGCTTTAATATGCCAATGGTAGGAGCTTCGGGGGCGGTTTATGGAATATTGCTGGCCTTTGGTATGATGTTCTCAGAATCAAAAATCCACCTCTACTTCCTCTTCCCAATTAAAGCCAAATATTTTGTTGCCGGATTAGGAGCTCTCCAATTGTTTAGTGCTATCCAAAATGATCCAAATAATAATGTAGCTCATATAGCTCACTTAGGTGGAATGCTGATCGGATACATTTTAATTAAGTACTGGCAAAAGAAAAATTGGCGATAGCTGAATATGGCAAGTTTAAAAGACAAAATAGAACAGCTTTATAAAGATGGTGATGCCATGATCAAATTGATCTTCATCAATGTAGCCGTTTTTGTGTTTTTTTGGTTTTTAGCCCTTCTCGACTTTTTATTCAAAATAAATACTTCTGGTGCCTTTGAATATTATACGGTTTTGCCAAGCAACCTTTCGGAGTTTATCTTTAAACCTTGGACCCTCTTTACCTATATGTTTAGGCATGCTGGTTTTGTTCATATTCTCTGGAATATGCTCTTCTTCTATATTTTCGCCAGGACCTTCATTACTTATTTAGGTGGTAAAAAGTTATTTAGCACCTTTATCCTCAGTGGTATATCAGGAGGAATCCTGTACATGCTTGCCTATAATATTTTTCCAGCCTTTTCGGATGTAGTGGGAGTTTCAAACAATAGAGGTGCTTCTGGAGCCATAATGGGTGTGGCGGTAGCCATTGCCACCTATGCACCACATGCAGAAATAAGCCTTCCTTTTAATATTAGGATTCGCTTATTGTGGATAGTTCTTTTTTCAATTGTTAAAGATCTCGTGTTTTTTCCTGAAGGAAATAATGCGGGTGGACTTTTAGCACATTTTGGTGGAGCCATTTTTGGATATATCTCCATTCGTCAATTTCAAAAAGGAAGGGACTTAACTAGTGGTTTTGATAAGTTTATGGATAGCATTGCGAATTGGTTTAAGCCAAAATCTAAAATTAAAAAGGTGTATTCCAGTGGGAACAAGTCTAGATCAAATAGCACGGCTGTTCGAACTAATAAGGACCAGGAAAGGGTAAATGAAATTTTAGATAAAATTAGTCGCTCAGGCTATGAGAGTTTGTCTAAAAGTGAAAAGGACTTTTTATTTAAATTCGGAAAGGACTGATATGGCTAAGGCTAAAAAACGATCTTTAATTAATGGTCTTATTTACAGCCTCAACATTTTAGCGGCTCTGGGATTGCTTGCCTCGTATTTAGCTTTTTATGTTCCACCAAATACAATTAGCATTTTTGCATTTTTTGCCTTGGCCTACCCTATTCTATTAGGATTAAACATTCTATTCACCATCTATTGGGCCCTACGGTTAAAAATAAAATTTATTCTATCGGCATTAGTCATTATCATTGGCTTAGGCCATTTTAAAAAGCTATATAAATTTAAAGATAGCAGCAGCTTAATTAGCAATACTGATAAGCTCAAGCTGATGTCTTATAATGTGAGGATGTTCAACTCCTACCAATGGATTCCAGAAGAAGGAATATCCGAAAAAATAAAATCAGAAGTGATTTCTGAATCACCAGATATTTTGATGATTCAAGAATATTATAAAGGTGGAATTACACCCGACTTTGGCTTTAAATATAGTTTTGTAAAACCCACAAATATTAGCGGGAACTATGGATTAAGCATTTTTTCAAATTATCCAATTGTAAATACAGGAGCATTAGAATTAAGAGACCTAGGAGCCAATCAAGCGAGCTATAATAACCAATTTATTTTTGCGGATATAGACTGGAATGGCCGGACTATAAGAACTATTAATATACACCTTGCCTCCATAGGTTTAGAAACCAGCGATTATCAAAGACTTCAAAATCCAAATGAAGGAAGCCAGGAAGAAATTAAGGATGGTTTTCTGAAAATAGTTAAGCAATTAGACAGGGCCTTTAAAAAACGTGCCGAACAAATTATTGCCTTAAAACGTGCCATCAATAGCAGCCCATATCCAGTAATAGTATGTGGAGATTTTAATGACACTCCTCAGTCCTACACCTACCACCAGGTAGATTTATTATTGGAAGATAGTTTTGTTCAAGAAGGAGAAGGCTTTGGCAAAACCTATGCTCGAGGCCCTATTCCTTTTCGAATAGATTATATTTTCCACTCTGATGAATTTAAAACCCACAGTTTTAAAGTTGGAGAAAAAAAGCTTTCGGATCATTTTCCAGTGATTGCAGAAATAGGCATTCAATAATTTTCATTTTAAGATTTCAAAGCTTAGCTTCGGTATTATTATTGCCTAAATAAAATTATGGCCAAAGCTCTTCTTTTTATTCTCCTTTGTATCTCCTCTCCTTTAATCTTTGCGCAGGAGAATGATGAATTGAGAGATATTCTAAATCTCCCCAAAAACGATTGTGAAAAATTTTCAGCACGGCACGCAGATAATATCTCCGACTTTAGACCAGATGATTTAGATTCTATCGCCAAACACCTAGATTTATGGATAGCAGACTGTGGGTATAATGAAGCTGTTTTTAGGGTCTTTATCCTGATAAGCATTCAAGAAGGAGTTTTAAAAGAGGAGGATTTAGGTCCCGATTTTGAATACTTTCTAACAAACTACCAAACCAGGGTATGGGAATCGAAAACCTCATATTATCAAGAGACTTTTGAATTAGACAAAGAATACTTTCTATATGTGCCCCTTAAAAGTGAATTTGATAAATGGACTAAAAATTGGGCGAAAAAACTTTTATACACCAAGGAGTGGGGAGCTTTAGAATTTTATTTTTTAAATATCTATGCCAATGATGAACCCTTTAATAAGGACATCGAAAATTCTAAATACGATTCTATAAAATTTATTCAGAAATGGAGAGCAGAAAAGCTGGAGGAAAGCAAATCTGCAACAGGGCTAAACCTCACTGTAGGAAGCTGGTCTCCTACCGGAATATTAAAAGAATATTTTGATGTTTCTCCAGCTATTGGCCTCTCTATCACCAAGTCTATCGATAAAAACTTTTTAATAGATTTAGGCATCAATTTCAGAATTCCTCAGAATAAAAGGGAATTTAGAATTACCACTCTCGACAGCTCAGAACTTACATCATCGCACCTGGCTATTGAGTTATATGGGAATTTAGCCTATAGAGTTTGGACTTATAAAAGATTTACTATCAGTCCCTATTTAGGTGGAGGTTTTGATCTACTTTATACAGGGGTAGAAAAACCAGCTACCAATGAAGATGAAGAGCCTACAAATTACAGTATCAATACCTACAATATCAATTTAGGTTTAGATTTAAATTTTAAAACTAAAAGCTATAACAGTTGGGGGCTGCGCGGAGAATATGTTATTATGGATTATAATAGAGGCCTTGTAGCATCCGATGATTTAGCTGGAAATGCCATTAGACTATTCCTATATTTCCGATTGAATTTAGGTTGATCCTTTTTTGCATTAGCAGTAAATGATATTGCTATTTTATTCTATTAAACTTTTTCCTTTTTTGCCTTTTCTTGAGCTCTTACATTTCTCTCAATTTTATGCCCAGGTCTAGACCATTTTATTTTACCTTCTTTTCCTTCAACCTCGTGGTTTTCTTTTTGCTTTTTATAGGCTTGTTTTGGTTCTATACCCAATTCCTTAAACATGCTTAGATCATCTTTAATATCAGGGTTTGGAGTGGTTAGAAGTTTATCACCCGCAAAAATAGAGCTTGCACCAGCCATATAACAAAATGCCTGAGTTTCTTGATTCATACTAGTTCTTCCAGCGGATAAGCGTACTACAGATTTTGGCAATACAATTCTTGTTACCGCCACCATTCTAATCATTTCCCAAGAACTAACTACTTGCTGTTCCTCTAAAGGAGTACCTTCAACAGGAACCAGGGCATTTATAGGTACAGATTCGGGTTGAGGATTTAAAATAGAAAGAGTATGCAACATATCGCAGCGGTCCTTCCAAGATTCTCCCATTCCAATAATCCCACCAGAGCAAACGGTTACACCTGTTTTTCTAACATTATCAATAGTTTTTAGTCTATCCTCATACCCTCTAGTTGAAATCACTTCCTTATAATATTCTTCGGAAGTATCTATATTATGGTTATAAGCATAAAGACCAGCATTGGCCAATCGTTTTGCTTGATTCTCGGTAAGCATCCCCAAGGTACAACACACCTCAAGTCCAATTTCATTAACAGTTGAGACCATATCCAAAACCTGCTCAAACTCCTCATTATCCCTTACATTTCGCCAGGCAGCGCCCATGCAAAGACGAGAAGAACCAGATTCTTTTGCCCTTAGTGCCGCAGCTTTTACCTGATGAAGAGTCATCAAATCATTTTTCTCAATATCGGTATGATACCTAGCCGCTTGTGGACAATAACCACAATCCTCTGGGCAGCCCCCAGTTTTTATGGATAATAAGGTGCTAATTTGAACTTCATTCTTGGGATGAAATTCTCTATGAACAGTTGCTGCCTCATATACCAATTCCAGCAAGGGCTTTTCGTATAAGGCATAAATTTCTTCTTTGGTCCAATCTGTTTTTTGCATAAATCAACTATTACTTTCAACTATAATACTAATGGCATTTCCGCCAAAACCAAGGCTGTTAATCATTATTTTTCTTGCCTTCCCCTCACTATTCTTCTTTAAATAAGGTGGGAAGAAAATTTTTCCTGAATGAAGCATCAAAATGGCCATTTCCAAACTCAGTAAACCTGAGGCTCCTAAAGTATGTCCCAATTTCCATTTATTGGAAGTGACTTCCGGAAAATTATCACCAAAAACCTTTTCAATAGCTTTTAGTTCTGCCGCATCTCCTTTTTTTGTTCCTGGAGCATGGCAAATTATTAAATCTATAGTATCCTTTTCATGAGCTTCTAATGCTGCTGTCATAGCCTTTTGGATATTAAAGGCTTCCGAACTTAGCCCAGTTATATTTGGTGCCTTTTCCATGCCATATCCCATTCCGGTAATTCGTGCCAAATAGGCTGTATCTCTTTTTGCAGATTCAATAGAAACACAAGCTGCGCCCTCCCCTAATACCATGGTGTTTGTGTCCTTGTTCAAGTCCAATGATCTATTTGGATATTCACCATTTAATTTAGAGTAAAGACCTAAAGATTTTAACTGTTGTATAAAAAAGGGAGTTAAGGGTGCTTCCGTACCACCTACTAAAACCTTCTCCTTCATTCCAGATTGTAGCCAAACAATTCCTTGAATCAAGGCATGAAAACTGGAACTGCAGGTCATGGAAAGTGTGTCATTAAAACCACCGATTCCAAATTGCCGAGCTACCAATGCCGAAATATTTCCCATGCTTGTTAATGGCGATGTAAAAGGATGGATGGCCTGACCTTTTAAATGGAGTTCATGATTATTTTCCAATTGTTCTGCCGCTCCTCTGGAGGATCCAAAAAATACAGCGCTATCCTCATAATCTTTCCAATCTGTAGTTTCTAAACAAACTTTGCTTACCTGCAAGGCCATCAATAAGCTTTTATCGGCATGTGAAAAAGCTCTATCCCAATCTCTAATTTCCTCAAATATTGGATAGGAAAATTCACCTAGAGGTACCTGCCAATCATTATTCCTTTTTTGGATATAGCTGGAATTGTTGTTGTAGGCATTCAATATCTCCTCAGAATTTTTTCCCAAGGCAGAAATACTTCCCAGTGCTTTTATACCAATGGACAGTTTCATGCCTTAATTCTCATCATTTTGTTTAGCTTCCAACCAGAGCAAAGCTTCGCGAATAGCACTGTAAACCCTATCCAATTGCTTTGGGTTAAAAGACAAGGGAGGGAAAATATAAATCACATTTCCCAATGGTCTTAATAAAATCCCCCTTTCCATAAAAAAGCGGTAAAGGTCATCACGAATAGAACTTAAATAGCCTTTTGAGTCGGTTTTAACATCAAAGGCAAACAAAGTTCCTGTAGACCTCGCGTTTTCAATACAGGGGTGATCTTTTATTTCTTGAACAAAATCTGAATGGCTTTTGGAAAGCCACTGAATTTTATCCAGGTTTTCGGCTTTCAACAATAAATCTAAACTTGCCAAAGCCGCTGCACAGCCTATGGGATTTGCGGTAAAGGAATGTCCATGGTAAAAGGTTTTTAATTTATCATCATCGTAAAAAGCTTGATAAATTTTCTCCGAACAGCTAGTAATGGATAGGGGTAAAAAGCCAGCAGTAAGCGCTTTTGAAAAACACATTAGATCTGGGCTGATATCTACAGAATGTGAGGCAAATAAATATCCTGTTCTACCAAAACCTACAGCAACTTCATCGGCAATGCAAAGCACATCAGCAGATTTAGCCATCTGCATCAGCTTTTTTAGGGCTTCGGGCTCGTACATTCTCATTCCCGCCGCACCTTGAACCAGAGGTTCATAAATAAATGCTGCTACATCACCCGGTTCAATGGCCTTTTTCATAGCCTCGAATGACTTTTCCTCATCACCTTTTTGAGGTAGTGGAATATGAATTACTTCAAAACATAGCTTCCGAAAGTGATCGTTGAATACGGAAGGACCACTTACAGCCATAGCTCCAAAGGTTTCGCCATGGAAGGCCTCTTCAAAGGCTATTATTTTGGTTTTCTGTATTCCTTGATTTAGAAAATACTGTATGGCCATTTTTACAGCAATTTCCACAGCTGTAGAACCATTATCGCTATAAAAAACCTTGCTTTGATTCAGCTTTACAACCGCTAGTAATTTTTCCGCTAATTCTATGGCTGAAGGATGGGTAAAGCCAGCGAAAATTACATGTTCTAGTTCCAGCATTTGCTGGTGTATCCTTTCTACAATATCCTTTTGAGAATGTCCATGTAAATTCACCCACCAGGAGGAAATTGCATCTAGGTATTTGTTGCCTTCTTCATCGATTAAATAACTTCCTTCACCTTTTACAATAGCTATAGGGTCGTCTATAGTTTTCATTTGTGAATAAGGATGCCAAATCACATTTTTGTCTCTTTCAATCCAATCCATCTAATATCTTTAAAAGTCTTACTCTAATTTTTTCAGCCTCCAATGCAATAGACCCTGAATTAAGTAATTCCATATTATCAATCCACAAAACCTTTTCTTGCAAGCCCGAAAAATGCTTGAGAATAATATCCTCAGATTCAATATTTCTAGTTCCTGTAAAAATTAATGCCCCTATTTCTAGTCCTTGGGATTTGAGCATCTCCAAGCTTAAAAGGCTGTGATTTATACTGCCCAAATAGGCCTGGGAAACAAGAACAATAGGAACATTAAGATGTTTTATCAAATCCAAAATACATTCGCGATCATTTAAAGGAACCATTAATCCTCCAGCCCCTTCAATTATTAGATGATTCTCAGTTTCTGGAATATGGAATTTTTTCAATTCAATTTCCACAGCCTCCTCCTTAGCCGAATAATGAGGAGAAGCAGGGATTTTAAAAGCGTAGGTTTCAGGGTGAATCTTCCCAACATTTTTAGACCACTCTTGGATTTTATGGGAGTCGCTATAATTTAAATCACCACTTTGAATGGGTTTCCAATAATCAGCCTTTAAAGCCTCTACCAGCACAGCACTGGTTACTGTTTTCCCTACCTCGGTTCCTATTCCTGTTACAAAAATCCTTTTCATAGTAAATCCAGCAATAAATCTATTTCCTTTTTAGAATTAAAGGAGTGCAAACATAAACGTAATCCTTCAAAGCCTTTTGCTACGGTGGGCTGTAATACCGGAGCTATATTGATTTTATGTTGAAACATTTTCTGAGAAAGGTCTTTTGCTTTTTGATTCCCAGAAACTTGAATGAATTGGATAGGCGATTTATTTGTTAATATGTTTTGCTTGATTTTTAATTGAGAACGATAATAATTTACGTTTTCCCATAATTTTTCTCTCTCTTCATTCGCTCCTTTAACCTGGCTAAGGCCAGTTTGAAGTGAACGAACTTGATGCGGTGGCAAGGAGGTAGAATAAATCAAACTATTAGCGAAGTTAAGGAGGTATTCTTTTAATAATTGAGAACCCAGCACTGCTGCTCCATGTTGGCCAAAGGCCTTACCAAAGCCAAGCATCCTCGCAAAAATCTTGGATTCCAATTTCAATTCAGAGGCCAATCCTTGACCTTGTATAGCAAAAATTCCATTGCTATGGGCCTCATCCAAAAGTATTGCTGCATCATACTTTGTGGCTATTCCAATCAATTTCTTCAATTCTAAAATACTTCCATCCATAGAATAAAGGCTTTCTACTGCTATAAAAATATTTTTTTCCTCAGCAGCCTCAAGCTTGGATTCTAAATCCCTGAAATCATTATGTTTAAATTTTAGGGCTCGCGCCTGGGAAAGTACTATTCCTTGACGGATTGAATTATGAATTTGGGCATCAAATAAAATAAGGTCGCCCTTTCTTGGAACAGAAGCGAAAAGCGCCAAGTTTGCATCAAAACCCGAATTAAATAATAGTGCTTCTGCATTATAAAATTCAGATAGCTCTTTTTCAAAAGCATGGTGAATATGGTGATTACCCGCTAAAAGGCGAGATCCACCAGATCCTGAAGCTTCTAAATTTTGGGATTCAAATTTCTTAGAAAGGCCTAGATAATCATTGCTAAAAAAATCAATATGGTCGCTTGGCCAAATTTTGAGTTTCCTCAATAAATGATCTTTTTCCCTTTTCTCAAGTCTAGTTTTTAAATTTTCTTGATACTTGTCCACCCTGCAAAAATGCAGATAATATGCTCATGATACTGCTTTTGGACCATGTGAAATATCAACAGCCAAAATCCATTCATCCCCTATTTATCCTTAAGAAGAATATTATTAATCAAAAATCAAATTCACCAATGACCTGGTCCTAACCTTAGAGCCTAACTTATGGAGTAATGAATACAAACCAAAATAGGTTCTTGTAAGGTATAGACTATCTTTTGGACCTCTTGCTGCTTTGGCCTTCCTCAGCATTTTATCCTTAGAAAATCTATCACTCATGCTATAAATTTCCTGGAAATAGTTTCCATCAGCAAAATCAAATTCATCAGCAAAAAATGGAGTACATAATAGATTGTGCATTTCCTGATACATTTTAGAAAAATGTCTTACTTCCTCCTGGGAATCATCTTCCAAAAGAAATTTAAGGTCGAACAAAAGTTTTGTGAATTTTTCATCGTTTTGAGAGATTCCAGGTTCCATCAGGCGGAAATAATTCATATAAAAATCTTCGGGAAATTCCTTTATACAACCAAAATCAATTACACCAAGACTAGCATCTTCTCTCATTAAAAAATTTCCGGGATGAGGATCAGCATGAACCTTTCGTAAGGTGTGGATTTGGAAATCATAGAAATCCCATAAAATTTGCCCTATTCTATCCCTAACATCCTGACTGGGATTTAAAGCTAAAAATTCATTTAGATGTCTTCCCGAAAGCCAATCCATGGTTAATATCCTTTCCGAGCTATATTCGGCATAATACTTAGGAAATTCTAATCCTTCAATATGTTTACAAGACAATGCAATTTCCTTTGATCGCTTTAATTCCAGTTTATAATCTGTTTCCTCAATAAGCCTAGCTCCTATTTCCTCTAGGTAATAATCTAACTCTGAGGAGCTAATTTTAAACATAGAACTCACAATAGGTTTAATAATTCTAAGGTCAGAATGGATGCTATCTGCCACCCCAGGGTATTGAACTTTTACTGCCATGGATTTACCCTCTACTTCAGCCTTGTGAACCTGGCCGATTGAGGCGGCGGCAAAAGCATTTTTAGAAAAACTAGAAAATATTTCTGAAGGGGATTTAGAAAGCTGGTCTCTAAAGGTCTTTACAACAAGAGGATATGAAAGCGGAGGGGCAGAATATTGAGCTTGACTAAATTTTTGAGAAAAAGCACCTGGTAATATCCCTTCATCCATGCTCATCATTTGAGCCACTTTTAAGGCACTACCTTTTAGTTTGCTAAGAGAATCATAAATATCACTTGCATTATCTTTATGCAGTTCTTCTTCATTTCCTTCTCCAATTATTCTTTTGCCGTAATATTTTAGGTAATTTCCACCAACCTTTGCTCCAGTTTTTAGGAAACTTCCTGTCCTTGAAAACTTACTTGTAGGTATTTTGTCCTGTTCTTTCATCGGTTTTGAAAAAGGAATTTACCAAAGTCAATAGCGCTATCCAGGGCATTTTTCTCAATCAAATCAAAACTGAAATGAACTGATTTTTCAATAGCCACATCCGTCTTTTCGAAGCCTTTGCTGCGGTCATCAATCCAAAAATTCAATAAGAACATGAATTGTAGCCACATCATATTATCATAGGTATCACTTAATTTTAACCGGCCTGCAATCTCTTCCTTGGCTATGCCCTCTTGCACCAATCCTTTTGCCCAATCCTTAAAGGCCTTTTTTAATGGTTTCAAATTTTTTGCTTCTCCTTTTAGTATGGATTTAGATTCTGGGTAGCTATTAAGGGCAAAACTTCTATCCTTTTTTAAAAGCTCAAAAAAGCCATAGTAAAAACTTAATAGTTTCTCGCGAACGCTAAAATTTGAAAACTCAGGATCGGCAGTCATTCTCTCCTTTACATTTTGAAATTTAGTAAGCCAAAAAAGCCCAGCGAGTTGATGAAAATCATTGAAAAACTCATAGAATTGAAACTCTTCTATACCTAATTCCTTGCAAAATGAATAAATACTTGGTGGCTCCTTCCCATGTTCCAAAATATATTCTTGATATTTCTGGATGATCATTTCTTCTGTGGCGATTTGCTCTTCATCACTTTTTATTTCTATTTCCATTTTCCTTTTTATTTTGATGTAAAGTTAACGCCGAAGCGCCTCAAACTGTTTCTTAATGGCCTGTTAAAATGAGGCTTAGAATTGGAAAAAGCCTTATTTAGAAATGTTCCAGATAATTATTGGTAAAATGGAAAACATCCTGAACTATTTTTGAGCTATGGAAACAAGAACAATGTTTATTAGCAAGATGCTTTCTAAGATAGAAGGCATAGAAAAAAGTATTGAGAAAAATTTTTACTATTTAGAAAGTGAAGACCTTAGATATAAACCCAATGCCAAAAGCTGGGATATTATTGAGGTTTTCGAGCATTTGAACATTGTAAATGCTTATTATTTAAAAGTTCTTGGCAGAGGATGGGAAAAAGCACAGGAGGCAAAAAAGGATAGTTTTAAACTTAGCTGGATTGGAAAAAAGATGGTAAAATCTATGGAGCCAAAAAATGGCAAAAGACCATTTAAAATGAAAACCTTCAAAAAAACTGATCCCCTCAAATTACAAGAAGAAAGGGGAAGTAAATTAATTGACCAAATTGTTTTTCAAGATTTCATGGAACAATTAAAGCAGTTTAAAATTTTGCTCCAAAAGCATGAATCTAAGGATCTTCAATCCATAAAGGTCAAAAGTCTTATTCCTATTATCGGTCTTAGAGGTGGTGATGCATTAGCCTTTATTGTTGCTCATATGGAAAGACATCTATTACAAGCTGAAGACTTGCTCCACAAAAGAGTATAAATTTCCAAAAGAACATCAGGGCATTAAAAAAGCCGCTTCAAGTTTGAAGCGGCTTTTTAAATATTTAGGAAGGATGTTTTACTCCACAATCTTTATCCAAAGATCGCCAGAGTAAGCCCCATTCATTTTACTGTTCTTAGCTCTTTCAGCTTCCTGGTAAGTATTAAACTTCAGCAAGTATACATAGTAGTAGAAGTTTCCTTTATCTTGGAAATATCTAGCACTCATACCTTGCCCACCTAGTTTATTCACCAACTTCTGAGCATTTGCTTGGCTTCCAAATACACCAGCAACAACATAGTATCCGTTTGATCCAGGTTCAACATTTTGCGGTTGATTTCTTGGGCTATATGAATTGTCATTTTGATTAGGATCATAAGTCTGATTAGGATCTCTATTCTGATTGGGATCTACCCCTTGATTTGGATCTCCATTTTGATTAGGATCTCTATTCGTACGTGGGTTTTGGGTTCTACCTTGGTTTGGATCTCCAGATTGATCTGGATTGGTTCCTGTAGGAATGTTCTTCAACTTTTCTTCAGCTTCATCAATTTTCTTCTGAAGTTCCTTTTCAAGATCTCCTAATTTCTCAGCCATCCTTTCATCCATTTCCTCCTCAATTTGATCTTTCAGCTTACGTTGATCCTTTTTCAATTTCTTCTGCTCTCTCTCCAGGCGATCCATCTTCTTATCGCTTCCGAAGCTATACCTCAACATAAACTCATGTGAAGTACCTAAATTGGAGGCAAAGGTGTTGGTAGAAAAATCATAAGCATATCCCAATGTAAGAGCATCAGTAAGATTTAATCCCACATTAGCCGTTACTGCATAGTCTGATCTATACATTGCACCCAAATACCCATAATCTTTCAAATTAAATATGGCTCCAACATCAATTTGAACAGGTACATTCTGTGCAGCCTTAATCATCACCAAAGGTGTAAGAATATTCTCCTGACCTTTAAATCTGAAATCATAGCCGGCATTAATCACATAATGTCTGATCAATGAATAGTTAATGGGTTCAGTAGTATTTTGAGTATACTCTATAGAAGGATTCAAAATTTGGGGAATAGCTACTCCTAGACTAAAGTCGGCTAGTTTTAAGCTTACACCTGTATTTAAATCAAAGTTTCCACGATTATCGGTGGTTACCGTAATAATAGACTCAATATCCTTGGAACGGATTGCGCTTTGATCAATAGCATTATTTAAATAACCTGCTCCTAATCCAAAGGATAGAGTTGTGTTATCTGCTAACTTTAAATGGTAGGCATAGTTTCCGTAAATACCCATTCTACTTACAATATCCGTAACATCTCTGTAAGCATAAACACTCCATCCTACTTTTTCCTCATTCAGGGAACCGTTTATAGCTAAGGCCGAAGTTTCTGGTGACCCTTGAATATCGGTCCATTGTCTTCTGTGAAGGAATGTTAATTCCGAAGAACCATCCGTTCCAGACTGTGAAGGATTATAAATAAATGGTGTGAAATAATAATTGCTGTAAAGCGGCAATTGTTGAGCAGAAATTTTTGAAAAACCTGCAAGCAGTAAAAGGGCGGTAATTATATATCTTTTTTTCATGGCTGGTTTTTAGTCGTTTCTTAAAATTGTGATTGCACTTTTCAGTATCACTGTGCCATCACAGCTTAAAATATAATAATAGGTTCCATCTGGCAGGGGATTACCTCCTTCATCATTTCCATCCCAAATTCCTTGAAATTCCTTGTCATCATATACTGAGGATCCCCATCTGTTCATTATTAAAATTTCACAGGCCTTTCCATCTGTTATAGCCCTAATATCCCAAGTGTTATTGATATTATCAGCGGCACCAGGAGTAAAGAGATTGTAAACATTTTCCAGTTTAATTAATTCTGCACCTCTTGGATTATTAATAATAATGGTAAGGGAATCAATTCCAGAACATCCATTTACACCTGTAGCTATCATATACACCGTGATGGTATCCGCTAAAATAGAATCAGGTAGAATTTTACTTACTTGAATTTTTCTGGATAGAAAGTCGTTATAGTCCATTGGTTTGTCGGAGAACCATCGGTAGGAATTACCTCCAGAACCTTCGAGTTCAATTGTTTCTCCTGAATTAGCCACCACATCTGGTCCGGCATTGGCCTGTGTTTGTTGAGAATAAATAATAACATCCTCCACTCTTTCACAACCATTTTCGCCCCTTCCAGTAACAGAGTATGTGCCCGCAGTAGATATCCACCTCGATGCTCCAGTTTCTCCATCATTCCAACTATAGGTAAATGAATTTCCCTGAGCCACCACTAAAACAGAATCATTTAAACATAAACCCAATGAATCTCCTGGGAAAAAAGTAACCACCGGAAGTTGATAAAATTGTACGGCTATACTATCACCTAAGTAACCGCAGGTGGTAATACCAAATTGGTTTCTATAGCTAGTGGATAATCTAAAATAACTAGTATCGCCCATAGCATTTGCTGTATCAACCTGCAGGGATGGAAGCGTATCATTAAGCATATCTACCCAACCTGCTCCTGGTGAGAGTTGTTGCCATTGATAATTCCAAGGGTTAAAACCAAATACCGTATCGGCAGCGGCTAATAACACAGAATCATAAATACAAAGGTTTAAGGAAGTTCCAGCTCCAGGATTTGTTGGGAAAGGAACATTGCTAATGGTTGTATTGGCTATGGTATCTACAAATAATGTAAAATGACTATATCTGTCTGTACAAATACCATCATCAATATCTAAATAATACCTACCCGCCGTTTTTAGTTTTATGGATTGGTTTTTTGATCCTACTAAAGGGTAAACTACGATACTACCACCATCCATGGAATCTGTTAACCATTGATAGGTGTATGGAAGTTGGAATGAATCCGGACTAGTAGGTCCCATTACAATAACAGAATCTGTTTCGCATATTACTACAGAATCTTTTCCTACAATATTAACTCCTGATTGTCCGGCAGGAATTGTTAAATCATATTCTGGGAACCATCTCACTCTAATTTCGGGAGTGAAGACCTCACATAAATCTTGGTCTAAATGCGTCCTAGTTGTAATTTTCAATCGGTAGTAGCTCAAAATTTGTACGGGCTGCAAACTAGTGTCCACCTTCATGGTAGAGGAAATACTGTCTGTTACATTCACCCATGAAATTGGATTTGTTGCGGTATTGGCTCTTTGCCATTGATATACCCAGTTCGGTTCTTGTGCTCCAACTATTCCTAGGGTGATGGAATCCTTCATACAAACATCCCCAGGAACGGGAATTGGAAAAGCTGGTGGCCAGGGAATAGACCCTAATTCCACATCTGGATTTTCATCCCAGAAAACATAAATTGGGGCATCTGAGGTATCCACACAAAATCCGTCTTCTGTTCTAATATAGATCCTAGCTGGATTGGTAAATATTTTGGAGGTATCAATAGTTGCTTGAATAAAAGTATCTCCAGGAGAGATTCGGTAAAAATGCTGTACTCCAAAAGCATCAATTGTATCCGCTAACCACTCGTATTTATAGGTTAGCCCGGCTACAGCCGTTGGCCCTGTGAGTGTAACAAAGTCGCTGGCACAAATTTCAATTGAATCCAAAGGTGTCATATTACCAGGCACATCAATTTGATAGGCTTGGGGTGCAGGGGTTACCTTGGAAATATTGGTTCTAGGTTTAAAATGGTTGATTAAAGTATCCTCAGATGTGGTTTTACATTGGGCACTAACCCATGTATCCACACTGTAGGTTCCAGAATTAAATACTATAAGTGTATCATCCGTTTCTCCAGGGATATCAACGTTATTGAGTTTCCATTGGAAAAATGTAGCAAATGGTTTAGCAACAAGGATAACAGAATCTCCTTCACAAAATCCCCAATCTGCAGCTCCAGTATAAGGATTTTCAAAACCTCCTATAATGGTATCAATTTCGGAAAGGGTTTTATTAAGGATATTATAAATATTGGTATCACTGACTTCACCGTTGTCGGCAACAATCCTAATATAATTGGCCAAAGATGGACGATTACAAGGTATGATAACAGTTGCCGTTTTTATCCCAGTTGAAATTGTATCTACTCCAGGATTTCCTGTTGGCCTAAACTTTACTATAGGCAGGGTATCGGCATTTGCAAAACTCTGCAAAGGATCATTTGTGATCTCAATATAGAATCTTGTCCCGAAAGGAAAATTGGCATTTGAAATTTGATAAACGATATCTAAGCTATCGCATTGGCAAGCAGGAAACGGCGCTGGCACCGGTTGATTAAGATTCAAGGATTGGGCTCTTAATTGTGTAGAGCACAAAACCGATCCTAAAACAAAAATGAACACTAATAATTTCTTCATTAGATAGTCTGGTTTTGAAAGAGAACTCTTTGTTGGTCGCAATATAAACATTAATAAATTCGTGTTTCTTACTAAATTAACTACTTATTAACTCCAATTAGTTAATGAGGATGATGTAAAAAATCCATTAATTTGAATTCTTGAAAAACTAAATAAAATTCCCATGGAATTATGAAGTCCTACCTTAAAATACGTACAAAGGCATTCTCATACGCCATCAAAGGTTTGTCTCATTTTATTAAGGAGCCCCATGCCCGCATTCACATTGGCTTTTTGATACTGGTGAATATAATGGCCTATTACCTTTCCATATCTAAAATGGAATGGTTGGCCATTCTGCTTTGCTGTGCTCTGGTGCTTTCTTTAGAGGCTATAAACTCCGCTATTGAACATTTAACAGATATTATTTCACCAAATTTCAATGTTCAAGCTGGATTAGTTAAAGATATTGCAGCGGCAGCCGTTCTTTTGGCCAGTATTTTTTCGGCCATAATCGGACTCATAATTTTTGCTCCTAAAATGATGGACTTATTTAATTTTCAATGAACTATTCTAAACTTCTAGACTCCATTTTAAATGAAATGGATGCTTTTAATCCTCCAAAATCCTTGCTTCAGATTTGTGAATCACTTAGTCAAAACGCTAATTCCTTTGATTGGGTTGGGTTTTACTTTATGAACTCTGAGAAAAACACCCTACACCTAGGACCCTATATTGGTGAAAAAACGGATCATGTGGAAATTCCTTATGGTAGAGGTATTTGTGGCCAAGTTGCTAATTCTGGGAATACCTATATAGCCGAAGATATTAACAGTGAAAGCAATTATATCGCTTGCAGCATCCATGTGAAATCGGAAATCGTAGTACCGATTTACCACGGAGAAAAACTTGTTGCCCAACTAGACATCGATAGCCATAAGAGCAATGCATTTGGAGTTGAAGAAAAGGATTTTGTAGAAAATCTATGCTCTGAAATCGGGAGAATTTTTGGCGAAAGTTTAGAATATAAAAACTTCAAATACCACTTCGAATAGCTTCAACAGGATCTAGTCTTGAAGCCTGCCATGCCGGAATAAAACCAGCCACTAAACCGATAATTGCGGAAAGACTAATTCCCTGAACCACATTTTTTCCAGAAATCGCAATTTCCAATCCTAAGTCGGGATATGCTAAATAAAATATCTCTAAAGAAAGGAATACCAATAACAAACCTATTAATCCACCTATCACACATAAAATGGTGGATTCTAATAAAAATTGAAGGCGAATGAAGTATTTTTTGGCCCCAAGGCTTTTTTGAATTCCAATTTGGTTGGTTCTTTCTTTTACGCTTACAAACATAATATTGGCGATTCCAAAACCTCCTACCAAAATACTGAAAAAGCCTATTGCCCCTCCAGCAAAGCCAATCACTCCGAATAATGAATCTAATCCATTGGCTAAAACAGAAATTTCATTAAGGGCAAAATCATCCTCTGCCTTGGGTTTTAATTTTCTTAAGGAACGCATTGTTCCTCTCAATTCATCTTTGAGTTCAACAATATCAACTCCCGGCTTTGCCGATACCATTATCAATGCCCCATTTCTATTGTTTACATTCATCATTGATCGAGCGAATGTTACCGGTATCAAAACCGTTTCATCAGTATTTTGGCCAACAAGGCTAGTTCCTTGTCTTTCAAAAACTCCAATTACCCTTATTTTTCTACCTAAAACCCTAAACCTTTTTCCGATGGGGTTTATATTTCCAAAAAGACCTTCGGCAATATCCTTACCTATTACGGCTACTGGACTGGCATTCTGAGATTCTAATTCTGAAAAATACCTTCCTTCTTCAAGATCGTAATTCCAAACTTCGTAATACTTATGAGACACCGGGAGTATCGTTGCATTTTCTACACTGTTAGAAGCGAATTTTACCGTTTTATTAAAACCAAATGCAAAAGCTATAGAACTGGAGGTTTTCATCCTTTTTTCCAATTCTTGCATTTCCTTAAAACTAGGTTGTGGTCTTTGGAAATATTTCCACCATTTATATTCACCACCACCTCCACCCCAAGGCCATTTTTGAACATAGACAACATTGCTTCCTAAACTGGAAACACTATTCCTGATATTTCGCTCCAGGGAATCTACAATTGTAAATACCATAATAATGGTAAAAATACCAATGGTAACTCCCAGCAAACTCAGTATGGTTCTAAGCTTATTAACTACCAATGCATTAAAGGCAAACTTTATACTTTCTTTGAAAATTCTTAGGATCAACATAGACATTTATAGGGGAGCTAAAGATACATTAAAAAGCTTCGATTCTCTATTGACTAAACCATAATTTGACTAAATTCGCGAGATCAATTTTTTTTAATGACACAAGATTCTAAAAGGCCAACCGCCCTTATTTCAGTATTTTATAAAAACGGTCTTGATATTTTAGTTAAAGAGCTAGTAAACAATGGTTTTAAACTACTTTCTACTGGCGGAACCCGAAAATTCATTGAAGATCTCGGATACGAGGTTGAAGCAGTTGAAGACCTAACTGGTTACCCTAGTATATTAGGTGGAAGAGTAAAAACCTTACATCCCAAAGTTTTTGGAGGGATATTAGGAAGGAGGGATTTGGAAAGCGATGTAGCAGAAATGGGAGAATATGAAATTCCCAATATAGATGTAATCGTTGTTGATCTCTATCCTTTTGAAGAAACTCTTGCCAGTGGTGCTAGCCATTCCGATATTATTGAAAAGATCGATATTGGAGGAATTTCTTTGATAAGAGCAGCAGCAAAAAACTACAAGCATACTTGGATTATTCCATCTGTAAATGATTATAATGATGCAGTGGAAATATTAAAAAATGGATTGTCAAGCGAGGACGATCGCAAAGATTTTGCAGGTAGAGCATTTTCAATTTCTTCATCTTATGATACCGCTATCGGTAATTATTTGAACAATACGGAAGAAATGAATCTTGGATATTCCCCAAAAAAGGAATTGAGATATGGAGAAAATCCACATCAAAAAGGTGCTTTTCATGGAAAATTAGATGATGTTTTTGAAAAGCTTCATGGTAAAGAACTTTCCTATAATAATTTATTGGATGCCGATGCAGCAGTAAATTTAATATTGGAATTTGACGAAACAACATTAGCCATCACCAAACACAATAATGCCTGCGGTGTGGCATCTAGAGAAAATGTTTTAGATGCTTGGAAGGATGCTCTTGCTGGAGATCCCGTTTCTGCTTTTGGTGGAGTGATTATTTGCAATGCTGAAATCGATAAGGATACTGCAGAGGAAATGCATAAACTCTTTTTCGAAATTGTAATTGCTCCCTCCTATTCCCATGAAGCATTGGAAATTTTAAAGCAAAAGAAAAATAGGATCATTATCGTATTAAAAAGCTTTGAAAGACCAAAAAGACAATTTAGAAGTCTATTAAATGGTGTTCTTGTTCAGGATAAAGATGCTATAATTGATAGTAAGTCTGACATGGAAAACAGAACCAATAGACCTGCAAGTGATGAAGAATTAGAAGATTTGGAATTTGCTTCCAAAATTTGCAAAAACACCAAATCCAATACTATAGTATTAGCAAAAGGAAAACAATTATTAGGTAGTGGAACCGGTCAAACATCCAGAGTAGATGCTTTAAGACAAGCCATTGTAAAAGCCAAGGCCTTTAACTTTGATTTGAAAGGTTCGGTAATGGCTTCGGATGCCTTTTTCCCATTCCCCGATTGTGTAGAAATTGCTCATGAGGCAGGGATAGAAGCTGTAGTTCAGCCAGGAGGTTCTGTAAAGGATCAGTTATCAATTGATTACTGTAATGCTAATAATATGGCCATGGTTTTTACAGGAACACGCCATTTTAAACATTAAAACAAATGGGATTATTCGATTTATTTAGACAAGATATAGCCATTGACCTTGGTACAGCAAATACTCTTATCATCCACAATGATAAAGTGGTTGTTGATGCTCCCTCAATTGTTGCAATTGACAGAAATTCTGGGAAAATTATTGCTGTTGGGCAACAAGCCCGTCAAATGCATGGAAAAACCCATGAGAATATTAAAACAGTTCGTCCTCTTAAAGATGGTGTAATTGCAGATTTTAATGCCTCTGAAGCTATGATCAGAGAAATGATTAAAAGCATTCCCAACTTAAAAGGTAGACTTTTTCCTCCTGCATTAAGAATGGTAATTTGCATACCTTCTGGAATTACAGAGGTAGAAAAAAGGGCTGTAAAAGATTCTGCAGAAAAAGCTGGAGCTAGAGAAGTTTATTTAATCCACGAACCCATGGCTGCAGCAATAGGAACTGGGGTTGATGTTCAGGAGCCTAAGGGTAATATGATTATCGATATAGGTGGTGGAACAACAGAAATTGCGGTTTTAGCACTTGGCGGTATCGTAGCCGATAAGTCTATTAAAGTGGCTGGTGATGTTTTTACCAACGACATCGCATACTATATGCGAACTCAGCATAATCTTTATGTTGGTGAAAGAACAAGTGAAGAAATAAAAATACAAATTGGTTCCGCCTTGGATGAATTGGATAATCCACCAGAAGATCTTCCTGTTCAGGGAAGAGATTTGTTGACAGGGAAACCAAAACAAATTATAGTTACTTACCAAGAAATTAGCAAAGCATTGGATAAGTCCATTATGAGGATTGAAGATGCTATTATGGAGGCCTTATCTATGACTCCACCGGAATTAGCTGCTGATATTTACAATAGTGGGATTTACCTTGCTGGTGGTGGATCGATGTTGAGAGGTTTGGATAAACGAATTTCTATGAAAACTGATTTGCCTGTTTATGTGGCAGAAGATCCTCTAAGGGCTGTAGTAAGAGGGACGGGTATAGCCTTGAAAAACATTGGTAAATTTAACTTCTTAATGAAATAAAATTCAATGCGGTATTTAATAGCCTTTTTGGTTAGAAACCGAATTTTTCTTCTGTTTCTCTTATTACAGGTTATTGCATTTAGTTTTACTTTTCAAAGCAGAAGTTTTCAAAGGTCGAGCATGATGAATTCGGCCTCCCAAATTTCGGGTGGCATCTTAGAATCTTTTTCCAATTACCAACAATTTTTAGATCTCGAAAATCAAAATCAAATATTGCTGGAAGAAAATGCAAGACTGCGCTCGCTTAAAGAAGATGCCTTTCTTCCTTCTTTTGCAAAATCCTATTCCCAGGTAGATTCATTTTACCAAAATCGCTATACCTATATAAATGCCAATGTGATCAATTCTAGCTACCTAAAAGCCCGGAATTATCTTACTTTAAACAAGGGTAGCCTACAAGGTATTAAAAGCGGGATGGGTGTAATTGGTTCACATGGAGCAGTAGGTAAGGTTTATAATGTGAGTAAGAACTTTTGCACCGTAATCCCTATTATCAATTCCAACTATTCCGTCATTAGTGGTGCATTTGCCAAAGATGAAGGACAGTTTGGACCTATAGAATGGAAGGGGAGAAATTACAGGTTTGCCACCCTTTTAGATATCCCAAAACAAACACCTATAAAAGCAGGTGATAGCATTAGCACCTATAAAAATTCTCAGATCTATCCTCCCGGAATTCCCATTGGCGTAGTGGAATCATTCCAACTTCAGTCGGATCAAAATTTCTATAGCGTAAAAATAAAATTGAATACCGATTTTTCCACTTTGAAACATGTATATATAGTGAAGGATAATTTTAGGCTGGAACTTGAAAACTTGGAAAACCAAAACGGATAAGGAAATTAACTGTGGAAATTGTTAAACAAATAGCTCGATTCATCCTTCTAGTTCTTTTACAGGTACTGGTTTTTAACAACTATGCCTTCTTGGGATATATGAATCCTTATATCTATTTACTTTTCCTTTTATATCTCCCTACCTCCATTTCTAGAAGCGGATTATTAATAATTTCTTTTTTCCTAGGACTGAGTATAGATCTTTTTGAAAACACTGGGGGTATCCATGCTTCAGCGAGCTTGTTCATTGGTTTTATTCGGCCCTATTTATTAAAGGCCGTTAGCCAAAGACAAGGGGATGATTTATCAAGTTTCAGTATTAGAGATATGGCTCTCCCCAATAGCCTCATTTATTCCGCTTCAGCTATTTTTATCCATCATTTTATAATGTTTTGGTTGGAAGAATTTAGTTTTAAAAACTTTACTGTGGTATTGCTTAGGACTATTTATAGCTCTATTTTTACATTGGTCTTTGTTGTATTAATACAACTTTGGAATTTTAGGAGAAGAGAATAGTTCATGAAGCGCAAGCATTTATTCCATTTTTTCTTTATCATCATTGCCCTTGTTTTTATTTCTCGACTGTTTTATATCCAGGTTATTAGAGATGATTATAAGCTTCTGGCCGCTCGAAATAGTGAACGGAAAATAACGGTTTATCCAGGGCGAGGTTTAATATATGATAGAAATCACAAGCTTTTGGTAAGCAATCAAGTGGCCTATGATATAATGGTAATTCCTAGGCAGGTGAAATCTATGGACACCCTTTCCTTTTGTAATCTACTGGGAATAAAAAAAGAGGATTTTATTTCAGGAATGAAAAAGGCCAAGACCTATTCTTGGCAAAAATCTAGTGTATTCCTAAAGCAAGTAAGCAAGGAGCAGTATGCTTATTTTCAGGAAAAACTACACAATTTTCAAGGCTTTTATTCTCAAAAGAGAATTTTAAGAGATTATCCAAATCACTCTAATGCTTCTAATGTAATGGGCTTTATTGGTGAGGCCTCAGATAAATTTTTAGAAAAAAACTCTGAATACAAAAAAGGGGATTTAATCGGAAAAACAGGAATTGAAAAATCCTATGAAAAGCAATTACGAGGAAAAGCTGGTGTAAAATTCTTGATGGTAGATGTCCATAATAGGGTTAAAGGTCCATTTGAAAATGGGAAATACGATACACTACCTATCCCTGGAAATGATATTATAAGCACCATTGATTTAGAACTACAGGCCTATGGTGAAAAATTAATGCAAGGAAAAAGAGGAAGCATAGTTGCCATTGAACCCTCCACTGGTGAAATCTTAGCACTCATTACCAGTCCATCCTATGATCCTGATCTTTTGGTAGGAAGAGAAAGAACAAAAAATTACAATCGACTTTATATTGATAGTATCAACAAACCCCTGTACGATAGAGGGCTTTTGGCTCAATACCCTCCAGGATCTCCATTTAAGGTAATCAATGCTTTAATAGGTTTACAAGAAGGCGTGATAAAACCCAGCACAAGCTACACCTGCCGCCATGGTTTCCATTATGGAAGATTACATGTAGCCTGCCATTGTGATACTTATTTTCCCATTGCGCTAAGAACAGCCATTAGTAAATCCTGTAATAACTATTTCTGTACTGTATTTAAGGAAATAATTGAAAAATATCCAACACAGGAAGGAATGGATAGATGGAGTGCCCACGTAAAAAGCTTTGGTCTAGGTAATTGGTTGAATAACGACCTTGCAACAGGAAGGCCAGGATTTGTGCCGGATGCCAGTTATTATAATAGAATAGATGGTGCCACCAATTGGCGAGCTGTAAGGGCTATCTCGCTAGGAATTGGGCAAGGTGAGCTAGATCTTACGCCAATTCAATTAGCGAATATGACTGCCGCAATAGCGAATAGAGGTCATTATTTTACCCCTCATATCGTAAAAAGAATAGGCAACAAAAGCGTGGATGAAGAAAAATACCTAAAACCTAAACATACGAGCATAGACCCAAAGCATTTTGAAGTGGTGATTGATGGTATGTATGATGTTTTTGAAAAAGGTACCGCCAGAGCCAGTCGATTGGATAGCATTGAAATGTGCGGAAAAACAGGAACGGCAGAAAACCCCCACGGACAAGATCATTCTATTTTCACTGTTTTTGCTCCACGTAAAAATCCTAAAATCGCTATTGCCATAATTGTGGAAAATGGCTATTGGGGTAGTAGGTGGGCAGCACCAATTGCCAGCCTTCTTGTTGAACTCTATATAAATGGAAAAATTAGTAGACCCGAAATGGAAAAAAGAATGATAGAAGGTGATCTATCAGAGGAATATATGAAGCAATTGAAAGAGAAGTTTAATCTGGATTCTGTACCTACAATTACAAGATGAGAGAGAATAATAGCATATTTCAAAATATAGATTGGCTTCTTGTTTTATTGTATTTTGTTTTGGTTCTGATTGGCTGGGCAAATATTTATGCGGCAGTTTTCAATGAAGAAAATAGCAGCATATTCGACAGCACTCAAAAGTATGGTAAGCAGCTAATTTGGATAGCTACTTCCCTCCTACTCATCATTCTTATTTTGTTTATTGATGGAAAGGTTTTCCAAACACTAGCCTATCCTATTTATATTGTTTCCATACTTTCCTTAATTGGTTTATTTGTTTTTGGAAAAGAAATAGCAGGTGCTCGATCTTGGTATGCATTTGGAAGTTTTAGCCTACAGCCTTCAGAATTTGCAAAGTTTGCCACTGCCCTTGCCCTAGCCAGATTTGTAGGAGCCGAAGGGATATCTCTAAAAAAATGGCGAAACCGTGCTATTGGCCTAGCCATAATTTTACTGCCGGCTATATTAATTATCCCCCAACCCGATCCAGGATCTGCCCTAGTTTATTTTGCGCTAATATTAGTGCTCTATAGAGAAGGTCTGTCGCCAAACTATATATTTTTCGGTATCAGCCTTATTGTCCTTTTTATCCTTAGCTTATTAATAAACTCCCTTTACCTCTCTTTGGGATTGGTAGTTCTTGGAATTATAATTTTTTTTATCACCAGAAATATTCGCAGATTTTTTTGGAAAATACTGCTGGCATTAACAGTTTTCATCAGCTTCATTCAAATTGTAGATTATGCCTTTAATAATATACTTGAAGACAGACATAGAAACCGGATAAATATTCTTATTGGCAAGGCCCATGATCCCCAAGGGATTGGCTATAATACCGAGCAATCCAAAATTGCCATTGGGTCTGGAGGCCTAGATGGAAAAGGCTTTTTAAAAGGTACTCAAACCAAATATGATTTTGTACCAGAACAAAGTACAGACTTCATTTTTTGCACTGTAGGAGAAGAATGGGGATTTATTGGCAGTACAATATTAATCCTGCTTTTTATTCTTTTATTTTTTAGACTCATTAGAGTAGCAGAAAGACAAAAAACTGCTTTTACTCGGGTATATGGATATTCTGTTGTAGCCATTTTATTCTTTCACTTCAGTGTAAATATTGCCATGACTATTGGGCTTGCACCAGTAATAGGAATCCCTCTACCATTCTTCAGCTATGGAGGTTCTTCACTTTGGGGATTTACGATTTTACTCTTTATTTTCATTAAACTGGATGCTTACCGCCATCAAATTTTATAATCAAAAAAATACTGGATATTGTGAACCAATTGATTCTTTAGTGGTTTCTTTATTTTGCCATAACCAACAAGTTTTAAATTGAAAAAAATTTTAGTTCTCATTGCCATTTGCCTTTGTGGGATGGCACATGCTCAAAAAGGAGAAATTAGAGGCCGTGTATATGACCAGATTAATAATGAACCTCTGCCATTTGCTTCCGTAATAATTGAAGGAAGCCAAATTGGAACCACCACTGATATTGATGGCAATTACAGTCTGAATGTTGAGCCGGGATTGTACAATATTCAGGCATCATTCGTTGGCTACGTCAGTAAAACAAAGTTTGAAATTCAGGTTAGTCTATCCAAGCCAACTTTTTTAAACTTTGAACTGGATGAAAACACCTCGAAACTGGACGAAATAGATATAAGCGTCCAAGATAAATTTGAGAGAAAGGCGGAAAGCCCAGTTTCGGTTAATAAACTTGGGATAAATGAAATTCAAAGAACTCCTGGAGCCAATCAAGATATTTCTAGAGTAATTCAAGCCTTACCAGGTGTTTCCTCTACCCCCAATTTTAGAAACGATATTATTATAAGAGGTGGAGGTCCTAATGAAAATAAATTTTACCTAGATGGTATAGAAATTCCAGCAATTAATCACTTCGCTACCCAAGGAAGTAGCGGTGGCCCTGTTGGGTTGATAAATGTAAATTTTATTAGGGAGGTAGATTTATATTCTAGTGCCTTTCCTGTTGAAAAAGCAAATGGACTAAGCTCCGTATTGGATTTAAAGTTAAAAGATGGGAGAAGCGACAAAACTGGTGGCACCTTCCAAATTGGCTCTTCAGAAGCTGGACTAACCCTGGAAGGTCCACTTAGCGAAAAAACCAGCTATATAGCCTCTGTTCGTAGAAGTTACTTGCAATTTTTGTTTGCCGCCCTCGATTTTGCCTTCCTTCCAACTTATACAGACTACCAAGCTAAGGTGAAATATAATATTGATAAAAAAAATCAAATCACCTTTTTAGGATTAGGTGCGGTTGACCAATTTAAACTTAACCTCGATGCTAATGAAACAGAAGCACAAAGGTTTCAACTTCAAGTGCTACCGGTTAATAATCAATGGAACTATTCTGTTGGTACTAAATACACCCATTTTGGAGAAAAATCATATACCAATATTGTTCTAAGCAGGTTTATGTTGAACAATGATGCCTACAAATATTTAAATAATAATGAAGATTCTCTTCAGCTTCTAGACTATGCATCACAAGAAATAGAAAACAAGCTACGTATAGAAAATTTTTATCGAGATGGCGATTGGAGAATTAGCTCAGGTTTTGGTTTGGAACAATCCAAATACAATACAAGAACCAAGGATTTAAGGGTGCCAGATCAGGCGCCAGCTCTTGATTATTCTTCAGATCTTCTCGTTTATAAATACAGCCTTTTTGGATCGGCCAGCAAATCCTTTCTAGACAGAAGGATAAACCTAAGCATAGGGTTGAGAATGGATGGGAATGATTTCAATTCCAAAATGGCAAATGCCTTAAATCAATTTGCTCCAAAATTGGCTTTCACCTATAATTTCAATTCCGAATTTAGCTTTAATTCAAATATTAGCAGGTACTACCAATTACCACCCTATACCACTCTAGGTTTTAAAGATGCTTCTGGAAACCTTGTAAATGAGAATATGGATTATATTAAAGCCGATCATTTCGTTGCTGGACTTACTTATTACCTCGATATAAATGCTAAACTGAGCTTAGAAGCTTTTTATAAAAACTACTCCAACTACCCTTTTCTTTTAAGAGATTCTTTGAGCCTCGCCAATCTTGGGGGTGATTTTGGGGTAATTGGAAACCAAGCTGCAAATTCTAGTTCAGATGGTAGGGCTTATGGATTGGAGTTTCTTTACCAACAAAAGCTTTACAAAGGTTGGTTTGGAACTGTAGCCTATACCTTGGTGAAAAGTGAATTTGAAGACAAAAATGGGGATTTAAAACCCTCGGCTTGGGATAACCAACATATTATTACTGCCACAATAGGAAAGAAATTTGGGAAAAACTGGGAAATTGGTGCCCAATACCAATTTTTAGGTGGCGCTCCTTATACCCCTACAGATCTCAATTCTTCCAGAGTGGATATCTATGATCTAAACCAAAGAACCCTAGTAGATTACAATAGATTGAACAGCTTGAGATTTGATAATTTCAATAGACTAAATATCCGTTTTGATAAAAAATGGTATTTCGCAAAATGGAGTCTTAATTTATATTTAGATATCCAAAATGCCTTGGCACAATCTGTAGACGGAGAACCCACTTATGTTATTGCTACTGACGAAAATACGGGAGCCCCTCTTACTGAAACAAGAACTGTAAATGGTCAAACTGACACCTATTATCAATTAAAAGCCTTGGAAAGCGATAATAATTCTCCCCTTCCTGGAATTGGTATTATCATCAATTTTTAAAATCCAAACTACTCTAGAAATTATTCTTCAAAAAGCCCCTCTTTGATCTCATAGATATTTCTTATTAGAACTGTTTTTTGACAGCTTGTCTGTTTTTTTGGCTTGGATAAATTCTTGATCTTTAAAAATCAAAATCAGGCACATGTCAAAACCAAGCCCTCAGGATTTAATTCAAATTTTTGAACCTATTTCTAAAGTAGATGAGCAGGATATAAATTACCTTATCCAAAACTCAGATTTGAGAGTTTATCCTCCTGGTGAAATGGTGTTTGAACCGGAAAGTCCTTCAGATTATATGGTGTTTATTTTATCCGGCACCATTCGAGTGTATGCAGTTCAACAAAATCAAAGCAAGGAAATAACCATTCTTAAATCTGGAGATATTACAGGACTTTTACCCTATTCTAGATTAAAAACTGCTAAAGCATATGCCCAGGTCCAAACAGAAACAAGGGTCTTAGCTTTTCATCGCGATGCTATGCCAGACCTGATACGAAATCATTATAGTTTAACAGAGGCCTTGGTGCATCATATGAGTTCCAGAATTAGGAATTTCACAAAAATTCAGCAGCAAAATGAAAAAATGATGGCTCTGGGTAAGCTATCAGCTGGATTGGCTCATGAACTAAACAACCCAGCATCAGCAATTGTAAGAAGTAGTAAAGCACTACAAAGTCATCTAAAAAGCTTACCTGAAAATTTTAAAAAGGTGATTTCTGTAAAAATGCTTCCTGAACAGGTGGATCAAATTAACGCCTTACTTTTTGAAAAAATAAAAGAAGGAATTAAAAAACGATTTACACTTTTGGAAATGCAAAGCTTGGAAGACGAACTTGCAGATTGCCTGGAGGAAAAAGGTATTGAAGATGGCTATGATTTAGCAGAAAATTTAATTGAGTTTGGCTTCAATTGCGAAGATTTAGAGAAAATTTATAATACAACTGGTCCCAGTCATTTTCCGCCGATAATAAAATGGATTGATGATAATCTTTCTACCGAAAAAATGCTAATGGAAATAGAGGATGCTTCATCAAGAATTGCAAGTTTGGTGAATAGTGTGAAGAATTTTACCCACATGGACCAAACTCCCGATAAGGTAAAAACCGACATCCATTCTGGAATTGACAATACTCTAATCATGCTCAATCACAAGGTGAAAAAAAACCAAGTGAAAATTGATAAAGATTATGATGAAGGGCTAGCAAATCCAAAAATTATAGTTAGCCAAATGAATCAGGTTTGGACCAATTTAATTGACAATGCCATTGATGCCATGGAAGGTGTGACTAATCCTGTTTTACAAATCTCTACTAGGCAGGAAAATGAATTTATTAAAACCATCATCCGCGATAATGGTAGTGGGATTTCTGAAGAAATTCAATCCAAAATTTTCGACCCATTTTATACCACCAAGGCAATTGGTAAAGGAACAGGGATGGGATTAGATGTGGTGAAAAATATTGTTGAGGGCCACAATGGGAGTATCAAATTACGATCTGAACAGGGAAAAACGGAATTTGAGGTTTGCATTCCAATTGAATAATGTATTTGTAGAAAATAAGAATGAAAAAACCAATACTATTAGCCGTAGATGACGACCCCCAAGTGATTAGGGCCGTGAGCAGAGATCTGCGAAAAAAATTTAAAAGCGACTATCGAATTATTTCCACAGAATCTGCCAATGAAGCTTTAGAAACTCTTTTAGAATTTAAAAATCAAGGATTGGAAGTGGCATTATTTCTTTCTGACCAAAGAATGCCGGAAATGCTGGGTGTAGAATTTTTGGAAAAGGCTCGAAAAATATACCCAAAAGCAAAAAGGGTTTTATTAACCGCATATTCAGATACCAGTGCTGCCATACAAGCGATTAATGAGGTTCAACTAGATTATTATCTCATGAAACCTTGGGATCCTCCTGAAGAAAAAATGTATCCGGTTTTAGAGGATCTCCTAGACGATTGGCAATCCCATCATATTCCAGAATTTAATGGTATAAAAGTTTTAGGCTACCAGTTTTCTCCCAAAAGTCATATCCTTAAAGATTATTTGGCTGCCAATCTATTTCCCTATCGATGGTATGATATTGAAAATTCAGAGCTCGCCCAATCCTTATTGGAAAATAATAAAATTGAACATAAAAATCTTCCTGCCCTATTTTTTGAGGATGGTTCCTACTTATTAGATCCAAAAATTGAGGAAGTAGCTGCCAAACTTGGCTTAAATCCTAAAGCATCGGCCGATATGTATGATGTGGTAATTATCGGTGCCGGACCTGCTGGTTTAGCAGCATCGGTTTATGGTTCTAGTGAAGGCTTAAAAACCCTTTTAATTGAAAAAAAGGCTCCAGGAGGACAGGCGGGAACATCTTCCAGAATAGAAAATTATCTCGGATTCCCTACCGGTTTGAGTGGGTCTGACCTTACCCGACGTGCCATATCACAAGCCACTCGCTTGGGAACCGAATTTCTAACTCCTAGTGAGGTAATGGAAATAAAAAATCGGGATCAATATAAGATTATAGTATTGAGGGATGGCTCGGAACTTTTGGCAAAATGTGTGGTAATAACCACTGGAGTTGCCTATCGAAAATTAGAAACCCCCGGCATTGAGAAATTCACCGGTGCAGGCATTTATTATGGTGCCGCTACTACCGAGGCTAATAGCTGCAAAAATAAAGAGGTATTTGTTGTTGGTGGCGGAAACTCTGCTGGCCAAGGTGCTATGTACCTCAGTCAGTTTGCAGAAAATGTGAATATCATAATCAGAAAAGAAGACTTGAGCTCTACCATGTCTGCCTACCTCATTGAACAGATTAATAATACCGAAAATATTCACCTATTAAATGATAGCGAAATAGTTGAAGCTCAGGGTAGTAATAAACTGGAGAAATTAAAAATTAGAAACAACAAATCTGATAAAATCGAGGATTTGAAGGCCGATGCACTGTTTATTTTTATTGGTGCAAAACCTTATACAGAATGGATGCAAGAGAATATTAAAAAGGATAGCAAAGGGTTTTTAATCACCGGTAGAGATCTGGTTCATCAAAAGGATTTTAAATCACATTGGAAGCTCGACAGAGAGCCTTATTTACTTGAAACTAATAACCCAGGGGTCTTTGCAGCAGGTGATGTTCGCTCTGGAGCTATGAACAGAGTTGCCTCAGCAGTGGGTGAAGGTGCCATGTCTATAAGTTTTGTCCATAAATACCTCGCAGAAATTTGATTTCAACAGACCTTTCAAGATATTGTACTACCCTAAATTTTTCAATAAAATAAAGCTCTTTTAAATTTTAAAATATGATTGTTTACCATTCGAATAAAAATTGGTTGAGGGATATAACACATCTCTATAAAAGCTGGACCATGACAAAGGTTTTAAGGGCTGTATTTCTAATTGGAGTTTACACCGCCATTATTTGCTTTTTAGATTATAAGGTATTTGACACCTTAGAAATGGGAATGAGTACTCAAATTTTCAGTCTACTCGGTGTGGTGCTTAGTATACTACTGGTTTTTAGAACCAACACCGCTTACGACAGATGGTGGGAAGGAAGAAAACAATGGGGAGCATTGGTAAACCATACCCGCAATTTAGCCATTAGCACCGATGTAACCTTTCCTGCCGAATTAAAACAGGAAAGAAAACAAATGGCCATATATATCAGTAATTTCTGTATTGCTTTAAAAGAACATTTAAGGGATGGAACCAAATTAGAGGAGTTTATTTCTGTTAGTGAGGAAGAATTAAAAAACTACGCAGAAAAAGGGCATATTCCAAACCATATTTCCCAGCAGATCTATAGAATGGTACAACATCATTATAAAGGAGGGCATATTACAGGTGAGGATATTCTGAATTTTAAACCTCAACTACAAGCACTACTAGATATTTTAGGAGCCTGCGAAAGAATTAAAAAAACTCCTATCCCCTTTTCTTATAATGTGTATTTGAAAATATTTATCACCGTTTATGGACTTTTACTACCCTTCGCCGTAATTCCAGAATTTGGCTTTGTGGCAATACCTGTGGTGATGTTTATCTTTTTTGCCTTTATTGGTGTGGAATTGATGGCTGAAGAAATTGAAGACCCTTTTGGATTAGATTGTAATGACCTTCCCACTGGGGATATAGCTCATACTATCAAAAATAATGTCTTTGAAATATTAGACCATAAATCTAGTCTGGGAAAGATCCACCAGAAGGAAGAATACCAAAAAATATTTTAGCATAAGAATGACGAAATCCCTTTCTTGGTCTGAAAAATATTTAAAAATTCGAAGCCAAAGCATAGAGCTTTGTAAGCCCCTTTCGGTGGAAGATCATTTGGCACAACCCATAATTGATGTTAGTCCACCAAAATGGCATTTAGGACATAGCACTTGGTTCTTTGAGACCTTTATCCTAAAGCCCTTTAATAGCAATTACAAAGAATTTGATCCCAGATTTAATTTCTTGTTTAACTCCTATTATGAAAGTGTTGGAAAAAGGGTTCTTCGAGATCAGAGAGCAAATATGACTCGCCCTTCTCTAGATAAAATTTATTCCTACCGACAATATATAGATCGTGAAATGGAGGAGTTTTTAAATGCTAATCCTAATCCTAAAGCATTGGAATTATTGGACCTAGGTTTAAATCACGAGCAGCAACATCAAGAATTATTAGTAACAGATTTTAAATATATTCTTAGCTCCCAGGCATTCTTTCCTGTATATCAAGAAAATTATGGAGAGGGGAAAGTAGAAAACCATCAAAGAGAATGGATTAAAATTCCGGAGGGAATATATGAGATTGGATTTAAGGGTGATGGTTTTTGTTTTGATAATGAACTAGGGCTACACAAAAGTTATCTCCATGAATATCAAATAAGTAACAAACTTGTCACCAATGGAGAGTACCTTGAATTTATGGAATCGGGAGCCTATGAGGATTTTAGGTATTGGCATTCCGAAGCTTGGGCATGGATAAAAGAAAACCATATTAAATCTCCCCTATATTGGGAAAAGATGGATGGAGAATGGTATCGATTTTCATTGTCGGGTTTGCAAAAATTAAATTCAAATGAAGCCCTTAGCCATATTTCTTATTACGAGGCATATGCCTATGCAGAATGGAAGGGCTTAAGACTAGCTACTGAAATGGAATGGGAAGTAGCGGCAGATTTATTCCACTGGGGAAAAAGATGGGAATGGACCAATTCTGCCTATTTGCCCTATCCCAATTTTTCGAAAGCTGAAGGAGCTGTTGGTGAATACAATGGGAAGTTTATGATCAATCAAATGGTATTAAGAGGTGCATCCATTGCCACTCCAAAAGGACATAGCCGAAAAACCTACAGAAATTTTTTTCACCCCAATCTCAGATGGCAATTTACAGGACTAAGACTAGCTAAATAGCGACAAAACAAATGAAAAGCGATTCAATTATTGACCAATTTGCATTAGATGTAGATAAGGGCTTAAGTGAAAAACCAAAAAATTTATCCTCCAAATATTTTTACGATGTAAAGGGTGATCAAATTTTTCAGCAAATAATGAGGATGCCCGAGTATTACCTCACCAGGAGTGAATTTGAAATTTTTGAATCTCAAAAGCAAGAAATTCTAGATTCTATTCGCGGTGAAAAGTTCAATCTTGTAGAATTGGGCGCTGGGGATGGATTAAAAACAAAAATTCTAATAGAGCATTTTCTTAAGGAAAAAGTAGAATTTGAATATTTTCCCATAGACATCTCTGCAGATGTTTTGGAACAATTGAAAAAGGACTTGAGTAAAAATTTTCTGGAATTGAAGGTGAATTGTTTAAACTATGAATATTTCAAAGCCTTAGAAAAACTCAATGAAATGGATAGCTCCCCTAAGGTTCTACTTTTTTTGGGAGGAAATATTGGCAATTTTTCAAATCAGCAAGCGCTGAGTTTTTATTCTCAATTAGCTCAAATTCTAAATCCAAAGGACAGCCTAATAAGCGGAATAGATTTAAAGAAAAATCCCAGAATAATTCTGGAGGCCTATAATGATAAAGCCGGAATTACCAGAGCTTTTAATATGAACCTATTGGAGAGAATGAACCGCGAGCTTGGCGCCAATTTTATAATAAGCCAGTTTGATCATTACCCAAGTTATGACCCAAAAACAGGCGAAGCCCAAAGCTATATCGTAAGTAAAATGGATCAAAGTGTTGAAATTAAATCGCTGGCTAAGACATTTCATTTTGAAGCTTGGGAAACTATTCAGGTGGAGATTTCCAAAAAATATCATCCTGAAGAAATCAGTGAACTAGCCCAAAAGAGTGGTTTTGAAATGATAAAAAACTTTAGCGATAGTAAATCATATTTTGTGGATAGCCTATGGAGAAGGAAGACTAGCCCGTAAAAAAACAGAAAAGAATTTTGCCAAAAGTCCATAAAGGAATTTGTTAAATTCGCCCATGCAAAAATCACTTCCTTATATAATGCACATTCCTAAAACGGCAGGTTTAAGTTTGCAGGGAATTGTAAGAAGAAGATATAAAAAGGAGGAAGAACGCGCTTTAATTTATTCTCAAAAAGACAATGAAGAGGGATTTGAAGATAGGTCAAGTTTAAAGGTGGTAATGGGGCATTTCCGATATGGTATGCACCGTTTTTCTTCAAGACCTCATATATATCATACCTATTTAAGAGATCCCCTTCAGCATATTATCTCCCATTATCAATACACTTTTGATCATCCTGAAAAATTTGAATTCTTACCCAAAGGCTTAGAAAATATTATAGACTTTGCCAATTGTAAATATGGAAACAATCTCCAAACCCGATTTATTTCTGGTATTGAAGATCTTTCTAAAGATCCAAAAGCTAGTTTGCAAAAGGCCAAGGAAAATTTGCTTAAAGAATTTGATATTATTGGCCTAACCGAAGAGTTTGATAAATCTCTAATTCTCCTTGGTAAAGCCATGGGCTGGAAAATCATTTACTATCTTAAAAAAAATAAAGGACAAAGACGCGAAAAGGTTGCTCCACCTACTCTGGAGGAGATCCAGAAACTAAGGGAAATATTAAAATACGATATTGAATTATACGAGTTTGCAAAGATGCTATTCCGTGCCCAAATGGATAAAAACGAATGGGTATTTGCAAAAGAAAAGTCCTTTAAATTTTGGAATCCTATTTATCAAAAACTAAATCCTACTTATATTCAGCTTAAGCTTTTTCTTGGACTTGCGAAGAGGTAAACAAGCTCATTAACAGGGAAATCAAGATTACCAAAACACTTCCTATCACATTATACCATAAATACTCCACTTCAAATTGATTGAAGAATGGGATATTGTATACTCTTCCAAAATGCAGCATTAACACAAAGGCTTCTGCAATAAGTGCACTCCAGAAAATGGCGTTTCCCCTCACCCATTTGATAAAAAAAGCTACAAGGAAAATTCCCAATATCGTTCCATAAAACAAGGAACCCAGGAGGTTTACCATTTCTATTAAATTGTCAAATAGATTTGCAACCAAAGCGAAACTAATCGCTAAGCAGCCCCATAAAACTGTGAACAGTTTACTTGCTCTTAATTGTTGCTTTTCATTGTTTTCCTTTTTGCTTAATCTATTGTAAAAATCTACAAAAGTGGTGGTAGCCAAGGCATTCAATTCTCCAGCTGTAGACGACATAGCGGCAGAAAAAATTAAAGCAATGATCAGCCCTATTACCCCTATTGGCAGAAAATCCATTACAAAATTTAGGAATACATAGTTCGTGTCTTTAACCTTGAAATTTGGATCGGCTTCCAATAATAAATCTTTGACCTCATTCCGAATTTGAACATCCTTTTCTAAGGATTCCCTAAATCCTTCTTTTAAGGCCACTAATTTATCAGGAGCCTCATCCAATCCATCATTTAAGGCCTGTCTCCTTTGTTGAATTTCGGCGTAGTTTGCTGTGTGATTTGCTTCTAACTGAGTAATTGCCTCCTTGTATTCTGATTGTTTGAGGCCATCAATGGCTGTTTTATTGAAAAATACCGGAGGCTTGATATATAGATAAAATATGAAAACTAATACTCCAGTAAAAAGGATAAATAACTGCATTGGGATTTTCAAACTGGCATTAAACATTAATCCCAATCTACTTTCCTTAATATTTTTACCGGTAAGATAGCGCTGCACCTGACTCTGATCTGTTCCAAAATAGGAAAGTGCAAGAAAAAGTCCGCCTGTTAATCCAGACCAAACGGTATATCTTTCATTTAAATCAAAATTAAAATCCAGAATTTCCATTCTCCCTGCTGTTCCTGCTAATTTTAATGCGGAACTAAAATCTGTGAATTGCGAAATTTTATAAACTAAAATTCCAAAAGCCAAACCCATACCCAAAAGTATTACGGCCATTTGCCATTTTTGAGTTAAACTAACCGCCTTAGTTCCTCCACTAACGGTGTATATAATCACCAATACTCCCACAAAAATATTGGTGAAATCTAAATCCCAACCCAAGATGGTAGAAAGGATTATAGCCGGCGCAAATATGGTGAGACCTGCTGCCAAGCCTCTTTGAACTAAAAATAAAAATGCAGCCAGCAACCTTGTTTTTAGGTCGAAGCGTTTTTCCAAATATTCATAGGCTGTAAAAACCTTTAGTCGATAATAAATAGGAATAATAAAGGCGGAAATAATAATTAAGGCTAGGGGAAGGCCGAAGTAAAACTGTACGAATTTAAGCCCCTTTTCATAGCCTAAACCTGGAGCGCTAAGAAAGGTAATGGCACTAGCTTGTGTAGCCATTACAGAAAGGCCAATGGTAAACCAGTTCATTTCATTCCCACCTCTTAAATAATCATTTAAACCCTGGTTCTGTCTCGTTTTCCAAGTGCCGTAAGCCACAATGGCAAAGAGGGTGCTAAATAATACTATCCAATCTGTTATACTCATATTAGCGATAGTATTGACTAATGAAATAGAATAGAATAAGCTGGAATAACAAAATCCCCATTACTAGCAAATAAAGCTGATTCCAACTTTTAAAAAATGGCTTTTTACTCATCTATGGATTGACTAGAATAACTAATTAGATTGGCTAATAACCTATAGGCCCCTGGAACTCCTGCTGGTAATTCTCTAAAAAATGAAATCCCCGTATACATAAATGCTCCTTTTCCATAATTTCCAACAATCAACCCACCTTTTCTCATAGGTTCTCCTTTATCTGCCCAACCGATAGGTGCATCATATTCATCTGCCCAAGTGCCGGCAAAATATAGTCCTCTTTCCTGTACCCAGCCTGCAAAATCTCTCAAATCAATTTTATTGGGATAGTTCAATGTAGGGTGATCTTCAATAAGGAAATTGGCCCTGGCTAGCTCTTCCGTTACTCTTTCTCGGCTGAGTTTAAAAGGATAGGGTCCTATATCCAAAGATAATAGATCCCTAGATCTTGTATTATACTGAACAATATAATTCCCTCCATTTTTTACATAAGCCATTAATTCATCCTTTACAGAAGGCAACCATTTTTCTGTATTATAAGCCCTTATTCCAGCAACAATAGCTTGGTATTTAGAAAGATCTGTGTTTTTTATTTTCTCCTGGTCCAAAATTTCAACACGATAGCCCATTAATTCAATTGCTTCAGAAACCTTATCGCCTGCACCAGGAATATATCCTACCAAATCCCCCTCTTTTTTTAATCTAATTTTTACCAATTTAGGACTTAGCTCTTCGAATACTATCCTTTTTTCAATATGGGAATAATCAATCTCATTCAAACTTCTAGCAGGTTTGGAATCTACGGAGATTTTAAGATTGGTTTTATAGCTTTCCTCAGTCGCTTTTATACTAATGGATTGCTGAACAAGCTGATCTTTTTCACCTTTAATTTTAAGGAAAGATGGGCTAATATCCCAACCTTCAGCCTCTAAGTTTAGATGTACTTCTTTGTCTTCAAAAAATCTAAAAGTCAAATTGAGCCTTTGTTCCTGCTTATTAGTAAAGATGATATTCTCCTGATCTGAAGAAACTACAACTGCGGGAACGATAACAACAGGTCTTATGATTTCACCTTCCACCCGATCTGAAAATTTATAGTTTAGAGGGACATTAATCTCCAAATCATGCCCCATAATGCTGAGCCTAATTTTTGCACTTAATGCAGGGTCATTTTCGGGTTTGCCAATATTGTCTACCTCTCTTATCTCATAAATATTAACATATCTAGCTCTTAGCCAATAGGGCTGAGAATTGGCATTACTGCAAATAAAACTCAGCTTTTCGGTATTACTTTTATTAGCTACTAAGGAGATGTCTAGTTTTTTATCAAGCTTTGCTATTTGTACATTTTTCACTTTTACCTCAGCTTTCAAATTTTTACGCAATAGAAATTCAAGTTTAGCCTCAGCAGGAGCGCCATCGCTTAAAAATTCTGAATCTGACAAAGCCTCAATATGTAATCCTAAACATTGAGCAATGATGCTATTCAATTTCGAAGCAAAATATTCCCTTTGGCTTTCTTGATTAATAGAAACAGATAATTCCCTAAGCTTTAAAAGGTCTTCTACAGATTCTTCAGGGTGAAGAGGATCAAAATTTTCAATTATTCGTTTTAATTCTTTATCTCCTTTTGCAAAGCCAAACCTCTCCCATTTGGATGAAATTCCATCAAACAATCCATTTTTTGCCTTCTCACCATCCAAGTATTGCAAATATTCTACTTGTTCGCCGCGTGCTACAGAAACACCAAAACCTTGACTTTTATGCTGTGTTCTACTTAAAGAAGCCAATTCATTATAAGATGTTCCTTGAAGAGAATTATATCCCCCTACTTCAAGGGAAATATATTCATCAGAATTTTCAACCAGGCTATCTAAATTTTCATTGCCCCACCATTTGCTGGTATTCCAATAGATTCTTTTGGCCTGCCAAGTATCCGTAAAAGCTAATTGCTCTGGGAAGGCTTCCTTATCTGCAGCCATATTAAAGGCCTTAATACCAAGAATTGCAGAGGCTGTATGATGACCATGGCCACCTCGTTTATCTGGAGGGAATCGGGTTATTATTACATCAGGACGAAATTTTCTTAGCATCCAAACCACATCTTTTAGAATAATATCATCGGCCCATTTTTCGAGAGTTTCATCAGAAGTTTTGGAATATCCAAAATCTACGGCTCTGGTAAAAAACTGATTTCCACCGTCAATTTTTCTGGCTTGCATTAATTCTTGAGTACGCAAAACCCCAAGCTTAGCGCCTAGTTCAGTACCAATTAAATTTTGCCCTCCATCACCACGAGTTAATGATAAATATGCTGTTTTTGCCCCAACACCATTGGTAAGCCAAGAAATCATCCTTGTATTTTCATCATCCGGGTGGGCAGCTAAATAAAGAACCGTTGAACTATTTTGAAGTTTATTTAATTCATGCAAGATCTCGGAAGAACTCATTTGATCTTGCGCCTTTAAAAAGAATAATGGAAGTAGTACTAAAACAAATATTTTGAACTTCATCTTTTGAACTTATTTAGATTTCGTTTGCCAAAAATAGGAATCCATTTTAGTGAAGCATCAGGAAATTTTGAAATCTATTTTTTGCCTTATAAACAAAGTCTATTAACAAATGTTAGACAAAAGACATCAATTCATCAAAAGGTATTAACTTTATAGCCCTAAAAATTAATTGCTACATATGAAAAAATGCATACAGTTCCTTGCCCTTATTGCCTTTGCCACTGTGGTATATGGACAGTCTGAGCAGAAAGTACTTCTCAAAAATCACAGTATTTCTATCGACAATACTTTAAAGGAAGGTATTAAAGCAAGCAATATTGAACAAAATCAGGATTTTATTTACCGTATTGTTCAATTTTCAGACTTTAATAATATCAGCATAGGAGATAAAACGAGTTCCTATGAAGCTTTAGAATTTATCCCTAAAAATGCTTTATTAATGAAGCTCTCTACCAGGGACAATTCTTTGGAGGCTGATTTAAAGTCAAAAGGGGCTATTAGTGCCATAAGTCTAAAAGGGGAATGGAAGCTCTCTAAAAGATTGTACACTGATAATATTCCTGAATGGGCCTATACAGATGAAAACAAGGCCATCATTTGGTTGCGATATTATCCGGGATTAGATCATAATTCTGTAGTGAATTCCATAGCGGCGAATTTCTATGTTAGTGGAGAGAATCAATTGGAAAATTTAATTGAGATCACATTAAACCCCAACGAAATACTTGCTGCTGCGCAACTTCCCTTTGTTTATTATGTTCAGGAAAAAGAAGATCCCGGGCATCCTGAAAATTATACAGGAAGAACAAATCATAGGGTAAACACTCTTCAATCTGCTTATCCCGGTGCTCCAGATTATGATGGTTCAGGAGTAATGGTAGGCCACGGTGATGATGGAAGAATTGGTCCACATATAGATTATACCGGCAGAATGACACAACCTCTCGCTACAGCTTCAACTGGAGATCATGGCGATCATGTTGCTGGGACAATTTTCGGTGCTGGAAATTTAGACCCCAAAGGAAGGGGTAATGCTCCAGGAGCCGAAATTTTTTACCAAACCTATCCGGATAATCTATCCGATGCGGATATTAACTATACCAATAGAAATGTAAGAGTAACCGTTAGTTCCTATTCCAATGGTTGTAATGCTGGCTACACCAATTTTACAAGGCAAATGGATCAAGATGCTATCGATAATCCTAATTTGATCCATGTTTTTTCAGCTGGAAATAGTGGGACCACAAATTGTGGATATGGGGCAGGAAATAATTGGGGAAATGTTACTGGTGGTCATAAAATTGCCAAAAACGTTATTGCCGTTGCAAATTTAGATGAATATGATGCTTTATCCTCCTCGAGTTCCAGAGGCCCGGCAGAAGATGGAAGAATAAAACCAGACGTTGCCGCCGTTGGTTCTGGAGTAATAAGCACCATCGACCCAAATACCTACGGCTCCAAATCAGGGACTTCAATGTCATGTCCTGGAGTAGGCGGTATCACTGCTGTCCTATATGAGGCATATCGGGATTTAAATGGTGGCAACGACCCAAAATCTGGATTGCTAAAGGCCATTATCATGAATACTTGTGATGACCTTGGAAATCCAGGTCCTGATTTTAGCCATGGTTATGGCCGAGTGAATACGAGAAGAGCTTTCGAAGTTTTAGAGGCTAGTAATTATATCACCAACAATATAACCAATGGAGCAAGCAAAACGTTTCAAATCCCAGTTCCTTCCAATACTGCTGAAGCAAGAATAATGCTGTATTGGCCAGACCTTCCAGCCTCCACAATAGCTCAATATGCTTTGGTAAACGATTTAGACATGGAGGTGGATCAAAATGGTACAAATTATAAGCCCTGGATTTTGGATCACACACCAAACCAAGCATCTCTTAATGCCAATGCGGTGAGGGGGCTTGATTCTCTAAATAATATTGAACAAGTGACCATAGTAAATCCAGGAAGTGGAGATATAACTGTTACTGTTGATGGAAGCAGTATTCCAGGAAGCGCTCAAGAATTTTATATAGTTTATGAATTTGTTAAAGATGAAATTGTAATTACCTACCCCATGGGTGGAGAAAGTTTTGTTCCTGGAGAAGATGAAGTAATTCGCTGGGATGCCCCGGAAGGAAATACAAACTTCACCCTAGAACATTCAGATGATGGAGGAAGTACCTGGAATGTGCTGAGCAGTAATATCAATGCTTCAAGAAGGTATTACAATTGGAATAATATTCCTAGCAATATTGGTGGCGACCATAAACTAAGAATAAGCAGGGGCGGTCAATCTAGTACTAGTCCAGGTGAATTTACTATTGTAAGCACCCCTTCTAATATTTCATTTCCAACAATTTGTCCAGATTCAATAACCATAACTTGGAATCTCGTAGGAGGTGCCAATGGTTATATTGTATACCGTTTAGGGTCTATGTATATGGATTCCATTACGAGCACTGTGGCAACCTTTGCAAAGGTTCCACATAATGTAGGTGCCAATGAATGGTATAGTGTTGCTGCATTAAGCCCAGGAGACGGCCTTGGCCGAAGAGCTATTGCTGTGGAAAAAGTTGGAAGTGGTATAACAAACTGCCCTTTTGAGGATGATATTAATGTAGCCCAAATACTATCTCCAAGCACAGGCTATATTGCTAGTTGTTTTAATACTCCAAACAGCCCAGTAACCACAAGGCTGGTTAATAATGGTCAAAACCCTGCATTTAATTTCCAAGTATCCTACAAACTAGACAATGGGATTACAAATACCCAAACGGTAACGGATACTATTTTACCAGGAGCATTTTTAGACTACACCTTTACAGGATCCAGTTTAAATTTAAGCACAGGTTCCTCCTATATTCTTTCTGTATGGGCAAATTTAAATGATGACGACTATTCTTTAAACGATAGCTTAGCTTCAGAAATTGACATATATAGTAGTCAAACAGTAAACTACCCCTACTCTCAAGATTTTGAAAATTTTAGCCAATGTGGTACCGCCAATGATTGTGGAAATACCACTTGTAGTTTAGCTAGTGGCTGGGAAAACCCTGCGAATTTTATTTTTGATGATATTGATTGGAGAACAAATAGTGGTGGTACTGCTTCAGGAAGTACAGGCCCCTCGGCAGATCATACTCTCGGTACTTCTGCAGGAAAGTATTTGTATTTAGAAGCATCTGGAGGTTGTGATTCTAACCATGCCGTTTTATTATCTCCATGCATTGATATGACCACTGCTACATTACCCCTTTTGGAGTTCTGGTATCATATGAATGGTGCCAATATGGGTGTGCTTTGGGTAGATGTATATGATGGAATTGAATGGCATAATAAACTTTTCCAAATTGCTGGTAACCAGGGATCAAGTTGGAAAAAAGCCAGTGTGAGTTTAGTAGCCTTTACTGGTAAAACTATTGTGATTCGAATAAATGGAAAAACAGGGGATGATTTTACTTCCGATATTGCCATTGATGATATCAACCTTTTCGAAAATTTATCCTCGCCAATTGCAGGATTTAATATTTCAAATTCAGTAACATGTATTGATGGGACGGTTGAGTTTTCAGATAATTCCGGAAATTTTCCAACTTCTTGGAGATGGGAAATAAGCCCAAATACTTATAGTTACAATAATGGAACGGACAGTTTGGATCAAAACATTTCTGTTCAATTTCACCAAGCTGGTAATTATTCAGTTTCCTTAATTGCTTCTAATGGAAATGGTACGGATACTATTACCCTAAATCAAGCGGTAACTGTAAGCGCTGGAGATCCGATTCCTATTTTTGAGGATTTTGAAGGTGCATTCCCTTCAGCGGGCTGGACTATAGACAATGCTGATGGTAATGATGCTTGGAAGATTAAATCTGTAGTCGGTTCGGATGGTTCCACTACTAAATCTACAACTTTCGATAATTTTAATTCCAGCGCATTAGGTGAATATGATGGTTTGATTAGCTTAAACATGGATCTTACCTCAGCTGTAAGCCCAACATTATTCTTTGACCTATCCTATGCCCCAAAATCTTTATCTGGTGCAGATTCTCTTATTATTGATATTTCCACAGATTGTGGATCTAGTTTCCAAGCCAGCACCTATCAACTTGGTGCAGCAGGAATGTCTACTGCTGGAACAAGTACAGGTTTATTTATCCCAAATTCAGCAGCTCAATGGAGGAGAGATAGCTTGGATCTTAGTCCTTATATAGGTAGTAATATTAAAATAAGATTTAGAAATTATTCGGGTGGTGGAAATGCTGTATACCTTGACAATATCAATATTGTAAATAGTTCCGTTACAGCACCAATGGCCCTTTTCACAACTGCAGATAGTTTAATTTGTAGAAATGTGGATGTAATATTTAATGATGCTTCCACAGGGGGAACAGCGAGTAATTATAATTGGGATTTTTCTTTAAGTGCCATACCTAGCAATGCAAATACCGCCGGCCCACATTCAGTGAAATTTGTAAACACCGGAATGCATACTATAACACTTACGGTTAGCAATCCAGGAGGAATTAGTCAATACCAATACAATGTTTATGTTGCAGATAAGCCATTGGCTGTATTTAGCGAATCTTTCCCCGTTGCTTTAACAGTTCAGTTTAATGACCTTAGTATTAATGATCCTAGTACTTGGAAATGGTATTTTGGTGATGGTGATTCAAGCAGCCTTCCTAGCCCCTTGCATGTTTATACCCAGGCAGGAACTTATGATGTAAATCTAATCACAGAAAATCGCTGTGGAACTTCAACTCGAACCAGGACAGTAAATGTCTCCGGTATTGGAATCCGTGAACAATTGGTTGGAATAAGCGGCCTAAGTTTATATCCGAATCCTACAAAAGGAAATTTCAATCTTAGTTTTGATAGTAAGAACCATGAGCAACTTATAATCACCCTTACCGATCTTTCTGGGAAAAAGATTAAGGAGCTAGATGTAGAAGCTAAATCTGGTAAGAATTTAATTTCCTTTGATTTAAATGAATATGCTCAAGGAGTATATTTGGTGAAAATAAATAGTAGTGGAGGCTCCAAAACATTAAGAGTACTGAAAGAATAAACCAGTAGCCAAAAAAAAAATGCCCATCATTTAGTTGGGCATTTTTTTTGGCTTAAATTTTAGATTCTTCTTTTCTGATTAATAGGCATAATCCTAAAAATGTTAAAAGACCATTTAGAATTAGTAGTTCAAATCCAAATTGGTATCCCAACCAATCCATAGAATTTTGTTTTAAAAAATAGCAAAGTAAAGGCGAGGCTATTGCTATAATCGGCACCCATCTATCTTCAATTTTCCATTTAGTAAATAATCCAAATGCAAAAAGGCCCAAAAGCGGACCATAGGTATAACCGGCAGCTACAAATATTTCTTTAATAATACTCCCTTGATCTAGTTGTTTAAAGATAAGGATGGTAAATAACAAGCAAATTGAAAATCCAATATGCACCCACTTCCTAGTGCTGATAGCAGATCTCTCCTTCATTTTATCCACTTCCAAAATATCTACACAAAAAGAAGTTGTTAGCGCTGTTAATGCAGAATCGGCGCTACTATATGCCGCAGCAACCAATCCAATTAAAAAGAAAACACCAAGAGTAATTCCCAATCCGCCATGTAAGGCCACTGCCGAGAATAATCTATCCCCAGATTCTTCTATACCATTTACCGCAGCAAAGTCGTAAAGCACAACTCCCAAAGACATAAAAATCAGGTTCACAAAAACAAGGATAATCGCCAGCCAAAACATATTCTTTTGGGCATCCTTTAAGTTTCTACAACTCAAATTCTTTTGCATCATATCTTGATCAAGACCCGTCATAACAATAGTAATGAACATACCCGATAAAAACTGTTTTATGAAAAAATCAGCACTCTTCCAATCATCAAAAAAGAAGATTTTAGATTTACTAGAATCTGCAATGTATTCTACCAATGACCCATCGGGAATAAGGCTATCTTTAATCATCCAAATACTTATTCCTACTGCAGCTAACATAAAGGTAGTTTGCAGGGTATCTGTCCAAACGATGGTCTTTATACCCGACCTAAATGTATAAACCCAAATTAGTAGAATGGTTATTAATACAGTAAACCAAAATGGAACTTCTAGTTGATCAAAAACAGCGTACTGTAAAATATCTGCCACCAAATACAATCTAAATGAAGCACCGATAACCCTGGATAAAATAAAAAATACGGAACCAGTTTTATAAGAACTATTTCCAAATCGCTGGGATAAATAGGTGTAAATACTGGTGAGGTTTAATCGGTAGTAAAGAGGTAATAATACTTTTATGATTACGGCATAGCCAAAGACATATCCCAAAACCACTTGCATATAGCTAAAGCTATTCGCCTCAACATATCCCGGAACGGAAACAAAAGTAACTCCAGACAATGAGGCTCCAATCATTCCAAAGGCCACTACATACCACGGACTCTGTTTGTTTCCTAAAAAGAAAGAAGCATTATCATCCTTTTTCCCAGTTAGGTAAGACACCAAGATGAGCAAAAGAAAATATGAGCTAATTATTGCAATGATTAGACCTACCGTCATAATTTAAATTTTAGCAAATAAAATAATTTGCTTGCGAATGAGTATCTATATATTTGAACATTATTATGAATTACTCATCCCGTTACCTGGAAAAAGCCGTTGAGGAAATAGGAAACCTTCCTGGAATTGGCAAAAAAACCGCATTAAGACTAGCCTTGCACCTTCTTAAAAAAGAGAAGCAGGAAGTGGCAGCGCTTAGCAATTCCTTATTGGAATTGAAAGAAAAAGTTATCTACTGTGAATCCTGTGGAAATTTAAGCGACAGAATTTGCTGTGAAATTTGCTCCAACCCCAATAGAGATCAAAGTTTGGTTTGTGTAATTGAGGATATTAGGGATGTTATGGCCATTGAAAATACAGGTCAATACAAAGGGATTTACCATGTTTTAGGTGGAGTGATCAGTCCTATGGAAGGTATTGGTCCTTCAGAACTTAATTTAGCCCCACTCCTTCAAAAGGCGAAAGATGGAAAATTAAGGGAAATAATTTTTGGTTTGGGCACCACCATGGAAGGGGAAACCACCACCTTCTATTTGTACAAAAAACTTGCAGAATTTGATATACTATTGTCATCAATAGCCCGAGGAATAGCAATGGGAGATCAGCTGGAATATGCTGATGAGCTAACATTAGCAAGGAGCATCAGCCAAAGAGTGCCTTATGAATCTTCCTTCCACCAGAATCAAAAACCATAGTTTGAAAATTCCTTTTCGTTTAAATATCCTCTTCCTTTTCAGCCTCAATTTAATGGCTAGAATTCCATTTTTATTTGCTGGATATGGTAGAGAGGAAGATGCTTGGGGACAAGCTTTAACGGCAAAAAATACTTGGGAATCTGGAATCTATGAAGTATCCAGGCTTCCAGGGCATCCTCTTTATGAGATTTTATTGGCATTGCTTTGGCCTATCAATCACAGCTATTTCACTTTTAATTTGCTTAGTGCACTAGCTTCCTCTTTGGCCGTAGTTTTTTTCTACCTTATTTTAAAAGAATGGAATAAAACTCATTCCTTAATTCTTGCCTTAAGTTTTGGCTTTATTCCAGTGTTTTTTATTGCTGGTCTTTATACTATTGACTATAATTTCGCCTGTCTTTTTATTCTTATATCTCTGCATCAATTGCAAAAGAGGAATTTAATTTGGGCAGGCATATTATTGGGTATTGCTACAGGTTTTAGAATTTCATCTATTGCTTTTGTACTACCATGGATTATTCTCGCCCCTGGTAAAAAGGATTTACATTTATTTTTAAAACTGATTATAAGCTCAGGCTTGATGGCGATTGTAAGCTTTTCAGCTCCAATTTACAGCTATGGTTTGGAAGTGCTAGACTTTCACAAACCTCCTTATTCATCTTGGGCAAAAATTGCCTTTAAACTAAGTTTTGGAATTTGGGGTTTGCTACTTTTTTCATTTTTGAGTTTTGGTTTTATCAAATTCATTAGCAGCAGATCGTGGAAAAATACGAGCGGGAAAAAATTCAATTTAACATTGATTATTATAATTGTATTTCAACTTCTAGTATTCTTTAGGCTCCCGTTTAAATCAGAATTTTTAATACCTGCCTTACCTTTTATTTTAATTTGGATAGGCGATAGCTTTAGTGAAAAATGGCTTAAGGCACTACCCTATATTAGTATTTGCTCCTGCTTTTTAGTAGGCTTTGATTATAAAAACGAATTTAGAGGCAGCCCAGCAAGTTCGGCATCTATAGAATTTTCAGCTGGGGCTAAGGACATTTTTATTGACCCACTGCAGGGCCCAACTATTGTAGATTTCCAAAAAAGGAAAGTGAAAATGAAATTTGTAAGCGAAATACTAAAATGGAGCGAAAGTAAAAAGGAACCTTCCTGGGTAATATCTGGATGGTATTGGCCCCAAATTGAATTGCGAAAAAAAGAAAATTCAAGAGTGAAATTCGATTATTATTCTAGTGAAGAAGAATTGTTAAATGCCAAAAGTGCGGGTAGGAATATTTTTTACCTTCCCGAAATAAATGAAGCTAATTCAAAAATACAAGGGCATAACCTTGCAGATTCCTTAGGTACCATACTTATTCCTGAATGAAATTATCAATTGTAATTGTAAACTATAATGTAAAGCACTTCCTGGAGCAGTGCCTGAATTCCGTATTTCTTGCCCTAGAAAATATAGAATCCGAAGTTTTTGTGGTTGACAATAATTCTGTGGATGGAAGCATGGAAATGGTAAAAGAAAAATTTCCGCAAGCCATTAGAATTATCAATAAGGAAAATGTAGGATTCTCAAAAGCCAATAATCAGGCTATCCTTAAAGCACAGGGAGAATATGTATTGCTCTTAAACCCAGATACGGTAGTTGAGGAAGAAACATTTTCCAAATGTTTACAGTTTATGGATGCACATCCTGATGCAGGTGCACTAGGCATAAAAATGATGGATGGTAAGGGGAATTATTTGCCAGAATCTAAAAGAGGTTTACCAACACCCTGGGTGGCATTTTATAAAATTTTTGGACTTAGCTCCATTTTCCCAAATTCAAAAAAGTTTGCACGATATTATATGGGTCATCTCGATAAAAATTTCAACCATGAAGTTGAAATACTCGCTGGGGCCTTTATGCTGATGCGTAAAACAACTTTGGATGAAACGGGTCTATTGGATGAAACCTTTTTCATGTATGGTGAGGATATTGACCTTTCCTATAGGATCACCCAAAGTGGATATAAAAACTATTATTTTGCAGATAGCAGCATCATCCATTATAAAGGCGAAAGCACCAAAAAAGGCAGCCTTAATTATGTTTATGTGTTTTATAAGGCCATGATAATTTTTGCTGAAAAACACTTTAGCCAGAGCTATGCTAAATTTTTTCGGTTTTTTATTTTAATGGCAATTTATTTGAGAGCTGGGCTGTCATTAATCAAAAGGTTTGTTAGTGCTCTTGCCCTACCCCTACTCGATTCTGGGATCCTGATTCTTGGTTTGTATTATATTAAAGAATATTGGGAACACAACCACAGATTCGTAGTTGGAGGAGAATATTCCTTGGAACTCATCAGGGTTGCTTTTCCATTATATGCTCTCGGTTGGATAGCTGGAATATTCCTTAATGGGGGATATGAAAAACCTGCTAAAATCTCTCAAGTAATAAAAGGTGTGTTTGTTGGCTCCATAGCGATATTAGTAGCCTATAGTTTACTTAGTGAGGAGTTTAGGTTTTCTAGAGCAATACTATTATTAGGAGCGATTTGGGCATCCTTTTCCATCCCCTTAGTACGATTTGCCATTCAAAAAATTACGGGGCAAAAACTTTTAGTAAGTTCCGATAGCAGTAAAAGGGTTTTGATAGTAGGACTTGAAGATGAAGCGCAAAGGGTGGAACAATTAATCAAACAAGCCAATAATTCAATTTCCTATGTGGCCTTTGTTAATCCACCAGAACAAAATATTGAAGGGGAAAATTATACTGGGAAATTTGAGCAAATCAGTGATATGATTACCGTTTTTGATATTACCGAGGTGGTATTCTGTGCTAGAGATGTAAGTAGCAATTTCATTCTCAACAAGATGAGGGAGTTAAACTCTAAAAAAGTGGAAATAAAAATTGCCCCCTCGGAAAGCCATTTTGTAATTGGAAGTAATTCCATTGATACACAAGGCTCATGGTATAGTGTTCAATTTAATGATATCTCAAAACCAAGTAATAAAAGAGCAAAATTATTTTTTGATCTAAGTATTGCAATTTTCCTTTTGATATCATTACCACTTAGTATATGGTTTGTAAAAAATAAAATCCAGTTTATAAGGAATCTATTTTCAGTTTTAAGTTTTCAAAAAACATGGATTGCCTATGATTCTAGTATAGCCATAAGCCACTTACCCAAGCTTAAACCATCTATACTAAAAACTACGGAGCAACTAAAAATGACGGAATCGGATGAAATTGCAAAGAATCATTTAAATCAACTTTATGCCAAAGAGTATAAGGTGTTTAATGATTTGAATTTCTTGTTGGAAAATTTTTCCAGACTTGGCAATTCCTACTAAAAGCAAAGATTTTGACCAAAAGCAAGAGCTAAATCTAACTATAGGCCACAACACAGCCGTTAATTTTTTTACCTTTGCCCACCTCAATAAAAGAAGATTTTCAACCTTATAAGACATAAATGGCACAAGTAGAGCTTATTATGCCCAAGATGGGCGAGAGCGTGGCCGAAGCCACCATTATTAAATGGTTAAAAGAAGTAGGTGAAACTATTGAATTAGAAGAATCTGTTCTTGAAATAGCAACCGATAAAGTAGATAGTGAAGTTCCTTCTCCTACAGAAGGTGTATTAAAGGAAAAGCTTTTTAATGAAGATGATGTTGTTCAGGTTGGACAAGCTATTGCCATAATTGAAACTGAAGGTGAAGGAGGGCTTGAAACTCCAGCAGCAAGTAGCGAATCCAGTCCTAAAGAAGTTCAAAAACCTGCACAAGCCGCTCAGGAAGTTGAAAAAATGATGGATTCCGCTCAGGATTCAGTTGATATACCCAAAAATAGCAATGGTAAATTTTATTCGCCATTGGTAAGAAGCATTGCCAAGGAGGAAAATATTTCCTTATCAGAATTAGAATCTATTAAGGGTAGCGGATCGGAAGGCCGTGTAACCAAAAACGATATTTTAGAATTTTTGAAGAATAGAGCATCTTCTCCTGCACCAGCAGCAAGTGCTCCTTCACCAAGTCAATCACAAACCAAAGCAAGCTCGGAACCAAAAGCTACAGAGCATAAAGCAGCACCGATCGCCCTAGGTCGTGGAGATGAGATAATTGAGATGGATAGAATGCGTAAGATGATTGCCGATCATATGGTAATGTCTAAACATACTTCCCCTCATGTAACATCATTTGTAGAGGCTGATGTTACCAATATTGTGAATTGGAGAAATAAAGTAAAAAACGAATTTTTGAAAAAAGAAGGTGAAAAATTAACCTTCACACCGATTTTTATTGAAGCGGTAGCCATGGCAATCCGTGATTTTCCAATGATTAATATTTCCGTGGATGGAAATAATATAGTAAAAAGAGCCAATATTAATATTGGTATGGCGGCGGCACTTCCAACAGGTAATTTAATAGTACCTGTAATCAAAAATGCTGATCAATTAAACTTATTGGGAATTACCAAACAAGTAAATGATCTAGCCACAAGAGCCAGAGCAAACCAATTAAAACCAGACGATATTCAAGGTGGTACCTATACAGTAACAAATGTGGGAACATTTGGTAATGTAATGGGAACACCTATTATAAATCAACCACAGGTGGCTATTTTAGCCTTGGGATCCATCAATAAAAAGCCGGCAGTTATAGAAACTGCAGAAGGAGACTTTATTGGAATTAGACATAAAATGTTCTTATCCCATTCCTATGATCACAGAGTGGTAGATGGCGCTTTAGGTGGTCAATTTGTTCGAAGAGTAGCAGATTACCTAGAACAATTTGATCCAAATAGAAGCATTTAATGGATTTAAAACTAAATAAACCTATTTGCTTTTTCGACATTGAGTCTACCGGATTGAGTGTAGTTAATGACCGAATAGTTGAAATAAGTATTCTCAAGGTTTTTCCAAATGGAAATAAGGAAAGCAAAACCTGGCTTGTAAACCCAGGGATGCCCATTCCAAAAGAGGTTACAGCCATCCATGGTATTGATGATGCAAAGGTTGCCAATGAACCAAGCTTCAAAGAATTATCTCATCAGGTTTATGAGATGATTAAGGATGCAGATTTAGGAGGTTATAATTCTAATAAATTTGATATTCCACTTTTAGCAGAAGAATTATTGAGGGCCGAAATAGAATTTGACTTTAGTAAGAAAAAATCTGTGGATGTTCAGAATATTTTTCACAAAAAAGAGCAGCGTACTTTAAGTGCGGCCTATAAGTTTTATTGCGACAAGGATTTGGAAAATGCCCACTCTGCCGAAGCAGATACCGAAGCTACTTATGAGATTTTAAAAGCTCAATTAGAAAGGTATCCAGACTTGGAAAATAATATCAACTTCCTTTCGGATTTCAGCAATCGCTTCAACGCTGCAGATTTTGCTGGGTTTATCATCAAAAACAAGGAGGGCAAAGAGCTTTTTAGTTTTGGAAAGTACAAAAATCAAAGTGTGGAAGATGTACTAGAAAAGGATCCAGGATATTTTGGGTGGATACAAAAATCTGAATTCCCACTATATACCAAAAAGGTGCTAACCGCCATAAAATTAAGAAAACTCAACTCGTGAAAATAATTTGCGTTGGAAGGAATTATATAGATCATGCTAAGGAATTAAATAATCCAATTCCGAAAACACCAGTTCTTTTTTTAAAACCTGAGACCGCAATTATTCCGAAAAAAAATCCTTTTTTCCTCCCTGATTTTTCAGATGATGTTCATTTCGAAGCCGAATTGGTTATTAAAATCAATAAGCTTGGAAAAAATATACAAAAGAAATTTGCCCACAAATATTATAGCCAAATTACTGTTGGACTAGATTTCACAGCTCGTGATATTCAACAAAAGCAAAAAGAAAAAGGACTACCATGGGAAATTTCCAAGGCCTTTGATGGCTCGGCAGGGATAGGTAAATTTATGAATATTTCAGAATTAAAAAACCCCGGAAACCCTAGCTTCCACCTGCTTTTAAACGATAAAAAGCTTCAGGCTACCAGCGCTGAAGAAATGATTTTTTCCATAGATACTTTGATTGCGGAAATATCAAAATATTTCACCTTGAAAATAGGAGATTTAATTTTTACGGGTACACCTGCAGGTGTAGGAAAACTAAATAAAGATGACCAATTAAAACTTTATTTAGAAGAAAATGAAGTACTTCGATTAAACGTAAAATAAGTTCCTAGCCACCTTAGTCAATTTTACTGGGTTTAATTCTTTTGTCTTCCTATATTTGTAAGCTATCGAATTTGATTAGTCATAAGTAACGAATATTTACACTATGAGGAAGTTATTACTCCTTTTGGGTTTTATCGCCCTTTCCCTAGAATCTTTTTCCCAAGTTCCAGTTAGTCTTTATCATGAAAGCTTTGACACTGTCAACGCCATGTATAAGGTCACCAATAGTTTTGTTCAAAATGGTGTTAACGTTCCAACAATTTTTTGGAATGACACTACCAATCACAAAACCAATGGAATACACTCCTACCATGTTAAGGGTAGTGCTACTGGTACTATAATCAGATTTGAAACAGACAGTTTTAGCACCGTTGGCTTTCCTTATGTATTCCTTTCCTTTAATCACATTTGTAAATTATACCTGCCTAACCAAGGTAGAGTTGAAATTTCTACCGATGGAGGAAATATTTGGACAGCTATTCCCGAATTTTACTATATAGGTTCCGATGTTTCTCGAAGCCAACTTTATGTAGCCAATGAATATTTCAATACTGGTAGTTATGTAATTCCTAGTACTGGCCTAGACCTTTGGCAATCTACCAACAATGGACCCGTTAGTGATAGCTGGTTTGTAAGGGAAGCATTTGATTTAAGGGGAATAGCCTACGATACTGTTACAAATACTGGTTATCCAGATGTAAGAATCAGGTTTAGCGCCCAGTTTAATTTTACAACCCCTGCCCCAGCATTAAATTTTTATGATGGTTGGTATGTAGATAGTGTTCAAGTAATTGGTTCTACTTGCGAATTGAACCCTCCTAAAATAAACTTTACCATTCCTGCTTCAGTTTGTTTAGATAAACCCGAAGGCAGCCAAGTGGAAACTCCTGCAGACAATTATAAGGTGAAGCTTCTGGCTACCGACAAAGGTGCAGGTATGGATCGTGTTGAACTAATCTGGACCAATAGAACAACCAATATTAGAGATACCGTATTATTAACTAAAACTGCTGGAACCAACGAATATTCTGGCGATATTACCAATGCACTTCTTGGTGATACTGTAGACTGGTATATTGAAGCATATGATTTAAGTTGCCCGAATGTTACTAGAAGTCCTATTAATGACGAATATGTTTTTTGGGTAGATTCTGGTTTACCTTCAAAATGTGGTGCTCCATATTGTGGAGCCTTGCCAAATACTATTGGTGTAGATAATCTTCCTTGGACAGAAACCTTTGAAAGCAGCGTTTGGGTTGCTGGAGACAATGGCGCTTCTGTAGGTGGAGCAGCTAGTATGCACAGAGGCTCTTTCCCTGTATTTCCAACAGGATATTGGACATTAGGACCCTCTCCTAGTGTTGATAACCAATTAGCATGGTCCGTCGCAAATGGATCTACCACCACCAATTTCACCGGTCCAAATTCTAACCATACTCCCGGGGGAACAAAATATTTGTATACAGAGTCTTCCACCTTATCAGGTAATTCTGCAAGAATTATTACCCCTTGTATTGATCTATCTAGAAATACCAAATGTTTAGCATTTGAATTTTACTATCATATGTTTGGCGATGGTATTAAACGATTAAGAGTGGATGTGGATACAGGATCGTCAACAGAAGCATGGTATATTGGATATATAAATATTGCAGATCCACAACATACGAGCAGCAATGATCCTTGGAAAAAAGCCATTGTAGGATTAGAGCAGTTTAATGGTAAATATATCCGATTAAGATTCCATGCAGTAAGGGATAACCAAGCCGCTACTGCTGATAAGGATAAAAGTGATATTGCTATTGATGATTTAAGAATTTTCGAACCAGATCCTGCTGAAATTGAGATTCTTAGCTTTGACTCACCAGTAAATGGTATTTGTGGATATAGCGCCAATGAGCCTATTACCCTAACCTTGAGAAATAATGGTTGCTCAACAACTTCCGCAATTCCTCTTGCTTTTAGTGTAAACAATGGTCCAATAAAAAGAGATACCCTTTATGCTTCAACCAAAGCATTAGCCCTAGGAGATACCACACAATATACTCTTAACCCTCCTGCTACCGCGGATTTAAGTGCTTTTAATACTTATACCATTAAAGCATGGTCGGAAATGCCTGGTGATAATGTACCTGGAAACGATACTGTTTTAAGCCAAGTTATTCAACATAACCCTTCCATAAGTACTTTTCCATTCTTTGAAGATTTTGAAAATGGATTAATTGGTCAACAAGTACTGGGTAATAGCAATTGGAGGTTTGATGATGGATTGGATCCTACATTTAGATGGCAAGTTGGAGAAGATATGACAGGTACCAGATCTACTGGTCCATTCCAAGGTTTTTATGATGGTGGTAAATATCTTTATACAGAGACCGGTGGCCCAGGACTACCCGTGAGCACATATTTTAGAGTTTTATGTGTGGATTTAGGCGCTCTTACCAATCCAACCCTAGATTTCTACTATCACACCTTTGGAACAGATATTAACGGTATTTCTGTTGAAGTTTCTTTGGGAAACCAAGATTTAGAAACTTGGACCCCAATTGGAGGTTCTAATGTTGGTATTAGTCATACAGAAGAAAGAGACAATTGGAATTTTAAAAGAGTAGGATTAAACGCCTATGCTGGTCAGGCCATAAAACTTCGCTTTAAAGCCACACGTAACGGTGGTGGTGGTACGCTTGCAGACATGGCTATTGATAATATAATGATCTATGATAGGTCTGCAAATGATGCCGGTGTTGAAGCAATTACCAATCCTATTCAAACAGTTCAAACCTATGCCGCTAACCCTACTATTCCAATAGTCGATGTTAGAAACTTTGGAACTTCAAACCTTACTTCTGTAGATGTTACAGTAAATATTATTCCTCATTGTGGACCAAACGCTGGTGTAGCACTACCTTATACGCAAACTGTTGCAACTAATATTGCACCGGGAGGAGTAGGAAGTGTTTCTTTATCAGGCTTTAATCTTAGCTATCCGGTGGGTGCCTTTACAATGGAGGCTTTTACTACTAAAACTGGAGATAGTCATACCTTCAATGATACTATAAAAAGAGACTTTTTTGGTGTAGAAATTTATGATATACCTTATTTCGACAATTTTGATAATTGTAATTCAGAGGCTGGTGGATTTACAGTAAATCCTAATAGTACCTTTTTACAATGGGAATTTGGTGTCCCTTCTGCAAGTTTAATTTCTTCAGCTCATTCTTCACCCAACGCTTGGGCAACCAATTTAGATGGAAACTTTTTACCAGCTACAGATGAATTTTTAATAGCACCACAAATGGAGGGTTTTGATTCCCTAAATTCTGTAGAATTTAGATTTTTCCATTATATGGACTTTGGAGTTGGAAGTCCTGCTTCAGCAGCAGGGGTTGTAGAATATAGAAATGCTGGAGTTTGGGAAGCTTTAGGTGGATCAAATATTAATAAAAACATTGGTTTTAACTGGCTTGGTAGCAAATTTGGAACTCAAAATTCACCAGTTTTTAACGGACCTGCATTTGAAGGTTCTTCTCAAGCTGATGGAGGATGGATATTTAGCTCCTACCCTCTGAATGAATTTAACAATACACCAAACTCCGTTCTTAGAACAAGGTTTAGGTTTAAATCCAACCATGCTATTACCACGAATCCAAATGCAACTAGAAATGGATGGGCAATTGATGATTTTGAACTTTGGGTTCCAGGTCAGCATAGTGCAAGCCCGATTAGAGTGAGAACCGAAGCTCCATTACCAATTCCAGGGCAGGATCAAACCTTGCTTATTACTATATTAAATACAGGAGCAAAAAGATTAGATAGCTGTATTATAGACATAACCATTGATGGACAAGTAATAGAACAAAACAATTTTTATCAAATGCAACCAAGATTGTTCTCAGGGCAAAGACAGACAAAAACCATCGAAACACTTTGGGATGGTGCAGGTGTAACTTCTGGAGTTCATGATATTTGTATTATTACAAGGTTACCAAATAATCGCGGTGATGGTGTGCCATTGGATGATACACTTTGTACTACAATCACCGTTTTGGGTGAAGTTGATATGACTACAAGCGATAGTGCCAGCTACTGTAATGATTTTGAAGGAACAGATCCTAGTATTACCCCTTGGATTGCATTAAACTCCGAAACATTTACAGAAGATCAATCTTGGGAAAAAGGAACTCCATTGCAGTCCATTAACCCTTTTAGCGGTGTTAATGTTTGGATGACAAAATTGGATAGCGTTTATGATAATCTTGATAAATCGGCTTTATTCACACCGATCTTTATTATGGATTCAAATGTTACCTATGAGATTAGTTTCCAACATTGGTTCGAAACTGAGGCATTCCATGATGGAGGAAATATTGAAGTTACCTTCGACGGTGGACTAACATGGAGAACCGTTGGTTATAAATCTTCTGTAGATACAAATTGGTATAATACAGATTTTGTTACCGCCTTAGATATTATCAAACCTGGATTCTCAGATACAACCAACACTGGTACTTGGCAATATGCTGATTATAGAGTTGGCTTCCAAAAGCAAGGTATCAAAGCTATTTTCAGATTCCGTTTCGCAACAGACTATGATTTAAACTTCCCTGGTTGGGCAGTTGATGATTTCTGCTTAAAGGAAGTAAGTGAAAACCCTCAGGAGGTAATTGGACAAGGAGAATATATTGCACCAGAAGATGTAATTGTTGCTGACTTATCTCCAAACCCAACCAACTCCTTTAGCGAACTGGCGATTTATGCACCTACACCTAAAAATGCGAATATTCTTATAGTTAATTCCATTGGCCAGGTAATGCAACAATTTAGCACTGAATTAGATTTTGGAGCAAATAGAATTAACCTAGATGCCAGTAATTGGGATGCGGGTATGTATGTTGTTAAAATTAATATCGAGGGTGAATCATTTACCAAAAAATTGATCATCACTCAATAATTATAAATTCTGAAATTTTTTAAAGCCCCGAAAAATTCGGGGCTTTTTTTATGTCAAAAATTCAGAAGAAACCCAAGGGCTGCGCCAGTTTGTCTTAAAATTATCCTGTAAATCAATTGGACTTAAAATTGAGCTAAGCAGAGGAAAAACAAAACATGGATACATCAAAATTCACTATAAAATCTCAAGAATCAATTAATCAAGCCAAACAGCTTGCTATGGAATTTGGTCATCAAGCTATTGAGAATGCACATCTACTAAAAGGAATCTCCAATATTGATGAAAATGTTCTTCCCTTTTTACTTAAGAAATTGGGAATAAACCAAGATATATTCATTCAAACTCTGGATAAAATTCTCGCTTCTTTCCCAAAAATTCAAGGCGCTGAGCTATACTTTTCAAAATCTGCTACGGAAACATTGAACCGAGCTCATTTAAAACTCAAAGAATGGAAAGATGATTATATTTCCTTGGAGCACCTAATACAGTCCATAGCTGAAGGCTCTGATGCCGTTTCCCAGTTAATGAAGGACAATGGGATAAATTCTAAAAATCTAAAACTTGCTATTCAAGAATTGAGAAAGGGTGAAAATGCCAATAGTGCCTCCTCTGAAAGTAAATACAATTCCCTAGCAAAATATTCTAGAAACTTAAATGAACTCGCCAGGGATGCTAAACTAGATCCTGTGATTGGCAGGGATGAAGAAATCCGACGAGTTTTGCAAATTCTTTCTAGAAGAACTAAAAACAATCCCATATTAATTGGCGAACCTGGAGTTGGTAAAACAGCAATTGCGGAAGGGATGGCTCACAGAATTATTCAAGGTGATGTACCTGATAATTTAAAAGAAAAACAAATTTATAGTCTAGATATGGGCGCCCTAGTAGCTGGAGCAAAATATAAGGGAGAGTTTGAGGAAAGGCTAAAATCTGTTGTTAAAGAAGTAATTGAATCAGATGGACAAATTGTATTGTTCATAGATGAGATCCACACCCTTGTTGGTGCTGGCGGTGGTGAAGGTGCAATGGATGCCGCTAACATCTTAAAACCTGCATTGGCAAGAGGAGAACTCAGAGCAATAGGAGCAACAACATTGGCGGAATATCAAAAATATCTTGAAAAAGATAAGGCCTTAGAAAGGAGATTTCAAAAGGTATTGATAGATGAACCGGACACAGAATCTGCAATCTCAATTTTAAGAGGTATAAAGGAAAAATATGAAACCTATCACAAGGTTAGAATTAAAGATGAGGCCATAATTGCTGCAGTGGAATTATCCCAACGCTATATATCCGATCGCTTTTTACCAGATAAGGCTATCGATTTAATTGATGAATCAGCCTCAAAATTAAGGTTGGAAATAAACTCCAAGCCCGAAGAGATCGATATCCTAGATAGGAAAATCATGCAGCTTGAAATTGAATTGGAAGCTATAAAAAGGGAGGGAAATAGTGATCATTTGGAAAATATAAAAAAAGATCTTGCGAATTTTCGAGAATCAAGAAAAACCCTTAACGCCAAGTGGGAAGATGAAAAAGAAATTATAAATGGTCTTCAAAAAAGAAAGGAAGAGCTGGAGAATTTGAAAATTGAAGCAGATAAGGCTGAAAGGATGGGCGATTATGGAAAGGTTGCTGAAATCCGATATGGTAAAATGAAAGAAACGGAAACCTCACTCGCCGAATATGAGGATAAAATTAAATCTCTAAAAGATAAATCCCCACTCATAAAGGAGGAAATTGAATATGAAGATATTGCCGAAGTTGTAAGCCGCTGGACAGGGATTCCAGTGAAAAAAATGCTGGAAAGTGATAGAGAAAAGCTCCTTAGATTAGAAGATGAACTCCGAAAAAGAGTGGTCGGTCAAGAAGAGGCTATCGCTGCTGTTTCAGATGCAGTACGAAGAAGCAGGGCTGGCTTACAAGATGCAAATAAACCCATTGGTTCTTTCATTTTCTTTGGTACTACCGGGGTTGGTAAAACTGAATTAGCCAAAGCTCTTGCCGACTTCTTGTTCAATGATGAAAACTCAATTACAAGAATTGATATGAGCGAGTATCAAGAAAGGCATTCTGTGAGTAGGCTGATAGGCGCCCCTCCAGGGTATATTGGCTATGAAGAAGGTGGTCAATTAACAGAGGCCGTGAGAAGAAAACCCTATTCTGTTATCCTTCTAGATGAAATTGAAAAGGCTCATCCTGATACTTTTAACATACTATTACAGGTTTTAGATGAGGGACATTTAACCGATAGCAAGGGAAGAAAGGTGAATTTTAAAAATTCAATAATCATCATGACCTCCAACATCGGTTCCAATATCATTCAAGAAAGCTTTGAAAATAGCAATGAAGAAACGAGGGCCAGTATTCTTGAAAATACAAGAGAGGAATTATTTAGCCTCATTAGAAAAACCCTTCGCCCTGAATTTTTGAACAGAGTTGATGAATTAATTATGTTCCTACCTCTCGGTAAAGGAGAAATAAGGCAAATTGTGGAAATGCAAATCAAACAATTAAAAGGTCTTCTGAAAAGTCAAAATATCAATATTGAAGCTAGTCCCAATGCCATTAAATATTTAACAGAAGTAGGCTACGACCCTCAATATGGAGCAAGGCCTATAAAAAGGTTAATTCAAAAAAGGATACTCAATGAATTATCAAGATGGATACTGTCTAATAAGGTAGAAAAAGACAGCCTAATATTGATCGACACTGAAGAAGGGTCCTTAGTATTTAGAAATGAGCCAGCTCAATTGCCAGACCTAGGATAGGCTTTGCAATAACTGACTTGCCATTTGCTGTTCCGGATTTATTCTCAGAATTTCTTTGAGTACTTTTTTAAGCTCTACGGTATTTGATAGTTGATTATAGGCATTTGCCAAATTTAGCCAGGCTAAAAGGTAATCAGGATCTTGATCTAGTGCCAATTTAAATAGGGATATTGACTCATCATATTTAAAATCTTGCAAATAGCAATATCCCAAATTATTAAGCCCTTCCTTATGGGAAGGGTTTTCTTTTAACACCAATTTAAATTCCCTTTCTGCATCCTTAAAATTATTATCCTTCAAAAAAGCAACACCCAATTTATTCCTGAAATCACTGATATAGGGCGCTAATTCACATGCCCTATTATAAAATATAAGGGCCTTTTGGATATTGTTAGACTTTATACTGGCCTCCCCTATTCTGTAGCAGGTCCAGGCATCTTGGTTACTATAGGACATTTTGGTATTGAGAGCCAGGAGCTTCTCCTTTCCTATTTTCTCCGTCAATTCTTCAATTTCACTAAAATCCTTTTTCAAATATAAATAGTGAATCCAAAGTGAAAAATCCTTTTTACTGGGATCATACTTATAAATAAATCTCAGAGCACTATCTAATAAAAAACCTTGTTCATTGAAGCGTTCATATTGCTGTAAATAGGCTTTTACCTTACTTTTTAAGCTTGGATTTTTATTGTTGATGGATATCAATCCGATAAATTTTCCAAATCCATTGGTATCAATTGCCGAGTAGTTTTTTCTTACATAATGGTCGTGGACAGTTACATGTGGAATATCAATAGAACCTGAAGCAGGCATATGGCAGGATACACAATTATTTTCAGCCTCCTTAATTTTAATTGGATCCTCAGTGCATACCGGCTCAGCATTGTGACAGCTAATGCATTTATTATTAAAAATTTGGATCTTGGTTTCTTTTACCGATACATGAGGATTATGACAAGAGGTACAAGTATAGTCGTCACTTTGCTGAAAGCATTTGCTGGATTTAAACCTATCCACATGGGAAGCCATTATAAATTGGTCCCCCTCCCCTTCAAACTTTGGTAAATACACATCCATCACTGAATTTAATTTCATACCTGGTTTAAAATCAAAAAAGGATTTATCGTCTTTTAATACCATATTTCCTTGCAAATGGCATCTTTGACATATTTCAAACTGCAGTTGAGAGTCTAATTTTCCAGGGTTCACTATGGAGTAATCTATGGAATTTGAAGTGTCGGTGAAATCGCCGGATTGAATTTTTTTAATGTGGGCTTCACCAGGACCGTGGCATCTTTCACAATCGATTCCTTGAGGGATGCTAGTAAATTTATTGCTCGATCCCATCAGAAAGGCCTCGGGCATCGCATTATGGCAACTCATACATTCCAAGCCAATTATCCTGTTAAATCGAACATTAAATCCATTTTCATAGCCTGGTGGTAAATCCAATTTCGATTCCTGCTCATACCATGTAAAAGGCAACTGAAAAAGATGATTATTTCGGCTATAAATATGTGAATTGGTATGCTGTCCACTTCCTACTACATAGTCTACCTTAACAGTTTGGGAATACACAGTATCACCATTTTCATTTAGCCTGAATTCTTTTAAGAACAAATTTTTTTCCTTCCATTGTGGATGATAATAAAAGTCTAAATGATCATCATAAATAAGGCTATGACCATTTATGTTTGCAACACTTTTCGTGCTATCCGCAATCCCAAAGGATGCTCCCATACCGGTTCTTATAAATGACTCGTATTTATCATAGTGGCATTGTTTGCAAGCATTTATGCCCACGTATTTAATCGAATCATGATGATTTAAATAGCTTTGATGGTTATTTATATCAGCAGCCTTTTTTTCCGAATTCCAATTGCAGGTGACTATGGTAAAAACAGCAAGGCAAATAATAATAAGGACGGAAATTTTTTTTATCATTTTTAAGATTTAATGAATTGAAAAATCAGCTCATCCTTGAAATTTGTTCCATCCCAGATCCAATCTTTTTTATGGCCACATTGATTAAAGCCAAGACTTTGAAACAGGGCAATACTCTCTTGGTTATCAGATAAAATATTACAATAAATTTGGTGTAAACCCAACTGTTTGAAACAATATTCAATTGCCAAACCTAGGGCTTGTTTTCCATATCCCAAGCCCCTTTTACTTTCATCGGCTATTAAAATTCCCAGTCCTGCTCTTTTGTTATGGGGGTCAAAATCAAAAATATCCATGGTTCCCAAGGCTGTTTTTCCTTCGTGCAATTCAATTATAAATCGAAATTGTTTGGTTTGGTAAATTCCCAGTTCAGAATTTTTAATGAAGGAATTAATTTCACTTGAAGTAAAAGGACTTAATGTACCACTAAACAGCCAGTTTTTGGGATCATTTTCCCAATTGAGAATGATATCGACATCCTCCATGGTCATGGACCGTAAATTAATTTGCTTTCCTTTGAGTAAAATCATAAACTAATTTTACCCTCAAATACGAATTGGGCTGGGCCTTGAAGAAAAATTTCGGAGTATGGAGAACCTTCACCCTTAAAACTCAAACTTAAAAGCCCGCCTTGGGTTTCAACCTTTACATTGTTTGAACTTATTAAACCCTGATTAAAAGCGGCTAAAACAGCGGCAGTTACACCAGTGCCACAGCTTAAAGTTTCATCTTCCACCCCTCTTTCATAGGTTCTCATTTTTATAAAAGCCTCATTTTCAACCTTTACAAAATTTACATTTACACCCTCCTTTTTATAATGATCAGAATATCTGATTTTCCGGGCTTCCTCCACTAACTCAAATTCATCTATTTCATTCAAAAACACTACATGATGAGGAGAGCCTGTATTCAAAAAAATATCATTATTTATTTTTTCAAGGTCTGAAACATCGATCATTTGAAGACTAATTTCCTCGGCCACTAGTTTAGCTTTATGAGCTCCGTCAATAGCTAGGAAATTTAATTCTTCCTTATTTATTCCCAGATCATGGGCGAATTGACTGATACATCTCCCACCATTTCCACACATGGTACTTTCCCTACCATCAGAATTATAATAGACCATTTTAAAATCATAAGCTTCTACTTCTTCGAGTAAAATAAATCCATCTGCTCCTATGCCAAACCTTCTGTCACATAAAAACTTAATTTGGTTTTGATCCAACAAAATGTCAGATTTTCGATTGTCTACCATGACAAAATCATTTCCTGTACCTTGGTATTTGAAAAAATTTATTTCCATTAAATTAGTTTCGTTAAAGTCATGTTAAATCAAATGCCATTGCGGCAATATGGCTCGCTTGGAATAGTTATTGAAAATTGAATATCGGTATTTAATTTAATCTTTTACAAATATGAAAAACATAACTAAGATTTTCCTTATTTCAATTTTAGGAGGGGTAATTACTCTTAGTCTTTATAAAGTATTTTTCGAGGAACCAGTGGTTCAGACTATCATTAATGAACCATCCACCCCATCAATACAAACAAATTCAAAATCATTTTCACCATTTGCAGAAACAAGTTTTACTGCTGCTGCCGAAAAAACGGTAAATAGCGTTGTTCACGTAAAAACCGCTGTTGAAGCAAGATTACGTCAACCATCAAGCCCTCTTGAGTACTTTTTTGGTCGCCCAAATGGAAATTCTCAAGGTAAAATCCAATTAGGATCTGGCTCTGGGGTAATTGTTTCAAAAGATGGATATATTGTAACAAATAATCACGTAATTGATGGTGCACAGGAAATATCCATCACTCTAAATGATGGTAGGGAATTCAATGCTTCGCTTATTGGTAAAGACCCTACCACAGACATTGCTTTATTAAAAATTGAGGGAGAGGGTTTACCCTACCTTACATTCAGTAATTCTGATGATGTAAAATTAGGAGAATGGGTATTAGCCGTTGGAAATCCTTTTAACCTAACCTCAACGGTAACTGCCGGAATAATTAGTGCGAAAAGTAGAAATATTGGGATTATTGAAGAACGTTCAGCAATTGAAGCTTTCTTGCAAACAGATGCTGCTGTAAACCCTGGAAACAGTGGTGGTGCTCTAGTAAATACAAAGGGTGATCTTATTGGAATTAATAGTGCCATATCTACACATACAGGCTCTTTTGAGGGATATTCATTTGCTGTTCCAAGCAATATTGTAAAGAAGGTTGTTGAAGATTTATTAGAATTTGGAACTGTTCAAAGGGCCTTTATTGGCGTAAATATTTCGGATATATCCGCACAAATTGCAGAACGCTTAGATTTAAAAGAAACTGTAGGGGTTTATGTTGGTGGAGTTACAGAAAATGGTGCTGCTGAAGTTGCAGGAATAAAAACTGGAGATGTAATAGTGTCCATTGATAATAAGCAAGTGAAAAAAAGTAGTGAACTTCAAGAATTAATAGGTAGGAAAAGACCAGGAGATAAGATTGAAGTGAAGGTAAATAGAGAAGGAGATCTACAGAAATTTGATATTGTTTTGCGGAATATTAATGGAAATACCGATGCCATTAAACGAAATGACACCAAATTTATCAGTTCCCTGGGTGGTAGATTTAAATCATTAAGTAAAATTGAAAAAGCAAGGCTGGGAATAACCTACGGAATAAGGGTTACTGAAATACAGTCTGGAATTTTGGCTGAACTAGGAATTCCAAAGAATTTTATAATTACCAAAATCAATAAAAACAAACTTAGTCAGGTTGAGGATATCAATGAGGCAGTAAAAGGACTAAAGTCCAAGGATCCTGTAGTATTAGAAGGCTACCTGCCAAATGGTAGATATAAATATTATGCCTTCGGATTCTAGTCCCTATAAAATTCAATTTTTAAAGGCCTCTTTTAGAGGCCTTTATTATTTTTAAACTTGGTTGTCCATTCTAATAAAACAACTAAATTTGCAGCCTCAAAAAACCTCATTTTTAAACCATTAATATGGCTGAAATATTGGACTATCAAGATTCTGTAACTAAACGAATCGCAAAAGAAAAAGCTGCAACGCAGTTTATTAAGACTATCAGTGATCTTTATTTGGATAAAGGCATTGAAACCGTTCTATTTAGAAATCAACTCATTGATCAAAGAGCTAGTGAAATTTTAAACCTTCACGAATACGCTCGTAAATTTGTTGGCCAGAACATTACCATTGAAGACTCATTAAGTTTGCTAGAAGAATTAGCTAATTTGGATGTTGCTCCATCCAGAATGGATATTGGAAAACTAAGCAGTGAATGGTTAAATGAAGGAGCAAACTTTAGTTCTAAAAGAAATTTCCTTGAAAGTAAATTAAAGGATTTTATCGGTGCAGAGAATATGCAAAGAACTAGTCCTAAAGATGTAGTTCTTTATGGATTTGGTAGAATTGGACGATTGGTTGCTCGTGAATTAATGAGCCAAGAAGGAAAGGGTGAACAGCTTAGACTTAGAGCCATTGTAACTCGTGGTGAAAGCGAAATTACCCTAGAAAAGAGAGCTTCTTTATTAAGAGAGGATTCGGTGCACGGGGAATTTCCTGGAACTGTTGAAGCTGACTTAGAAAATAAAGCTTTAATTATCAATGGTAGAACTATCCGAATGATTGCCGCAAGTAATCCTGAGGATATAGATTATACCCAATATGGTATTAACGATGCTCTTGTTATTGACAATACCGGAGCCTTTAGAGATGATGTTGAATTAGGTCGTCATTTAAAAGCCAAGGGAGCAAGCAAGGTTTTACTTACTGCCCCTGGGAAAAATGTACCTAATATTGTTCATGGAGTAAATCAAACTAATTTTTCTCCTAAAGAGGTGGATATTTTCTCCGCAGCAAGTTGTACTACCAATGCTATCACACCTGTATTAAAGGTAATGGAAGATAATTTCGGAGTTGTAAGAGGACATATTGAAACTGTGCATGCCTATACAAACGACCAAAATTTGGTGGATAATATGCACAAAAAATATAGGAGAGGAAGAGCTGCAGGTTTGAATATGGTAATTACCGAAACTGGCGCTGGAAGTGCTGTTGCCAAAGCTTTGCCTGTTTTAGCTGGTAAGCTTACATCCAATGCTATTCGTGTGCCTGTGCCTAATGGTTCATTAGCGATTTTAAACCTTACACTAGACAAGGCTACAAGCAAGGAAAAATTAAATGAGGTGATGAGAAGTTCAGCCCTTAGCGGAGATTTAGTAGAACAAATCAATTATTCCTTAAGTAATGAATTGGTTTCTAGCGATATCGTTGGCAACTCCTGCCCTTCAGTTTTTGACAGTCCTGCAACCATAGTGGATGCAGAAGGAAAAAATTGTGTTCTTTATGTTTGGTATGACAATGAGTATGGATATACCAGGCAAGTTATTAGACTTAGTAAATATATTGCTGAAGTAAGAAGAAAAAGATATTACTAGTCGTAATACCTTTTAATATATAATAGAAAAGGCTCCCAATTGGGAGCCTTTTTTCTTTGGAAGATCTTTAGCACTTAGCTTACAAATGGAATTTTTACCACTTCAGCCTTTAAAGATTTATTTCTAATTTCAATAAATATTTCTGTCCCAGGCTGTTTATGATCCATGCTTAGGTAACCCATACCAATAGCCTTGTTTAAGCTTGGAGATTGAGTTCCACTGGTTACCACACCAATTTTGTTTCCTTGGCCATCCACAATAGAATAGCCTTTCCTTGGAATTCCTCTATCCAACATTTCAAAACCTACCAACCTTTTGGTGATGCCTTCCTCTTTTTGTTTTTTCAGTTTATCGCTGTCAATAAAATCCTTGGTGAATTTTGTAATCCATCCCAACCCGGCTTCAAGGGGTGAGGTTTGATCATCAATATCATTTCCATAAAGACAAAAACCCTTTTCCAATCTTAGGGTATCTCTTGCTCCTAAACCTATAGGTTTAATTCCAAAGCTTTTTCCAGATTCAAAAATTCGATTCCAAATTTCTTCAGCATGCTGGTTTTTAAAGTAAATTTCAAATCCTCCTGCTCCGGTATAACCTGTTGCGGATACAATAACATCATCTATCCCTGCAAACTTTCCAGTTTCAAAAGTATAATAGGTCATTTCCGATAAATTCATATCGGTTAAGCTTTGTAGAGCTTCAGCTGCTTTAGGACCTTGAACCGCTAATAGTGAAATTTCATCACTGCGATCTATCATCTGCACCCCTTCGGTATTTTGGGAAGAAATCCAATTCCAATCCTTCTCCATATTGGAAGCATTCACCACAAGCATATAGTCCTCCTCAGCTCTTCTATACACTAGTAAATCGTCCACTATACCACCTTTACCATTAGGAAGGCAACTGTATTGAATCTTTCCATCTACAAGCTTGGAAACATCATTAGTTGTGATTTTTTGCAAGAGATTTAAGGCACCTTTCCCTTTAATAAAGAATTCACCCATATGGCTAACATCAAAAACTCCTACAGACTCTCTTACGGTCTTGTGTTCTATATTTAAACCTTCATATTGAACTGGCATATTATATCCAGCGAAGGCAACCATTTTGGCTCCTAAACCTTCATGAACTTTGGTTAGTGCTGTGTTTTTCATATTAAAATTTCAATTAATCTTTTAAATAAATAATTCCTTAAGCTTTTGTTCCGAAATGGGCTTTACAATAAAATCTGAAATTTCTGGAAAATCTTTAGCCCTTTCCTGATCTCTAGAATCGATGGAGCTACTAAACATATAGATTCGAATATTTTTACAAAGCTTGGAGCAGAATTCCTGGTATTTCAACATAAACTTCCAACCATCGATTATGGGCATATTCACATCCAAGAAAATAATATCTGGTAGGAGATTGGGATTGTCCACATTAGACTCTAAAAAATTCAAGGCGTCTTCCGCATCGGAAAATTCGATTATTTGTTCAGATAATTGGTGAACCTTCAAATATCTTTCAATGGTAAAACGATAGATTTTATCATCGTCAATTACACAAACAATATTTGAATTAGTATCCTTCAATTATTCAATTCAATTTTAAATGGTCCAAAATTACTTTTATGCTATCCATGTATATATTCCTTTGTTCCAAGGTCTTTCATCACTGATGCCTCAAAATCCAGAAGGCTATCCCATTTTTCATCCACATTATAGCCTTCTCCATACTGTCTTGCCAAGCTTAAAAACATGGTATAATGCATAGCCTCACTTTTCATAAGGTTGGCATAAAATCTAGCCAATTCTTCGTCTTGAATATTTTCAGACAAAACTTTAAATCTTTCACAACTTCTTGCTTCAATTAATGCTGCAATCAATAATCTGTGGACCAGACGTTCGTCCCTATCTGAAGTTTTTTTGAAGAAACTTGAAATTTGGGCAACATATTCATCCTTCCTTTCCCTTCCTAGGGTGAATCCCCTCTTCAGTATGATCCGATGTACCATTTCAAAATGGCCCATTTCCTCAATTGCTAAGGCAGACATTTTCTGTACTAAATCAGAAAGTTCAGGATAAGTGATAATTAAAGAAATGGCTGTAGATGCAGCTTTCTGTTCACAAAATGCATGGTCTATTAAAATTTCTTCAATATTCTTTTCTGCAATATTTGCCCATCTTGGGTCTGTAGGAAGTTTTAGCCGTAACATTAGTATACTTTAAAGAGCGCGAAATTAAGGATTCCTTCCAATCCTTTAGATAAATATTTAGGAATTCATTTTTGTTGAATGAACAAGAAGGATATCACTAGGTAAATCAGAAATTAAAAAGTCAAGCTCATCAGAAAAAAATCTTCCTTCAAAGCCCAGTTTTGTATCTGGGGAATTCATAATTAGAAGATTCGCATTTCGCGATCTTACCAATTCACTAATTTGAAATCCATTTTTATCCACTTCCTTCTGTTCCACTTCATAGTTTCCATTTGATAAAGGGCTATAATAATCTAGTGGTAATTTGGAATCCTTTTTTTGGTTCATTACCAACATAGACTTCACTTTTAAAGATCTTCCAATACTTTGGGCCTTCACTACGGTTGATTTTAATTTAGGATGCTCAAAGCCATTTAAAACCAAATTTTCATAATTATGACTCTCCTTTTCCGCCTTTTTAATTAAAATTGAGCAATCCGCATTTCTAATTAATTTTCGCATTAAGGATTTATTATAATATCTATCCAATTCACTCTGATCATCGCCCTGAAGAACCAATAAATCTGCATTCCAATATTTCAACAACTTCAAAATTTCCCTAACAGAGGATTCTAATCTTACAAATTCTATTTCCCCTAATGGGTCAAAATTTCTGGACTCCTGACTTAATCTTTCAATAGAAAAATGTTGTAGAGTATCACATACAACGACCCTTAAATTACTATTCCAGGTTTTGGCAAGGTTTACACTCTCTTGTAGGAAAGCTAAGGCAGCATCATCTTTATTGATAACACAAACTATTGAGGAAAAAACATGATTCATACTTTAGATGGGCAAAAATTAATTTATGAAGTTACAAATTTTTGAAGTAGGAAAAATAGCCCTGAAAACAAAAAAGCCCCAAACAATTTCTTGAATGGGGCTTATAAAAATATATCTTATTTTACTTTTTAATCATCAGTTTTCCTGATTTCACCTCTTTACCAATTTGAAGTGTAAGAATATAATTTCCTGTTTTCAGGCCGTTAAGGCTAAGTTCAATCTCCTCAACATCCTTTGCTAGATTTTTATAATTCTGTGTTTTAACAAGTCTACCAGAAATATCTCTAAGGGTGATAATTACATCTGAAGAATTCTCTAGATCAAGTCCAATCTTTACAAATTCACTTGCAGGATTTGGGAAAATATCCAAAGATTTCACAAGCTCAATTTTGGTATCAATTTCCTCTTCATTGCTGATAACATTGGCTGTACTTGTTGTTTTATAAATTCCACGTCCATGAGTTCCTGCATAAATGCTACCGTCAAATGAGTTTCCATCACTTTTAAGATCAAAGCGAACTACACGATCTTGAACAAGGTCGAATACTGGAACATTAGCAAGGCCACTATTCTCTTGAGTCCAAGAAACAGAAGTGCCTGCAGAAATATCTTCAGTAGTAAATACACCCAAATCGGTACCAACGATTACCTCATTCTCATTCGATGATCTAGAATTGAAAGTAGCTGTATAAACCGGCATGGCTGGAAGGTCTCCTTGTGCAGATGTAAAAGTAGGATTTGCGCTTGTACCATTATTAGAATAATAAACATAAGTGTTTGCACCATAATTTCCAGTAGTAACAACTACCTTATCTGGATTGTTTGGATTAATATCGATATCAATAACCGATCTACCTCCCAATCCTGGAAGATTGATACTTGTATTTACAATAACACTACTATTCGGTGTATTGATGCTTCCTGAAACATAATAGTCATCCACAGATATTGAAGCCGAATCTCTTGCATTGGTAAGATTAGAATATCTATTTAATCTACCACCACTTGCAGCAACCCACAGGGCATCACCATCAGGGCTTATCGTCATATTGGTAGGTGTAACCCCTACTCCTACTTTAGCAACGTGGAAATATTCTGGAGTTAGATTTACATTAGTTAGCGCCCCTCTAGTCATCCAGATACCACCATCTTCATTGGCATCAAATGCACCAGGACTTGTTGCCAATCCAACGGTTCCAACAACAAACATTGATTGAACAGGATCTTGAATCATTTCAATTTCTCCAGGTGCAAGACTTTTAGTAAGCTTATGAACTATTGGCAGTTCATTGGTAGCACTTTTTACTGTTACGGTATCTCCAGCAATATATCGCACTGGTGATTTAATTCTTATTTCTAAGCTTACCGGGCTATTAAAGGATACCGAAAAAGTTCCATCAACTTCATTGAAATTACCTGTACCATCACCGGTTAAGGTTCCATCAGGCATAGCTGAAACGGTTAGGAAACCAGCGGTAATTTCGAAACCATTGGCTACAAATTTTGTGCTCGCTTGTGGACGTGGAAGAGTTCCATTATAATCAGTTCCACCATTTCCAAATCCAAGGCTGCTATTCACTGTATCCGCTCTAAAGGCTATAGAATCCCAGCTGTTTTTATCATCAAGTTTTTCCCAGAGTCTATAAGGAGTAATAAAACTCGCAAAACCGCTATTTCCAGCAATTAGGTTTGGATCAACATTATCGTCCAATACGAAAGAATAACTTTCTCTATTATCGATAGAACGTCCAATGATCCCTCTTTGCATAGCCTTAAAGCTTACGTTTGGAGATAAGCGGGAAACTTCTGCAAAACCACCATCACCATCAACAAGCCTTCCCCTAAAACTGATGAAATTTGTTCGGTCACCTCTTCTAGGTTGAACGGAACTAGGATCAATATAAATAGTACCATTATCTTGGGTACCACCTGTTACATCACCATTAACACCTACTCCAATTTTATAGAATTGAGTAGTTACATATTCTTTTACCAACCAGGTCCAAGTAAAACCATTATTGGTAGATCTAAAAATACCACCATCATTACCTACATAAATTGTAGCGCCATTTTTAGGATCAAATTTAATTTCATGATTATCGGCGTGAACATAAAAAGGATTAGTTGGAGAATCATCTCTAGAGCTAACTCTAGACCAACCTGACACAGCACTCCATTGCCAAAAATCTACTCCTCCAATAAAGATTCTTTCCTTATCCAATGGAGAAACGGCAAATGCTAAATTATAGCTTCCTTGTCCTTGAAGTGGATCCAGCTGTGAACTTGCTTGGCCTATTAAAGTCCAATTATCACCACCATCTTTAGTTTGCCACATTTCAGAAAAAGTATTTCCACTTGTGGTAACGATGTAAACATAATCAGGATCTTGTGGAGAAACTGCAACTCTCATTCTACTAGAGCTACTAGCAATTGGAGAGCTATTTCCAGTTACGGCCTGATAGGTTCCAACATCACCATTATCAGACTTATAAATTACCGAACCTTCTTTTACCCAAACATTTCCGTTGCTGGCAACAATCATATCTGTAGATCTTAAAGAAATAGAACTTGAAGTTCCTCTAGACCAGGTTGCTCCACCATCATTTGAAACATAAAAACCTCCTAAAGTAGAGGCGTATACCCTATCACTATTAACAGGGTCAGTAGCTAATTTACCTACACTTGCGAATTTATCTCCAGTAGAATTTGGAGCAGGAACGGTAGATGGTAAAACAGAAAAAGTATTTCCTCCATCAGTAGATTTCCATATTCCAGCTCCAATTATGGCATTGGAACCTGTTCCAACTAAGGAGGTATAAAGGCCTTCACCGGTACCAAAATAAATATCTCCATTTGGAGCTTGGCAAATACTAGATACCGCTAGATTATTGAAGTTATCATTTACAGGTGCCCAGGAAGTTCCTCCGGTAGTGGTTTTAAACAATCCACCACTTACACAACCCGCATAAATGATATTGGAATCATCCTTATCCACCAAGATTGCTCTTGTACGTCCACCGATATTATTAGGTCCTAAATTTGACCAATTCAAACCTAATGCGCCGGATTTATTTTTTTTGTTTTGAATTAATTCCGCTTGTTCTCTAGCCGCAATAACATCTTTAGGGTCAATTTTTCCTGTTGTAGGATCAACTCTCATGGAGTTTAAGTATTCAATTGCGCCATAAGCGTCATCATTTTGAATGACCTCAACCCTAGGCTGGTAATAATCAGCATCTGATTGAGAAATCAAACTAGCTGAAATGATGGCTGTTGCTCCAATAGCAAGACTAAAAAGTATTTCTTTTTTCATTAATTCTTCTTTAATTTAATTCACAAGGGCTACAAATATAATTTACAAAAATTTGATATCCACTTAAAATAAATGTTGTTCTGCATGATAAGAGGATCTTACTAAAGGACCACTCTCCACATACTTAAAACCTAATTCTTGACCAATTTGTTTGTATTTATCGAATTGTTCTGGGTTAATATACTCATAAACAGGTAAATGCTTTGGCGTAGGCTGTAAATATTGCCCTAAAGTAATAATATCCACCTCAGCATTCCTTAAATCTTTCATAGATTCTATAACTTCTTCTTCGGTTTCCCCTAAACCCAGCATTATTCCGCTTTTGGTTCTTGGCAATCCTTTTTCTTTTAAATATTTTAAAACCTCCATACTTCTGTCGTACTGAGCCTGTATTCTCACTTTTCGTGTTAACCTTCTTACGGTTTCAATATTATGACTTACAATTTCTGGAGCAACATCCACAATTCTTTGAATATTAATTTCTTCACCTTTAAAATCAGGAATAAGAGTTTCCATGGTTGTAGATGGGCTCATTCTCCTTACAGCTTTCACTGTCTCTGCCCAAATAATAGAACCACCATCTCTCAAGTCATCCCTATCTACGGAAGTTAAAACGCAGTGTTTTACATCCATTAATTTCACGGATCTGGCTACTCTTTCCGGTTCATCCCAATCCACTTGATCTGGTCTTCCTGTATTAACGGCACAAAATCCACAACTACGGGTGCAAGTATTTCCTAAAATCATGAAGGTAGCCGTTCCTGCTCCCCAACATTCACCCATATTTGGGCAGTTTCCACTTTCACAAATAGTATGTAGTTGGTAATTATCAACAAGCTTCCTTACACTTCTGTAATTATTCCCTGTTGGCAATTTCACCCTCAACCATTTGGGCTTTTTAGCCCTTTCTTTTACTTCTAATTCAGCAACACTCATTGAAATTATTGTTTCTTATAGCCAAAATTTAAGGCTAAATAAAATTGTAGAAATCCAAATTCGTTAATATCCTCACCTGCCTCATCCTCATAGAGAATAGGTACTTCGGTGAAAAAATAATCATAGCTAATACCTGCCTCTAGAGAGGTTACTTTTTTATCCAAAAAATCAAAGTCAAAGACCGCACCTGCTTTGGCGTAAATACCAGGTCTAAATTTACTTTCGCCTATACCTTTAAAATAATTTGCTTCGCCATAGATATTAGACCCTCCATGTTCGATATGGTTGTATCGAACCGTAACAAGCTGCGCAGAAACTGGGGAACCCGTAGAGTCTGGAAGTAAAATTTGCATGTAAATAGGCTTTAAAATACCCCATGAAATTCCTCCACTAAAAAAACTAGCAATGGAAATTGTTCCTTGATCGGTTTTATCGAATATGATACTCTCATAGGCCATTCCTGTTCTCACAGTATAGAAAGAATTTTCTCTTCCAAATACATAACCTCTAGAGTTATTATAAAATTGATTTGGGATTCTTACCTCTTTGGGATGGCGCAACTTTGAAAATTCAAATTCAAAGCCGAGTTTATTATATCCATCCAAATATTTTAAATATCGACCGTTAATGGAGTAGCCTCTTGTATGTCCTATTAATCCAAAGGTATATTCCCTATCATAAACCTGTCTTTTAAAGTCGGCATCGGTATCCACCTGTGCCCATCCTAAAAGAGGAAATGCTAAAGTTAAACCAAGGATTAAAAATCTACTCATTTAATAATTCATTCAATTCTTTGGGATCTATACCCATATGGGATGCGGTAAATTCGCAATTGCCGTTTTTAATCAATAAAATTTGTGGCGACTCATGCCTCACAGCATATTTATTAGCGACTTCATTGGAGATGTTTCGTTGTCCAATGACATCCAAATAATAAATTGGAAATTTATTTTCATCATATTTCCAATTTCTAGTAAACCTATTAAAAGCCATAGCACTAATAGAACATCTTCTACTGTGCTTAAAAATTAATAAACCTCCAGAGAGTTCAAAGGACTTTTTATGAAGATCCTCCAATTCCTCTCTATTCGAAAGCTCAAAATATTCCATTAACAATCAAGCGATTCGCTGATCTCTGGAAGCTCAGAATAAGCCGGGCATTTTTCACTCGAACCACACGACTGCGAAAGGATACCTAGGGCAATAATTGCCAATACTCCGATTACCTTTTTCATAAATTGTATTTTATTTTGTTTTGAACCTTCTTAACGCACAAAGTTAGTTATTTTGCCGTATAAGAAGCACCCTGATTATTTAACTATAAACAAAATCAATTATTTCATCATGCCACTCCCTAAAATCAATATTCATCCAAGCTGGAGGGCAATACTAGACAAGGAATTCCAAGATCCTCAATTCTTAAGTCTTGAAAACTTTCTGGAAGAAGAGTATAATTTCCAAAATGTTTTTCCTGAAAAGGACAAGGCTTTTGAAGCTTTTAGACTGTGCCCTTTATCAACTTTAAAAGTGGTAATCCTTGGGCAGGATCCTTATCATGGAGCAGGTCAAGCTCATGGACTATCCTTTTCTGTTCTCGCTGATCAAAAGCTTCCTCCATCTCTTAAAAACATATATAAAGAACTTCAGAATGATTTAAATTTCCCTTCTCCCTCTTCTGGAGATCTGAGCTTATGGGCCAAAAACTCTGTGCTTCTTTTAAATTCTGTATTAACCGTTCGTGAAAAACAAGCTGCCTCACATAAAAATAAAGGTTGGGAATTATTTACCGACTCCGTAATTCAAAAAATTTCTGAAAACAAGGAGAATATCGTGTTTATACTTTGGGGAAAATTTGCTCAATCCAAAAAAAACCTCATCGATTCCTCCAAACACTTAATTTTAGAATCCAGCCACCCTTCCCCTTTTTCAGCCAGAAAGGGTTTTTTTGGAAGCAAACCTTTTTCTAAAACCAATGTCTATTTAAAATCAAAAGGAATTGTTCCCGTTAATTGGGAGTTGAAATGAAATATTACCTCCTACTTTTTATCCTATCCTCTTGCTCTTTATTTGGGCAGAAATTTTCTTTGACACTCAAGTTTGAGGACTCTCCTTCTCCTGAATTGCAAAAAAAACTAAGATTACACCAAGGAGAAAAAACAGATAGTTTGGATTTGCTAAAATCTATTTCAAAGCTTAAAGCGGAGGTATATGAAAATGGTTTTTACCTTTCCCAAGCAAATATCATCTGGCAAGGAAAATCGGCCATTTTGCATTTAAAAACCGGTAAAACTTTTATTTGGCAAGAACCCGAAATCAGCTTAACCGATGATTTCCCCCTAGTATTTTCTCAAAAAAATACTCTAGAAGGCAAAAGTTTATCTTCAAAAAACATCTATAAATTTTGTGATCAATATCTCAATGAATTGGAAAATAATGGATTTCCTTTTGCCCAAATAAATTTTACGGAATATTTTATTTCGGGTGATAGCATTAGAGGAAAAATTGAAATAAACCCTGGACCATATATCACTTTAGACAGTATAATAATTAAAGGATTTAGTGATTTTTCGAAAAATATTATTAAATATAACTTACTGTTTTATAAGGGAATGACCTATGATGAATCCTATTTAAGGAAGCTCAGTGAATATATAGAGCAAATTGAATTTTTAGAATTTGAAAGAGCACCAGCAGTAGCCTTTTCCAGGGATAAAACCCTCCTTTATATTTATCTAAAAGAAAAAAAGAGCAATCAGGTTGATGGTATAATAGGTTTAAATACTGAAGATAATGGTGATATTAGTTTTAATGGTGATTTTCAATTGCGCTTATTGAATATTTTAAAAAAAGGGGAAGAAATTCAAATTCGTTGGAGGAGGCCAGATGATGAAGTTTCCGAACTAAATATGCTTTTGAATCTACCCTATCTTTTTGGAAGCAGATTTGGAATTCAGGGAGATCTTCAAATTTTTAGACAGGATAGCTCCTTTGTAAATACAACCACCAATGCCACCTTAAAATATTTAATTGAAAGTGGAAGCTTTCTCAATTTAGGTATTGGATATAACTCTTCGAATATTTTATTATCGACAGGTGAAATTTCTCTCGGTTCATTTCAAACAATATCCTATTCTATTGGCTATGAACGAAAATCAACCAATAGTTTTATTAGTCCTAGTAAAGGGAATGATTTGTCCACTAAAATTTTCACCTCAAAAAGAGAAACCTCAGAATCTCGATTAAATCAATATGGTTGGGGACTAAATGTTGCTCAATATTTTAGTTTATTTCGAAGTCATGTTATAAAGACGCAGCTAAACAGTCAGGCATTAATTGGTGAAAGCTTATTTAGAAATGAGATTTACAGAATTGGTGGGCTAAAAACACTAAGAGGTTTTAATGAGCAAAGTATTTATGCAAGTGCTTATGGAATTGCTAGTTTAGAATATAGATATTTGATAGGTCAGAACAATTATTTGGCAGCATTTGGGGATTTGGCCTATGTAGAAAATCAAGCTTCGGCATCTGAAAATATATTTCTAGGACTAGGAGCAGGAATAAATTTTGAAACCAATGGCGGGATTTTTTCCTTGTTTTTAGCAATTGGAAAGGATGATCAAAATCCATTTGACTTTAGAACTAGCAAAATCCATTTTGGCTATATTAACAGATTTTGATCATAAAGACAGAATTTAATTTCGATCTTTATACATTATTTGTAAGCTTCCAAAATTCAGAAAGTGTATTAGTGAATAAATGAAATTTAAAAAGGAAAATATCAATAGTAACATAGTTTTTAAGCTCTTGCTTTTAATTCCTTTCCTTACTGTCCATTCTTGTGGGAGTAAAAGGGGATTTCAGGCCCACAATATTAATTATGTATATAATACCAAAGATTTAGCCCTAAGGCCAAATTTCAAAGTTTTTCATGTAAATGATAGTCTTACAAAGGTTTACTACCGGGTAAATAGTAATAATCTTTTGTATATGCGTGAAGGTGAGGGTCAGCCTTACAAGGCTAGTTTCAGCCTTCATTACAGTTTGGTTCCAAGTTTTGAAATGGTTAATATTTTAGATAGCGGCCAGTTCACCTTTGTAGATAGAGAAAATGCACCTCCCAAAAAGGCAATTATTGGTTCATTTGAAGTGAAAACAAATGCCAATGCGCCGGAGGAGACTGTATTGCGGATATTGATGACCGATAAAAACCGTCAGGTAAATTTTGAAAATTTTCTGAGATTAAAAAAGGGTGAAACTATAAGCTCACAAAAATTTTTAATGAAGGATACTCTTGGGAATATATTATTCAAAAACCATATTCCCAGCAATATTCCATTTATAATTGACAGAGGATCAATACCCGCTTTAAAATATTTTGTAAGCTTTTATAAGCGCGACTTTCCCTTGGCCCTTCCTCCCTATTCCAGTAATGCACCAGAATCTTTTGAACTCGATCCCGATACAAGTTTTTTTGTTGATGCTGATTCAAAAATTACTCTCCCTGAAAATGGCTTTTATCATTTTAGAATCGATACCAGCTCCTGGGATGGCTTTACGGTTTATTCCTTCTACAATGAATTTCCCTTTATTGCTAAAAAGGAACATTTAGGACCACCCTTGCGCTATCTAACCACAAAAAGAGAATTTGAAAAAATTGCAGTCTCTTCTAATGCCAATAGTCAAAAGAAAACTGTTGATGAATTTTGGTTGGACAGAGCTGGAAGCATGGAACGTTCTAAAATTTTAATAAATGCTTTTTATTCTAGGATACAGGAGGCAAATATTTATTTTAGCTCCTATTTGGAAGGATGGAAAACTGATAGGGGGATCATCTATGTTGTGTATGGCCCTCCCGATAAGGTGTATCGATCCACTAGTGGAGAAGCCTGGGTTTATGGTGAAGAATCTTCTTCCCTCTCCTACTACTTTAATTTTTTAAAAGTTAGTAATCCTTTCAGCGACAATGATTTTTCATTAAGCCGATCTAGTACCTATAGATATGGTTGGGGTCAAGCCATAGAATCGTGGAGAAATGGCCGAGTATATAATTCTAAGGATATAAAACGTGAACAAGACGAATCCGACAACAACACCTTTAGGCAAAGACCTCCTTATAGGTACTAGACCTCTAATTGAGGCTATTGAATCCGGAAAACAAATTGACAAGGTCCTTCTGCAGAAAGGACTAAAGGGAAATGTTAGTCAGGAATTATTTCCACTCTTAAGGAAATATAATATCCAGCAACAAAGCGTTCCCATTGAAAAGCTTAATAGAATTACCAAAAAAAACCATCAAGGGGTTATTGCCTTTGTTAGTCCGGTTGATTTTGTTTCTGTAGAAGAAGTAATTGCCCGAGCCTATGAATCTGGAAAGGATCCTTTGCTGTTAATTCTAGACCGTATTACGGATGTTCGAAATTTTGGTGCCATTGCCAGAACAGCGGAATGCACAGGAGTTCAGGGAATAATAATCCCAAGCAGAGGAAGTGCCCCCGTAAATTTTGATGCCTTAAAAACTTCGGCTGGTGCCTTAAACCATATTTCCATTTGTAAGGAGGAAAAACTAAAAGATAGCATTGAATATTTAAAAAATAGCGGACTCAGCATTGTTGCCTGTTCAGAAAAAGGAAAAGAAATAGCCTATAATTCAAACCTAAAAGGCCCATTAGCCATAATTATGGGCTCAGAAGAAAATGGCGTATCTCCGGAATATTTAAAAATGTGTGATAAGGTTGTTCAACTGCCCATGATGGGTAAAATTGGATCGCTAAACGTTTCTGTAGCCGCAGGTGCCTTGCTTTTTGAGGTTATACGCCAGAATAATTATTAATTTATGAATAGATTTTTACCCATTTTCCTACTATTTGCTTTTCCACTTTTCGCACAATTTAGATGTCAGGATCAAAAGTCTCAAGGACATATCCATGCATTTAAATCTCAATTGAATTCCATTAATAATAATGGCAAAAGTGACAGCATTAATATTTTACATTATCATATAGACCTTGATCTTTATTCTATCGCTTCTTCCCAATTAAAAGGAGTTTGCAGTATTGACTTAAGTCCAAAAATGAACGGTATAAATTCATTAGAATTGGACTTATTGAAACTTCAGGTTGATAGCATCAAGCTAAATTCAAACCACCTAAATTACAGCCACAATGACACGATAATAAGGGTGCATCTTGGGGGGAATTATTCTATTGGAGACACCTTAAAACTAAAAGTTTATTACCGTGGAAACCCTCCTGTGGACGCTAGTGGTTGGGGTGGATTTCATGGACAATCCGGATATTATTTCAATTTAGGTGTTGGATTCGCTGCAGACCCTCATACTTACGGTAGAGCATGGTTTCCATGTTTTGACAATTTTGTAGAAAAAAGCACCTATTCCTTTAAAGTTTTAACAAAAAACCCACTGAATTCTTATTGTAACGGAATTAGAACCAATTTGTACAACCAGGGATCGGACAGTACTTTTTCGGAGTGGTATTTAAGAAATGAAATCCCTACTTATTTGGCCTCTGTTGCAGTGAGCAATTATCAGGAGTTAAAAAGTTCAGTAAATGGAATTCAAGGGAGTATTCCAGTTTGGCTTATGGCAAAAGCTGGGGATACAGTAAATTTAAAAATAGCCTTTCAAAATATGAATGCCATTTTGCATAGTTTAGAGGATCATTTTGGTCCCTACCTGTGGCAAAAAATTGGCTATGCCATGACCACCATAGGTGCAATGGAGCATGCTACAAGCATTCACTTTCCTATAAACTTAATAAACGGCACCCTAGGAGGAGAAGATATTATTGTTCACGAATTGGCTCATCATTGGTTTGGGAATTTAATTACCTGTGAAACTGCAGATGACATGTGGATAAATGAGGGGATGGCTGAATATGTAAGTCATTTATATTCGGAGCAGGTTTATTCCAGAGAGAGGTATATAAAAGAAGTTAGATCCAATGCCTATGTGGTGCTCAACACCGCCCATATTAATGATAATGGTTATAGATCCATTTATGGTCTGCCACATGAGTATGTTTATGGAACCCATGTTTACCAAAAAGGAGCCATGGTAGGGCACAATTTGAGAGCTTATTTGGGAGATAGCCTTTTCTTCAATGGTCTAAGTACATTAATGCAAAACAATGCCTTCCAAAACATAAATACTCAAGAATTTGAAAATCAACTTAGTAACCTTACCGGTACTTCCCTTTCTAATTTTTTTAATGATTGGGTTTTAAATCCTGGTTTTCCATCTTTTTCCATAGATTCACTTCATTACAATTCTGGTACTCAGGATTTATTCATAAAAGTTGCGCAAAATATTAAAGAGGCTCCAGGATTTTTTCAAGAGGTTCCAGTAGAAATAAGCCTTTTTGATTCAAATGGAGACACGGTAAATGTTCAAGTAAATGTGAATGGCCAATATGGCTCCAAAACCTTAAATAATTTTCCTTTCCAACCCAAATTTGCCTTAGCCAGTTATTCTGGCAAACTATTAAGCGGCGACAGCTATGATGAAAGGGAAATCGTTCAAAGCAAATTTTATATAGACCAATACAGTAAACTTAGATTAGATGCAAAATCAGTTTTAGATACAAGTAAAATATTTGTTGTTCACCATTGGGCAGGACCATTAAACAATCGAATGGCTAAAGACAAGGACTATCGAATTTCAAAGTCTCGATTTTGGACCATTAGAGGCTTGGATTTGGAGAATGTTGAGCTTTCAGCTAGGTTAAATTACAATGGAACAAACAGTGGTTTGGATGGAGATCTCACCCAAACTACCGAGGATAGCTTAATGGTTTTATATCGCAAAAACCCATGGGATAGATGGGAATTATACCCACAGCAAATAAAAACCGACCTTGGGAATTCCACTAATGGCATAGGTTATTTTGATTTAAACATGCTTCAAGAAGGGGATTATGTACTTGCTAATACAGCAGAAAAAGTTAGTCTTGAAGAAGAAATAGAAGCAAAAAACCTTGTTGAAGTTTTTCCAAATCCTGCAAAGAACCTTCTTCAAATCAAAATTTTGGATGATAGGAAAAGTCACCAAATAAGTATTAGTGATGATCTTGGCAAAGTTATTTACGAAAGAAAAATTGAGTCTGGAGACCAACAATCTATAAATATAGATTTAAAGGGTATTCATTCTAGCTTTTTAATTCTAAGTGTAAATGGCTATTCTCAAAAAATTGTTCTGCAGAAATAAAGGCTATTAATTGCTAAGTGCTGCTAATCTTTCTTCTAATACTTTAATTTTAGACTCAGCATCTTTAAGTTTATTTTTTTCCGCATTTACAACAGCTTCCGGAGCATTATTTACAAACCTTTCATTAGACAGTTTCTTATTTACTGAATTAAAGAATCCTTTTTGGTAATCTAGGTCTTTCTGAATTTTAGATATTTCTTCTTCAACATTCACCATATCTCCAGCGGGAACAAAAAATTCAAATGGGCCAGCTAGAAAGCTAAAGCCAATATCATTTTGCTGATCATTCATCTCAATACTTTCCAGATTTGCCAAATTCATAATTAAATCCTTTAAAACATTAGGATAAGAATCTGCCGAAGGAATTTTAAGGGTCAGTTTTTCCCTTTGTGGGATATTCTTGGAAGCTCTAATATTTCTTACCCCACTAATTATGGATTGAGCTTGTTCAAACTCCAATAAAACTTGGCTATCAAAATTATCTTGGTTTGGCCAAGAGGCAAGACAAATGGTTTCAGTTTCTTTTCTTTCACCTAAATGTTGCCAAATCTCTTCCGAAATAAAAGGCATAAATGGGTGAATTAATACAGTAATTTTTTCGAAAAACTCCATGGTTTTGGCAAGAGTTTCGCTTTCAATAGGACTTTGGTAATTTGGTTTTATTGCCTCCAAATACCAACTACAGAAGTCATCCCAAACAAATTTATAAATGGTCATTAGGGCTTCAGACAGTCTATATTGGCCAAATGAAATTTCAACTTCTTCTAGAACTGAATTAAGCTTTTCCTCCATCCAATGGATCGCTGCTTGTGCCGAAGAGTTTGGTTTGCCATCAACAATTTCCCATCCTTGGGTTAGTCTAAATGCATTCCAAATTTTATTACTAAAATTTCTTCCTTGTGCACAAAGATCTTCATCAAATGGCAGATCATTTCCAGCTGGGGAGGTGAGAAGCATCCCCACTCGAACACCATCGGTGCTATATTTCTCCATTAGCTTAACAGGATCAGGTGAATTACCTAATTGTTTAGACATTTTCCTACCCTGCTTATCCCTTACAATTCCAGTTAAATAAACATTTGAAAATGGTTTCTCCCCTGCATATTCATAACCGGCCATTATCATACGTGCTACCCAAAAGAACAGAATTTCCGGCGCGGTAATTAAGTCCTTGGTTGGATAATAATAGGAAATCTCCTCATTTTTTGGATTTCGTATACCATCAAATACCGATAGCGGCCATAGCCAAGAAGAAAACCAGGTATCTAAAACATCTGGATCTTGTTTTAAATCATTAGGCATTAGCTCTGAATTTCCAGATTTTGCTTTCGCTAATTCCAAGGCTTCCTCTTGATTTTTAGCAACCACAAAATCCTCCATTCCTTGTCCAAAATACCAAGCAGGAATTTGATGCCCCCACCAAAGTTGTCTAGAAATACACCAATCGTGAACATTTTCCATCCAATGGCGGTAGGTGTTTTTAAACTTAGGAGGAATCAGTTTTACTTCATCCTCCATAACTGACTTTAATGCCGGATCCGCTAATTCCTTCATATCCAAAAACCACTGTACTGAAAGTCGAGGTTCAATTACAGCACCTGTACGTTCACTTGTGCCAACAGAATTTTGGTAATCTTCAGTTTTCTCTAAAGCTCCAATAGAATCTAAAACTTTTACAACTTCCTTTCTGGCTTTAAACCTGTCCATTCCTTCAAATTGCAGCCCTTTGGAATTTAGACTACCATCGTCGTTTAATACGTCAATAATATCTAATTTATGACGTTCGCCGATAGCTTTATCGTTTACGTCATGGGCCGGAGTAATTTTCAGGCATCCTGTTCCGAATTCAATATCAACATAATCATCTTCCAAGATTGGAATAGAGCGATTGGCTATAGGAACAATAACTTTTTTACCTTTTAGATCTTTAAATCTTTCATCATTAGGATTAATGCAAACGGCAACATCTCCAAAAATTGTTTCAGGTCTAACAGTAGCCACGCTTACAAATTTACCGGCTTCTCCTTCTACCTGATATTTCATATAGTAGAGTTTAGAATTGATCTCTTTATGAACTACTTCTTCATCTGAAACCGTAGTTTTGGCATCAGGATCCCAATTCACCATTCTATATCCTCTATAAACCTTTCCTTTTTGGAAAAGATCAATAAAGACCTGAATTACAGATTCACTTCTTATTTCATCAAGGGTAAAAGCAGTTCTATCCCAATCGCAGGAAGCTCCTAATTTTTTTAATTGTTCTAGAATAATTCCTCCATGCTTATGAGTCCAATCCCAAGCATGTGCTAAAAACTCATCTCTACTTAAATCTTCTTTATTTATTCCTTCTGCTTTAAGCTTTGCCACTACTTTAGCCTCGGTGGCAATAGAAGCATGATCGGTACCGGGCACCCAGCAAGCATTATAACCTTGCATTCTAGCTTTTCGAATTAATACATCTTGGAGGGTATTATTCAACATATGCCCCATATGCAAGACACCCGTAACATTTGGTGGGGGAATTACAATGGTATAAGCCTTTCGCTCATCCGGAGTGGAAGCAAAAACTTTTTGATCTTGCCAGAATTGATACCACTTTTCCTCAGATTTTATATAATCATAATTGGCTGGAATGCTCATGGATTCTATCTTTAGGGTATATTATTTCTAAAACCCGCAAATTTATAAATTGTAAGTCTAGAAGTCCCTACTCTTTGGCACATTTTTAGCTGACTAATTTGAAATTTTTTTTTAGGAACTTTTAAAGTTAACTTTGTCAAATCAGTATTAAAAATAACACAATGAAAAAGCTTTTATTTACTCTCAGTATTTTCGCAATTGGAACATGGGCAATGGCTCAAACAACAGAGGTTGCCAACCCAAATGCCCCAAAAATTAAATTCCAAGAAACGGTTTTGGATTATGGGACGATCGATAAAGGTTCGAATGGAGTTAGGACATTTGAATTTACCAATGAAGGTAACGAGCCATTAATCGTTACAAAAACAAAAGGATCTTGCGGATGTACCGTACCTACCAAGCCAACAGAACCAATAGCTCCAGGAGATAAAGGTGTTATTAAAGTAAAATACGATACTAACCGTGTTGGTCCATTCACAAAAACTGTTACTGTAAGTTCTAATGCAGATACTCCAACAGTAGTTTTAAAGATTAAAGGAGTGGTGAAAAATGTTGAACCAGTAAAAACATCACCAGAAAATACTTCTGGCGCTTCTCTTATCCAGAATTAACATTATTCAAAGTCAAATCATACATTTGCCCTCACAATTTTTTGTGAGGGTTTTTTTTTGATTAAATTTTTTAAAATGCCGAAAATTTCTAAGAAAGGCTTGTCAATGCCTGAGTCCCCAATACGAAAACTGGTTCCTTTTGCTGAGGATGCCAAGAAAAAAGGTAAAAATGTTTACCATTTAAACATTGGACAACCGGATATTAAAACTCCTGAACAGGCTATTGAAGCTGTAAAGAATATTGATTTAAATATTATTGAATACAGCCATTCTGCAGGGTTTGAATCCTATAGAAATGGTTTGGCTGACTACTATTCCAAGGTAGGTATAGATATTAATTTAGAGGATATAATCGTAACTACTGGTGGATCTGAGGCCATCCTCTTTACATTGAATAGCATAACAGACCCTGGTGACGAAATAATAATTCCCGAACCTTTTTATGCAAATTATAATGGATTTGGAATTTCAGCTGGAATTTCTGTTGTTCCCGTGATGTCTAGTATCGACAATGGATTTGCCTTGCCACCAATTGAAGATTTTGAAAGCCTTATTGGTCCAAAAACCAAGGCGATTATGATTTGTAATCCCGGCAACCCTACAGGCTATTTATATTCCAAAAAGGAATTGCAAAAACTTAGAGATCTGGTTCTAAAACACGATATATATCTTATTGCCGACGAAGTTTATCGCGAATTTGCTTATGATGATTTTGAACATTATTCAATCTTAAATTTAGATGGTTTAGCCAATAATGCCATTGTTATTGATTCTGTTTCTAAAAGATACAGTATGTGTGGGGCAAGGATTGGCTGTGTAATTTCCAGAAATTCAGCCCTCATGTCTACAGCAATGAAATATGCTCAAGCGAGATTGAGCCCTCCAACTCTTGCGCAAATTGCCAGCGAAGCAGCATTGGAAACAGGACCAGAGTATTTCGAGGAAGTAAAAGCCGAATATTTAGAAAGGAGAAATACCCTTGTTAATGGATTAAACTCAATTGAAGGTGTGCACTGCCCAATGCCCAAAGGTGCATTTTATGCTATTGCAGCTTTACCAATTGACAATGCCGATAAATTTGCACAATGGCTACTCAGTGATTTTGATTTGGATGGTGAAACTGTTATGCTTGCTCCGGCACAGGGTTTTTATGCCACACCAGATTCAGGATTAAACCAAGTAAGACTTGCCTATGTTCTTAAAAATGAAGCATTATTAAAGTCCATCGAGATTATTAGAGCAGCCCTTAAAGTTTACCCAGGAAGATTATAATTCTATTGCATGGAGATCCAAAATAATATTTCCCTTAAAAAGTTCAACACCTTTGGTATCGATGTATTAGCCGCTCATTTTTGCGAAATAACATCCATTGAAGATCTTCATCAAGTCAGAAACACTAAATATTTTCAGGGCCCAAAATTAATTTTAGGCGGTGGCAGTAATATTCTTTTAACCCAAAATTTTAATGGATTAATTGTACATGCCAATTTAAAGGGAATTCAACTTGAAAGTACTGGACCTGAAGGCACTATAGTTTCTGCTATGGCAGGGGAAAATTGGCATCAATTTGTGCTTTGGACCTTAGAAAATAATCTGGGAGGTATTGAAAACCTATCCTATATCCCTGGGAATTGTGGTACCGCACCCATGCAGAATATAGGTGCCTATGGTGTGGAAATCAAAGATGTCTTTCACAGTTTAGATGCCCTGGATTTGGCCACTGGTGAAATTGTAAATTTCTCTAAGGAGGATTGTCAATTTGGTTATAGAGAGTCTATTTTTAAAAGAAGTGGAAAGGGAAAATATTTGATCCTAAAGATATATTTAAACTTAAAGGCGGAAAATGAGCATATTCTAAGTACCAGCTATGGAGCCATAAAGGATGAATTATTGGCTTTGGGCAAGGAAGCAAATATCCATTCTGTTTCTGAGGCAGTAATCAATATTCGAAAAAGAAAATTACCCAACCCTCAAGAAATTGGAAATTCAGGAAGTTTTTTTAAAAATCCGGTGGTTAGCGCTCAGAAGCTTGCTGTTTTGAAAAAAGAATTTCCCGAAATAGTAAATTATCCCCTTGAAAACGGAATGCATAAACTTGCCGCAGGTTGGCTAATTGAAAAAGCAGGCTGGAAAGGTTATAGAAAGGGGGATGCTGGGGTTCATAAGAATCAGGCCCTCGTTTTGGTGAATTATGGAAATGCTCTTGGTAGTGATATTCAAAAGCTATCAAAGGAAATTCGTGCCTCAATATTTCGTACTTTTGATCTCGAATTAGAAACGGAAGTAAACATTATATAATGCCCTTTTACAGGTTGTTATATCCCTATTAAATTTTACAGATATGGCCTTATTTTTTATTTCTTTTGGACTTTTAGCTCTAGCATTTGCGGGAATAGCCATTAAAATTTGGGCGAAAAAAGATGGAGAATTTGCAGGCACCTGTGCTAGTAATAGTCCATTCCTAAATGAAGAAGGAGAAGCTTGTAGCTTTTGCGGTGCAGCACCTGATGAAAAATGCGCCAAGCCTTCAGAATCTGCTTAACTAAATTTTCCAGTTCCAGTCTTTAAGCCTAAATGGGACTATTACTATTTATCCCATTCTAAGTTTTCAAACCATAGCCATTTAATTTTATAAGAATTGGTGAAACACTTTAATCAATTTGCTATAGTGGATGCTAATCTTAATTAATAAGATAATTGCGAAACCCTTCGCTAGTATAAACTTCCAATTCATCATCTTCATTAATAAAAATCAGATAAGCTTCTAGATTATTTTTAGATTCAATCAATTTTATAGATTTCTGAAGTCCTAGCACCATACACATGGTAGAGTATCCATCAGCTTCCATGGCCGTTGGGGCGATAATGGAAACACTTAATAATTCATTTTTTGCTGGGTAGCCACTTTTGGGGTTTATGGTATGGGAAAACTTTTGTCCGGTTACAGGGTCTAGCCAAAATTTTCTGTAATTTCCTGAGGTGGCAAGAGAAGAATTTTCGAGTTCAATAATAGCTTGAAGTCTATTTTCAGGGTCCAGGTTTTCCTCTGGTTTATCAATACCAATCCTCCAAATATTATTTTTTGAATTTTTGCCTTTGGCCCTAAGTTCACCACCAACTTCAACCATATAGTTTTCAACATTTTTAGCCTCTAAAAAATTGGCAATAAGATCAACCGTATAGCCTTGTGCTATTGAATTAAAATCTAATTTCATCCCAGGGGGTATGTCCACCTCGGAGTTCTTTATTTGAATTTTTTGATAGCCTATATTATTTTTTGCGCTGTCCACCATAGAAGAATCTACTTCAGACCTTTTGGAAAGGCCAAATCCCCATAAATTGGAAAGTGCCCCGATGCTCACATCAAAAAGGCCATCACTTTCTTCCGAAAGCAAAAGCGCTTTGGATAAAACATTATAAAAATGCTCATCCACTCTTTCAAAGCTGTCTGAAACATTTATTTTGCTGATTAGGGAACTGTCATTATAGGTGCTCATGGACAAATCCACAAGTAAAAACAAACTGTCTATAGAACTTTTTAGATTGCTAGAAGGGTGGCTTAGGTATTTAATATTAAAGGTAGTACCTTGCGCATACCCCACATTATTAATCTCCTCAATGCTATTTTTAGATGTACAAGCGTTTAAAATTAGCAACAATAAAACAGGGAAAAGGACTTTATTAATTTTCATAGTTGGGTTTGGTTTGAACCTTTTTTGGGCTTGTAAAACTAATCACAAAAAATTATGAATTTTGCTTTTAGGGGAAAATGAAAAGGATTGCACCAATATTTTTTTTCATTACGAGTTTTTGGATAGGATTAAAGGCTCAAGATGAATCTGGACTTAGAATAGGAAATTATTCGGGGGTTAATGGCTTGATGAGCAATCCGGCCTTTTCGAATAGTAGTTTTTTAAGTTGGGATCTAAATTTAATAGCTGGAGGATTTTTCGTCTATAATGGATACCAGTATATTGAAAATACAAACCTTATTCATTCCATTATTAACAGGGATAAGCTTACTTTCAATAGTTCAAATCCTGAGTTAATAGCTAGCCAACCTTCAGATCCACTATATTTTGATTTTTTTGATCCCATTCGGGATTTTGACGCCAGTGTTAATACCTTTATTACTGGGCCTTCTCTTAGTTTGCGATTTCGAAAATTTGCCACTGGAATCTATATAAACAACCGATTCGCTTTTGGAGGAAATAATTTAGACCCGGATTTAAGTGAACCCTCCTTGGGAAATTGGCAACCTTTTGAACAAAAATCATTTGATCCTATGGATGCCGCTGGGATGGCTTGGACCGAAATAGGTATTAATTTTAGTACCAATATCCAAAAGAGGAGAGATAGGATTATTAGCCTTGGTATAAATCTAAAATATAATATTGGCTATGATGGGTTTTATGTAGATAACCCAAACCAAGGTGAGGTATTAGCCCTTTCAGATACCCATCAAGTTGCAAGTGGTGGTCCTGTGGAATATGCTTTTTCAACTGGCTTAGCTAGAGATAATAGCACTTATGATCCAGGAATTAGAGGAAGAGGTTTCGGAATGGATATTGGCGCAAGCCTGATTTTGAGAAGTACAGATTCCAGGCCTTATCGTTATAAAATAGGCCTATCTATAATGGATTTAGGATATGTACACTTTACCGATAATGCCGAATTCCACCGTATTCCAGCTTCTACTGATGTTGAAATAGACTACCTCGACCTCATCAGCACTCTTACGATAGAAAAGCTGGTGACTAAAGCCAGTGAGCAGGTACTTGGTGACCCTAGTGCCTCCTTGGTTGGATCTGATTTTAATATTTTAACTCCCTTAGCTCTAAATTTTAGTATTGACTATTCCATCCATAAATATTGGTATTGGGCTTCTCAAATAGTTCGTAGGATGGATATAACTGCTAATACAATTGAAAGAGAAAACCTTTTAATGAGTTCCTTGCGATATGAAAATCAAACCTATGAGTTTGGAGCCAACTTTTTATTGTACAACGATGTTCACCCTAGAATGGGAATATGGGCCAGATTGGGGCCATTTACAATAGGTTCAGACAATATAGGTTCTATATTATGGAAGCAGAGCAAACTTACTGGAACTGATATTTATTTTGCCATCAAACTCAATAGATACAAAAAGAAATATAGGGAGAATGATCCTTTGGAGAATTGTAATTTCTAGCAAAAAAAAATCCTAGCATTTGCTAGGATTTTAAGATTATTAACCTCCAAAATCATCGAAGGCTACGTTTTCTGGTGGTACTCCCCAATCATCGCACATCTTTAATACAGCTGCGTTCATTAGTGGTGGTCCACAGAAGTAAAATTCTATTTCTTCCGGCTCTGGATGCTTGCTTAGGTATTGATCGATCACCGCTTGGTGAACAAATCCTAAAAACCCGTCACCTTCTTTATCATTAACATCCTTTTTAGTTACCCAGTTATCTTCTTCCGCAGGTTCAGAGAGAACAATGTGAAATTGGAAATTTGGAAATTCCTTTTCAATTTGTGTAAAATCATCTAAATAAAATAGTTCTCTTTTGGAACGTCCACCATACCAATAAGTAACTTTTCTACCAGTTTTTAGCGTGTGGAATAGGTGAAATAAATGAGATCTCATCGGAGCCATACCAGCACCACCACCAATATATAGCATTTCAGCATCTGTTTCCTTAATAAAGAATTCTCCATAAGGTCCAGAGATGGTTACTTTATCACCAGGCTTACTTCCAAAAACATAAGAAGAACAAATACCGGGATTCACATCCATCCATTGGTTTTTAGCTCTATCCCAAGGTGGAGTAGCGATACGAATATTCAACATTACAATATTCCCTTCTGCTGGGTGATTTGCCATAGAATAAGCCCTGAAAATAGGTTCATCATTCTTCATTTTCAAATCCCAAAGTCCAAACTTGTCCCACTCAGATTTGAAATCCATTGGATCTCTTCCTAGTCTTGGATGGGAAGTAATATCAATATCTTTAAAATCAACCTCACATTCGGGTACATCAACCTGGATATATCCACCAGCTTCAAAATCCAAGGTTTCACCTTCTGGAAGTTTTACTACAAACTCTTTAATAAAGGAGGCAACATTATAGTTGGAAACAACTTCACATTCCCACTTTTTGATTCCGAAAATTTCTTCTGGAACCTTAATAACCATATCGTTTTTCACCTTTACCTGGCAACCTAATCTCCAGTTATCTTGTGCTTCTTTTCTTGTAAAATATCCAGTTTCTGTAGGGAGAATATCTCCTGCACCTTCAAAAACTTGGCATTTACACATGGCACAAGTACCACCACCACCACAAGCGGAAGGAAGAAATATTTTCTGATTGGAAAGAGTTGTAAGCAAAGTATTTCCTGATTCTACCTCAACAACATTTCCGTTTATTTCAAGCTTTACAGGTCCGGAAGGGGCCAATTTTGCTTTTGCTCCTAGCAGTATACCAACCAAGAGGAAAATCACCACAAAGAATACTACAATGGAAGTGATAATTACAACAGATGAACTTAATAATACCATAATATCTTAATCTCCGTAAAACTTTACTTATAATTTAATACCCATAAAACTCATAAAAGCTATCCCCATCAAACCTGTAACGATGAAGGTGATACCTAATCCTCTTAAAGCTGGAGGAACATTTGAGTAGCGAATTTTTTCGCGAATAGCGGCAATGGCAACAATGGCTAAAAACCATCCTATTCCGGAACCAAGTCCATAAACTCCTGCTTCTCCAATTGTACCAAAATCCTTTTGTTGCATAAATAATGCTCCTCCTAAAATTGAACAGTTTACCGCAATTAGAGGAAGGAAAATACCCAAAGCACCATAAAGAGCTGGCGCAAATTTTTCAACAATCATTTCTACCAATTGTACTATGGAAGCAATTACAGCAATAAACATGATGAAACTAAGAAAGCTTAGGTCAATGCTTGCAAATTCTGGACTTACCCAATCTAGGGCTCCTTCACGAAGGACAAAGTTTTCTAATAACCAGTTTACTGGAACTGTAACCACAAGTACAAAAATCACCGCTGCTCCTAAACCAACAGCGGTTTTTACAGTTTTTGATACCGCCAAATAGGAACACATTCCAAGGAAATAGGCGAAAATCATATTTTCTACGAAAATTGATTTTACAAATAAGTTTATTAAATCTTGCATAATTCTTTCGCTTGATTAATTAATCCTCAATTAGTTTAGTATTTCTATTTCTTTGGATCCAGATAATGATACCAACTACGATCAAAGCCATTGGAGGGAAAAGGAAGAATCCATTATTAGAATAAAAACCACCATTATCTATATACCAGCTATCTGGAATAACTGGAAAACCAAATAAGGTCCCCGAACCAAACAATTCTCTTACAAAGGCAACAGCAATAAGTATCCATGCATATCCAAACGAATTTCCAAGACCATCCAAAAAGGATTTCCATGGAGAGTTAGCCAAAGCAAAAGCTTCAAACCTTCCCATAATAATACAGTTGGTAATAATAAGCCCTACAAAAACCGAAAGCTCCTTACTTACATCATAGGCAAAAGCCTGAAGAACTTCATTTACAAGAATTACCAAAGAAGCAACTACCACTAGCTGAACAATAATTCTAATTCTGGAGGGAATCAAATTTCTCAATAAGGAAATCACAACGTTTCCAATAGACAAAACGGCTAAAACAGATAGCGACATTACAATTGCAGGTTTCAACTGAACGGTAATGGCCAGGGCAGAACAAATTCCCAATACTTGAACAGTAATCGGGTTGCTATCGTTTAAAGGGTCTGTAATTAGGCCTTTATTCTTTTTAGAAAATAAAGGTTCTTTTTTCTTTACTTCTTTTACTTCTGTGCTCATTATTCAATAATTGTTGCCGCAGCAGTTAGTGAATCTACTTTAACAGCTGTTGAATCCAAAGGTTCAATGCTTTTTTCTTCTATTTCTTTAGGTGTAGATGATTTTGCTATAGCTCTTCCTTTTAGGTAAGGGATATAGTTTTGGATACAATCTTTCAACATATCGTCAACTCCTACAGAGGTAATGGTACCTCCAGAAATTCCATCTACTTGATAATCTCCAGATGCATCACCTTTTCTAACTTCAACAGAAACAAATTTTCCATCTTTTAAGATTTTTTTTCCTGGAAACTGATCCATAAAAATCCCCTTAGAAATTTCAGCTCCTAATCCGGGAGTTTCACCTTCATGATCGAAGGTGGCTCCAATAATTGTATTGGCATCAGATTGTAAAGAAAGGTAACCCCATACTGGACCCCAAAGTCCCTTTCCTCTTAGAGGAATAATATAACAGGTAGCACCATCTTTGTCTGCCACAAAAAGAGGTAGAGTACGATCACTACCTTCCTTTTTAATTTCCTTAGCTAAATTAATATCCAATGCAGCAACATCAGGTTCCATTACTTGCTCCCCACCTTTAATTACCAATTCTTCTTTGATATATTTTTTGAAAGCTTCCTCAGCACCGTCCCTTTCTACATTTACACCAATAGATTTAAGGATATTCTGTTTGCTTTCCAACTCCTTATTTTTATCCTGAAATGGCTTCAAACTCGTTGAGGCATAGGACAAAATTGCCGCTACCACTACTACCATTACAGTGGCAAAAATGAAGGTATAACTGTTTTTATTAACGTCCATACTTATGCCGTTTTAACTTTTAATCTTTTCTTACGTCTTTTCACATTGCCCTCTACAACATAATGGTCAATTAAAGGAGCCATAACATTCATAAATAGGATGGCCATCATTACCCCTTCTGGATAGGCTGGGTTGAACACCCTGATGAGGATACACAACATACCTGTAAGGAATCCATATATCCATTTTCCTTTGGATGTTTGAGATGCAGAAACTGGGTCAGTTGCCATAAAAACAACACCAAATGCAAAACCACCCATCATGAGATGTTCATAATAGGGAACACTCATAAACCCTTGTTGCTCTGGGCTAATCATAAAATCAGCAACACCATTAAATATCAATCCCATGGTTATTCCACCTAATACAGCGCTAAGCATAATTTTCCAACTACCAATTCCAGTATATAAGAGAATTGCAGCACCAATTAGAATGGCCAAAGTGGAAGTTTCACCAATAGAACCAGGAATGGTTCCTAAAAACATATCCATGGCTTCAAATCTTGTATCACCAGTAGTAGCCAATTCACCAAGAGCAGTAGCACCAGAGAAACCATCAGCTACAGATTGCCCTTCATTTAAAGAGGTATTAATCCAAACCTTATCACCCGACATAAAAGTTGGATATGCGAAAAAGGCAAATGCTCTTGCTGTAAGTGCTGGGTTTAGAATATTCATTCCTGTTCCTCCAAACACCTCTTTTCCGATAATTACTGCAAAAGCAGTAGACAATGCTACCATCCAAAGAGGAATGTCTACAGGCATAATTAAAGGAATAAGCATACCTGAAACAAGAAATCCTTCATTGATTTGGTGTTTCTTCACAACGCAAAATCCAAATTCAATTCCTAGACCTACTGCATAGGACACAATCACCAATGGTAAAACCTTCATGGCACCAAAGCCAAGTTGTTCCCAAAAGCTTACACTATCATTTAATCCAAGGGCCAAATAATGTTGGTAGCCGGCATTCCACATTCCAAAAAGTAGGGCTGGAACTAGTGCCATTACAACTGTAATCATTGTTCTTTTAAGATCTATTCCATCTCTAATATGAGCCCCTGTATGGGTAGAATGACCTGGTACAAACAAGAATGTAGCAAAACCATCATAGACAGGATAAAGCTTTTCCAGCTTTCCACCTTCTTCAAAGTGAGGTTTTACACTTGCTAATAGATTTTTAAATAACTTCATTTTACCTAAAATTCTTTATTAATCTCCTAATTCGTTCAACATTAAATCCAAACCTTCCCTAACAGTTTCTTGTACAGGAATTTTAGAAGTACAAACTACTTCACAAAGAGCAAAATCCTCCTCTACTACTTCGTAAATACCAAGGTTTTCCATAGCTTCTAAATCGCGAACCATAATGGCTTTTAAAAGTTGAACAGGAAAAATATCAAAAGGAAACACTTTTTCATATTCTCCGGTAACTACAAAAGCTCTTTCTTCACCGTGCATTCCACTATCCAAAGCATATTTCTTATTCGGCATCATCCAAGAAAACATAGCTCTAGAAATACTAAACTTGTTTAAACCTGGACTAATCCAACCAAAAAACTCTTCTTCATCTCCTTCGGGAATAACGGTGATCTGGCGATCGTAAAAGCCTAAATAACCATCTGAATTTATACGAGTTCCTGTAAGAACATTTCCTGAAATATATCTCAGTTTAGCATCAGAAACATTGGATGCAAGGAAGTTCTTTACCGAAGCTCCAGTGCGTGTTTTATAATACCTAGGCTTATTAACCTCAGAACCAGTAACGGCTATATTAATCTGGCTATCGTATTTCCCTTCAAGGAATAGTCTTCCAATGATGATAATATCTTGAGGACTAAGCGTCCAAACATATTCCCCTTTATTAATAGGGTCAATATTGTGGATTTGCACCCCTACATTCCCAGCTGGATGTGGTCCATTGAATTTTTTTATTTCCACGCCTTTACAGGAAGTGAAAACAGAACTCGGATTGGTTTTAGCATCAACACCCAAATAAACTTTCCCTTCGGTCAATTTTCGGATAGCATCAATTCCAGTTTGAAATTCTTTGTCCATCCCATGCACTACAAAATCCATATCTGGAGAGATAGGGCTTGTATCAAAACAAGAAATAAAAATTGCTTTTGGGCTCCTTTCCGGATTGGCAACAATATTATAAGGACGTTGTTTGATAAGAGGCCAGCAACCCGAATTTAGTAATTTGTCTTTTACAGCTTCAGCATCCAATGAATTGGGATCTGCTTTTCCGAAATCAACAAATTTCACTTCTTTATCCGCAAGAATGCGAATGGCTACTAATCTTCTTTTTTCACCACGAACAATCTCCGTAATCTCACCACTTACTGGGGCACAGATTTTTACGGATTCCTTGTTTTTGTCGAAAAGAATTGGGCTTCCAGCTTTTACTTCGTCTCCTTCTTTTACAAGAAGTTTTGCTTTAAAACCATTAAAATCACTAGGTTTAATGGCGAACGAGTCGGCTTGGTCTACGGTAGCATAAATTTGTTCGGCTTGGCCAACAAGTTTTATATCTACTCCGCGTTTAATTTTAATAAGGTCTGACATGTCAGCAGAATCAAATAAAATTCTATCTTGAATTGGCGGCAAAAGTAAAAACCATATGGCTTAAACTCTTACCAGAATCTGATTTAGAACTATTCTAAACAGGCTGCAAATTTACTTATAAAAAGTTTAAAAATCCTCTTATTTTAGATTTCTCATTCACAAAACATTTTATCCTTTGAAACTTATCTTTTTTTCAATTTTTACAATTATAAGCATCTGTTTATCAGCACAAAATGATTCTTATTACGAAAAACCCGTTTTGCGATACGAAGATTATATTTATCAAGAAGGCATAAAAACAATCCGTTTTCACCCTTCTGATGATCCATTAGCCATGCCAATGATCAGGCTTTTTTCTGCTGAAAGACTTCTTTTAAGTTTTGATGACCTCTATGAAGACTTTGTAAATTACAGCTATACCGTAATACATTGTGATGCAAATTGGAAGGCTTCTGGTTTAATGAAATCGGATTATTTAAACAATTTTCAGAACTACTATATAAATGATTACGACTATTCTCTAAATGCATTAGTTCCTTACACCAACTATAAATTAAGTATACCTAATCAGGATTTGAGTTTTACCAAATCTGGAAATTATATTCTTAAAGTTTACAGAGATGACAATGAGGAGAATATTGTATTTACAAGAAGGTTTATGGTTTATGAAAGTATGGTCTCCGCTTCAGGAACAATTAGGAGAGCTACTCAGGTGGATAAAATGAATAGCCACCAAGAAGTAGATTTTATAATTAATCATTCTGGATATGTGATTCAGCAGCCCTTTCGCGATTTAAATGTAGTATTGCTGCAAAACCAAAGATGGGATAATGCCATTAGCAACCTTAAACCCCAATTTATCCAAAATGCTAAGCTCACTTATAATTACGACGATGAAAACACCTTTGAGGGATTAAATGAATTTCGAAGCTTTGACACCAAAAATTTACAAACCCTTTCTCAAAATATTAGGAGGATTAATATGGACAGCTTATATCATGCTTATATAAGAGCAGAAGCTCCCCGTTTAATTAGTAAATATGCGGTACAATTTGATATAAATGGTCAATATGTTGTAAGAAGATTAGATGCCGGCGATTCTGATTTGGAGGCAGATTATGTAGATGTAAACTTTCTTTTAGCCCATCCACAGCCCTATGAGGAAGGCGATGTATATTTATTTGGGAAATTTAGCGATTGGAAACTTTTGCCTGAATACAAACTGAGCTATGATTATGCCAGAGGAGCATATATTGGTAACTTTAAATTGAAACAAGGCTTTTATAATTATAGTTATGCCATAGGAGTGGACTCTGGAAAAATAGATTTAGAAACCGTAGAAGGTAGTCATTGGGAAACCGAAAACGATTATCAAATTTTAATCTATAATAGAGAGGTTGGATCTCGCTACGACCGACTAATAGGCATTGGGGAGCTGAGCTCCGAAGATCTTTACTAAAACCTATATGGGTAGAAAAATTATTAAATCCTCATCATGTATAAACTGTAAAACCGAACTTTCGGGTGAAAACTATTGTCCAAACTGTGGACAAATAAACGATATTAAAAGACCCAGTCTTATTTCCTTTATCATTGAAAGTTTGGGTAATTTCTTTGCTTTTGACAGTAAATTTTTCAGAACCATAGGACATTTGTTTTGGAGACCGGGAAAAGTTGCCTTGGAATATGTTGATGGAAAAAGAACTAAGTGGATGAAACCAGTGAGGCTCTACTTTTTATCCTCCCTATTATTTCTCTTTCTTGGTGGTATTAATAATGAAGATAGTATTGTGCAGGTGCAAGGCTTAAACCGGCAAGAACTCCCAGAAGCTGTACCTGAAGAAATTGCCGAGAACTTAAAAGATAGCACAGACTTAATGGCCTGGAAAGATGAAAATGGAATCCAGAAAATTTACAGCTACCTCGAATCTCATCCTGATGCAAATATTGACAGCGCCTTTGTGGAAATGGAATTAAGGCAAAGCTGGTGGAATCTCTTCCTTTTCAAACAATTTAAAAAACAGTTCTCCATGAAGGAAGGAGAGTTTTCCCGATTTTTGGAAACCAAAGCCTTTTGGATTTTGTTTTTATTCCTTCCTATTTTCTCCTTCTTTTTAAAATTGGTTTATAATAGCAAAGACATCTATTATCTAGAACATCTTTATTTTGCATTTTATACCCAAAGTGCCTTTTTTCTAATTCTTAGTCTTACGAATATTAATAAGCTGTCTATCGGTATCCCAATGTTCAACACTTTAAGTCTTATTGGGTTTGCTCTGTATTTATTTTTGGCCATGCGAAATTTTTATCAGCAAGGAATCGGCAAAACTATATTGAAGTATATTATTATCAACCTTGCATTTATTATCATAGGTTTTTTCTTTTTTCTAATCACCTTAATAATTGGATATATAGCCTTTTAATGGAGACTACAATTGGAATCGATATTTCGAAAGCCCTAGATTTATTAAGCAATGGAGAGCTAGTGGCTATTCCTACCGAAACGGTTTATGGATTGGCGGCTAATATTGAATTTGAAAGAGCTGTGGCTAAAATTTTTGAGGTAAAAAACAGACCCACTTTTGATCCCTTAATCGTTCATTTATATGATAAGTCGGAATTGGAAAAATATTGCCATTCTATAGCCCCTGAGTTTGAAACCCTTTATGAGGCCTTTTGCCCTGGACCACTAACCTTTATTCTTCCGAAAAGAAAAAATATTAGCGATCTCATTACGGCTGGTCAGGATAGCATAGGAATAAGATTCCCAAAACACACCCTTACCCGTGATTTATTGAAAAAGGGAAAATTTGCTTTAGCAGCCCCTAGTGCAAATCCATTTGGATATGTAAGTCCTACATCCGCAAACCATGTTGCCCATCAATTAGGAGCTAAAATTCCCTATATTTTAAATGGTGGTGAATGTGAAGTAGGCTTGGAATCTACCATTATCGATTTAAGCAGAAAAAAGATTTCCGTTTTGCGCCTTGGAGGATTAAGTTTAGAGGAAATTGAAAGCGTTTTGGGATTCAAAGTTGAGGCAAATAAAACCTCTTCTAGCAATCCAAAAGCACCGGGAATGTTAAGTTCCCATTATTCTCCTTCCAAAAAAATTATCTTCAACGAGGAAATAAATTTTAAGGAACATGAAGATCTATCGAAAATAGGGGCCATCCGTTTTCACACACCGACTTCAGCTTTAGTAGCTGAAAATCAATGGGTATTATCAGAAAAGGCAGATCTAAACGAGGCTGCAAGATTATTGTTTAAGGTTTTACGAGAGACGGACTCTACTGATTTGAAGCTTATTTATGCCCAAAAATTTCCGGAAGAAGGATTGGGAAGAGCCATCAACGACCGATTGAAAAGAGCAGCATACTAATTAACAACTCAAAGGGCAATTTTTGCAATGCTTAGACTTTTTATACTTCTTGCAGCACTTCTTTTTAGTCTTCTTTTTCTTTTTATCCTTGAACAGTAAGGGCAAGTCAGAATCTAGACTTGAATAAGAAACATGGCATTTTTTTGAAAAATTAATTTCCTCCCTCACAAGACTAATTTTGAAGGGCAAAACTAGCTTATTTTTATTTAATATAAATAAGAATAAAGAAAATTAACTTTGGGAATTTTACACTTTTTTTCGCAGTTCAAAGTTTTGACCGAGGTATACTCTTCTTACGGTTTCATCATTGGCCAATTCCTCTGCAGTTCCTGATTTTAGGATTTTACCTTCAAACATCAGGTAGGTTCTATCGGTAATTGCCAAGGTTTCCTGAACATTATGGTCGGTAATTAGAATTCCAATATTCTTGTCCTTTAGCGAGGAAACTATTCCTTGAATATCCTCAACGGCAATGGGGTCTACCCCGGCAAAAGGTTCATCTAATAAAATAAAGTTAGGATTAACAGCCAGGGCTCTAGCGATTTCGGTTCTTCTCCTTTCTCCTCCTGAAAGCAGGTCACCTCTATTTTTTCGGATATGCTGAAGGCTAAATTCATCCAATAATTCCTCAAGCCTTCTTTTCTGTTCTGTTTTGGAAATGTCTAGCATCTCCAAAACTCCCTTAATATTTTGCTCAACGCTTAGTTTTCTAAAAACCGATGCCTCTTGTGCCAAATAGCCAATCCCATTTTGTGCTCTCTTATACATGGGGAATTTTGTAATCTCCTTATTGTCTAGGAATACATTTCCTTCATTGGGTTTTATTAATCCAACTACCATATAAAATGAGGTGGTTTTTCCTGCCCCATTGGGTCCTAGCAGGCCTACAATTTCTCCTTGGCTAACTTCAAAACTCACCCCTTTAACAACGGTTCTACTGCCGTATTTCTTAACAATATTGTCTGCTCTTAATTTCATAGCTTAGATTTTGTGGGGCTAAAATCAATTATAGTACCCTTATTTAGATTGAAGAGCAATTTCCTTTTTTCGATTGTTTTTAACCACACGAGCGCAAATTTTAATACTTATTTCATAAAGCACCAAGATAGGCATAGAAACCAATACTTGGCTTGCCAAATCTGGAGGAGTAATAACTGCCGATAAGATGAGGGTTACTACGAAAGCATGTCTTCTATAGGTTCGCATCCAACTTGGGGTGAGCATACCAACTTTGGCTAGGAAATAAACAATTATTGGCAGTTCAAAAACCAATCCTGTAGATAGGGTAATCATGGAAACCATGGTGATATAGGAGTTTAAATCAATCAAATTTTCTACCTCAGCAGAAATGGTATAGGTTCCAAGGAACTGCACAGATAAAGGTGTGATAAGATAATAGCCAAAAAGAATTCCCATTAGAAATAAAAGGGAGGAGAAGAAAATCACTCCTGTAGAATACTTCCTTTCCGAAGATTTTAGGCCAGGTTTAATAAATCTCCAAACTTCAAATAGCACATAAGGAAAAGCCAAAATAAATCCAGCAATTAAAGACACCCAAATATGAGTAGCAAATTGACCGGCCATTTTGGTGTTCAAAATTTCAAAAGGCATTTTATCCAAGCAAAAGATCTCTTGGATACCGAGTGACCTGGATAATTGGCAGAAAAACTCATAGGTTGGAAAACCCGCCTGCTTAGGTCCAAAGATGATCACATCAAAGAGAATTTCATTTCCAATAAAACAAACAATTGCAAAAGCTAAAATTGCAATGGTAGAACGAACCAAATGCCATCTTAATACCTCCAAATGTTGCAGGAAAGACATTTCCTCACTTTTTTTGTTTGCCATTGCTAATAGTTTTCTTTTTTTGCCAAATGTTTGGCAAAGGAAAAAAACTTTTAATGAAACCCACTCATACAGAAGGCTAAACAATATTTTTTTTATTAAACCTTTGTAGTATCTTTAGAGGACGTCAATTACACAAATCGAAATTGGAAAATACAGTATCAGCTGCGGAAAAACACTTAAAAAAGTTTTTCGGTTTTAATCAATTTAAAGGAAATCAAGAAGCCGTTATTAATAGTGTGATAGAAGGTTTGGATACCTTCGTCATTATGCCCACTGGAGGCGGTAAATCAATGTGTTACCAACTTCCCGCTATGATGCAGGAAGGATGTGCCATTGTAGTTTCACCCTTAATTGCTCTCATGAAAAATCAAGTGGATAGTATCCGTGGTTTTTCAGAAGAAAATGGAATTGCCCATGTTTTAAACTCCTCCCTCACCAAAGGACAGGCAGATCAGGTGAAAACTGATATTAGAAATGGAGTGACGAAACTCCTTTATGTGGCTCCAGAATCTTTGACCAAAGAAGAGAATATCGAATTTTTACAAAATTCCAATATTTCTTTTTTCGCCATTGATGAAGCCCATTGTATTTCCGAATGGGGACATGATTTCAGACCTGAGTATAGAAATCTAAGAGGGATAATTGACAAAATTGGCAGAAAACCAGTAATAGCCCTTACAGCTACAGCTACCCCAAAGGTCCAAAGCGATATTCAGAAAAATTTGGGTATGGACAATGCCCGTGTTTATAAAGCTTCTTTTAATAGATCTAATTTATTTTATGAAGTAAGGCCCAAAACCAAAAATGTAGATCGTGATATCATCAGATTTATTAAAGGTCATATGGGTAAAAGTGGAATTATCTATTGCCTAAGTCGTAAAAAAGTTGAGGAGCTAGCTCAAATTTTACAAGTAAATGGCATCAAAGCTCTTCCCTACCATGCTGGCTTAGATGCTAAGTCCAGGGTAAAACATCAAGATGACTTTCTGATGGAAGAGGTCGATGTTATCGTAGCTACAATAGCCTTTGGAATGGGTATTGACAAACCGGATGTGCGTTTTGTAATCCACTACGATATGCCAAAAAGTTTAGAAAGCTATTACCAAGAAACAGGTAGAGCCGGAAGAGATGGTGGTGAAGGAATCTGTGTAGCATTTTATGCCTATAAAGATGTGGAAAAGCTTGAAAAATTCCTGCATGGAAAACCCGTGTCGGAACAGGAAGTAGGGCTTCAACTACTTCAGGAAATTGTGGCCTATGCCGAAACGTCCATGAATAGACGTAAATTTTTACTGCATTATTTTGGAGAAGAATTTGACGAAGTTAATGGTCCAGGCGCAGAAAATGACGATAATACCAAAAACCCAAGGAAGAGATTTGAAGCTAAGGACGATCTACATTTAGTTCTTCATACCATAGAAACCACCAATCAGCGATTTAAAGCTCAACCTATAATTAATATCCTGATAGGAAATTTAACCACCATTTTAAAACAATATAAAGCCACCCAACTGGAGCAATATGGAAAAGGTTCTGAAAAGGATGAAAAATATTGGTTAGGAGTTATTAGACAAGCGATTGTAGCGAGTTATCTTAAAAAAGATATTGAAAAATATGGGGTTCTACTTTTAACAGAAAAAGGAAAAGAGTTTATTCAAAAGCCTCATAGCTTTATGATTGCCGAAGATCATGATTATGAAGAAGATGCCAATGATGAGGAAATAATTACCGAACAAAAGGCTTCTGCTGCAGTATTGGATCAGGCATTATACAATATGCTCAAAGATCTTACTCGTAAGGTTGCCCGACAAAAATCTATTCCTCCCTATGCGGTTTTCCAAGAAAACTCCTTAAGCGAAATGGCTTTGAGCTATCCCACCACTATAGAAGACTTGGTAAATATTAGCGGGGTTGGAGAAGGAAAAGCCAGGAAATTTGGAGCTCCATTTTTAGAGGTCATCCAAAAATATGTGAAGGAAAATGATATCGACACCAATAATGATTTCCGCGTAAAATCTGTGGTCAATAAATCTGGATTAAAAGTTTATATCATTCAAAGTACAGATAGAAAACTTAATCTGGAAGACATCGCCTCTGCAAAAGGATTAAGTATGGAGGAACTCTTAACAGAAATCGAACATATTGTGAATTCTGGTACAAAGGTGAATATAGACTATGCTATTGAAAGTATTTTAGAGGAAGATCAAATTGAAGAAATACACGATTATTTCATGGAATCTGAAACCGATGATCTGCAAGTGGCAAGTGAGGAGTTTGATGGAGATTACGATGAAGAAGAATTGAGGTTGATGAGAATCAAGTTTATGAGCGATGTCGCTAATTAAATTCAACACCTATTAATGACAAACTTTGATCTGGAAGGAAAGGAATTCATTGAATTGAATAAACTCCTTAAAATTTGTGGTTTTACAGGTACTGGTGGAGAAGCAAAATTGGCTATTGCCAACGGTGAAGCTCTTGTAAATGGAGAAATAGAAACACAAAGAAGAAAGAAAATTCGACCTGGAGACCTATTAGAATTTAGAGGTGAAAAAATTAAAGTAAGCTAATCCTTTCCGAGCATTTAAATATTCAAATCCCAAAAATCATGGAATTAATTATCAAAATAATAATTATTCTACTTGCTGTATTTCACAGTTATGTGCTTTATATGGAAATGTTTGCCTGGGAAACCTTAGGACGAAAAACCTTTCGTGCTATGCCCAGGGATTTATTTCCTAATACCAAAAGCATGGCTGCAAATCAGGGTTTATATAATGGATTTTTAGTGGCTGGCCTCATATGGTCTTTGCTGATATCTGATCCTATTTGGGCGAAAAATGTAATGTTATTCTTTTTATCCTGCATTGCCATTGCAGGAATTTATGGTGGCTATTCTGTACAAAAAACCATCTTCTTCTTTCAAGGATTACCAGCCCTTATTGGGATAGCCTTAATTCTCCTTTCTTAATATTTTAGAAAGTTTGAAGGATCTAAATGCCAATAAAATGATCAAGGGTAGAAAATCATCATTTAGATTTTGAGGAAGAAAATACCAACTGATCAAAACAAGCAAATAGGCCCAAAAACTAATTTTAAAATATTTTGCTAAAAAGCCAAACTTCCTGGGCCAGCACATTAAAATGGCAATAATAAAATGGATGGGAAATGCCCAAAGTATATTCATATTATAGGCAGCCGTTGCATGATCCGTAAGCCCCCAAAGCAAGCTTAAAAACAGACCAATTAATCCAACAATCCCAAATAAAAGGATGTCGAAAATCCTAAACCTTTTAAACCTTAGGGGTGACTTATAGCTGAGAATTAAGGCGATAATCAAAATTAAAGAAAACCATAATAAGGGTGTGTTCCAAGATTTTTCAAGCTCTATTGGTCCAGGATCAAAAGTGTTTATAGTTCTTTTTACCAAAGCCTCTTCCCTCCCCTCTTTAGAAATAATAAAGGCATTATTAAAGCCCTGTTCTACATAGTCGGGAAGAAACATATAAACGGAAGCTCCAACCTTTTTGTCAATAGGATAGCCTAGGCATAAATCAATCCCTAAATCACCCCAGGCCTGATCTTGAAGATAAAGATCCGTTAAGTCCCGAACCGAGTAATTGGTATTTATATGATCATCATTAAAAACAAGACTATCACCAAATATTGCTTTAAAGGAATCCCTGATTTTTGTAGCACAGTTATTATAAAAATAATCGTAATAATAATTGCGATTTTCGGGTTGAGCATTATTCTCTAAAAAATCGAAAACCCTTTGCCTTTGATCCCTTCTTAGATTTATTTCTTGTTCATGTACAAACCTATTTTCTTGAATATAAGGGGAAATAAATCTTTGATATGGTGCTCTTGCTAATTGATAATTAAGATAACCTTTAGCAAAATTTAAATAGAAATTGGGTTGATTGAAATCGAATACACCATAATTATAGATGACATCATAGGCATTTACCGGGTCGTAAATTCTAATGGCGCTATGTCCGAATGCTGAATATAGTTCCCCTTGGTAAGGACCACAGGTAACTACATAGACTTTAGATTCATCGGATAATATTGGAGCTTTTGCTCCTGTGAGCATGGGTAGAAAAAGTAGAGGGAGAATTATTCTTTTAAACATTCTTTTTTCATTTTGATAATAAGCCATTTGGCTCTCAATAATTATGCAATATTTCCATAAACTTAAATAATTCCTTGGGCCTTCATCAATCTTGTTGCGTTGGGGGTTCTACAAACCCCTTTTCTCAGTAAATAATCGAACTTCAATTCCTCATTTTCCACTGTAGATTCAAAATAATATGCGGCGAAAGATTCGGGAAATTCAATTGCCAAATCTGCAATATCTATATCATGTGTAGCAATAACACCTTTGGCATTGTAGGCTTTTATTTTTTCCATAAATAAGCGAGTACCATTTCTTTTATCGTCAGAATTTGTACCTCTCAAAATTTCATCCAGCAAAACAAAACAGGCTCTCTCACCATTCAAAATTTCATGAATTCTCTTTAATCTTATCACTTCTGCTTGAAAATAAGACTCCTCTTTCTCTATGGAATCTACCAGTTTCATGCTCGTTAATAATACAAAGGGATAGGCTTTAAATGAGGAAGCACAAACAGGTGCTCCCATTTTCATCAAAACTAAATTCAATCCTAAGGTTCTTAAAAAGGTGCTTTTCCCCGACATATTACTACCGGTTAGTAAGACATATTGAAAATTGTCAAAATTGATAGAATTATCAATTCGTTTTCCAGCTTTTAAAAGGGGATGCCCAACATTCTCAGCGGAAAAACCTTCCTTTTCCAGTGGAATAGGAAAATTATATTCAGGATGATTATAGTTGAAATTTCCCAAACTAGCTTGGTAATCAAATTCTGCCAATGCATCCAACCACTCAAAGATGGCTTTTTCATTTTTACTTTTCCAATTAAAAAGTTTTCTTAAGCTATGTAAATGAAAGTGGTATAAGCCATTGGTAAGAATTAGGGCAAGAACATTATTCAATTGATCGAAACCATCTAATATTTTAGATAATTCCTTTAAGGAAGAGCTTGCTTTTCCTTTTTTAGTTTGTGTTTTTGCCTTCAAATCCAAAAGTAGCTCACTTTCAAAATCTTCACTTTCTATTAGTTCCAATAATTCGGAATAAGCGGCCAAGGATTTGGAGATTCCACTCAGGTCTGAATATTCATTTTTTATGGTTTTAAATTGGCTAAAAACTAAAAGTAGGTTAATACCAAAGGCATAGGAAAACCAATTAAAATTATTCAAGCTGGGAAATATTAACCAATTTATCAATAGCCCTATTCCAATCAATGCTATAGGAATAAGTAGAAAAGGGGAGCTAATTGGAGCTTTAGCTTTGGAATTTCTCAACCAATATTTTAATTGAGACTCCACCTCAGCTTCCTCTTTTTGTCCTAAACCGATAACTCTAAATTTTTGACGCCAGTCCAGCTTTCCACTTAAGTCCTGAACTGCCTTTTGGTTTTTGTCAATATCATTTGAGTTTATATTTTCTTTAAGACGATCGGCAATTAGTTTTCTTCCTTTAAGGGTGGAGCTTCTATTTAAATGTTGAAAAAGTGAATTGGAACCAAACAAATCTAGATCATTGGCAAAAATATGCTCTGGGTCTTTAAATTCATTTCCCTCATTATTTGGATAGGCTATAGAATTTTGATAATCTAATTCCTCCTTGTTCAGTTTTATATATGCTCGTGTGCGTTTAATCTCCTTCCTTAGTACCAAATGTTTTAATAAGGCTTGTACAAAAATCAAGAGGAGTAAAATGCTGGTGTATAAAAACAAATTTTCCTTTAAATCTAAATAGAGATAAAAACAAAGTCCTGCGAGAATGATAAACAGAAATCTGAAAAAAGAGAATCTGAGATCCTTGGATTTTAGTAGGGAAAGATTTTTTTCGTAAAAAGAAATCTTGTCTTGGTAAACTTGCTTGATCATTAATTTTTCTAAAGTATAGCAAAGGTGCAAAAAGAAGATATTCCCTACACCTCATTCTGGACAGTCTAGCAAAAAAAATTAACAACAGAAGGGTTTTTGTACCGTTAACGAACAAACAGTTTCAATATCGAACCAAATTATTGATAAAATTGTGACCATTCCACGTATGGCAAGATTTGCACACTTTTTGTTAAAAAAGTGTAAAAATTTTCCAAGCCCGCATGGAAGCGTTTAAATACCATTAAATTTGGCCAGACCTTAGCCCAAAAAAATGAAAAAATATAGATTAGCCCTAGTCCTTGTTTCATCACTAGTTTTGATAATTTTAGTTTGGTCGTTTACAGGCTCCAATGAAACCAACCAGGATATTACCGCCAAAGCTTTTAAAGGTAAATTTGAAGATCTTGTAAGTAGTTCAGGAGAATTAATTGCCAAAAACTCTGAAGACATTGCTGGCCCTAGAGGTATGCAGCGTTATGGTCTTTACAATGTGAAAATTCAAGATTTAGTTGCCGAGGGGTCCTATGTTGAAGCTGGTGATTATGTCTGCAGTTTAGACCGTTCAGACATTAGCACAAGAATCAATGATGTTCAGATTGAGTTAGACAAGGCCATGAGTCAGTTTACCCAAACCAAGCTAGACACTGCCTTAACCCTAAGGGAGAAAAGGAATGAGTTGGAGAATTATATTTTTCAATTAAAGCAGAAGGAAATTGAATTGAGACAATCCGAATTTGAGCCTCCAGCCACCATTGAAAAAATAAAAATTGACCTTCAAAAGCAAAAGGATGATCTGGTAAGAGCCAAAGAAAATTACATTATCAATAAACAGCAAAGCATAGCCAAAATGGGCGAAGCCACAGCGGAATTACAACAGAAAAAAAATCGGCTTACCAAACTTCTAGATTTAGAAAAAGAATTTACCATTATGGCTCCTAAAGCTGGAATGGTTATTTATAAACGAAATTGGGATGGCACTAAGAAAAAAGCAGGATCAAGAATTTCGCCTTGGAACCCAGCTGTAGCCACACTCCCCGATTTAAGCTCTATGCTGTCTATCACTTATATAAATGAAGTGGATGTTCGAAAAATTAAAGAAGGGCAAGCTGTGAAATTAGGTTTAGATGCCTTTCCGAAAGCGGAATTAACAGGAACAATTACCAAAGTGGCAAATGTTGGAGAGAACCGTAAAGAAAATGACTCCAAAGTATTTGAAGTAGAGATTGAAGTGAATGAAAGTGATAGTACCTACAGACCTGGTATGACCACCAGTAATAATATTATCACCCACGTTTTAGAAGATGCCCTACAAATTCCTATTGAGGCAGTGTATAATCAGGATGGATTAAGTTTTGTGTATTTGAAAAATTCGGTAGGAACCTCTAAAAGGGAGATAAAACTCGGACGTTCCAATGAGGAATTTGTTATTGTTTTAGATGGATTGGAAGAAGGTGCAGAGGTTTACCTAACCGAACCTGAATCTGCCAAAGAATCTGAAGTTAAAAAGCTAACTGCCTCTACTCAACATTAATGATTTTTAAACTTAGCCCAAGAAATAGCATAAACCTAAAAATTGCCTTCGAAGCCCTGTTGGCTAATAAGCTTAGATCCATTCTCACCGCCCTGGGTATCATATTTGGAGTGGCAGCAGTAATTACTATGTTGGCCATTGGAAAGGGGGCCCAAGAAGAAATTCTAAACCAAATAAAATTGGTGGGGGTAAACAATATTGTTATTAAACCCATTATTGAACAGGTGGATGAAGATCTTCTTGATGCTGATGAAAAAGGTGAAAAAACAAAATTTAGCAAAGGCCTTGATTTAAAGGATGTAACAAGCATTCAAAAGGTTTTACCCACCGTTTCCCAAATTAGTCCGGAAATAATTATAGACACCTATGTTATTAACAATGGCAGAAGAAGAAGTGCCAAATTAATAGGAATAGAAACTTCCTATTTTGATATTTCGAATATAGCTATTGACAAAGGAAAAATGTTTAGCTCCTGGCAAATGGAAAATGCCGAACCAGTTTGCATTATTGGAAATGGTTTGAAGAAGAAATTCTTTACCGGCACCACAGCACTAGGTAAAAAAATTAAATGTGGTAAGCAATGGTTAACGGTAATAGGAATAACTGAGGAAAAGGCTGTTTCAAAAAAAGCTCAGGATAATTTAGGAATCCGCGATTATAATATGGATATCTACACGCCTATTAGAACCGTTTTGGTACGCTATAATAATCGAGCAAAACTAAAAGCTGATTTAGGAGGTGAAGATGAAGACGATGAGGATGAAGAATCTTCCAAAACTGTGATTGTTCCCTTTAATTACAATCAAATCGACAGAATGGTAGTTCAGGTGGAGGATAGTGAGTACTTGGGATCTACCGCACAGGTTATTAGTAAGTTACTAAAAAGGACTCACAATAATCAGGTAGACTTTGAAATTAGCATCCCTCAACAATTATTAGAGCAACAGCAAAAAACCAAAGACATTTTCAATTATGTTTTAATTGCCATAGCCGCTATCTCACTGCTTGTGGGAGGAATAGGAATTATGAATATAATGCTGGCCTCAGTATTGGAAAGAACCAAGGAGATTGGAACGCGATTGGCCATAGGTGCCAAAAAAGAAGATATTATTAGTCAATTTCTATTTGAAGCACTTTTAATAAGCTTAAGTGGGGGTTTGATAGGCATAATATTTGGCATTTTAGCTTCCTTTCTCATTTCTAGTTTTTCAGATATTATTACAGAAGTATCTCCTATTGCTATTTTAGTTTCCTTCGGTGTAGCCTCCTTAACGGGGATAATTTTTGGTATTTCCCCAGCAAAAAGAGCTGCACAACAGAATCCTGTAGAGTCCTTACGATATGAATAAATTATTATTGACCTCAATTAGCTTACTCTCTTGCTTTGGCCTATTGGCACAGGATGTAGAGTATTTAGATTTGAATTCCGTAATCCAAAAAGCAAAAAAAGAATCCCCCTCATATTATAGAGCTCAAAACCAGGCGGAAAACCTTTATTGGAATTACAAACAGTTTAAAGCTAATTACTTACCGCAATTGTCCCTTTCTGGTACTGTGCCAAATTATTCAAATGCTATTGATAGGGTTCCTCAAAATGATGGTACTTTTCAATTCCTTTCCAGCGAACAATTATTTTTAAATTCTAGATTAAATCTAGAGCAAAATGTAGCACTTACCGGTGGAACTTTTTCTCTTTCTTCCACCCTCAGTAGGCAGCAAATCATTCGCCCTAATGAATCTACAAGCTTTTTTGCAGCACCATTTAATATTAACTATTCCCAGCCTATGATTCTCTATAATGGTTTGAAATGGGAAAGAAAAATACAACCCCTATTATACAAAGAGTCGCAGCGTTCCTATGTTGAAGATATTGAACGGATCTCCTCAGAGACTACAGAATTATACTTTAATGCTCTAACCTCCAAGATTGATGTTCAGATAGCTGAACTCAATGTGAATAATAATGATACTTTATTTAAAATTTCAAAGGGAAGGTACAACCTGGGTAAAATTGCTCAAAACGACCTATTACAAATAGAGTTAAATCTACTTAACGCCCAAAATTCACTTTCAAACTCACAGCTGAATTATGAGATAAACACACAGGCCCTTAAACGATTTTTAGGAATTGATGTGAGGAAGGAAATTGACCTATCCATCCCCAAAAATGTGGAGTTTTTTGAAGTGGATCTAGGGCAAGCAATGGAACAAGCTAAACAAAACCGTCAGGCAGTTTTGGAATTTAGAAGGCGAAGGTTGGAGGCAGACCAAGCTGTAGCTCAGGCTCGCGGTCAAAGTGGATATCAGCTAAATATGAATGCCAATTTTGGACTATCCCAACAAGGCTCAGCGCTAGATCAAACTTATAATTCCGATCCTAGCCAGCAAAATCTAGTAACAGTAGGTGTAAGTATTCCTTTGGTGGATTGGGGAAGGGCCAAATCCAGGGTGAGAAGAGCAAAGGCCAATAGAGATTTAATTGAGGTAAATGTAAAGCAAGACGAAATAAATTTTGAACAGGAAATTTATTTACAAGTTACCCGCTTTAACATGCAAAAAAATCAATTGAGGATTGCTGCTAAGGCAGACACCGTTGCTCAGAAAAGGTATAATGTGGCAAAACAAAGATATCTAACAGGTAAGATCACCATTACCGACCTCAACCTCGCCCAATCCGAAAAAGACAATGCTCGGAAATCTTATTTAAACTCCCTTCGTACGTATTGGATTTCCTATTATACCCTAAGAAGGCTAACACTTTATGATTTTAAAAAGCAAGAGCCTATCACTTATGAATTTGAGTTTTAATCCCCAATTTCAAATCCATTCTTTTTTAAATAAGCTCTTTCCGGATTTAGGATAAAACTATATCCACCATCCACCGTTTGAAAATCTGCTTCGAAAGGCTTTTTCAATCTATATGTTCTGGAAAACAACAAATAAGGCTCAGCATTGCTCAATGCAGAATTAACAGCCGAGGAATATTCCAGATAGCGATCATTTAAACTGTGATACCTGCATTTAATTTTCTCTTCAGAATAAAAGATGAATTGCCATTGCATTAAAGGATCCATCACAAAGGCCTTTGGGTTATCTAGTGAATCAAAAATGGCTAAGTTTTCGTTTAAATGTATCCTTTCTTCTGGGTGATAATATTTTTCTGGAAAGATGGGTATAGCTATCAAAACAAAAGCGACAAGAAGCCAAGTAATAAGACGGGCCAAAATTCTATTCTGATGGCTTAAAAACTGAAAAATTGGGAATATGGAAAATCCCATTAAGGCTAATAAATATCGAGTATTAAAGCTTTTGAGAAAGAGAGAGATCAAAAGGACCAGGCCAATGGAAAAAATATAAACCATATCCATTTTAAAACCCAATTTCCTCCTGATAATTCTAATTAAACTATACACTAAAGAAGCGGAAAAAACCAAACTGTAAAGCCAAATGAAGGGTTTCATTAATCCAGGAATTTCCCTATCCACCCCTAAATAATAAAGACCACTAAATTGTTGCCCAATTTTTTCGAAAAGGAGGTTTAGATTATGGGAAAAGGTTTCTTGTGAAAAACGAAAAATTTCGGGCGACCAAAAATTATTTAGACTTGTTTTATACAAGGCAAATCCAGCGAAAAACAGTAAAGACATAAAAGAATAAAAGAAGCCTTTTTTCCAGTTTTTAAGGGATGCTAAATAGTAGAGCTGGAAAGGAATTAATGGTAGAAACCAAAGCGGCTGACTCTCATAAATAAGAACGGTAATAAGGGCCTGAATTAGTAGGGAGAGATTGGTGAATTTAAAGCTTTGCCACCACCATAAGCTTAAGGAAGTTAGGGAAAATGCCGAAACATAGCCAGCTCTTGCCTGAGTAGAAAAACTCATCCAAGAAGGACATAAAGCTAGAACGAGGATTAAAAGTACAAGTAGGCCTCGAAACTTATTTGGAGATTGGCTTCTTAGAAAAAGGTAGAGGAAAATTATCCCCGTAAACCAAAGTGTAAAAACCCCCATTTTAAGAGAGTTTTCGCCAAAACCATTCAATTTATAGGAGGCCGCAATGAAAATATTTTCAAGAAAAGAAAATCCATAAGCCTGTCCATAAAAATACAAGGAAAGACTTTTCCCTTCGGCAAGATGTTTTGCCATAAGGCCCTGAATACATTCATCTCCATTGAGTATTGCCGCAGGTTCTGAAATCAATAAAAATCTGGAAAATAGGGCTAGTACTAGAATCCCAACAATACTGAGAAGGTCTTTTTTGTCTAAAGAATTTAAAGGGCTATTATTTTTATTAGGAAGTCCCAACTAGCGAAGGCTAATAAATCTTAGGATTGAAATTTTCTGGGAATTTACCGCGATAATCAGCATAGGCATTCTGGATATATTCCATATCAGCTTCAAAATCCTCACTAGGCTGAAAAACCTCTCTAATCCCAGTAACTTTATCCGGAAAATCTACATAAGCCAAACAAATAGGAACATTTGCCGCTTTCGCGATTCTATAAAATCCTGTACGCCATTTTTCTGCCCTTTTCCTAGAACCTTCTGGAGTTACAAGTATGATGAGCTCTTTATTTGATTTTAATTGTTCGATTGCAAAATTTGTAAGGTGGTTCTTCTCCTTTGAGCGATTTACACCAATGGCTCCTGTCCATTTAAAAAACCAGCCCAATATCCCTTTGGTATAATAGTCCTTAATGAAATAACGAACGGGAACCTCCATTTTCCAAAAGGCCATTAGGGCAATTGGGAAATCCCAGTTGGAAGTATGAGGTGCAGCAATCATCACAGAATGCTTCATATCGTCAGTTAAGTTCACCTTGGCCTTCCAACCAAAAATCCAAAATATTATGCTGGCAATTGCTTTTTTCAATGGCTCTAATTTGGCTTCAAAGGTAAGGAAGAAAAAAGATGCCCTACTAGCCTTGATTTGTAAGACTATAGGCAATTTGGGATCTGATAAAACTCAATAAAAGAAATTTTTTATACTCATTGCTAAGCCATCTACTCTTCAAAATAGTCATCCCTAAACCCAATAAGCTGCAATTTTGAGGATGCTCTTGTGAGTGCTGTATAGAGCCATCTTAAATAATCAAGTTCTATCTTTCCTTCGGGTAGCCAGGGCTGTTCCACAAAAACATTCTCCCACTGTCCACCTTGAGCTTTATGACAGGTTATAGCATAGGCGAATTTCACCTGAAGTGCATTGAAATATGGATTTGCCTGCACCTCTTGATGCCTTCTATATTTTTGGGGAATATCCATATAATCCTCCATAACCTTTTTATAAAGTTTAGAACTTTCCTCCCATTTCAAAGATGGGGCATCCATATCCAAAACATCCAGAAATAATACGGTATCGAATGCTGGAATATCTTCATAATCTACCATCCTTACTTTTACTCTTGCAAATCGATGATCATATAAATCTTTATACTCATAAATTTCTAGAAGTTCAATGGTATCTCCATTGGCTATAAAGCCTGCTTTAGAAGACTCTGGAAGCCAGAAATAATTGTTTTTAACCACCATGAGATAATCCCCAGCCGATATTTCGTCTTCCTGCCAAAGAATCCTACTTCTTATTTGTTGATTATAGAGGTTTGCCCTTTTATTAGAACGAACAATAACTACTGTACCTTCCCTACCAACATCTCTAAAAGAATCTTGCAGGGCATCTTCAATTTCATAGCCTTCAATAAGTCTTAAAAAATCTGAAGAGGACTTGAATTTTGGACTTTCAAAGATTTCATCCTTTTGCATTTGACGAAGTTGGGTGGCATTTTCCAATATTCCAGATTCACGAGATTGGCGCATCACTTCAGTCATTTCAAATTCCATGACCTCTAAACCATATTTACTTTCCAGGTATTGAGCATTAAGCGCCGGACTTAGGGAGGTATGTACAGGCGGAAGCTGGGCTGTATCTCCAACAAAAAGAATTTTACAATTTACAGCAGATTTTACAAATTCTAATAAATCATGTAGCAAGCCAGAAGAAATCAAACTCGAATCCTTTCCTGTATCTTGGATCATGGAAGCCTCATCTACAATGTATATGGTATTGGTGGCCTTATTCGCCTTAAGGGTGAAAATCATGCCTCCTCCTTTATCCCGCTTTGGATTATAAATATGGCGATGAATGGTAGAAGCTTGCCGCGATGAATATTGGCTAATAACCTTTGCAGCTCTACCTGTTGGTGCTAATAATACAGATTTACGTTTAAACCCGGGTAGAGTTTGTACCAGGGTTTTGATGAGGCTGGTTTTACCCGTACCAGCAAATCCCTTTAAAAGAAATATGCTATTCGGGTTTAGATTTAAGCAGTATTCAGATAGGAGTTTAAAACTCTCCTTTTGACCTTGAGTAGGTTCAAAACTAAAATTCTTTATTAGTGCCCTATTGAATTGATTTTTTTGGTTTAATTCCACAGGTCAAAAATAATCCCAAAAAGGATCAACTAAAGAAATTGGTCAATAAAAAAAAATTGTAGATTTGTGGCAACTGCAACTTGTAAACATCGTTTAAAGTACTATGGATTCTAAGGTTTCGCTATTAATAAAAATTGTTTTGGTAGGAGTAGTAGCTGCTCTGGGCTACTGGTTATATTCAATCATTCAAGAACCAATTCAATATGAGGAGTTAAAATCAAAAAGATATGCTCTGATTCAGGAGAAGTTAGAGAATATTCGTGAAGCCCAAAAAGCTTACAAGGATGAAAATGGAATTTTTGCCAAAGATTTTCAAACCCTAATTTCATTTATCGACACTGGTAAAATCACCATTAAAGAGAGAAAAGATTCTTCCTTTATGAGATATGATAAAATTTATCAGCAAGATATGAATGTCGATACCATCATAGTAAAGGTTATTGGCTTTCAGAATGTAAAAGAAAAATTATTCGGCGAAGAATTTAATGCTGCAGATCTAGAAACTGTTCCGGAGGTAGAAGGTGAAAAAATTCAATTGGATGCCACCAAAATAACAGTGAAAGATGCTATAGTAAATGTTTTTGAAGCCAAAGCGGACGACACTCAAATCTTTAAAGATGTTTTGGATAAATACAGCCAATTCATTGATAAAGAGCATGCCGTAATAGTTGGTTCATTAACCGAACCTTCATTGAGTGGAAACTGGAAGTAAAGACATAAAAAGCCTTTATTTACAAAAAGATAGCTCTTTAGACGCAAATCGATTCAAACAATGCCATAGCTCCTTTCTCCTTAAAAAGGATGGGATAGCATTTATCATTTACGATTCCAATAAGAAAAATATTCTTGCCTTTTATGAACATTCATGGAATAGAAATGCTTCTATTGATGAAATTATAAATCGCCTGGAACAATTTTTTTTGGACTTTGAATTCAATTTCGAGGATGGACTGTCCAATAATTGGTTTATTGATTCCGCAAAAATGTGCCTTAGCCCTTTGGAACTTTATGAAGAGAATATGGGAGGGGAGATTTTAGCATTGTCTAGCAGAGTTAATACTGATGAAATTGTAAAAAATGAAAACTGGGCCAAACAACATATTATTTGTTCCTATTCTCTTCCCAAAACTTTGGATGATTGGCTAAACTTCAATTTCCCCCATTCAGAAAAGTTTCATCACTCCAAAGCATTTGTTCAACTATACAACCACTACCCTCAATATGGAACCTATGTCCATCTACATATTGAAAACAATTATTCGGATCTATTAATTTGTCAGGATGGTAGAATTTTAATGTTTAATCAATTCCCCTATAAGGTGGAAGAAGATTTACTTTACTATTTGCTTTTCGCTTTCGAACAACATCGAATTTTAGCACCGGAGGTGGAAGTAAATATTACTGGCCTTTTAAAATCTGAAGCCAAATTTTTTGATCTTTTGAGCAATTATATTGGGAAGGTGAATAAGGTAGAAATACCTAAATCTCTGAATGTTTCGAGCGCCATAAAAAAGGAATCCCTTCTTAGATCTGCTAGCCTTTTGGGCAGCATGTGAATATTATAATAGAATAAATATGAGTTTGAGAATAATTAGTGGAGCCCATAAAGGGAAGAGAATTTCTGCTCCAAAAAAATTACCCGTAAGGCCTACCACCGATATGGCTAAGGAATCTTTATTCAACATCTTAAACAATCAATTCTATTTCGACGAAGTAAAAGTTTTAGATCTTTTTAGTGGTACTGGAAATATATCCTATGAATTTTCAAGCAGAGGTTGTACCGATATAATTGCTGTTGACAGCTCCAAAGCTTGCGTTTCCTTCATCGATAAAATGTCTGATGAAATGGAGTCTACAGGATTATTTCCTGTTTTGAGTGATGTAAAAACTTTTGTTCTCAAAGATTTTAATTCTTACGATATAATATTTGCAGATCCACCTTATGATTTTGAAGATTATGAAGAGCTGATAAATTTAATTTTTGAAAAAAAATTATTAAAAAAGGAAGGATTGTTAATTATGGAACATCAAACTCGTTCGGATTTGTCGCATATTCCCAATTTTCAATCTTCTAGGAAGTATGGTAATGTGCGATTTAGTTTTTTTGAGAATCCTGAAAATGATTCTAATCAAAATGGGACTGAGAATTCAGAAAATCCAGAAATTTCCTAAGTGCTCTTGCCCTATGGCTGATTTTATTTTTCTCTTCAGCACTCATTTGGGCAAAGCTTAAGCTATGTCCTTGAGGAATAAAAATTGGATCATAGCCAAATCCCTTTTCCCCCATTTTTTCCAAACTAATCTCTCCCTCCACTATTCCTTCAAATAGATTTTCATTTCCATCTTTATCAATAAATGCGAAAATCGTTCTAAACTGAGCTTTTCTATTGGTTTGATCCACCATATTTACAAGAAGTTTGGCCATATTATCTTCGGAAGATTTTTGTGGTCCAGCATATCTAGCTGAAAAAACTCCTGGCTCCTTATTTAAACATTCAACCTCCAGGCCGGTATCATCTGCAAAACAGATGTCATGGTAATTTTCAAAAATAAAACGAGCCTTTAATTTGGCATTTTCCTCCAAATTCATCCCTGTTTCGGGTATTTCTTCTTTTAGTCCAATATCATTTAGAGTTTTTAATTCTAAACCAACAGGCAGGAGAGCTCTTATTTCTTTGGCTTTATTTTCATTATGACTGGCAAAAATCAAAGTCTTCATTTTATTGGTGGTGATAGGGTTCATTGTTTAATATAGTAAAAGCACGATATAGCTGCTCGGCAAAAATGGGCCTGATAATTTGATGGGAAAAAGTCATTTTGGAGAGGGAAATTTTGGCATCACTCCTATCGTATACCGATTTATCAAAACCATAAGCCCCGCCAATGCAAAAAACAATTCTCTTAGGACCTCTATTCATCATTTGTTGCAATTGATCTGCAAATTGAAGAGAAGAATAGCTCTTTCCATTCTCATCCAAAAGAATTAATAAATCCGATCCTTCAATTCTCTTTAAAATTAATTCAGCTTCCTTTCTTTTCACCTCCTCCCTATTCATGGACTTGGTGTTTTTAAGATCTGGAATACTAACAAGCTCAAAACCAACATAATGTTTTAATCTTTTATAATAGGTTTCCGCCAGATTTTGAATGGTTTTATCCTTGGTTTTACCCGTTTCTAGAAATACTATTTTCATTTTTTTAGCTAAGAAGACATTTCTACCAATCGTCAAATCTAAATAATCTGAAATGACTGCCTAAAGTCTTGATTCTTGGAATAAAAGTTTGGTAATTTGCCTTATGAAAAATATGGATGAATACCTTTCAAATTTTATTGATCAAGCCATTGCAGAAGATATTGGCGATGGTGATCATAGCAGTAATTGTAGTATCCCTGCGGATGCCCTTGGAAAAATGAAATTACTAGCAAAAGAAGAAGGAATAATTGCCGGACTAGATGTTTTTAAGAAAGTATTTTCAAGAATTGATCCCGAAGTAGAAATCGAAATTAAATTTCAGGATGGAGAAAGAGTTAGTCCTGGGGATATTGTTTTATATATTGAAGGAAGAGAGAGAAGTTTGCTTAGAGGGGAAAGGTTGGCCTTAAATATAGTTCAGAGGATGAGTGGGATAGCTAGCAAAACGGATGCCTTAAAGCAACTTATTAAAGGAAGCCGAACTCAGCTTTTAGACACTCGTAAAACCACACCTAATTTGCGACCTTTGGAAAAGTTAGCCGTAAAAATTGGTGGTGGAGGAAACCATAGAATGGGATTATACGATATGATTATGCTTAAAGACAATCATGTAGATTTTGCTGGAGGTGTGGAGATTGCCATTCAAAAGGCCAAGGAATATTTAAAAGAAAATAATTTAAACATAGGCATAGAAGTGGAAACCAGGAATTTCAGGGAAATTGAGCAGGCCTTAAAATCCGGAGGAATTCAAAGATTAATGTTTGATAATTTTAGTGTTGAAGATACCTATAAAGCCGTGGAGATGGTAAATGGGCAATGTGAAACAGAATCATCTGGAGGAATTACTGAAGAAACCATAAAGGCATATTCAGAAACGGGAGTAGATTTTATTTCGGTAGGAGCATTAACCCATTCCGTAAAAAGTCTCGATCTTAGCCTAAAAGCAATTTAGATTTATGATCAGAAGGTTCAAATTAATTTGGATTCTTATTCAAAAAAGATCCAAAAACATCAAACTGCCACTTTTTGATGGATTGAGCCTTTATGATGTGACAAGCTTTTTTTTCCAGGGGATACTGGAAGGACAAATAACGAATAGGGCGGCAAGTATTTCTTATAGTTTTTTTATCGCCCTTTTTCCAGGGATTATTTTTCTATTTTCTCTAATAGCCTACGTCCCAATTGATAATTTTGATCAGGAGGTTTTTTGGCTCTTGAGTATAGTACTTCCTCCAGACACCTATGAAGCTGCAAAAACTACTATTGATGATATTTTGGTGAATAAAAGGCCAGATTTACTTTCTGTAGGATTTCTTTTCGCCCTATTCTTTGCCACAAATGGGATCAATGCCTTACTCTCCAATTTGGGTAATACCATTCATAAATTGGAAAATAGAAGCTTCTTAAGGCAGCAAATGGTGTCTATTGGCCTCACCGTTTTTTTATCCATAGTATTTTTAATAGGAATGATCATCATAATTTTTAGTTCCGATGTATTAAACACCTTGCTTGGCTATATTAATCTGGATTCCGTTTCAACTCTTATGGTGGATATCGTTAGATATGTGCTAATGATTATCCTTACTCTACTTACTATTGCTATTCTCTATAATATAGGTCCTTCCAAGGGTAGAGAATGGAAATTCATCTCACCGGGTGCTATTTTAGCCACAGTATTGATTTTATTGAGCTCTTTTGCCTTTAGCTACTATATCAGCAATTTTTCTCAATACAATAAACTTTATGGCTCAATTGGTACTTTATTAGTTATCCTTTTGTGGATTTATGTGAATGCCTTATTATTGATAATTGGATTTGAATTGAATGCCAGCATGGCTTCTGCAAAATATTCAAATAAGAAGATCCTTGAACTTAAAAACAATTTATGAAAAGTGTAATTTTTGTTATCGCCGCTATTTTTGGAATACAGAGTATGGCTAAAGCTCAAAACGATAAAATTTTGGGAATTTGGTACAATGAAAAGAAAGACGCGAAAATTAAAGTTTATAAAAAGGGTGATGCCTATTATGGTAAAATCATTTGGTTGAAAAACAATAAAAATGATGATGGAACCAGTCCTAAAGTAGATTCCAAAAATCCGGATAGCAAGCTGCGAAAACGCACCATTGTTGGAACCAATATTATGATAGCTCTAAAATGGGATGAAAGTGAAAAGGAATATAATGAAGGAGAAATTTACGATCCTAGAGGAGGAAGCACCTATTCACTTTTTGCAGTGCTTAAAGATGATAAAACCCTCTTTTTAAAAGGATATATTGGCTTTTCAATTTTTGGAAGAAGTACCATTTGGACTAAAGCCAATTAAAATATAGCAACAGAAAAATTCGGCATTAAAGGCTTCAACAAGGTTTGCAGAGAATGATAGATATAAAGCAAAAATCGCAAATCTTTGAAAAAGGGCTGCATTTTCTAGAAAAGGAAAATTTCCGCAGCCATGATGTTAGCGATCCCTATACCAGCAGATTTTTCAAACAAATAAATGGGCTAAAAAAGGTAGCTCTTATTGGTAAATACCTCTATTATCCTTTCAATTTGATGGTGATGCATCAGAGGCCTTTATTATCTAAAATTCTAGGTGTAAAATCGCATCGCCAATACCCCCAAGCCCATGCTCAAATAATTAGGGCCTTAGTTTCATTTTCTAAAAGTAGCTCCAAACTAGGATATTTAGAGCAAGCCATCAGCCTCGGTGAGGAGCTTATTGCCATGCGTAGTGAACAAAGTAAACACTATGCCTGGGGCCAGCCTTTCGACTGGCCATCTGCCGCACATATTATGAAAGCCAACACTCCAAGAGCCACAGTAAGCTCCCAATGTGCCATGGCTTTTCTTGATCTTTATGAGATTAGTAAAGAGGAAAGGTATTTGGATATTGCTTCAAGTGTTTGCCAGCTTTTTGTGGAAGAGTTTCATCAGCATTTAGATGAGGATGGCGATATTTGTTTTAGCTATACCACACAAGATCAATATATTATCCATAATGCCAGTATGTTTGCAGCAGCCGTTTTACTAAGAACAAATTCCCATAGAAAAAATGCGCAATGGCAAGACTTGGGGTTAAAAGCAGCACAATTTACTGCCAAGCATCAACTGAAACAGGGGGAATGGTATTATAATGCCGATCCAAAAAACTTAAATACTCGTGTGGATAATTACCATACAGGATTTGTACTAGAATCCTATTTGGATATTCGGGATTATGCCAATGATTTTTTCAAATTTGAAAATGTCTTAAACAAAGGCTTTGAATATTACCTAAAACATTTTTTTACGGATAATGCCGCACCGAGGATGTCCGATCATAAAACCTACCCGATCGACATTCAATCTGCCGCTCAAAGTATTATTAGCCTTTGTCGATCCAAAAATAAAGATCACCATAGGCTAGCTGAAAGGGTTTTTGCGTTTAGCCTCAATCATCTATATAATGAAAAAGACTCCCGCTACTATTATAGAATTTATAAAAATGGTAAAACGGATAAGTCTTCTTATATCCGCTGGGGAGATGCATGGATGCTCCGGGCAATAGCTATCATGATAAGTGAAAATCCCGAATCCAATAATAGAATCTAAATAATAGCATTATTTTTTTTCATAATTAGGCGAATCTTAGGTGTATAAAAAACGAAAAGATTAATTTGCGCTATTGTTGCAAACTGGCAGCCAAACAGTGATTTAGTATTGAATTATCAGATAAATAATGATTAAAACCATTCGATTTGTTAGAGATAGGTTTAGCCTATTACCCAAATTAAAACAATTAAACATTGAAAGATGTGGGGTTGATGAGGATGGAGATCCTTTTGTGAAATTAAAAGATGGTTATATTTTTTATGGCCTTTCCCCTAGAGCGAAGGATCGAAAGTTTTACAATCTTTTGTCTAAGGATATTAAAGCCCAACTTCCCTTTGAATGTATGAGAGTAGCTCAGGATATTGTTATTCGCTTTATCGAAGGTGGACTGAAATACAGCGGCCCAAAAAAGAATAGCATCTATGATGTTAAAGAAGGTGATACTGTAGCAGAAATGGGAGCCTATATGGGATATTATTCTATGAAGATGGCCAAAGTTGTAGGCGAAAAAGGTAGGTGTATAGCCATTGAGCCTATGCCCAACAATTTAAGGCTATTATATAAAAATATAGAGCAAAACTCCTTAAACAACTGCAGCATAGTTCCTTGTGGCGTGTGGAACAAAAAAGATGAATTGGATTTTTTCAGAAAGGAAGGCGATAATCAGTCAGGATCTGCCCTAATGAAAGGTGAGAAAAAAGAACAGCTTTTAATTCCCGTAAATAGTTTAGATAATATTCTTGCTGAAAATAATGTAGAGGAATGCCATCAAATGGTAATTCAACTAAATGGAGTAGAAATAGAAGCCCTTGAAGGATTAAACAAAATTTTGCCAAAAAACCTTGCTATTGCAGCTCGATATGATAGAGAGGGACTAGATACCATAAGTCATATCCAAAACCAATTGCAAGAGAAAGGATATAGCTCCAAAGTGATAAGCAGGCGATATATTTTTGCCACACAAGCCTAAAGATGTTTAAATACCTAAAATTTCTAAATTCCAAAAAATTCAAAGACCTACAAAGGGTGATTGAATATGGTGAAACTGAGCAAAAACTAGATTTGTTCAAGCTTCGCCAATCCAAGTTTAGCCAGGTAAATACTCCTGTTTTTTTCCTTTCATCCGGAAGATGTGGAACAGCATGGTTGAGCCAAGTTTTAGAAAGTAAAAGCAATTTAAAAGTATATCATCATCCAGAACCAGTGATGAGATCTCAAGGTAAATTGGCCTATGAGATGAATCTTAATATTGAAGATAGATCTGAGTCGGAAAAAAAATTGATGAAAGAGTTGTTTTTGGCAGGTAGAGAAGAACTATTGCTAAATTGTGCTAGAGCAAATAGAAGACCTATTTTCACCGATAGTAGATCGAGTTTCTTTGCCCAACAGATGTTGGAAATTTTTCCCAATGCCAAATTTGTTCATATACATAGACATCCTGGAGAATTTGTAAGATCTGGAATTCGAAGATCTTGGTATAAAGCTGAACAACAATCCGAATTGAATAGAATAGAACCTCTACCTAACAGTCCATATTATGAAGATTGGAAAAGGTTTAGCGATATTGAAAAAATTAGTTGGCTTTGGCTGGAAACCAATACCTTTATTGAGGAATTTTCAAATACTCTTAATCCGAATAACTTTTTTGAAATCAGTTTCAATTTTTGGTCTCCATCCAAAATTGAGGAGATGATGACTTTTTTAAATATAGATTTAAAAGAAGCAGAAATTTCCTCTTGGATGGGTAAAAGGATAAATGCTCAATCGGAAAGTCCTTTTCCAAAATATCAAGACTGGCCAAAAGAGGATCAGCAAAGTTTAAAAAATATTTGTTCTGAGTTAGCTGCTAAATACAATTATCAATTATAATCGATGAAAATAGGTGTAATTGTAGACAATGATTTGAATTCCGATATCCGGGTTTTGCGCGAAATAAAATTACTCCAAAAGGCTGGCCATGAAGTTATTGCCCTTTGCTTTGCTTTCGACAATAAGAACTACCCTCCTATTGAAAAGCTAAAAACAAGGCGAATACCCATTTCCAAATCCAAAAAAAACAAGCTTTATTTCTTATACCATATTAGCTCCGCCTATAAAAATCTATGGATAAAAAATATTGCACAGTTTATTGATGAGGAAGAATTAGATGCCCTTCATGTTCATGATTTATATATGGCCCATTCTGCGAAATATGGAATAGCCAAATCCAAAAGAGACATCCCTTTTACTTTAGACCTGCACGAAAATTACCCTACAGCGGTAAAATCCTATAATTGGACAAAAGGTTTTATTCGCTCTAAATTGGCCAAAGTGGAAAAATGGACCAAGCTTGAAGGGCCCTATCTAAAAATGGCAGATCATATTATTGTCTTAAGCGAGGATTTTAAACTTAGTTTATCAAAAAAGTATAATTTAAATCCAGCCAAGTTTTTCATCATCCCCAATGTTCCAGAATTGGATTCCATGAGTGCCAAATCGGAAGAAAAGATTCCTGAGCACATCCAAAATTTTAAAAATGAAGGTGATATTATCTTTTTCTATTTTGGAGTAATCGGTCAAAGAAGGGGGATTTTTGAAACCTTAGAAGCCTTCCAAAAAGTGGTTCAGCAAAATGCCAAATGCAAGCTGCTTTTGATTGGCCCTATAGATGCGGCAGATAAGGAGAGTTTTCACCATCTTTCAAGTGGTTTAATAAAGGCTGGTAAAATGCTCTATGAACCTTGGATAAATCTCAGTGACCTTCCTTTGTATCTAAATTTTGTAGATGTAGGACTTGCACCATTTATTAAAAATCCTCAGCATGAGTCGGGAATTGCTAATAAGATATTCCAATATATGTTTGGGGAAATTCCTATCCTGGCCAGTAATTGTAAACCTCAACAAGATCTATTAACAAAGGAAAATGCTGGACTAATTTTTTCCAATCCCAAGGAGCAAGAAAAACTAATCTTGAAAACTGCACAGGATGAAAATCTCCGAAAAACAATGGGGCAAAATGGCTTAAAGGCAGTAAAGGAAAAATACAATATCGATCTCTATCAAAAGGAAATGGAGCTTGCTTTCACTTTTGAATAATGGAAAAAATAAAAATTCTTATTCCCAACAATTGTCAAGAAGAAGTGAAATACACCTTTCACTGCCTTATGGAACAATTTTTAGGTTTGGAAATTGAATATAAAACCTCGAAAGAAGATCACTTTTGTATAGAAGGAAAAAATGGGAAAAGCTTAAAAATTGAAAATTTCTTTTTCAAAACAGAAAATCCTAAAAATCTATATCAAAAGGCCTCCATCCCTCAAAATGTTCAAAAAACAAGTTTGGAACTTTCTGGAAAAACACATCCCCATGTTTGCTTGTATGGAAAGCCGATAATTGAAATAACAGACTCGGAATATGTGCTAAAATCAGATCTAATTGGGTCTAGCTTTTTTATGCTTAGTAGATGGGAAGAAATGATTTATGATGCTAAACTAGATCGTCATCAAAGATTTCCCTTGGAAGCCTCATTAGCCTTTAAAAATAATTTTTACCATAGGCCAATTGTCAATGAATATTTAGAACTTCTGAGATCGCTTCTTGAGAAGATTGGCTATTCTCAATTTAAAGACCATAGCTATTCCGCAACAATAAGCTATGATATTGATATGATTACAAAATGGAAAAGCATCAAAAGTCTTTTCCAGTCTGTATATTTAAATTTAAGAAGTTTAAAATTTCAGAGAATAATCCAAGATAAATGGAGCTTTTTCAGCAGCAAGCTTCGTCTTTCTAAAGATCCTTTTTTCTCCTTTGATTTTATAATTAATAGCCTGAAAGGCAAACAAATTAAGGCTATACTATATTTCAAAACGGATAGAACCCATAGCAAGTTTGACAAAAACTTCTATAATGTTAGGGATCCTAAAATTCAATCGGTTTTTAAAAAGTTAAGGCTTGAAAATATAGGAATAGGCCTGCATCCTAGTTATAATACCTATAATAATGAGGAGCAAATGCGAAGGGAATATGAAAAATTAAACTCTGCCCTTCCCTCCGGAAATTTAACTGAGCTTAGGCAGCATTATTTGAGGTTTTCAATACCAAAAACCTGGGAGATAATGGAGGCCATTGGTTTTAAAAAGGACAGTAGCATGGTTTATTCTAAAGAACCAGGCTTTCGTTGTGGATTGTGCTATAGTTTTCCTGTTTTTGATCTAAAGTCCAGGAGAATGCTAAATTTAGTGGAGAGCCCCTTAATTTTTATGGAAACACCCTTCCTAGAAAATGCCAATGAAATATTTAAAAAGCTTGATGAATTAAGCCAAATCATCAAAATGTATGGGGGTGAGAATATAGTGCTTTGGCATAATAACAATCTCTTCTATAAAAAACACCGAGATACTTATAGGCGAGTATTGGAAATTATCAATCCAGGATAGTAAAAAGGACAATTAGAGTTTAAGCCCCAGCCTCTGAGCCAATTTCCGTATGCTCGAATTTATTTCCTCACTCATCTTACTAAACCACACAAAACTTAAAAAACAAATAGCAAAACTTATACTGGTAATTACTACAGCTAGTATAGGATGAAAATCGAGATTTACAATGGGTTCAAGGGCTAATATAAGCAGCAAGACTATTAATTGTAAATAGGATTTTTTGGTGAAAGGATGCATTTTAAATTTTATAAAAATAAATAGAGATTTCACCGTATTAAAAGCGAAAATGGAGATAGCTGTAGCATATGCAGCACCAATAATTCCAAATTCATTGATGAAATAAATATTTAAAAAAATATTTGAACTGCCCAGTAATAAAAGGAAATAGAGGTTGTATTTATACCATTTGGAATAAATTAAAATCAAATTATTAACGCTAGTGAGGGTATCGAAAAGTTTGGATAATCCCAATAATAAGAATATGTATTTATACATCTTAATATCCTCACCATTGGTCATTATTTCAAATAGATAATCTAGATTCAGCCAAATTCCTCCAAATACCAAGAGTCCACTTACCATTAAATTTTTGGAAGATTTTTTATAGATATCCTCAATAAGATCAAGCTGATTCTTTTCAAAAGCCTGGGAAATTATAGGACCAGAAATCCTGTTGAAGGATCGAAATGGAATTTCCAAAACACTGGCTAAAAAAAGATAGGTACTATAATATCCCACCATGGTTTTGCTGAGAATATTCCCTATCATAACGGCATCAATTTTATAGGCCAAAATGGTTCCGAAATAATTTAAACCACCGAAAATCCAATACTTACGAAGATCAGTTTTAAGGCTAGGTGTTAATTTTTTAAGTACCGACCCATCAAGATCTAAGGCTCCGAGTTTTTTGGCATAAATCAGTAGAAAGAGAATTACCAGTACATTATAAACAACTAGGGCTCTAAATACACCATCAATATCTAGGAAATTATAAAAACTCAATATCACCAAGCTAGGAAGGATAAGCTTTAGGCTGAAGGTGGTAAGAATTTCCGGTACTACTATCCTTTTAAAATTTGAGGATTGTTGCTGTAGGAGGCTAGCAAAAATTAATAAAACGCTGAGAATATAAACAGGGTAAAAGGATGAATCTTCAAAGAAATTAGTAAGATTTTCATTATCGGAAAAACTAGAAACAAAGTATTTAACAGTAAAAAGTAAAATACTCATTCCCAACATAGTGGATAGAGTTATTAGGAGAATAAGGCTAAAAAAACCTGCAATTCCCCTTTCTTTAAAATAGGGGAAATATTTATTAATGAGGGATGTGCTTCCCAATCGCAGCACAGGAATTAGCATTACTGCAGTCGCCATCCAGTATTGGATACTACCGTAAGTATCCCAATCTAGAGGATAAATAAAAAGGCTGCTTAAAGCACCGATTACAATGCCAACATAGTTAACAATGCTACTTTTTAATCCCTGTCTTTGAATTATTCCCAAATTGTTCTTTTCTAAAAAATTTCCTTTCTCCAGTGTAAGAAAAGGCTATTCATAATTCAATTTTTACATGGAGAATTTGAGAATCTCCTCAACAATACATTTTGCTGTAGTGCCATTTCCAAAAAAAGGCTTTTCAAAGTTTAATTTCCTGTCTTTAATTTCCAAATAGGCTTCTAATATCCCATTTCTACTTGTTCCTGCGATAAGGTTATTGCCATTTTCCACCAATTCCATCCACTCTGTTTCTTCCCTTATTATCAAACATGGTTTTTTCATCCAATAGGCTTCTTTCTGTAAACCACCACTGTCGGTAATTATTAAGTCCGAATCCGACATTAAGCTGAGCATGGAAAAATAACTTTGGGCCTCAATCAAAATTAGGCTGCTTTGCCAATTATTTTCCTGAAGCATCCTTTTCGTTCTTGGATGAGCTACTAAAACGATTCTTAGGTTTTTATTTATTTCTTCTAAGGCCTCAATAATTTCTTTTAGATTTTCCCAGTCCTTAGTATTTCCTTCTCTATGAATGGTAGCTAAGGCAAATGCTTTATTTTCCAAACCCAATTTCAAACTTGAATTCTGTATTGCCAAATCTTTAAAATTAAGCAAGGCATCGAACATAATATCTCCAGATAAAACCGAATGGCTCTTCCCAAATTCTTGCCCTTCCTCCTTTAGATTTTCCATTGCTCCTTGGCTAGGACAAAATAGTAAATCTGAAATCCTATCCACGATTATTCTATTGATTTCCTCAGGCATCGCATTATTATAGGAACGCAATCCCGCTTCTATATGAGCTATTTTTATTCCCAATTTTTTAGCCACCAATGCACCGGCAAGTGTAGAATTAGTATCCCCGAAAACCACTACCCAGTCTGGCTTTTCTTTTAATAGAACTTTTTCAATGGCCATCATCATATTCCCGGTCATTTCTGCATGACTCTGACTATTAATATCAAGATTGTATTGAGGTTTTGGGATATTCATTTCTTCAAAAAATACCTGAGACATGTTTTTGTCGAAATGCTGGCCAGTATGAATTATGCATTCTTCAATTTCCGGCAGTTTTGCCCATTCTTTACTGAGCATGGCTGCTTTTACAAACTGAGGTCTAGCTCCAAGAATGCTGGCAATTTTCATAAATTTCTTAAGGGTGAATTAAAATAGGATGAAGTATTCATTAATCGAAATGTAGAAGACAAATATATCAATACCAATTGTAAAGGATTAGCAATATTCAATGGCATTAGCATTAAATTAAGGGCAACATAAGGAATTGACATTTAACTTTCGGATTAGTCTTTTTATTTTGATATTGCAGCCTTGTTTTTTTGAATAAATACAAAATATTGTGACATGGTAATTGAAGGTCAGAAAATACTTGTTCTTGCACCGCATCCAGATGATGGTGAATTTTCCTGTGGAGGATCTTTAAAAAGATTTTCAGAAGAAGGAGCCATCATCTATTATATTGCCTTCTCACCCTGTATTAAATCCCTCCCTCCAGGTTTTGAAGGGAATATATTATTTGAAGAACTAAAAAATGCGGCCTCTATTTTAGGTATCGATGAAGATAGAATTAGAACCTTCGACTTTCCCGTAAGAGAATTTCCAAAATATAGGCAGGAGATTCTCGAAGAGCTCATAAAACTAAGAAAGGAAATAAAACCTGATTTGGTTTTAATGCCCAATTCTATGGATATGCATCAGGATCATAATACCATTCACAAGGAAGGATTAAGAGCTTTTAAGCATACTAAAATTCTGGGTTATGAATTACCATGGAACAACCTCACATTCACCAATAACTGCCATATTAACCTTGATCGTAGACATATCAGCGCAAAGATGGAAGCTTTAAAATGCTATAAATCCCAAGAAGGAAGAAACTATATGGATGAAGAATATTTCTTTGGTCTTGCCAAAACCAGAGGTATTCAGGTTAGTGCCTCTTATGCCGAAGCTTATGAATTAATCCGTTGGATTATCTAAAGAATCTAAATATTCTAAAGCTTGGTCTATTAACTCTTCATTATCGGCATTAAAAACCATTAAATCCTGTACTGCCCAATTTTCATTATAGCTTAGAATATCATATTTTCTTTTGTCAATATCAAAAAGTACCAGGGAATTTCTATTCGAATCTATACTTATTATTATTGAACCATATCGAATAGAATTCTGCAGCCATTCAGTTTCTCCCAATTGAGGGTCTTTATTGGCCAATTTTTTAAATTCTACACTCAGCCTTTCCTCCCCTTCTAATAATTCAACAGATCCACCCGCTGTATTGGTAGCTATTATGCGCTTATCATCAAATCGATGACTGCCATGTGGAGATCTCATGCCATCCAATATTATTTTCGAGCTTCCCGATTTCTTATCCAGCAACCGCGTTGTTCCTTCGTGGAATAAGGTTAGGAATATTGAATTAGGATCTTTTGAATCATAGCGTGCTGTATTAATAAATGCCGCTCTTTTTGCCGTTGGGAGATGATCTTTTTGAGGATCTGAAATTAGTAAAACGGCCTTTCCTGAGTTTTTCAACTCGGCAGCTTTATCTTCATTTCTCGTCAAATAAATAGGACTATTATCCTCGGGGTTATTGGCAAGATCTAATCCGTGATCCCAGGCATACCAATCCCATTTCAATTCAGATTTACTAAAATCATATTCATGTAAACATTCAAATCCTGAAGAAGTTACCAAAATTCTATTTTCATCTTCATGATGAAAATCTACTGTATGAATATAGCTAAACCATGGATTTGAAATCCTAAAGTTTTGCTGGTTTTTAAAAATATGAACCTCATTTTCTAAAGAGAGCGCTAACCTACCGGGTTTATAGTCAATGCCGCGAGGTTCAAATAGTTCGGAAACAATTTTATTCTCCACAATTTTACCTTGGGAAAGGCTTAATTTTGCTAGGCCGCCTTTAGAAACTGCCCTTCTTTCCACACTTCCAGCCTTACCAGATACATTTGCTTTAGATTTTAAATATCGAGCGCGAATAGCTTGTAAGTCGAAACTTTTGATAGTAATAAGCAATTGAATATCACTATAAAAATGGGAATCCCTTTCAAAGCTGCTTAAATCAATTTTCTTAGTCATTTTATGTGTTTCCTAAGTGTTGTGGCTAATAATTCTGTCATTCCCAAACGGGAATATTTGTTTACCAGTTTTCTATCCAATTTTGTGTTTATTTCAGCATCTTTCCAAGATTGGTATAAATCCTCCAATCTTTTTTCTATTTGATTGCCATTGGCATAATCAAACATTTCCCCACGCCCTGTTTCCTTAATAATAGAGGAAGCATTTCCTTTTTCTGGGCCAATGCTCAACAATTCAGTACCACTAGCCAGATATTCAAAAAGTTTTCCTGTTAAAATTAGTTCATTGTCCTCTGTTTGAGGGATAATAAAAAGAAGAACATCGGCATTTACCATTTCTAATGTTGCTTCCTTATGTGGTTTATAAGCCTCATAAATCACATAATTATCCAGACCAAATTCTGAAATGGAATTTTGAACTAATGGATCTACATTTCCTATCAGTGTGATTTGAAATTCAGCCTCCCTATTATTTTTACTGAAATTGGAAATTGCCTTCCAAAGGCTTTCACAATTTTGGTTGGGCTTAAAATTCCCTATATAGCTGATCTTAAATTTTTGGTTTTTAGTATTCCTTCCAGTTGGTAAATCTTCAGCATCAAAACCATTATAAACAACTTCAATACTTTTGGCTCTATTGGAAAATTCTGCTTTCAAACCTGGACTAACCACCAAACAAGCATCGGCATTTTTCAGAACCTTATCCTCTAGTTTTTGATCTTTGGCAATAGAAGCTTTTGTACGTGGAAAAAGTTTATTGTAATACACATTTACCCAAGGGTCTCTAAAGTCTGCCAACCAAGGCAAAGAAAATTTCTTTTGAAGATAATATCCGATAAGGTGGCTACTTTGTGGTGGCCCTGTGGTAATTATGGCGTCGAAGTTTTGCTTTGCTATTAATTTTTCCGCGGCTTTAATGGCGAATTTGTTCCATCCTTTACGAGCATCGGGAATAAAATAATTTGCTCGGATATAATTAAAAGCCCTTTGTTTAAAAGATGGATTATCGAATAAGCCTATACCACCTACTCCAATGTTTTCCTTTCGCCTTTTTCCTTTAAGGATTTTATAAATCTCAAAGGGTTCAAAGCTTTTGGTTTTAATTAATTCAATTTCCTGGGGAATCTCAGATTCTAAGCTACTATCGAAATTAGAGGCACTAGGATTTTGGGGGCTGATAACCGTAATATCAAAATCCATTTGACTTAAAAACTTACAGAATTTTAGCCATCGCTGAACTCCAGGACCTGCTGATGGAGGCCAATAATATGTGAATAATAATATTCTTTTTTTTGGCATTTACTCCCTTTCCTTCTTGTAGGATAAAAATAAAAAGATGGGTACACCTACTAATACCAGCAATGAGCCTATCCAAGATACAGTTGCAGAAGACTCATACCTTTCATCAATATATTTAAATTCAATTTTATGTTTTCCTGCCGGAATTTTAAGCGCACGTAACACATAGTTGGCACGAATAACTTGCTGTTCTTCATTGTCTATATAGGCTCTCCAATTTTCGGGATAATAAACCTCTGAAAATACGGCTAGGCCAGGTTTGGAATTATTAGATTCATAAACCATCAATTCTGGGTCGTAAGACAATAAGTTTATAGATGCTGTTGAATCCTTTGCGAAACTATAAGAGCTTAGATCCTTGGCAAAATTTTCACGTATCACTACCTCTTTAGCTGGACTAATTTCTCCCACCATTTGAATTTCTTCATCTGCTGTTTTAGCCATTTTCAACTCTTCTACGAACCAAGCATTTCCTAAGGCTGCAGGATTTCTAATTGCCTGATTTGCACTTACAATTAGGTATTTAGCATTCAACATATTCAGGGCATTTGTACTGGCAAAAACCTGACTTGGAGCGCCTTGAGCCTGGAAACCTTGTTGGATTTTAGTTAAATCCGGACTAATCTGATTTTCAATAAAATCCTGATAAATTTTCATTTTTGCACCGTGATAACCACCAATCGATTTATGTAAAAATGAGGTGGTAGCATCATTAAATGGGGAAACTGTTAAATTTAAAACTCGATAATGAGGATCGGGATCCTGTAGAATTTGTCTGTCAGCTGCACTAGGTACAATGCCGTAATTATTTTCAATTGACTTTTTGTTCACGAAATTATCCTCATTCATATATCTTCTATCAATTGAAAAAGAATCAACAAAAATCAAAACACCTGTAAGAGTGATAAACAAATTTTGGCTTAGACTTTTCCTGGAGTAAAGCCATAACAATAATCCTCCAATGGCCAAAAACCCTATGGTTCTCAATACATCAGCTTTAAAGATTTCTTTTCGAACATCTTCAAAAGATTGGATAAAAGTGGATGCTTGTTGGGCATTAAATCCAGCTTGGCTTAATTGTCCGGGAAGGGTTTCTGCTTCTTGGTTTGAAAGGAATGAATTCACCAAACCAGGAGCAACATAGGAAATCAAACAAAATGCTAGTACCATTCCGTAGCCAGCCCAAATCACCTTTTTATTAGGGAATATTTTGCCAAACAACTTAGTTTCACCAGTCCAAATATTATCAGATGCAAGCTTGTTTAAAGTAAGCATGGCTAAGGCCGGAATTAATAGTAAGGGAATTACAATAAAAGAGGAAACTGCTCTAAACTTACTGTAATAGGGGAAGTTTTCAATGAACCAATCCGTCATAGCTGGGAAATTTTTTCCCCAAGCAAGAGCTAAAGAAAAAAGGATTCCTACAATTAATACATATTTTATTTTTCGATCTACGAAAAACATTCCTAAAAAGGCCAGAAAAAATACAATAGCACCTGCATAAGCTGGTCCTGAAATAATTGGTTGTTGTCCCCAATAATGATTTTGACCTGCTATAGATTGCTTAAAATTTGGGTTAGACAATACATCAAGCGCTTTATTATCTGCTCCAATGGCTTTGGTTTCGCCACCTTTCCAATTGGGAATAAGAAGAGACATACTTTCCGAAATTCCATAACTCCAGTTTGTAATATAACCTGCATCTAAACCACTTTCGGTTTTATTATCTACACCAATGGTAAGTTCAGATTTCCCGCGTATGGATTTTTCACCATATCCCATGGTATTGCTTAAATAGGAATAGCTGGAGGCTATGCTAATACACAAAGCAATGGCGGCAAAAAGGCTGAGTTTAAGAAAACTTAATATTTCCTTTTTCTTAATGTATTCAAGCAGTTGGAAAATAAAATAAAATCCAAGAGTGAATAGCATATAATAGAGCATTTGAGGATGCCTTGCTTGAATTTCAAGGGCAAAGAAAAGGGTAAAAACCCCCAATCCAAGGAAAATCTTCTTGTCTCGATATAGCCAAATTAAGCCTGCTAAAATTCCGGGTAAATAGGCTAAAGCATGAACTTTGGTGTTATGGCCCGCAACGAGGTAGACCAAATAATAAGAGCTTAGGCCATAGGCTAAACCACCAATTATGGCTATCCGGGTTTTTACATTTAAACTTAAGAGGAGTATAAAAAAACCTATCATCAAAAGGAAAATGATGTTTATAGGTTTGGGGAAAATCATGAAGGCTACAGGAATATACTTCACCAGTTCACTGTCATTTTTCACGCTTATTAAATTCGCTGGCATCCCAGAAAACAGAGCATTGGTCCATAAAATTTGTCTTCCTTGTTCCCTGTATTTGGTCACCTCAGAGCTACTTCCTCTCGACATTTTAATATCATGTTGATTCAGGATTTTTCCTTGTAGGGAGGGATAAGAAATTAAGATTGAACAAAAAGCAAAAATGGCAATACCCAATGCTTTTAATTGGAATTCTTTGTTTTTTAAAAGGCTCATAAATGGCTAATGTTTAGCTGTTGGTAAGAGTAAAATTTCAAAACTTACATTCTAATGGATCGGAAATTTACTAAACCCATTTTTAATAAAAAACGGATTTCAGATAAAGCTCTGAAATCCGTCCTTTTAATTTTTATTTTAACAATTTTCAGTTGAAATGAAAGACTGTAAAAATCAATCTACCTCTTCATAATCCACATATTCTCCAATTCCTTTGTCATTGGTTTTTCCTTTTGAAGGTTGATAATCTATACTTACCTCCCCTTCTTTTTTGGGATCATTTCTCTGGTAATTTCTTGTTCTATTTTGATGTTGTTGTCTAGACCCATTAGCATATCCCTGTCGAAAAGGCCTTAATATCCTATATTTTAAAATAGAATAAAGCAGATATACAAATAGTCCGAATAATAAAAACTTCACTTTTAATTTATTTGCTTAAATATAAGTTTCTTTCAGCATAAATTTTCTTAAAGACTGGATCTCTAAGGCTATCTATGAAATAAATTTTTTCTCCTGTAGATTTCATTTCAGGTCCTAAAGATTTATTCACCTTATGGAATTTGCTAAAAGAAAATACTGGTTGTTTAATTGCCCAACCTTTCTTTTGAGGGTTAAACTTAAAATCTTTCAATTTGTTTTTACCCAGCATCACTTTTGTGGCATAATTAACATATGGCTCCTTATACGCTTTAGCGATAAATGGAACTGTACGGGAGGCTCTTGGATTCGCTTCAATAATATAAACCACATCATCCTTAATGGCAAATTGAATATTTATTAAACCAACTGTATTTAGAGCTTTGGCAATTTTACGGGTATGGTCTTCAATCTGCTGCATTACCAAGTCTCCCAGGTTAAATGGTGGAAGGGTTGCATTAGAATCTCCAGAGTGAATACCACAAGGTTCTATATGCTCCATAATTCCCATTATATAAACATCTTCACCATCGCAAATAGCATCGGCCTCAGCTTCTATTGCACCATCTAAATAGTGATCTAGCAGGATTCTATTTCCAGGAATACTTTTGAAAAGCTCAATTACATGATGTTCCAATTCATCCTGGTTTATCACGATTTTCATCCCTTGTCCACCAAGAACATAGGAGGGCCTCACTAAAATCGGGAATCCCAATTCGTTTGCCAGCTCTCTAGCTTCTTCAGCATTGGTAATTACGCCAAATTCTGGATATGGAATTTCATTGGCTTTCAACAATTCTGAAAACCTCCCTCTATCTTCGGCCAAGTCTAAGGAATCGTAATTGGTTCCAATAATTTTAATCCCGTATTTATCTAGCTTTTCCGCCAGCTTTAAAGCCGTTTGCCCACCTAACTGAACAATTACTCCTTCTGGTTTTTCATGAAGAATGATATCGTAAATATGCTCCCAGAATACAGGTTCAAAATATAGTTTATCAGAGGTATCAAAATCTGTGGATACGGTTTCTGGGTTGCAATTGATCATTATAGTTTCATAGCCACATTCCCTAGCGGCAAGAACCCCGTGAACACAGCAATAGTCAAACTCAATTCCTTGGCCAATTCGGTTGGGGCCAGACCCGAGCACTACTATTTTTGGTTTATCTGTCCTTTCACTTTCATTTTCAGAATAGCGTTTGCCATCTATTTCTATTTCATTTTCAAAAGTGGAATAATAGTAAGGCGTTTGTGCTTGAAATTCCGCAGCACAGGTATCCACCAATTTCCAAACTCTTTTGATTCCTTGATCTGTTCTTAAATTATGGATTTCACTTTCCAAACATCCCATCATGTGAGCTATCTGACGATCTGCAAATCCTTTTATTTTCGCTTCAAAAAGCAATTCCCTAGGCAGAGATTTAAGCTGGTATTTTTCTATTTCAGATTGAATATTTGCCAAATCCTCAATTTGCCTTAAGAACCACATATCAATTTTGGTAATATCATGGATTCTCCTCAAAGGTATTCCTAGTTGAATAGCATCATAAATAACAAAGACTCTATTCCAACTAGCTTTCTCCAACATCTCCAAAACCTTGTCTTGATCGCTATAACCCTTACCATCGGCCCCTAGGCCATTTCTTTTTATTTCTAAAGACTGAGCGGCTTTGTGAAGAGCTTCCTGGAAGGATCTACCAATTCCCATAACCTCCCCTACAGATTTCATTTGAATTCCTAAACGTCTGTCTGCACCTTCAAACTTATCGAAGTTCCAACGTGGGATTTTAACGATTACATAGTCTAAGGTAGGCTCAAAATAGGCTGTAGTTGTTTTGGTGATGGCATTCATTAATTCATCCAAATGATAGCCTAATGCTAGTTTGGCAGCAATTTTTGCAATGGGATAACCTGTAGCTTTTGAAGCCAAAGCTGAAGATCTAGAAACTCTGGGGTTTATTTCAATGGCAACAATATCTTCCTTTTCATCGTTGCTCACTGCAAATTGCACATTACAACCACCTGCGAAGGTTCCAATGGAACGCATCATTTGGATGGCCATATCTCTCATTTTTTGATAGGTAGTATCAGAGAGTGTCATAGCCGGAGCCACAGTTATTGAGTCACCAGTATGTATACCCATTGGGTCCATATTTTCAATGGAACAAATGATGATAACATTATCGTTAGAATCTCTTAATAATTCTAGTTCATATTCTTTCCAGCCAAGTAGGGCTTTATCAATTAAAACCTCGTGGATAGGTGAAGCTTCCAATCCCCTAGAAAGGGCATCTTCAAATTCTTCTTTTTCATGAACAAAAGTTGCTCCTGTACCTCCAAGGGTAAAAGATGCTCGAATACAAAGAGGAAATCCAAAATCCTGTGCTATTTCCTTTCCTTTTAAAAAGGATTTAGCCGTTTGTGATGGTGCAACAGGGATGTCTATATCTCCCATCAACTGGCGGAATTCCTCTCTATTTTCGGTGATATTAATAGCATCAATATCAACTCCAATAATTTTTACATTATGTTCTTCCCAAATTCCTTGTTTATCAGCCTCTATACAAAGGTTAAGAGCTGTTTGCCCTCCCATGGTTGGAAGTACAGCATCAATTTTATGTTTGGATAATATTTCTTCTAGGGATTCAACTTCCAAAGGCAATAAATAAATATTGTCGGCTACCACCTCATCTGTCATAATGGTGGCGGGATTGGAATTTATCAAAGTAACTTCTATCCCTTCTTCTCTAAGGGATTTTGAAGCTTGTGATCCGGCATAGTCAAACTCACAAGCCTGACCAATAACGATTGGTCCACTTCCAATAATTAAAACAGATTTTATTGAATTATCCTTTGGCATAATATTAATTCCTTGAATTTCTGATTATTAAAAAATTAGGTAAAAAAAAAGGTGTTACCATTGGCAACACCTTTAAATATGATCAATTAAAAGAACATCTTAACCTTTATGATTTCCATCATGTGAAACGGTTAACCTCTTACGTCCTTTAGCTCTGCGCAAAGCTAATACCTTACGACCGCTAGCGGAAGCCATTCTTTCACGGAATCCGTGTTTATTTTTTCTCTTTCTGTTGGAGGGTTGATAAGTTCTTTTCATTTCAGTATATCTTTACCTAAAGTCTGTATCCATTTTCGGGGTGCAAATATAAAAGAATATTTGTGCCTAAACTTAATTTTCTAAAAATATTTACAATTATTTCCAATTCTTCTTTTAGGCCATTGCAGCAGTCAATTGTTGATCCACCACTGCTAAGCCATCTTGAAAACTATGGGGTTTATAATTCAATAGCCTTTTTGCTTTATCTAATACAAATCCAGTTCTGGGAGGTCTTTTGGCATCCTGGCTTAATGTAGTGGAACTCACTACCGTAACATTGTCCATAGATAGCTTCCAAAATTTCGCTACTCCTTGAATTATTTCGAGCACACTTAAAAAATCATCTCCTGAAATATTAAAAACTCCTTGGGCTTTAGATTTTGCTGCGGCAATACATCCTTGTGCTAAATCTTCTGCCAATGTTGGGGTTCTAAATTGATCGTCCACCACCTTCATCGCTTGGCCTTTTTCCAGTGCAGATTTTGCCCAAAGAACAATATTCGATCTGCTCATCTCTTCTGCCACGCCATAAACTAAAACGGTTCTTATAATAGACCATGAATTGGAGTTCCCTAGAATATATTTTTCTGCCTTTAATTTTGATAGGCCATAATAACTCAAAGGATTGGCTTCATCCTCTTCTTTATATGGGCCATTTTCACCATCAAAAATAAAATCGGTGGAAAGATGTACTAGGTGACAATTATGACGATTACAAGCCTCTACCAAATATTTCACAGCTTCTACATTTAAATCATCACAAGCCTTTTTGTCATTCTCACAGGAGTCAACATTTGTCATGGCTGCGGTATTTACCAGTACATCTGGCTGAAATTTTGCCAAGCATTCATCAACTTCTGCCTTTGAGCAAATGTTAAGAGAATAATAGGTGTATCCCAACTTATCCTTTAGCCTGTTTTCACCTCTAGAGGTGGCAATAAGATCTACATCATTATCATGTTTGAGATCTGCCAGCATTTTTTGGCCCAATAAACCATTGGATCCGGTAATTAATATTTTCATGTATGGACTTTAATAAATATCGCTTGGCTTTACAAGGGCCAAAATTAAATATACAATGATTGGAGATCCCACTCCTATAAGGGTGGCTATGATAAAAAGCAGTCGTGTACTTCCCAAGTCTATTCCAAATTTATCGGAGAGCCAGACACATACGCCAAAGATTTTTTTCTCTCTCATTCGTGTAAAATTTTGTTTAATTTATTTATTTCTTCAGGATTCCCAAGGACAAACAATTTGCTATTATGGGTTAAAGCTAATTCTCCATCGGGATTGATAATATATTCACCTTCTGGGGTTTTTATTCCCATAATGCTACATCCTGTTTGCTGTCTTATTTGTAGATCTTTAAGTTTTACCCTTCCTGAATCGTGGGAAATCTGACTTACTTCAATTTCTTCTAGATTGATATTACTGGAGCCTTCTATGGAGATAAATTCCAGGAATTCTACAATGTTTGGAGAAACGACTAAGGTTGCCATATGTGCTCCTCCTACCCCTTCTGGCATTACTACAGCATTCGCGCCAACGGTTTTCAATTTCTTTTCTGCACTTTCATTGGAAGCACGAGAAATAACCCTTACCGTTTGGTTTAATGCCCTTGCAGAAATTACAACATATAGGTTGTCGGAATCCTTGCTTAGGGTGGCAATTATTGATTTTGCCCTTTCTATTCCAGCGTATTTTAATACTTCATCGGAAGTGGCGTCTCCTTGAATAAAAGGGATACCTGTATTTTCTAGAAAGCTTGAGATTATTTCTTCATTCTGTTCAATAACCAAATACTTTTCGCCATAGGCTTCAAGTTTTCTGGCTGCCCTTCTACCATTTCTTCCAAAACCACAAATGATTACATGTGAATTTAGATTTTGAATTGCATTTTCCAATCGATATAATTTAAAAAAATGGGTTAATTCACCACTGAGGATAGATGCTGCAATTATAGAAATTCCATAAGCAAAAATCCCTAAGCTGATAATAATTAAAAAAGCTGTAAAAATTCTCCCCGATTCTGAAAGGGGATGAATTTCACCAAAACCTACTGTACTCACAGTGATGATGGTCATGTAGAAAGCTTCAGAAAATGAATATCCTTCAATTAGCATATACCCACCAATACCTAGAGATACAATAATCAATAGGATAAAGAGGGTGAAGTAAATCTTTTGGAAAATGCCTAAACGATTCACTAAATATCCAGAACTGAGGTTCGTTTACTTCTTGTATAGTCCTTTATTCTAATCCAAAAGGCAAGAAATAAATAAAGTAGAAAAGGGAAACCTAGGGTGATAAATGATCCATAAATGAAATACATTCTCACCACAGAGGATCTTATGCCTATCCTTTCACCCAGTCGTGAACAAACCTCAAAGCCTCTTTTCTCACAATAATTTCTAAAATTCTCTATCATTTCGGGACAGTCATCAGATGAGTTCCAAGATTGCAATTTAAACATTTTTTAGGTTTGCAATAAAATTGGTGTAAATGTACAAAGGCTTGTGAATGATAGGCGGAGTCGATTGGGAAATTCAGCTCCTCATAAATCCGGCTAATCTGATTTGATTCAAATTTCATTTTCTCCAAGATTTCAAAAGCTCCTTTTTGAATTTCTTCATCTCCCTTTTCCTTGGAATACAGAAACTGAATGGGAACGAGGCTGTTCAATAATAGGGTTTGCCTAAAATTCTCTCCCAAATCCCCGGTTCTTGGTTTAGACTTTAAACCGAATCGAAAATGATTTTGCCAATATTCGGAAACTTCAATTTTAAACATGGATTGCAAGACTTCCATATTTTTCTCCTCTAAAAATCGATGGAAAATGGCTCCATTCTTAAATAGGAAGGCTGATAATTGAGCTATCCTTAAACTGGGGAATGAATGGGGTCTCATTCTAGAAAACTTCCATATTTTACCGTCCAATTCTGATAAATGGTATTTTATTTTAAAATGCTGAAATTTCCCGAAAAGCCTTTTGGAATAATCATCTATGGCAGGATTTAGCATGCCAGCAAGGCCAAAAAGCAAAGATTCAATATCTTCCAAATTATTGCGATGTCGATAGATAATACTTGAACTTAGCTGCCTTGAAAGCATTCGCATTGGTTCTGCATTTACCTTTAAACCAAAGGCTCTAAAAAGCCATTCGTAAAAAAGCTCATTCCAATTTCCTCTTTTATCTTCTAGCAATTCACCCAATTCCCTGGTTTTATGCTCCAATCTTTCCACCACCAACCGATGCAACATGTTCTCCTTGATAAAGGCCTCTACCTTTTCAGCATACTGATAGCAAACAATTGGCCCTTCGGAGTTTACTAATTTTTCATATTGCCAATACAATTGCTCATCTATTCTATCTTTTATTTCTAGGCATGGTATATCTGGACCATCATCGAAGAATTTAATTTCCGTGTCGTATTCATAAACCACATGAAGAATAACATTTCGATAGGCTCTATCATTCTGATGTTTATGTTTTCGCCAATCTGAGTTTTTAATATGAATTTCAATATTCCCTGCCCAGAGTTGATTTTCAATACGAAGTAAAGCATTGCTAAAATCTGGCCCCGAATCCGAATTATGCATTCCAAATCTTAACAATTCTAATTTTTCGCCACTCACAGTTTTCAAATTTTGGATATTGATTTTTTTAAATCTCCATAAATAGTGTAGGAAGTCCTCTGTCATCTCTAAATAAATATTTGTTATCGGGAAAATGATAAAGGTGTTTGGCTAATCTTTAGATTCCAATAATTTGAAATGAAAAGAACTTTAAAGGTGCTATTAAATGGAATGACAAAAAATCATTGACTACAAAAGGGCAGCATAGAAATTATTTATTGAATTAAATGTTTAAACATTAACTTTAGTGCTAAATTCGGCCATTAATTATTTTTCATAAATAGTTTTTAAGCAATATATTTAAAGGAAGTTTCACCTAATTACAGCCTTATCCATGGGATTATCAGAGGATATCCAGCAAAAGAATTTTACCAGCATTCATCAAAAAGCGGCCATAAATATTATTTACACCAATAATTGGTTATCTGAGAAATTCAGAAGTTTTTTGGCTGAGGAAAATTTAACCAATCAGCAGTATAATGTCTTGAGAATTTTGCGAGGGAGCCAGCCAGAACCCTTGAGTACACTGAAAATAAGGGAAAGAATGCTCGATAAAATGAGCGATACTTCGAGGATAGTAGACCGTTTGGTAATTAAGAAATTAGTTCGGAAAAACACTTGCGAAACTGATAAAAGGCTAGTGGATATTAATATTACCGAAGAAGGTTTGAATATACTTTCCAAGATGGATAAAAAGGATAGCATTGATGTTCATCTCAAAAACCTAAACCCTAAGGAAGCTGAAACTTTGAGTAATTTATTAGATAAGGTTAGGGAAATCTAGAGGTAAATGGCCATTTCTTTCTGAAGTTCCTGAGCTTTTTCTCCAGCAATTTCGGCGAAATTTTGGGAATCTCCACCAGCGTATATTATCCCTCTAGATGAGTTAATTAAAAGATTTGGCTGCTTGGATAGTCCATTTTCCATTACTTCCTGTAAACTTCCGCCTTGAGCCCCAACCCCTGGGATTAGTAAAAAGCTGTCTGGTACTATTTGTCTTACCTTCTTTAAATAATCCGCCCTTGTTGCACCTACAACATACATCATATTATCAGGGTTTCCCCAGTCTTTACTTTTCCTTAGAACTTCTTCGAAAAGCATATTACCATTTTCTAGCACCTGGGTTTGAAAATCCGAAGAGCCATCATTTGATGTTAGTGCCAAAAGAATAACCCATTTTTTTTCTAAACTTAAAAATGGAAGAACGGAATCTGAACCCATATATGGTGCAACGGTGACACTGTCGAAATCTTGCCAATCCAGAAAAGCCTTGGCATAGCGTTTTGAAGTATTCCCTATATCTCCTCTTTTGGCATCGGCAATTGTGAAAATTTTAGGGTATTCTGAATTTAAATAGTTAATTGTTTTTACCAAACTATTCCAGCCTGCAACGCCATAGGCCTCATAAAATGCAATATTGGGTTTATAGGCTACAGTATAGGGAGCTGTTGCATCAATAATTGCTTTATTAAATTCAAAAATGGGGTCCTCCACTTTTAAAAGGTGACTTGGTATTTTGGTTAAGTCTGTATCCAAGCCTACACACAGCAAGGATTTTTTGGCAATAATTTGATTTTGCAATTCCTCTCTAGTCATAATTCTAAGCTTCTGAACCTTCTTTTAAACGTTCGGCATTTTCGGCCATTTTTAATTCATCAATAAACTTTTGAATATCTCCATTTAGAACATCATTCAAATTATAAACTGTCATATTTATCCTATGGTCCGTAACCCTTCCTTGGGGAAAGTTATAGGTTCTAATTTTTGCTGATCTATCTCCTGTAGATACTAATGATTTTCTTTTACTAGAAATCGCTTCATTGTGCTTGGCCAATTCTTGCTCATATAGCTTTGTTCTAAGCATTACCATAGCCCGTTCACGGTTGGCTAGCTGGGATCTTTCAATTTGGCAAACCACCACTATTCCGGAAGGTTTATGGGTAAGTTGAACTTTAGTTTCTACCTTATTTACATTCTGTCCACCAGCACCTCCAGATCTTGAAGTTTGCATTTCTACATCTGCAGGATTTATTTCTACATCAACATCCTCAGCCTCTGGCAACACGGCAACCGTTGCTGCGGAGGTATGAACTCGTCCTTGGGTTTCCGTATCTGGCACCCTCTGTACACGATGAACCCCTGATTCAAATTTTAGAGTTCCATAAACATTTTCTCCAGTAACCTCTAAAACAACTTCTTTATATCCTCCAACAGTTCCCTGGCTAACGTCCAAAACCTTAACCTTCCAGCCCATGCTATCAATATATCGGGTATACATTTTATAGAGGTCCCCAGCAAATAATGAAGCTTCATCACCCCCAGTTCCTGCTCTAATTTCCAATTGGGCATTTTTAGCATCTTCAGGATCCTTTGGAATCAATAACCATTTTATCTCTTCCTCAAGCTCCTCTATTTTTGGGCCGCATTCTTCTATTTCCATTTGAGCCATCTCCTTCATTTCTGGATCGGAGCCTTCACTCATTATTTCTTTTGCCTCCTCAAGATTTGCTTTAAGGCCTAAATAGGTTGCTCTAATATCTACTAAAGGTTTTAGTTCTTTATACTCCCTATTCAGTTTTACATAACGCTTTTGATCAGAGATAATATCCGGTTGAATAATCAAATCATTCACCTCATCAAATCTCTGTTTTATCGCATTTAATTTATCTTCCATTCTTCTTTCTCTTAATAAGTGAATTCTCCAAACTCGCTTTTTATTGTCAGCTTCTTAGAATCACTTTCTTCCACCCTTCCAACGATTTTTGCCTGCACATTAAAACCTTCACTGATGGCAATTAAGGCCTCTGCCACTTCTGGTTCGCAGTACAACTCCATTCTATGGCCCATATTAAAAACTTGGTACATTTCCTTCCAATCCGCTCCAGAAGATTCTTTAATTAGTTTAAAAAGTGGAGGTAGTTCAAATAGATTGTCCTTAATAACATGTACTTTATCTACAAAATGTAATACCTTGGTTTGGGCACCACCACTGCAATGTACCATTCCCTTAATGGATGAACGATAGTCCTTAAGCATCGCCTTTATTATTGGAGCATAGGTCCTAGTGGGTGACAAAACCAGCTTTCCAGCATTTATTGGGCTATTTTCAACGCTATCTGTCAAATTCTTAGATCCTGAATACACTAAATCCTCCGGCACTAATGCATCAAAAGTCTCTGGGTATTTCTTAGCAAGCTCTTTGTTAAAAACATCATGTCTTGCAGAGGTAAGGCCATTACTACCCATTCCTCCATTATATTCCTTTTCATAGGTAGCTTGACCGAAGGAGGACAGCCCTACAATCACATTTCCACCCTTTATATTGGAGTTGTCAATAACATCCGCTCTTTTCATTCTAGCGGTTACCGTGCTATCCACAATAATCGTCCTTACCAGATCACCAACATCTGCCGTTTCACCACCAGTAAGCACAATATTGATCCCTGTTTTAGCCAAATCATCTACTAATTCTTGGGTTCCATTAATTATAGCCGAGATGACCTCTCCGGGAATTAAATTTTTATTTCTACCGATGGTTGAGGATAATAATATGGTATCATTTACTGCACCTACGCAGAGTAGGTCATCAATATTCATTATTAGGGCATCTTGTGCAATTCCCTTCCAAACGGAAATATCTCCTGTTTCCTTCCAATAGGCATAGGCTAAAGAGGATTTTGTTCCTGCTCCATCAGCATGCATTACTAGGCAATGCTCTGCACTATTGGCGAGAAAATCAGGGATGATTTTACAGAAAGCACTGGGAAACAACCCTTTATCTATGTTTTTAATAGCCTTGTGAACGTCTTCCTTCTGTGCAGAAACACCTCTATCGCTATACCTGGAGCTTGAATTATTCATTTTGCAAAAATAAAAAAAGCGCTCCAAGTAATAGATCACCTGGAGCGCTTAAATGTTATTTAATAAAGCTACTTAATTAGTATCCAAAGACCTGGCTTAAGATCTTTTTTATCAATATCTGGATTCAAATCTTCAAGTACATCATCGTCCATATCTAATTTTTTGGCGATACTCTTGAAGGTTTCTCCTTTTCTTTGAACTTTATAGTGGCTGGCATCCCATTCCTCATAATTCCCATCAACTTCTACCTTCACTTGCATTCCATCAAATGGTCGTACACCTCTTAAGCCACCGTTAATTTTCTTTAAATCCTGAATTTTGATTTTATTTTTTCGGGCTATCACACCAAAACTCTCGCGGCCTTTAACAATATAAATTTTACCTGGTTCTGGAGCCTCATTGGCTTTTTTGTTGATGATGTCATTTGGATTAACAGCTTCCACTTCTTCCAAACCTTCGGCAGGAATATAATCATCTCTAAGTACCTTCATATCGGTACGACGATTAATTTGATTTGCTGCAGCTTGATGTTCAGCGCTCAAGGTTTTAATATAGCTCTCTTTCAATTCTGTTCCAGGTTTAAATATCTCCCAGCCATAATCCTTATAACCTTCAGGAATAATCCTTGGTTCATTTTCACCTCTACCTACGGCAGTTAATCGAGCGGCATCAATACCGTTTTTAATTAAATAGGCTACACAAGAATCTGCTCTCCTTCTGGATAATTTATCATTACTAGCATCATTTCCAATGTAATCTGTATGAGATCTAAGCTCAATGGTAATTCTTGGATTATTATTCAGAATATAAATTACTGTATCCAAAGCCTTCCTTGATGCTGGTTTTAAAAATGCCTTATCAGTATCAAATAATACATTAGGAAGGATAATAGGCTCATCAATTGGATCCATGGTAACATTGAGCCTTAAGGTATGCTGGAATTTTGTTTCCGAAGGAAGATATTCGAATGCCGACATGGGCACCCCTACTGTAGTAACATCACCTTGGCTAGAAAGAAATTTCTCCTTTTCAAAAACCAAATGGTAGGCCACATCCTTTTTAATTTGAGTATTATCAAAAGAATAATATCCGTCCTTATCAGCGATTCCTTCAATACTAGCTCCGCCACCTTCAAGCTTTATGGAAACTACTGGAATAACCTGACCGTCTTTGGAAGAAGTAATAACCCCTTCTAATTTAAATACTACAGGAGTTTTAAATACGGCGTAAATATCATCGCTATTATTATTGGAACCTTTTCTATTACTGGCTAAAAATCCCTTTTTATCATCACCTGGCTCAAATACAATACTAAAATCATCAGAACTTGAATTAATAGGAGCTTTTAGGTTTTCGGCTTTGGCATTTGGTAAAGGCAGCCCATCTGCTCCAACTTTTATCCTGTAAATATCCCAACCTCCCATTCCTGGGTGACCATCGGATGAAAAATATAAATATCCATTATCGTGAGCAAAAGGATAACGCTCATTAAGCTCGGTGTTTACCTTAGGTCCTAAATTTTTGGGTGTTCCCCAAGATTTTCTTCTTCTATCATATTCCGAAACAAAAATATCTCTTCCACCTCTGGAGTTGAATGCTGAAGAAACGAAATAAAGGTATTTGTCATCAGGAGAAAGGCATGGGTGACCAACATTGGCATTGGTATCGTTTCCAATAATCACCAATTCTGGTGCTTTCCAGGTTGTTCCTTGCATTTCAGTAATCCAAATTCCGCACTCTAGGACTTCATTGTCTTCCTGCATACACTTGGTGAAATACAATTTTTTCTTTCTGGAATCAAAGGCTAGGGCCCCCTCGTGATGTTTTGTATTCACAATTTCTTCTTCATCCAATAAAATCGGTGCAGACCAACTTTTTTTAGAAACATCAAGATCATCCTCATCTCCGGCTCCACCTCTTCTCCTTCTTCTACCTTTTCTTTCCGAGGAGGTCGAATAAAGATCATAGAATGGTTGTCCAGTCCAATCATCTTCATCACTACCAGTAGATTCTTCTCTAGCGGAGGTAAATATTATTTCGGAGGTTTGATTAGGTTTTCCGGCGTATACAGGGCAAAATTCACTGTAACGTGAATTTATATCCTTCATATTACTTACTTGATACAAATTGGGAGTGTTTTCCCACTCAGAAGCTTCCTTTGTGGATTCTATGCCTTGAGCACCTGCAGGGTCTGTAGGGTTACTTTTTTTATACTCTTGATAAACTTCTAGAGCTTCTTCATATTCACCTTGGGCTTTCAGCATATCAGCTTGGTGAAGCATGGCAATAGGATCCTTATAGCCTAGTTTTACTGCCTTTTGGTAATTCTTTTCAGCTTCAACCCACTGGCTGGTTAGTCTATAGCACTCTCCAAGTTTAAATAAAATTTCAGATTTACTTTCTCTTCCCTTGGCATCGCTAAAAGCCTCTTTATAGTATTCTATAGCCACAAGATATTTCAGGGTTTTAAAGGCTTCTTCAGCCTTTTCCAGATCCTTATTCTTTTTGGTGGTGGTGGTGCTAGGGTTATTTCCCTGAGAAAAAACTGGGCTGGCCAATAGGGTGAAACATGCCAAAAATAATCCCCAATAAGAAATTCTCATAAATGTTTTGTCAATTAAGGGTGCAGTAAGCGTGCTAAAATAAAAATTTATTTCGAACGGTGTTAGTATTAAATCTCACATTATGCTTAATATATTGTCTAAAATCAAAAAAACCACATCAAAAATTTTAATTGATGTGGTTTTCGCTTCTTCATTCTATGGTTTAATTGAAAAGTAATTCTCTATACTTTGGCAATGGCCAAAGCTCATCATCGACTAGCATTTCCAATTTATCACATTGATATCTTATCTTCTCAATAAAAGGAATTATTCTTTCGCAGTATCCCCTGGCCATTTCCCCCATATCCTCTAGAAGGTTTAATTCTTTACGGGTATTTACCATGGATTCCTTTTCTGCTATAATTACAGAAATACGACTGGAAATTTCCTTTATCATCTCCAATTGTTCCTTAGCCACCTTATCAAAAACATCAGGCTCTAAAACTACTTTTAAACCTCTAACATTTTCTATTAAAGTGTTTTGATAGGCAATTGCAGTTGGAACAATATGGTTTCCGGCAATATCACCTAAAACTCTACTTTCAATTTGGATTTTCTTTTGGTATTCTTCCAACATTATTTCATGTCGAGCTTCAGCTTCAATTTTATTTAAAACTTCATTCTCTTCAAAAAGTGAAAGTGCAGAATCACTAACATAAAAATCCAAAGCATGTGGAGTTGTTTTCACATTGTTCAGACCTCTTTTTTCAGCGATCTGAACCCATTCCTCACCATATCCATCTCCTTCAAAACGAATGTCCTTGCTTTCTTTAATATAATCACTAAGAGTATTAAAAATGGCATCATCTTTTTTCATGCCACCATCAATTAATTTATCTACATCAGCTTTAAAAAGCTTTAATTGACTTGCCATGATGGTGTTTAGAATAGTCATTGGCAATGCACAGTTTGCGGTAGACCCAACTGCTCTAAACTCAAATTTATTACCTGTAAAAGCAAAAGGTGAAGTACGGTTTCTATCTGTATTGTCTAATAATATTTCAGGAATTTTTCCTACTACATTAAGTTTCAAATCAGTTTTTTGTTCTGGAGACAAACTACCCTTTTCCAATTTTTCCAATGCATTTAGAGTATTGGTTAGTTGGGAACCAATAAACACGGAAATAATGGCTGGTGGGGCTTCATTCGCTCCAAGTCTATGATCATTTCCTGCTGATGCAATAGAAGCTCTCAAAAGATCTGCATGGCTATGAACAGCCTTAATAGCATTTACAAAAAAGGTGATAAACTGTAAATTGCTTTTTGGATTTTTTCCAGGCCCTAATAAGTTTACGCCCGCATCTGTGGCTAAAGACCAGTTGTTGTGTTTACCACTTCCATTTACTCCTGCATAGGGTTTTTCATGGAATAAAACTTTAAAATTATGACGGATAGCCACCTTGTCCATCACATCCATTAAAAGTGAATTGTGGTCCACGGAAATGTTTCCTTCTTCAAACATTGGTGCCAATTCAAATTGACTAGGAGCCACTTCATTATGTCTTGTTGTAACTGGAATTCCCAATCTATAGCATTCATATTCCAATTCTCTCATATATTCACGAGCACGCTCAGGAATGGAACCGAAATAATGGTCATCTAATTGCTGACCCTTAGCCGGGGAATGCCCTAATAAGGAACGACCCGTCATTTTAATATCTGGGCGAGCATTGTATAAGGCTGTATCAACCAAAAAGTATTCTTGCTCCCATCCTAGGGTAGCCGTCACTTTTTTCACGTTTTTATCAAAATATTGGCAAACTTCAGTAGCTGCATGATCCACTGCTTGAAGTGCTCTTAACAAAGGAGTTTTATTATCTAATGCCTCTCCAGTATAGGAAACAAAAATTGTTGGAATACAAAGAGTTTTTCCCATAATAAATGCCGGACTGGTAGGATCCCAAGCAGTATAACCTCTAGCTTCAAAAGTGTTTCTAATTCCACCATTTGGAAAACTAGAAGCATCTGGCTCCTGCTGAACCAAAAGGTTACCCGTAAATTTTTCAATAGCATCACCATCTAGGGTAGGCTCGAAAAAGGAATCGTGCTTTTCTGCTGTAGCGCCAGTTAAAGGTTGGAACCAATGTGTATAGTGGGTAACCCCTTTTTGCATTGCCCATGATTTCATGGCTGTAGCAACCTGATCTGCAATTTCTCTACCGATTTTAGTTCCTTTCTCCATAGCTCCAATAACACTTTTATAGGCTTCAGGAGCCATAAAATCGCGCATGGATCGCTTGTTAAATACATTTTCACCATATACATCGGAAATCTTAGCATAGGGAGCTTGAAATTCTATAGGCTTATGTCGAGTAGCCTCTTCTAAAGCTGAAAATCGGATTTTTGGCATCGCAGTTCTATTTATTTTTAAAATTCACTGCAAAGAAATATAAAATACAGGGGTATTTCCAAATAATTCCGTAAAATTTTTCAAACACCCCCCCTAAAAAAACAGGGGTGTCATTAAAAAACAACAAAAATAATATAAGTTAAGTAGGCTAAAAATAGGCCTAAGCCCTCCCAACGGCCAATTTTATTTTTAGTAATCCACTTCATCATTGGATATAAGATGAGAGAAATACCTAGTAGCCAAGGGAAATCAAAACTCAATAGGCTTTCACTTTTTAGGGGTAGATCTAATACCATCCCCGAAATGCCCAAAACTGCCAGAATATTAAAAATATTAGAACCTATTAGGTTCCCAACAGAAAGGTCCGGTTTACCTTTAATTGCAGCTACCAATGATGCTGCCAACTCTGGCAAGCTGGTACCAATAGAAACTACACTTAATCCGATTACCCTTTCACTCATCCCCCATTGTCTAGATAAATCTACTGCACCCAGAATTAAAAAATCAGATCCAAATTTCAATCCCACCACTCCAGCGATTAGAAAAAATAAACTCATTCCCAATTTATTCTTGGGTTTTACAGCATCTTCATCGGCATCGTCTACCAATTTTCTCGAAGCTCTAATCTGCCAAATATTGTAGATTATTAAAAGAACAACCATCAGACTGGCCTCCCAAAATCCTAATACCTTATCGAAATAGATGCAGACATATAATAAGAGAGTGGTAAATAGCATTATCCACCAATCTCTTTTATAGGTGTTATTTTGAACCGTAAGCGGAAAAACAATAGCGGTAAGCCCAAGAATTAAAGCAATATTGGCAATATTACTTCCAATAATATTGGCAAAAGAAATATCAGAATATCCTTTTATGGCGGCATCTAGACTAACTAATAACTCGGGTGCTGAAGTGGCGAAGGAGACAACTGTCATCCCAATAACTAGCATGGATACTTTGAGACGTAGTGCTAAATCTATGGAGGCTTTTACTAAGAAATCACCTCCAAAAAGAAGAAGAAGAATACCAGCAAAAAGATAGAGGTAAGACATAAAAACTAAAGATCGATATTCCTTTTAACAGAACCCACTACATCCTTAATTTCTTTACTTTCTTTAGTTACTGTCTCTTTAATATCATGAAGATCCTTTAAACTAGAATCTTTAGTACTGTTATTAATTTCAGATTTGATATCATTTGCGGCATTTTTAACCTCGCGTATTCCCTTTCCTAGTCCACGAGCAATTTCTGGAATCCTTTTGGCACCAAAAAGCATTATCACGACTAACAGTATGAATACAATTTCTCCTCCTCCTAAATTAAAAAGTAAAAAAATACCCTTCCCCATTTCAAAAATCAAATTTATAGTTCAAAAGTAAATGAAAAACCCTGCGACTAGGCAGGGTTTTAAAAAAATATTATTGTGGAATTAAATTATTCCTCTTCTCTTTTTTCTAGTTTGCTTAAAGAGTCCATCATTAAAGGTGTAGCAATAAATAATGAAGAATAAGTTCCTACAACCACACCAATCAATAGTGCAAACATAAATCCTCTAATTACTTCACCTCCAAAAACAAAGATCACCAATAATACGAAGAAGGTAGTTACAGATGTATTAATAGTACGACTTAAAGTACTATTCAAAGCTTCGTTCACAACCTGTTTCATAGGTGTCTTTTTACTTTTCAAGCCTAAGTATTCACGAATACGGTCAAACACAACCACGGTATCATTCAGGGAATAACCAATTACTGTTAAAATAGCTGCAATAAATGCTTGGTCTATTTCCAGTGAAAAAGGTAATACGCCATAGAATATTGAGAAAATAGCTAATACTACCAATACATCATGGAATGCTGCCGCTACGGCACCAAGACTAAATTGCCATCTAGAAAAACGGATTAGGATATAAAGGAAAATAACAATTAGAGAACCAATAATGGCCAATACGGCAGACTTTTTAATATCATCTGCAATGGTTGGACCTACTTGTCTTTCCGAAACTATTCCTATTTCTGCCTGTCCTGCTTCTGAAGAAAAAGCTGCAAGGGCAATAGGATCCTTGAAATAGGATTTTGTTCCTTCATAAAGCTTAGACTTAATATCATTTTCAACCTCAACTCCAGTTTCGGCAATTTTATATTTGGTAGTAATAATCACTTGGCTTTCATCTCCGATGGTCTTTACTTGAGGTACTACCTTATTATTATCTTCATCCAAAAACAAATTCCCTAAATCGGCTTGAATATCAGCTGGAACAACATTTTGGTCAAATTTAATTTGGTAAGACCTTCCTCCTACGAAATCCACACCTTGATTAAGACCTCTAGTAGCTAAGGATACAATACCTGCAGCTATGATCAATCCAGAAATACCATAAGCAATCTTCTTTTTAGAAAGAAAATCAATAGTGAAATTCTTAAATGCATTTTTGGTGATTGATGTAGCAAAAGATACAGTTCCACCTTTAGACATCCTCCATTCGAAAATTAATCTTGTGATAAAAATCGCACAGAATAGTGAAGTAAGGATACCGATAATTAAAGTTGTTGCAAAACCTCTAATTGGGCCTGTTCCGAAAACATATAAAATTACCCCAGTAAGGAAGGTAGTAACGTTGGCATCGATGATGGAGCTGTAGGCATTCTTATATCCATCCGTAATAGCTAGTTTAAGCCCTTTACCATGTGTCAATTCCTCTCTAATTCTTTCATAAATAAGAACATTGGCATCTACAGCCATACCTATGGTAAGCACGATACCCGCAATTCCAGGAAGGGTAAGAACCGCTCCAATAGATGCTAAAACACCAAATACAAAGAACATATTCACTATTAGGGCCACTACGGATGCAGAACCTGCAGCACTATAATAGAAAACCATATAAATCATTACAATAGCAAGAGCAATGATGAATGACCATAAACCTGCTGTAATTGCTTTTTCACCTAGTGATGGTCCTACAACATCAGATTGAATAATTTTTGCAGGAGCTGGTAAACTACCGGCCTTTAAAATATTCGCTAAATCTTGTGCTTCCTGAACAGTAAATTGTCCTTCAATACTAGTTTGACCATTTGGAATTTCGCCATTAACAACTGGATAAGAATATACCAAGCTATCCAATACCACTGCAACATGTCTTTTGGGTTCCTGACTTGATGCTTCTTTAGTGATAGCTGCCCACTTCTTAGCTCCTTGAGCATTCATAGACATGCTTACATAAGCCTGGTTATTTTGGTTGAAATCTTGTCTTGCATCAGTAACCACATCACCTCCAAGTGGAGCTTTACCACTTCTATTTCCTATAGCTGCCACTAAATAATGGTAATTACTTTCGTCAGGCTTTGAAGTCCAAAGGAATCTTGTATACCTATATGTACCAGTTAATAAAGCTCTAACACGGGGATGATTTAAATACTCATCAATTTTTTTCATATTCCTTGCCTCTGCAAAACCAATGATTGGTCCTAGACGAGTTTGCTGAGCATCATAATCGTAGTTCAAACCGAAAATACTCAATAAAGGATCAAATCTATCCGCTAAAGAACTGGAGTCAACCGCCGATGAATCGTTTATAGCAAGCCCTAATGAATCTTGTGAAGAGCTGGCAAGATCCTCATCAATAGCTTTAATGCCAGCAAGATCATCATTGTCTAATTCCGCTGTATTTTCAGCTTTGGCAGCTTTAATAGAATCAGAAACGCGATTAGGGTTTTCTACAATCGTTTTCAGCTTTTCATTTGCCTGGCTCATAAAATTTAAAAATTCTGCCCCTTGATAAAGGTTCCAGAACTCTAATTGAGCTGTAGATTGAAGTAATTTTTTTACACGGTCTGGATCTTTAACACCAGGAAGTTCCACTAAAATTCTTCCGGCATTATCCAAACGTTGAATATTAGGCTGCACCACACCAAATTGGTCAATACGAGCTCTTAATACCGTGTAAACATTTTTAACAGCAGCATCAATTTTTGATGCAAGTTCTTTTTTCACTGCTTCATCCTCAGCACCAAAGCCAAGAATTTCGTTCATTTCTTTGGTACCAAAAATTTGAGGATCGCTAAGTTTAACAGAAGAGTTTTGCTCTGCTTTAATAGATTCGAAAGATTCTAGGAAAAACGTTAAATAATCCTCTTGTCCATCGGCATCTAATTCATCAGCCTTATTTAAAGCTTGAATGAAAAGTGGGTGCTCTGTATTTTCTTTGGCTAAATTTTTAAGAATGTCTTTTACTGAAACCTCAAGGATTACATTCATTCCACCCTTTAAATCCAGTCCTAGATTTATCTCCTTCTCTTTAACCTCGGAATATTTAAAATCGGTGATGAAAATATCATAAACCACCTGATTACTCATAGAGTCTAGATAGGCTTGTTTCTTTTCCGCTACACCATTGGCATAGTCCTCTGCATCGCTATTTACACTAGCACTGATGAAGGTAAATGATAATTGATAAAGACAAGCCAAGGCAAATACGATGGCAAACAATCTTATAACTCCTTTATTCTGCATTATTTCAGGATGTGTTTACTAAATTTCAAAATAGTCGGCAAATATAGAATTTCAACTAATAAATCACAACGTCCTTTTACTTATCTATTCAACGATTTCAAAGATTGCTGTTTATATTTGTTGAAGATTAAAAATCCTATCGATGAAATACCCTTTAATTATTCTCTCTCTATTTTTCACTTTTTCCTCTACAGCCCAATCTAGCACTAATAATTTTGGTTTTATTGAAAACACTAGTGTAAAGGTTTTTAAAAATAATACTCAATTAACAAATCCTTGGGCAGGAGGAATAAATTATGGGGAAGTTAATACAATGGACCTCAATAATGACGGAAGGGATGATTTAGTAGTTTTCGACAAAATCGGTGGCCGTGTCACTACCTATATAGATACAAAATCAAGTGGTAGTGCAGAATTTGAGTATGCACCTGAATACCGATCTGCCTTTCCATCTGCTGAAGATTGGATGCTTTTGAGAGATTTCAATTGTGATGGTAAAATGGATGTTTTCTGCGGAATAAGCGGTGGTGTTGTTGTTTATGAAAATACAAGCAGTGGATCTGAGCTAAGTTTTCAAAAAGCCCATACAGAAGATAAATTGCAGGTAACCATTAGTGTTGGGGATGTAAATTTACATGTACCCATCACAGATGTTCCAGGAATAGTAGATATGGATGGTGATGGTGATTTAGATATTTTAACCTGGGGTGGATCTGTGTCCTATGTTGAATTAATGGAAAATAAAGCTAGCTGTGGGCTAAACTTTGAACGCAAGGAAAGCTGCTGGGGGCATTTTTTGGAAGATGCCTTTACCAATCAAGTTATTTTAGATACATGTACTCCTTTTAAAAATAAAACCCTTCATGCAGGAGGTACCTTATTACCTCTGGATTTAAATGCCAATGGAGTTATGGATGTTTTGGTTTCTGATGTTTCCTATAAAAATGTAATTGCCCTTTACAATACAGGCACAGCAGACAGTGCTTTTATTAGCTCTCAAGACACAAATTTCCCAGCAAGCCACCCTATAAATGTTGATCTTTTTCCCGCAAGTTTTTATGAAGATGTAGATGGTGATGGTATTAAAGATTTAGTGGTTTCTCCAAATCAAACCGGATTAACTGGTTCTGAGAATTATAGGAGTATGACTCAGTATAAAAATATGGGCTCTAATAACAATCCAAACTTTCAATATGTAAGGGATAATTTTCTTCAAAAAGACCAAATTGATCTTGGAGAAGGCTGTGTTCCTAGATTGTGTGACCTTTCCGGTGATGGCCTTCTAGATCTCATTTTAGCCAATAGCCATTATTATGATGCTGGAGGAAATGCTGCCAGTAGTTTCTCCTATTTTAAAAATACTGGAACGGCTAGTCAACCCGAATTTACACTGATCGATAGCAATCTAAGTAATATAGCCTCCTATGGCCTTGGAATTATGAGCATTCCTGCATTTGGAGATCTGGATGGTGATAATGACTTTGATATGATTGTAGGAGATCAAAATGGACAAGTTCATTATTTCTCGAATACAGGAAATTCTACAAATCCTATTTTCACTTTAACTACGGCCGGAATTGGATCTATCGATGTAGGAAATGCTGCAGCTCCATTTTTATATGATATGGATAGTAGTGGTACCCTTGATTTACTCGTAGGAAATGAACTGGGAAAAATTGAATACTATACCAACTCCTCCTCAACAAGTCCAAATTTTAGTCTTGAAAATGATTTCTTTGGCGGAATAAATGTTAGAACTAGATTTTACGATGGCTTTAGTGTTCCTTATGTATTTGAGCACAATGGACTTACAAACATTATGGTAGGTAGTGGTAGAGGTATTTACCAATTCGACAGTATAAAACAGGTAGTTGCACAGCCTGCAATTCTTTCCGAAACGGTTGGTTCTGATACCATACGCGTGGCTAGTTTTAATGAATCACCCTATGGCTTTTCAAAATATGTTGGCAGAAACCAATTTTTATATACTGCAGCCGAATTAAAATCATTAGGCTTTATTCAAGGCTTTGTAACAAGAATCTCTTTTGATGTTAGCTCCAGCGGCCATAGCATTGTACAAAAAGGAATAACGGTAAAAATGAAAAACACTACAGCCACAGACCTTAGTAGTTTTGAAACAGGCCTTACCATTGTAAATGAAGATGAGAGGGTTTTACCCGGTTCTGGAGTTCAAATGGATCTTCCCTTTTTATGGGATGGAAAATCCAATTTAGTGGTGGAAATTTGCTTTAGTGGAAATGTGTTTGTTCAGGCAAATGGCCGAGTAGATATGAGTAATACCAGTTTTGTATCCAATGCCTGGGGTGATGTAGCAGGAAACAATACCGTTACTGCTAATGGTTGTAATTTACCATTATTGGGAAGCTCCAGCAGAAGACCAAATATTAGATTTCAAATTACCCCAGCCTTTGTAAATACCGATGAATTCCTTGTAGATGGCCATAGAAATTCTGGTGCTTTTGCAGATTTGGATAACGATGGTTTTATCGATGCTATTGTTGGAAATTACAGCGGTGGTGCGGTATATTTTAAAGGTAAGATTTATGATGTTTCAAACCCAGAACCCATAAGTTTTAAGAATAGAAATCTTGAAGTATTCCCAAATCCAGGACAAAATATTTTTCAAGTAAAAACTGAAAATATGGGAGCTCAAAGCATTCTCAGAGTTTTCCATTTAAATGGGGCTTTGATTTCTGAAACCAGAATAGAAGACAGCACTACGGAAATTGATTTAGGCTCGCAACCGAATGGCCTTTATTTATTTCTGCTGGATGATGGCGAGCAGATATACAGCCAGAAAGTGATCAAGGAATAAGAGTTTTTTTATCAATTAAATAAGTCTTTTCCACTTCATTTGAACTGAGTGAAATCGCTGAATCCAAACTTTCTTTAGCCTCCTTATTATTACCAATTTTCAATTCTAATTCGGCCTTAAAAGCAAAATAAAGGTGATTTCGATTATGCTCGTTTTGAATCTTTTTCAAAGCGCTAAGAACCACTTCTGCCTTCTCTATTTTCGCCATTACAATTAAATAGTTTAAATGGGCATTTGGAGATGGATAATGTTTTCGAATCAAATGATGAATATTTAAAACTTTATTCCAATTGATTTTTTCAAATGATGGGGCAATATGATATTGAAATTCTATGGAAGCCTCTAAGTAAAAATCATCAACCTCCTGAAACAATGTAGCCTGGTGGAAATAATAATTCCCCCAATCTATATATTCCCTTATCCAAAGCAGACGATTTTGATTCTGAAGCCTTATCAATTTTCCATCAACTAGTCTAGCATCAAATCTTGCTATTTTATAGGCCATTAAACTTATTAGCGAGCAAGAAGAAAGAGTCTTACACTCCTTTTTATCGATAATTAGGAGGGCTAATCTCAAGGCTTCACCACAAAGGTCTCTATTAATAAGCTCTTTACCAGTACTGGTTTTATAAGCTTCATTGAACATCAGATATACAACCTTTAATACGCGGCTTAGATAATTTTTCAATTCCCTCCCCGAAGGAACTACTAACTGCCCTACCTCCTTTCGGAATTTCAATTTTGCCCTTTGTAAAGATTTTTTTGCCGTCTCTTTTTTGATGAGAAGAGCCCTGGAAATTTCATCTATACTAAATCCACTAATTAATTTCAAACTAAGAATTAAGGCATCCCGATTTTGAATTGCTGGATGGCAGCAGGCAAAAATCATTTTCAATTGTTCATCATTAAGCTCCGTTGAAAGAACAATTTCCTGCTCAGCCTCCTGAATTATTTGATCATCAATAAAATTTTCACTTTTCCTTTCACGCTTTAAAATATCTAGCAATTTATTTTTTGAAACTTTAAACAACCAATAACCAGGTTTATTCGGAAGACCATTATAGGCCCAAACCTGACTGGCTTTCAATAGAGAATCCTGAACAGCATCCTCAATAATTTCAATATGCTGCGCTCCAAAACCAGAAGTTAATCCAGCGACTATTTTTCCATATTCATGACGGAATAAATGATCTAAGGCATTATTTATTTTTGAATTCATAAATAGAAAAAGCTTGTATCCAATGCAGAATACAAGCTTTCAATTTAAATATAAAAGAGCTTACATGCTCATTATTTCACGTACCTCCACGGTTCCTTCATGTTCGAAAATTGGGCATCCTTTTGCAATTTCAGAAGCCTGTTCCATATTTTCGGCATTTACGATAAGGTAGCCACCAACAATTTCTGCACCTTCTGCAAATGGGCCATCTGTTGCAGTATTACCGTCCTTACTTAATACTTTTCCTTCTTTGGCTAGAGGTAGTCCATCCACCAAACTGCCCTTTTCGGCAAGGCCTTGCATCCAGTTTCCCCATTTTTGCATGTGCTCCTGCATTTCTTCTGGTGAGGAATCTAATCTTCTTGCATCACCTCCACGAAATAAATAAAGATACTTTGTCATTTTCTAAATAGTTTAAATGTTTGAATTTTCAGGAATCCTTCCCGATTGTATTTTAAAGACGATTAAGCCCCAACTAAAAGGGACAATTTCCCAAAATTTATTAAAATAAAAACAATTCGGCATGTAGTTCAACCATTACAAATGATTAGAAAAACAACTAATTGACTCTTTGGAATAAGGTAATAATATTGTTTGCGAAACTCTAGCAAAGCAATTTTGATATAAACTTACCTGTCATGAAACCCAAAGTTAAATTTACAATTCTATTTTCATTACCTACATTTTACTTGTTGCTACTCATCAGTATGTCTACAATGATAAATGCTCAAAGTCCGGGAGACATCCTTTTTACTGGATACAATTCAGATGGAGCCGATGAATTTTCCTTTATGGCCAGTACCAGCATTCCAGGAAACATCCAATTTCACTTTACGGACAATGGTTGGACTACCGCAAATGGTGGAGAATTTAGAGTTACTGAAGGAGAAATAGTTTATACCACTCCTTCTGAAGGACTTCTTCAAGGTGATCAAATAGTTATAAGGCCTTTGGGAACATCTCCTTCTATTATCCATGGTTCAGGTACCGTCAGTAAGATTGGATCAAACAATATAGTTCTTAGCGCTGCAGGGGATGGCATAATTTGTTTTATGGGAAGTATGAGAAATCCGAGTCCTATTGCAGCAATTAGCACAGATGCTTCGGGTTGGGTAAATCCATCTGCAAATACCCAAACCAATATCCCAAATGGCCTGGTAGAAGGAGAATCAGCCTTTTTGTTATTGGAAAATGGCAGTACAGAATCCGATAATTGGATATACAACTGTGACAGTATTTATGGAACAAAATCCTCTATACAAATGGCCATAGCTCAATTAAATAATTGGACTTCCAATAATTCCAGTTCCTATACTTTGCCATGCTCTCCATTTAAATCTATTTGGAATGGAAGCTGGGCACCTTCGGCTCCTAGTGCCCAAAACAGTATTGAAATAATCTCTAGTAGCCCAATAAATACTGATATCACTTGTCGAAACCTCGTTATTGGCTTTGGAATAAGCCTCAATCTAGATTCAAATGATTTACATATTTATGGAGATATTGAGAATTTTGGGAATGGAATTCAAACTACTGGAGAGCTATTTTTTCACCCTGGTGTTTCGGAACTTAGTATTAGTGCTAATCCTATCACCTTGGAAAATATCGTGCATATAGATGAATCCTGTGTATTAAATGCAGATTCAAATTTAATCTTAGCAGCGTCTTCCCAAACTTCATTTGGGCAATTAACAGGAGATGGAGAAATAAATAATGTAATATTCCAAAGATATTTGGATGCTAGCAATCCCCAATATTTTTATTTGGGAATGCCTTTAAAAAACGCTTTGCTTGAAGAATTTAATGAAGGTGAGCTTTTACAAAGTTCCAACTCCAGTGATGGTAGCATTTGGCAGTGGGATGCTGGCCAAGCCTTGTGGGTGGAACCTGGAAATGTGAACCAAACAACTGCCATTTCAGGAAAAGCTTATGCTGTTTATGCTGGTAGCAATAGTTTTGGCACCTTCCTATTAAATGGGATTGGGCAATTAAATTTCATTGGCTCCGCCACAACAGATTCTGTTTCAATAAATTTAGAATATAATGACGGACAAGGTTCTTCCTCCCCAAATTTTACCGGCGGAACTTCTATTCCTCAAACCCAAGGCTGGAATTTACTTTCCAATCCATATAATTGCTACTACGATTGGGATTTACAATCTATTCCCAGCAATTTGTCTGGAGCTATTTACCGATTTGATGGTAGTAATTACATAAGTTATATCCAGGGCTTGGGAAATTCTTCGCGATTTATTGCTCCTGGAGAGGCGTTTTTTGTTCAGTTAAATTCCAATATCCCCGGTACCCTGTATTTCAATCCGGAGTTCAGAAACCCAAATAGGTCCATTTCTTCGAATAAAAATTCGAAAGGATTTGATGGTTTAGAGATTTCGCTTAAAAGTATTGCCTCCAAGAATGGGGATAAATTATATATCGGTTTTGACAGCAGCGCCAGCCAACTTTTTGACCCAAAATTGGATGCTTGGAAATTTAAAAACCCAGGTGAAATCCCAAATTTATATATAGAAATGCCCTATGGTAATCTGAGTATACATCAATTAGCATTAGATCACAACAAACTCATCATCCCCATATCGATTGATTGTAGTATCGATGCTGCAAATCTGGAAATGAAGGTATCATCAGACATGCTAAAGTCTAATATAAAATTCCAATTGGAAGATTTAAAAACGGGACAAATGTATAGCGCCAGAAAAAATTCTGGATTGAATTTGGTCTTTGCAAATGACAGCAGTTTTAGAAAGGATAGATTTCGTCTGCACTTAAATAGATCAGACTTATCAAAAATAGAATCCAAAAAACCAGAATTTTACATCAGCCAAAATGAGGATGGAATCCTTATTCATCAGCTGGAAAAATTATCCTATTCTAAAGCGGAATTGCTAGATCTTAATGGCAGAATAATAAAATCACAGAAATTGGAAAATATTAAAACTCCCATACCCATAAACAAAAATGGCCTTTTCATTTTAAAGTTAAAAAATGAAAAAGACCAATTCTGTGTAGAAAAGATTTTATTCCAAGGCTAATTATTGAAGCTAAATCTCTTACATATTTCTTCGGTACTGCCCGCCCACTTCAAATAATGCTGAAGTAATCTGACCTAAGGAACAGTATTTAACGGCTTCCATTAATTTTTCAAAAAGATTTTCATTGGCAATAGCCGCCTTTTGAAGGTCTTTTAGCCATTCCTCGGCAGTATCCTCATTTCTGGAATGAAGCTCCTTAAGCATGTTTATTTGATACTCCTTCTCTGCTTCTGTCGCCCTTATAACCTCTCCAGGAGCAACTGTTGGAGATCCTTCCGAACTCAAAAAAGTGTTTACACCAATAATTGGAAATTCACCATTGTGTTTCAGAGTTTCATAGTATAAAGATTCCTCTTGAATTTTTCCTCTTTGAAACATGGTTTCCATGGAACCTAATACTCCTCCCCTTTCTGTAATCCTATCAAATTCAGTTAAAACAGCTTCCTCAACTAAATCGGTAAGTTCTTCAATTATAAAGGAGCCTTGAATTGGATTTTCATTTTTTGTTAATCCCAGCTCTTTATTTATAATTAACTGAATAGCCATAGCCCTTCTTACACTTTCCTCGGTAGGAGTGGTAATAGCCTCGTCGTAGGCATTGGTATGCAATGAATTGCAATTATCATAAATGGCATATAGAGCTTGTAAGGTAGTTCTTATATCATTGAACTGGATCTCTTGAGCATGTAAAGATCTTCCGGAAGTTTGAATATGATATTTTAGCATTTGAGCTCTGGAATTGGCACCATATTTATTCTTCATAGCCTTACTCCAAATCTTCCTTGCTGCACGTCCAATTACAGCATATTCAGGATCAATACCATTACTGAAGAAGAAGCTAAGGTTTGGACCAAATTTATTAATATCCATACCTCTACTTAAATAGTATTCTACATAAGTAAATCCATTGGCTAAGGTAAATGCTAGTTGAGTGATAGGGTTGGCTCCAGCTTCAGCAATATGATATCCAGAAATGGAAACTGAATAAAAATTCCTTACTAGATTTTTAATAAAATGTTCTTGAACATCACCCATTAACCTAAGGGCAAATTCAGTGGAAAAAATACAGGTGTTTTGCGCCTGATCTTCCTTTAAAATATCTGCCTGTACAGTTCCTCTTACCGAACTTAAAGTTCTTTCTTTAATTTTTTGATATACTGCAGGTTCCAAAACTTTATCTCCTGTAATACCCAAAAGCATTAGTCCTAATCCATTATTACCCTTAGGAAGTTCTCCTTGGTATTTAGGTTGACTTTGACCTTTTCCTTTGAAATAATCTTCAATCTTCTTTTTAACCTCTCCTTCTAAATTATTCTCTTTGATGTAAATCTCACATTGTTGATCTATCGCAGCATTCATAAAGAAAGCTAAGAGCATGGGAGCTGGCCCATTGATGGTCATGGACACAGAAGTACTAGGTGCACAAAGATCGAAGCCAGAATACAATTTCTTGGCATCATCCAAGCAGCAAATACTCACTCCAGAATTACCAATTTTACCATAAATATCCGGTCTTAAATCTGGATCATTTCCGTAAAGAGTAACAGAGTCGAAAGCAGTACTAAGACGTGCGGCTGGCATTTCAGCACTCACATAATGAAACCTTCTGTTTGTTCTTTCTGGCCCACCTTCACCGGCAAACATTCTTGTAGGATCTTCACCCGTTCTTTTAAATGGGTAAATACCAGCTGCATAAGGGTATTCTCCAGGTACATTTTCCTGTAAATTCCATTTTAGAAGATCTCCCCAAGCCGAATATTTTGGAAGAGAAACTTTTGGGATTTTGCTATGGGAAAGGGATTCTGTATGAGTTTCAATTTCAATGACTTTATCCCTTACCTGAAAGGAGTAAATAGGCTTTTTATAACGTTCTACCTTGGAAGCCCAATTTTGAATAATATCCCAATTATGAGGATCCAGGTCTTTTTTAATTTCTTGAAATTTCTCCAACAAACTCTTCAAGGTAGCATCCTCGTATTCAGAAGCTTCAACTAGGTTTTTATCCAATAAATCTGGTCCACCAAAAGTGAGTATGGCTTGATACAGGCCATAAAGCTTTTGTGCAACATCGGATTGTGAATTTACAGCCTCGTCATAAGATCTATTTGATTCAGCTATTTCCGAAAGGTATCTTGTTCTTTTGGGTGGTATGATAAAAATCTTTTCACTCATTTCATCCGAAAAAGTTGCTTTAGATCTAAGCTGTTCTGCTCCAGTTCTTTCTACCAAAACATCCATTAATTTTCGGTACAACTGATTTGTTCCCGGATCATTAAACTGACTAGCAATAGTTCCAAATACTGGCATCTCATCAGGATTTACATCCCAAAGATTATGATTGCGCTGATATTGTTTTTTTACATCTCTAAGAGCGTCTAATGCGCCTCTTTTATCAAATTTATTGAGAGCTATAACATCGGCAAAATCCAACATATCAATTTTCTCTAGCTGAGTGGCAGCCCCATATTCAGGTGTCATAACGTAAAGAGAAACATCAGAATGGTCGGTAATCTCAGTATCACTTTGTCCTATGCCAGAAGTTTCAAGGATAATGAGATCATATTTTGCTGCTTTGAGAATTTGTAAAGCTTCATTTACATGTTTGCTCAAAGCTAAATTGCTTTGGCGGGTTGCCAATGAACGCATATAAACACGATCATTTTTGATGGCATTCATTCTTATTCTATCCCCTAAAAGTGCACCACCTGTTTTTCTTTTTGAAGGGTCTACAGAAACAATGGCAATGGTTTTATCCTCGGAGTCCATTAAAAATCTGCGCACCAACTCATCAACCAAGGAAGATTTTCCTGCCCCTCCAGTACCTGTTATTCCAAGAACAGGGGTATCTATATCCTTTGCTTTTTGATGAATTTGATTTAAGATATCCTCACTTTCCTTTGGGAAATTTTCAGCTGCAGAGATAAGTTTTGCTATGGCGGGTTTAAATTTTTCATCCAATTTATTTAGTTCGCCATTTAACTCATTTCCTGTAGGGTAATCACTTCTTTCTACTAGGTCATTTATCATTCCCTGAAGGCCTAATTCACGGCCATCATCTGGAGAATATATTCTATCGATACCATATTTATGCAATTCCTCAATTTCCTCGGGGAGAATTACTCCACCTCCACCGCCAAAAATTTTAATATGCCCTGCTCCCTTTTCTTGTAAAAGGTCATGCATATATTTAAAATACTCAATATGCCCACCCTGGTAGGATGTCATGGCAATGGATTGTGCATCTTCTTGGATGGCGGTGTTAACTACCTCCTCTACAGATCTATCATGGCCAAGATGAATAACTTCACAACCCGTAGCCTGAATTATCCTACGCATTATATTAATAGCGGCATCATGTCCATCAAATAATGAAGCGGCTGTAACAATTCTTACTTTATTCTTGGGAGTATAAGGGGCAATTTGCTGCATTGTCTAAAATTTAGGCTTGCAAAGTTAAGCAATGTAGGCCTTGAGAAAAACAGCAATTTGGATTTTAAATATTTGGAATTTTGTAGGGGATAAAATTCTTAAATTTTCTCTAGGTAAGCAGCTAATGTATCGTGCAACTGACCGGGATTCAAGGGTTTACTAAGGTATCCTGAAAAAATTTCTGTTTCAGGAAGTTCATTTACATCACTAATGGCATAGGCAGTCATAGCATAAACCGGAGTATTCCGATTTACGGAACTGCCTTCTTGGATAATTTTTGCGGCTTCAATTCCACCCATAATTGGCATTTCAATATCCATAAGTATGATATTGTAATTTTTCTCCATAGATATCTCTACGGCTTCCTGACCATTTACAACAATATCCAAATCCACATTCCAGAGATCCATAAAACGCTGAACCACAAAGCTGTTCAATTCATTATCTTCTGCTAGTAATACCTTAAGTCCACTAATGTCCTTTTTAAGATTTAGATCAGCCTGCTTGCTTTCAATATTCTTAGCGATAGGTAAATCCAATTCAAAAAAGAAACAAGATCCTTTTCCAACTGTGCTTTTAACGTGAATTTCACTTCCAAAAAGTTCCACTAAACTTCTGGTTATAGCTAAACCAAGCCCTGTACCACCATAATTTTGACTCGTGGAAGTAGTAGCTTGAGAAAAGCTGTCAAATACGCTATCAATTTTATCGCTTGGTATTCCAATTCCAGAATCTTCAACTTCTAAAAGGATTTTCCTTCTAGAATTTTCATCATTTGATTTCACAGCACTTGCACGAAGTACCACCATGCCATGAGCGGTAAATTTTATAGCATTGGATAAAAGATTATTCAAAATTTGAGCAATCCTAAACTTGTCGCCTTGGTAGTGGCTAGGAAGATTTTCATCCCATTCAAAAAACAATTTAGAATCATTTTCTTCTGCTCTAAATTTGAAAGTTTCTTTTAGGTCTTCTAAAAATGTTTTGAGGTCGAAATTTTCCTTTTGCAGTTCAATTTTCCCCGCTTCTATTTTGCTGAAATCCAAAATATCATTTACTAAGCTCAGCAGTCCTTCCGAGGCAAAACGAAGATTTTTGAAATAATCTCGATATTGGTTGGAGACATTATTCTCTGAATTTAAAAGATGAGTGATGCTAATAATTCCATTTAATGGAGTTCTAATTTCATGACTCATAGTACTTAAAAAATCAGATTTCACCTTTGAATTGTGAATCGCTTGATTTTTTTCATGGAGGATTTGCAACTTCTCTTTTCTAGTAATCAAACCATGGGAAACCTGTTTACTCAAACTCTTGAGAGTTTCCATCTGAACGGTATTCAGTTTACCGGGTTTAATATCCATCACACATAGGGTCCCTAAATTGTTCCCTTCTTCATCAACAATAGGACAACCGGCATAATATCTTAAAAAGGGTTCAGCAACAACAAAGGGGTTATTTGCAAATCTTTCATCTAAAAGGGCATCACAAACTTCGAGTATGCCTTCTCCTTCAATAGTATATTGGCAGAATGAATTTTCTCTGGCAGTTTTTGAAATCTCAATACCCACCTTTGCCTTTAAATACTGGGATTGATGGTCTATAAAACTTATAAATGAAATAGGCTTATCACAAACAATCGCGGCCAATTTTGCAATCTCGTCGAATTGATCTTCGGCGTGGCCATCTAAAACATCATACTGTTTTAGGGCTTCTAGCCTACGTTGTTCTAAATTGAGCATTGATTTTTTTGATTGCTAGTTTCCGTCCATGTGAGAAATGCAAAGAAAATAAATCTAAATCAAAAAATATTCTATTTAAGATTAACGGACATAAATAATAGATTGATCGACTATTTAAAGCAAATTAATTTAGCCTATTTGGCCAATTGAAAATCTTCAATTTTGCTATATACTTAAGCTTGTTTTCTTTACAATAATAAAAATCACTGCTCAGGGCTGTTAACATATGGACAGAGATTTGCAACGTGAACTCAATTGGGTGGTCTTAGCAATAAGAAACACATTCTTTAAAAAGGTTTTGCATGTTTTAGGAAACCCAAATCTTATTTTTATTTATTTTCGAGCATGATAAAAATTTTTAGCTGTCTATTTGGGCTCCTCCTTTTTTCGAGCCCGGCTTTTGCTCAAAAAGTTGAACCTCAAAAACCTAAAGGCAAGCGAATTGCCATTCCTATTAGAACTTTTAAAGCGAAGGTGAAGGTTGTTGGTGTTTTACAGGGGACCAAAGATCTGGCGGTTATTCAGGTTATGGAGGTGGATTCCAATAAATACAATCTTTCTGTTGGTGACGAGGTATTGTGTAAGTTTTACTTTGGCACAAAGCCTTTTGTTGGTGAAGAGAAATATCCTGGAGTAAAAGGTGGAGAAATTATAGAGGCGCAAATCCACGCAAGACCAAACAAGAATAACGTTCAAACAGACTATAGAATTCTGCAGTATAAAGTGCTAGGATTTTTTGATAAAAAGGCCCCTCCACTTCCAAGTGAGACAAAATAGCCTAAATAAAAATTTTCTTTAGCTCTTTTAAACTACTTATTTCAAAACTTACCTCCTCCTGGTGAACTTGCAATTCTGGATTAAAAAATACCTGATCCATTCCAAAATCTTTTGCTCCGACAATATCTGCTGCCAAATTATCGCCAATCATAATCGACTTACTTTTTTCTGCACCTGTCCATTTTAAGGATTCTGAAAATATCTCTGGTGAGGGTTTATTTACACCTACCACCTCTGAGCTAATGATTTTATTGAAATAGGGCTTAAGGCCACTTTTATTGAGTTTTATATCCTGAACTTCACTAAAGCCATTGGTAATAATATGCATTTCATATTTTCCCTTCAAATAATCTAAAACCTCTATACAGTCAGGAATTAAGGCTGTTTTATGTGGACATAAATCTATATATTCAATTTCAAATTGCCTGCTGAATTTTTCATCCTCCAAGCCGAAATTCTGAAAAGTTTCCAAAAACCTTTCCTTTCTTAGCCTGGCTTTATCAATTCTTCCTAGGCGGTATAATTGCCATTTTTCTTCATTTATTCTCAGGTATGTTTCCACAAATTGCTGGCTATCCACTTTTAACTCATCTTCTAAGGCGTATTTAAGGAATAGATCTACCAAGGTCTCCCTAGAATTGGTATCAAAATCCCAAAGAGTATGATCGAGGTCAAAAAACAGGTGTTGATATTTCATTTTTTTATCCATTTCAGCCAAAAGGGTAGTCCATTGTATTTTAGTTTTTTATAAATTCTTTCTTCTGCTCCAAAACCGCTGTAAAACTGGGCCATACCAGCATCACTTCCTCCTTCAAAATCAAAAATTTCTTTCTTAGCAGATTGCTGAATGATATACTCATTAATCAAAAATGCCAATCCACCTTTATTCTGTGCCTCCTGATTTGATGCTGAAAAAAGTAGGCATATTCGAGATCTGAAATGCAAGACAAAAATTCCGGCACAGATGGTATTTCCTTCCCCATAAATAGACCAAATTTCTCCAGTTTTTTTGTGAATGGCTGCAAACATTATTTTTTCAATGTTTCTGTAAAAGGCTGGATCCAGCTTTAGGTTTTTACCCTTATTTTGTTTAAACAAATCAATTAAGGCTTTAGGGCTCTCATTTTCAAAACATTTGAATTTTTCCTTTTGGGCCTTTTTTAATTTCCTTTTTATGCCTTTGGAATAGGACTCATAAATATTTTGATAGGAACGATTGATTTTTAGAATATAATTTACCTGGCTACTTATTTGCACTTCGGGGGACTGGAAGCTTTGTCCTTCATTGCCAAAAACCTCAGCGAAAGACGCGTTTTTAATGAGGGTTTTCAGAAACTCATTATTTTGGTTCTGGCTTAGTTTCACCTTGGAGAATATTCCTAATTGCTGTGCTCCAAAGGGTCGATAGAAATATTTAATCCCAAATTTTGTGTTTACTGGCAGGGGCCAAACCGCATCGTAATCGTTTAATACCAAAGCATCCCAACTGGAACATATTGAATCTAAATACCAGGATAGGCCATAAATAAGCTTGGACGGATCCATTAAAATACAATGGTCGTATTTTCTTCTATCTATATAGTTATGATTGACGTATTTAATCATACTGCGTAGGCTAGCATTTTTTCAAATACGGCATTCCACCCCTTCCATTCCTTATCCTTTTCGCTAAATACACGGTAATGCCAAATAGGAATAAACTGGCCACCATATTTTTTATAAATATCTATTATGCGAGAAATATCATTCCATGCCTCTTCATGACTTTTATTTTGATAGTAGATAAATGTACCATCCATAAAGGGAAATGGATGAATCAATAATGGGGTTTCTACTTCATATTCAAGATCATAAAAACGAAAGGAAGTGCATATTCCTGCTCTAAATCCAATTTCATCAGCATATCCCATTGAGTATTCATCGGATATATCCATTTCCAATAGATTTCTATAGGTTTGAGGGAATTTCATTTTTAAAAAATGCTGCCTGCTTTTGCTCACGTTTCGGTTTAAAACTTCTTCTAGCGATTTATGTTCTTCCTGAGCTATTTTAATATCCTCATTTGATCTATAGGAAGGATGAATTCCCATATCGCAAAAGTCATTTAAACTTTTCAAATGGCGATGAAGCCTAAGGCTTTGCATGCTTAAACTTCTATCGTATTTAGCAATATTGGAGAATAATGCAAAATAGATGGTTTTATAGGAATACTTTTCCTGTAGGCTCATTTGAAAATCAAAAGTGCTAAAGGGATCTTGGCTGAATCCAAATACACAACGAAGGCGAGCTATTGCTTCTCTAAAATTCAGATTGATAAAATCCTTTGCAAAAGCTCCTAAGGTGCGAATTAATCCTTTTCCTTTATAAGCAAAAGCATTGTCTATATCTACAGAATTGGTAAAACTATACTGAGGTTTCGAAAATTGTATTTCTGGATATTTTTGAGCTAAAATGGTTTCAATATGACCAGCATAAATATTCACCAATGGTTTTTCCAGCACCCCATTTTTAAAGGCGAAACTTTCTTTTGCCGGAAATCGATTATGCTCATCAGCGATGAATGGCAGGTATTCTTCGTATCTACTCAGCAGAAAAAAACTGGCAGCGAAGGGGTCATATGGCAATTCCGACCTTGAGCTAGTTAAATAAAATACAAACTCCCCTTGAAAATCTCCTTTTTTAGGGTTTTGATCAGATATAGCCGATTCGAATAACAATGGAGTAGCCTGAATAAAAATTCCAGAATCGAGGGAATTTTTGGCATAGCAAAGTTTAGGTAGATTGCTTTCTCTAAAAAGATCCTTATCACTGGTTAGTTCAAAATCAATTCCTAGTAGCCCTTTGAAAATGAGCTTACTAATATAATTTAAGCGAGGGCTAATTTTTTCTACAAACACTAATAGCATAGAAGGCAAATATACTAATGCTAAATAAGCCCTTCATCAGCAAAACTGAAGTATTGTGAATCTGTAATAATTAAATGATCTATAAGCTTGATATTCATTATTAATCCTGCTTCTACCAGTTTTTTAGTGAGAAGTTTATCTGCTGCGCTTGGATTGATATTCCCTGAAGGATGATTGTGAGACACGATGATAGAAGTTGCTCCTAAAAGCAAGGCCTTTTTGAAAATCAATCGTACATCTGCCACGGTGCCTGTTAGGCCTCCAATGCTAATTTGTTGCATCGCCAAAACACGGTTGGAATTGGATAAAAATAAGGCCCAAAATTCTTCGTGTGGCAATTCGGCTAAGGAAGCCTGTAATAATTCGTAGGCCGATTGGCTATTGGAAACGGTGGATACTTTTTGTGCATCAGAATATCGCCTCCTTTGACCAATTTCTAGGGCAGTGATAATATTGATCGCCTTTACTTTTCCTATCCCCTTAAACTGGGTAAACTCCTCGATAGTTTTTTTAGCTAGGCTTTTTAAATCATTATCCACAGAATCCAGAATCCTTTTGGCAAGATCAACTGCAGATTCATTATTAGTACCAGTACCTATGAGAATTGCTAACAGTTCTGCATTACTTAGACTTGATCGTCCTTTTGTCATCAACTTTTCACGTGGTCTATCATCTTTTGCCCAAGATTTTATTCCCTGAAACTTTGCTTGTTTTGTCAAATTGTGGATTTATAGAGTTTATTGCAAAAAAAAGTCCCGCAAGAGCGGGACTTTCTAAATATACAATAAAATGTCCTAGGATTTTTTGGCTCTTAGGTTCACTCTCAATTTTATATTGTCGTCAATTGCGTTTTCTTTAGCAATAGCCTCAATACTTGCAGTGGAGCGAAAATTCACATCCCAATTTGTACGATCAATAACAAATTCTGGAGTTTTAATGATGATTTCATCATTTTCGAAGCTTAGCATAGCGGGGATGGAAATATTCTTTTCTTTATCCCTCATGCTAAGGTTCCCACTTAAAATATGAGTAGCACCTGTAGTATCAGATTCATCAACTGCAGAAACACTGGTTAGGGCAAAAGCTGCGGTTGGATACTCCTCAACTGCAAAAAAATCTGGGCTCTTTAAATGTCCTTCTAGTTTAGCTTTATACTCACTTTCAGCTGGCATATCCGTGCTATTGATGGACGACATATTGATCACAAATTTTCCACTAATGATGTTTCCACCTTCGGTTTGAAATTCTCCTTCTTCCACCTGAATGGTTCCTGTATGTGAATCATCTGCATAGGTTTTAAAACCAATCCATGTAATTTCATCTCCATCCGTAAGCACGGAATAGGTTTCTGCTGTTGCCACTTCTTCTGCAACTTCTTTTGCTTCTGATGCTTCAATTGCCTCTTCTGGGGCATTGTTACAAGCTACCATTCCACCTAAAATGGCAATGGATAAAAATTTACTGTAAAATTTCATATTTGATAATTAATGTTTAAACAACGATTGCAAATATAGGGTGTATTATATAAACAAAAACATTTGGCTGATAAATATTTTTACCCTATTATTGTAATATCATTTTAATATCAAATCAATGGAAGCTGAAAAAATAATTAAAACCCAATCTGGTTATATACACCTAGTAATAAGTATCACTTTGTTGGCAATTGGCATATTTCTCCTCACACAAAAGAGTTTTTTAGGAATTATCCCAATTGTAATAAACATAATTCACCTCATAGGTTTTATGGTGATCAACCCCAACAAGGCTGCTGTATTGGTCTTATTTGGTGATTATAAGGGAACGGTTATAAAAAATGGCTTTCACTGGGTAAATCCATTTTTCACCAAAAGGAAAATAAGTCTACGTGCTCGCAATTTAGACAGCAAGCCCATCAAGGTAAACGATCAATTGGGAAATCCAATAATGATTGGTGTGGTTCTAGTTTGGAGAGTTAAGAACACATTTAAGGCAGCTTTTGATGTTAATGATTTTGAAGAGTTTGTAAATATTCAAAGTGAAACGGCCATTCGAAAGTTAGCAAGTGCTTATCCTTATGACACATTTGATGATGATGAAGCTGAAATGAGCCTTCGCTCTGGACTAGAGGATATCAACAATCAGCTAGATACTGAAATGCAAGAAAGGCTAAACATTGCTGGGATTGAAGTAATTGAAGCTAGAATCAGCCATTTGGCCTATGCATCGGAAATTGCAGGATCTATGCTTCAAAGACAACAAGCTACGGCTATTGTTGCTGCCAGATTGAAAATTGTGGAGGGCGCTGTAGGCATGGTAGAAATGGCATTGGAGCAACTCAGCGAAAAACAAATTTTAGAACTAGACCAGGAAAAAAGAGCAAGCATGGTAAGCAATCTTATGATAGTATTGTGCGGTGATAAAAATGTGCAGCCGGTTGTAAATACAGGGTCTTTATACACCTAATATGGCGAAATTGATAATTCATCAAAAGCTTATGAAGCACCCCTGGCCTATTATTATCGGCTTGATGCTTTTTTCTCTACTACTATTTGTGGCTGGTCCGGATGTAATGAATGCTGAGGATGAAGGTGAATTTATAGGTTTCGTAGCCTCTATAATTCTGGGATTAGGAACCTTTCTTTTAGCCATGAATATAAAAAGTCATATTGAGCTTCATCCTACAGAAATTCGCTTTAAGGACATGCCATTATCTAAAAAGCTGAAAGTAATTCGTTTGGAAGAAATGGAATCTTACAGTATTGAAAAATATAGCCTCCCTAATTTCAAAGGATTGGGTTTTAAAAGAGATTTTAAGGGGAATAAATATATTGTGATGCGATTTGGAATGGTTCTACAAATTAAAACCAAGCAAGGCAAAAAGTTGGTATTAGGCATCAATGAGCCGGGAAAAGTAAAAAGGTATATAGAACAAAATTGGGAAGAAAACCCAACTTACAATGGCTGAAAAAAAAGCATTCGCACTTAGGATAGATTCTGAATTACTTAAAGCTGTAGAAAAATGGGCGGCCGACGAATTCCGAAGCACCAATGGTCAAATGGAATGGATAGTAAATAAGGCCCTTAAGGAAAGTGGGAGGCTAAAAAAATGAATTATCGGACTCCATTCCAAATTTTAATCTGATCTGTACTATCAATCCCTGAGACAATTTCCACATTAATACCATCAGATAATCCCAAGCTAATCTCCTTTTTTTCAAAAATCTGATCGGCGCTTTGAATTTCAACGAATGGTTTTCCATCTTCATATTGCAGAAGGCTTTCTTTAATACTTAAAACCGACTTTCTAGATTCTAAAACTATATCGGCATTTGCACTATAGCCAGCTCTAATAAATTCGGTGCTATCCATCATTACTTTTGCCTTAATTAAAAATTGAATGGCCCCATTTTCTTCTACTCCTTTTGGGGCGATATATTCCAAAGTGGCATCAAAGGTTTTATTTTCAATGGCTCCTACGCTGAGGCTTATTTCCATTCCTTCCTTAATTTTTCCTACTTCAGATTCATCAATTTTCCCTTCAAATACCAAATCATTCATATCTGCGATGGTAGCTACCGTGGTTCCATCATTAAAATTATTACTTTCAATTACTTGATTTCCAACTTTTATAGGAACGTCCAACACCATCCCGCTTACTGTAGCTTTTACCAATGTAATCGCTGATTTTCCTGATTTATTAGAAGCACCTTCCTTTACAATTTCCAAGTTTTCCACAGCAGCATCTAGTTCTTGCTTTGCAGATTCATAGGACAATTGAAATTGTTGAAATTCACTTTGGGCAATTACCTTATCCTCAAAGAGCTTTTTATTTCTTTTATAGTCTGTTTCGCTATTTTTCAATTGAATTTTTGCCTGATTTATTCTATTCTGAGCATTATTTAGAGATAGCATATTTGGAATAATTTTTATTCTCGCCATCAAATCCCCTTCTTTTACAATATCACCAGCTTCGACAAAAATCTCTTGAATAATTCCTGATACCTGTGGCTTAATATCTACTTCTTCACGAGGAATAACACTACCTGTAGCTACCGACTTTTTTTGAATATCAGTAACAAATGCCTTATCCGTTTCGTATTCTACAGGGGCTTGTTTATTCTTTTGGTAAAGATAAAATAGGGTATAGGCAAAGGCCGCTATTAAAATTACAAGTCCTAAAATTCCAAAAAACTTTTTCATCTATTTCAATTATTTACTTATTCGGCTCTTAATGCATCTACAGGCTTAATGCTTACTGCTCTTTTTGCCGGGATTAATCCTGCCAATAAACCTGCTATTACTAATATTACTAATGCAATTAATACAATTTTCAATTCCACTTCTGGTCGCTTAAAAAACTCTGAACCACCACCCGCATTTTCTAAGACAAATGCCAATAATTCCATAGCCCACACGCCCAAAATTACGCCTAGCATTCCAGCAACTACGGTAAGACTTATGGATTCTAAAACCACCTGTTTCATTACTATAAATGGTCTAGCACCAATGGCTCGTCTTATACCTAGTTCTTTGGTCCTTTCTTTAACAATCACCAGCATAATATTAGAAACGCCTATTGCCCCTGCGATAAGGGTTAAAATACCCACTATTAGGGTTAGTGCATTTATACCCACAAAGAGCCCTGTCATTTTTGAAAACTCTTCTTCCATATTCCAGGAGCCAAATGCTCTTTCATCATTAGGGTGTATGCTATGCCTTTCTTTCAAGAGGGTTTTAACTTTATCTCCTACTAAACTTACAGGTACTCCTTCCTTGGAAGTGATGGCCATCCACCCGACCCTATCTCCCAAATGAAAGGCATTTTGAAAAGTGCTAAAGGGAACATAGATGGATCTCTCTTGTTCATCGGCATCATCTTGATCTGCGCCATTTGATTGAAAAAGACCCACCACTTTAAAATTTACTCCTTTTACAGAAATGAATTCGCCTATAGGATTTTCATCAATTTCAAAAAGCGATTCATAAACTGTTTTACCGATTATGGCTACCTTTCTTTTTTCTGCCATATCTCCATCATTCATCATTCTGCCTTTTATAAGCTCCACAATTTGAATTTTGGAATAATCTGGGGAATCGCCGTATAAATCAAAAGCCCCTGTTTTAGTGCCACGAACCACATTATTTGTTCCTCTAAAACCTCCTAGTTGATTTCGAGGGGCAACAATTCCCACTTCTTGAATTTCAGATTTAATGGCTTCAATATCTGCATTTCGGAGACTTACAGACCTGCCCCTTTGAAACCCTTTATAGGGGACACTGGTACTTTGAGTCCAAAGAAACATGCTATTGGTAGCCCATCCTCCCATTTTTGAGGTGGCTCCATTTTTAAGTCCTTTTCCAGCACCCATCATTACCACCATCATCAATATCCCCCAAAAAACGCCAAAGGCAGTAAGAAAGGTTCTGAGTTTATTTCTACTCAGTACCATCCATATTTCGCTCCATTGTTCTTTGTCTATCATCAGAATATTATTCGTCTCTTAAGGCTTCTATTGGTCGAATTCGCGCTGCTTTACGAGCTGGAAAAAAACCTGCTAGTGCACCCGAAAATATTAAAATAGAAAGGGAAAGAAAAGCAATTTCTAAACTCACCCCGGGATTGTAAAAAAAATCGTGAACGAGGTATTTAGACATTAACTCTACGACTACAATTCCTAAAATCATCCCGAAATATCCAGCTACAGCGGTAATTGTTATAGACTCTTGCATTACCAAACCAATTACAGAGGCGGGTGTTGCTCCTAGAGCTTTTCTAACACCAATTTCTCTTGTTCTTTCATTCACCACCACTATCATAATATTACTTACCCCTACTATACCGGCGATAATGGTTCCAATTCCTATTACCAAAATAAAAATTTCCACACCTGAAATTACACTTAATATTTCCTCCGCGCCTCTTTGCACATTTCTTACTCTTATTGCTCGAGGATCTATTTTGTTAAATATTTTGCGCTGGGCAAAGTCTCCTCTTATTTTTTGAGCTAGTGCATCACTTGTTTCCAAATCCATAGCTTCATCATAGGTAAGCATTATCCTATTCACTTCATTGGAGCTGGCATTAAAAACTTTTTGTCCGGTACTAATTGGGATATAGGCATATCTTTCCTCCCTGGCATTTCCATAATCAGAATACCATCCTACCACCTGAAAAGGAATTCCAAATATTTTAATGTATTTACCAATGGGGTTTTCGGATTTAAAAATATCATCCTTTATTTTTCTACCAATTACCACCACTTTTCTTACCTCACTTAAATCCCTTTCATTTATGTACCTCCCCTCTTCCATACTGGTTTTTTCCAAAATCTGATGATCAGGATGAACGGCTCTAATACTGAAATTTCCGCCTTCCGATTTAAAGGATAGTAAAGCGGACCACATAATATATCGGGAGGTACTATTTTCAATTTCACTAAAGGTTTCCTTGAGATGATCGAGGTCGGAATTCTCCATTTCGATAGGGCGATTGGAGTTTAGGCCCTTATAAGGCATGGAGGTAACACCGGTGCTAATCCATAGGCTATTCAGGGCGTCATCATCTAAAAAAGTGCGATAAATACCATTTCGCAAGCCTTGGCTAGAACCTAGTAAAACCACCAACATCATAATTCCCCAGGCCACACTAAAGCCGGTAAGAAAAGTTCTAAGCTTGTTTTTCTTAACCGTTGTCCATATTTCCAACCATTTATCTTGGTCAAACATTTCTTTCTGATTTAGAATTTAGTTGAAACGTTTTTCATCTTGAATTAGCCCATCCTTAATATGAATTAAGCGATCGGTCATTTCTGCAATATCTTTTTCATGGGTAACAATTACAATGGTAATATTCTGCTCCTTATTTATTTTTCTAAAGAGTTGCATCACTTCATTTGATGTATTGCTATCTAAGGCTCCTGTGGGCTCGTCTGCCAAAACCACTTTGGGATTAGTTACTAATGCTCTGGCGATGGCCACCCTTTGTTTTTGCCCACCAGAAAGTTCATTTGGCAAATGATCTGCCCGATCTTGAATATCCATCATTTCCAAATACTTCATGGCAATCTTATTCCTTTTGGATCTACCAACACCTTGGTAGTACAAAGGAAGAGCGACATTTTCTACAGCACTCTTGAAAGAAATTAGATTAAAGGATTGGAATACAAAACCCAAAAACTTATTGCGATAAACGGCAGATTGTTTTTCGCTAAGGCCAATAATTTTTTTATCCTCCAAATGGTAGCTCCCAATATCATAATTGTCGAGCATACCAATGATATTCAATAAGGTAGATTTTCCAGAGCCTGAAGATCCCATAATGGAAACCAACTCTCCTTCATTTATTTGAAGATCAATACCTTTTAAAACTTCTAAATTTTTCGCCCCGATTTTATAGGACTTTTTGATTCCTTTTAGCTCAATCATTAACGCTAAATATTCATTCTCGTAGCAAAATAAGAGCTTAAAAATAGCTCAATTTATTGAGAATCCTCTTGAGATGAATATGTTTTCTGAAAGTAAAATGCTGGAATTAGCATCATCATCAAAACCGGATTAAGGATAATTCGGTGAAAATGACTTAGTAAGGAAGAAAAGCCCTTTGGACTAGTAAGGAAAAGGCCCAAATAGATTGGTAGTAATATGAACAGTCCAAACAGCAGCACATAAAAAGAGAATTTCACATATTTCTCTTCTTCAAATAAAGCGTATATGATCATTATTGCAAATCCATCATTCAATAAATATCTAAACACTTTGTTTACCACAAAGGCTGTTGAATTTTTTATGGTTTCGTAATCCGAGGTATATTCTATTTTTTCTGGAGCTTGAAATTTGAAGAGGACGGAATATAAATCCAGATGGAATTGAAAAACATAAACTAAAAATAGCCCTAAAGCTCCAAGACATAAAAAAAGCCAACGTTTAGGATTCATCGCTTTGTCATTTTCTTCTTCCCTGAAAATTTACTTACCCAAAGGAACCAAAGGAATAGTATGGCTAAATAAATTATGGCTGTAAATCCAAATTTGTGAAAAAAGTGAAAGGTTTGCCCTTCAAATTTCACATTTATCAATGCCAGTAACATGAGCCTCCCAATGTTGGAGGCATGGATAAACAATAATCCAAAAGGAATAAATAGCAAGGTATTTAGCAGTTTACCACCAAAGGCAATTATAAATGCAATAAAGAGAATCATTATATTAATTCCATTGCATCCTTCTTCAACAGAAATCGCATATTTACCACTTAGCCAAATGCTATCATAGGTCTGTTCAGCTTCAGATTTAGAATTCAAATGATCATTCCGAATAATTATTGGACGATATCCAAATACGGTGCTTGAATTAGTACAGCTAAAGGCTACAAAGCTAGTAATAGGATCTGTTTTGGGCTTTTCTAATGAGTCGTAATAGCTGATATATTTACCATATACCACAGAGAGTATTCCGTAGATAGCGAAGAATTTCACTAAAAACAGAATGGTTGGTTTAAAATCTTTCCACATGTTTAAAAATCGTAATACTGGTTAAACACCTCAGTCCTGAGCCCGAAGTATATGTATGTTGAATTTGTTGTGGATATTGGTGATGTATTTTCAATACTTGAATCTAATTTACGAATTCTAGCGCCAAGTTCAAGTTTTAAATTGGATGAAGGGTTCAGCAAGTAAGAAGCTCTTAGTCCTATATAATTAAGTTTAGCTGGCACTCCCTGGCCAGTGGTATTATTATAATCTTGTTCTCGTGTTTTATAAGACAAATAAATGTTTGATCCCCAATTGGAACCGGCTGTATCTAATCCTATTGATCCAAAATGAAACCTGGCTTCAAATTCCCACCTTTGGTAATTATATTGAAAATGCAGGAGATACTCCTCAAAATTTGCTCCCCATGGATGGGCTAGAGATTGGGAGTAATGGGCATAATTTCCAAGCGGTACTAAATGAGAGTAGGTATAGGGGCTGGCTTTATTGAATTCTACACGTGCAAACAAACCTTCTAGTCCTAATAAATCATAAGCTTTAATTCCAAGCTGAAATCCATATTTATTTCCCCAATAACCCGTTCCAGCAAAAAACTCAGAACCTGTAAATTCATCTAAAACAAATTGGGAGTAAACCTGAAGACCCTTTTTCAATTTATAACTTGAAGCAATTCCCAAAAGGGCATTTCCCACATTTGAGCCTACTGAAAATTCCACGGGTCTATAAAAAATAATAGGATTATAAAAGGAAACATCCATTCTTCGATTCTGAAGAGTATCGGAAAGAATTATAGCTTCAAAGAAACTTAGGTTCCATCGATTTGTAATATCAATACTGAGGTAGTGGCTAGCCAGGCTCTTTCTTAAAAATATATTATCCGGTGCAACTTGTTTTCTTACATCATACATCTGCGCCCAAAGGTTCACATACTTTACTCTTCCAAAACTGGTTTGGATTCTAAAAAAAGGATAATTAAATGATGCATCAGAAAGCAGCATAGATCTGTATCCTTCGCCGAAAAAATTACGACCCTGACCAGCTGTGAATATGAAAATATCATTGGGTTTGAAATTAATCTCCCCACTGGCCATATTAAAATCATGACCATTGTCACCAAAATTTCTTGTAAAACCTTGTTGTGGAGCTACATTCCATTGATTTATCCAGCTATCAATATAAGCTGGGAAGATGGCCTGTGTTTCAAAAAACGAACTAGAGAAGGTTAGCATTTCTCCGAGTTTACCTGAAAGACCAAAACCTCTTGAATTTAAGTACAAATTATTTCCAGTTTCACCTTCTCTACCCAATTGAAGGTTTACAAACGGATCGATTTTAAACTCGTAATTTTCACCTTTAAGGTAAACTAGATTTTCGTTGAAAAGTTTCCTACCGAACCATGATTTATAGGCAAAACTCAGATCATTAATTCTTTGCTCTCTTGCCTTTTTTAGTTTGGGGTTCAGCTCATAGCTATTCAGGTTAATAGAACTGTGGTAAAAGGAATCGGTAGAATAAAGGCTCTTTTGAAGAACCGCTTCTAATCTATGATTTTTTGGAGAATATAAATTTTGAGCAACAGCAAGAATAGGAAGAAAAAAAAGCAGATTTAGAAATACTATTTTCCTAGTCATTCACAATCTTCTTCAAATCCAAAGATGCAAAAACAGAATTATTACTAATATATTCAGGCACCATTTTCTTTAGTTCAGCAACCATCTGATTGTTCTCACCTTTTTCCACATACTCCCACAACATCATTATTTTATTGGAAGTCTCTTCAAATTCATAAGATTGAACATCTGCAATAAGAATTTTTGGATGATGAGTTTTTTTGGTGTTCTCTTGAACCGCTAATAATTCTTCATAAAGCTTCTCACCAGGTCTTAAGCCAACTTCAACGATTTCAATATCCTTGCCTAATTTAAGTCCAGAAAGGATTATCATCTTTTTGGCTAAATCGTAAATTTTTACGGACTCCCCCATATCAAAGACAAAAATCTCTCCTCCTTTACCCATTGAACCTGCTTCTAATACCAAATTACAAGCTTCGGGAATAGTCATGAAATAACGAGTAATACTTTTGTCTGTAAGGGTAATTGGTCCGCCCATTTCTATTTGCCTTCTAAAAAGGGGAATTACGGATCCATTGCTACCTAAAACATTTCCAAATCTGGTAATGACAAATTGGGTTTTAATACCCTTTTTGGATTGCAGGCTTTGTGTATAAATTTCGGCAGTTCTTTTGGTGGCTCCCATCACATTAGTAGGGTTTACAGCCTTATCTGTAGACACCATTACAAATTTACCCACTTGATATCTTACCGATAGATCGGCAATCATTTTAGTACCGAAAACATTCGTTTTTATGGCTTCATATGGATTATCCTCCATTAGAGGAACATGCTTATATGCCGCTGCATGAAAAACCAAATCGGGTTTATAGGCTTCAAAAACCTTTATCATTCTGGATTCATCTGCAACATCACCCATTACACACTCTACCAATTTAAAGAGGTCTGGGCTTTCCGATTTCATCTCAATTTGCAAATCATACAGAGGAGATTCTGCCTGATCTAATAAAATCACTTTTTTGGGAGAATAGTGAAGCAACTGACGAGAAATTTCGCTGCCAATAGATCCCGCTGCTCCGGTAACCAAAATGGTTTTGCTTTTTATTTCTCTAGAAATATTTACATTATCCAGAACAATTGGATCTCTTTCTAAAAGATCTTCTATTCTAACATTTTTAATCTGCTTAGTACTCAGCTCACCGTGAATCCAATTTTCAATAGGTGGAACAATTTTCACCTCCAAATTCTTTTCTAATGCCGCTTCGGTTATTTCCTTTTTTCTTTTGGAGCTAAGATCATGTTGAATGGAAATAATGATTTGATCAGTTTTATATTTTTCTACAAAATTCCCTTCAAATATTTTTTTAGGATTAAAAACCAAAACCCCTTCAATGGCTTTACCAACTTTATAAGGGTTATCATCTACAAATCCTTGAACCTCGTAATCTCTTTTATTTTCTTGCAAAAGAGTGTTTTTGGTAATTAAGCCTGAAGATCCAGCACCATAAATAAGCACTTTGGTCTTTTTATGGGTTTTACCATTTAAAGCACTTTGATATACCACCTTTATTCCTAAACGGGATCCGATGAGAAAAAATAGGTTTAATAAGAAATGGATTAATAAAATGGATTTTGAAGCATTCCAAATTTCACCTTTAAAAACTCCATCTTGCATACCTAGCACACTTAATGCTAGCAATACAACCAAGGCGAATGTGGAGGCTTTTAAAATATTATAGGCATCTCTTAGTCCGGTATGCCTTATTATTCCAGCATAAGACTTAAAGGAAAGGAAACCCATAAAATAAACCAGGACTACCAAAATTAGGTAGGTAGAATTCCAACTACCTCTTAAATCAACAAAATCGAAATTAAATCTAAGGAAGGATGCTAGGAAATAGGAAATCGCTACCAGAGCAGAATCAAATATCAGCACTATCCACCGAGCTAGGTAGCGGTCTGAGTTTTTGTTTAGGAAATCCTTAATCAATTTTTGTTGGTTTGAGGCTGTAAATTTAATTGAAATTAACGAATCCTATAAAAAATCATGATTTTAATTCTCTTTAGCAAGGAAAGCCCATCATAAAAAAGACTCCTATCCCCTTGAAAACTCCTTTATACAAACAGTTGATCGAGAGTATTAAAAATGCGTTCAAAATCAGATTCACTAAGATTTGAACCACTTGGCAGACATAAACCTATTTCAAAAAGTCTTTCGGAAGTTCCATCTCCAAAGAACAATTCATTTTCAAAAACTGGCTGTAGGTGCATGGGTTTCCAAAGTGGTCTAGCTTCAATATTTTCCTTTTCTAAAGTCAATCTAATATTTTCCCTACTAATACCTTTATTGGTTTCAGGATCGACCAGTATGCAGGTTAGCCATCTATTGCTAAAGGAATTTTCTTCTTCTTCTTGAAATATTACAGAATATCCCAAATCATTTTTTGCATTAAAATAATCAAGGTATCGAAAGTAGTTTGCCCTACGAGCTTCAATTCTGTCGTTTAGTACCATCATTTGTCCACGACCTATTCCGGCTAAAACATTACTCATCCTATAATTATATCCAATAGCAGAATGTTGGTAATGAGGGGCTTCATCGCGTGCCTGAGTAGCTAGGAATCTAGATCTATCTATCAACTCCTTGCTATGGGAAACAAGTGCTCCACCGCCGCTTGTAGTAATAATTTTATTTCCATTAAAAGAATAAACACCTAGCTTACCAAAAGTACCGGTAAGCACATCTCCATATTTACTACCTAAACTTTCGGCAGCATCTTCAATTACTGGAACGGAATAGCTATTGGCCAATTCCATAATCTCATCCATTTTAGAAGGATTTCCATAAAGATGGACTGGAAGAATGGCTTTAATTCTATCTGCTTTTCCTTGAGAACTTAAGTAATCAAGAGCTTCTTTTAAGGCCTTTGGAGACATATTCCAGGTGTCCTCTTCAGAATCTATAAAAACGGGATGTGCACCGCGATAGGTAATTGGATTTGCGGAGGCACAAAAGGTAAAGCTTTGCACTAATACATAATCACCAGGTCCTATATCTAATAAATCCATGCTCAGGTGTAGAGCGGCAGTACCAGAACTCAACACAGCGGCATGATCAATACTATTATAATCTTGAATGGCTTTTTCTAGGCCATTTACATGTGGGCCAAGAGGCGCTATCCAATTGGTTTCAAAAGCTTCATTAACAAACTCTTGCTCTTTATCACCCATATGAGGTGAGGAAAGCCAAATTTTTTCTTTATTCATTCTATTTTGCGGGTATTCCTTTTACAATACTATTAGCTGAAATATCATTTGTCACTACTGCTCCAGCTCCAATTATGGAGTTTTTGCCAATTCTTACATTTGGAAGTATCGTGGCTCCGGTTCCTACATATACTCCTTCTTCCAAATATACACCTCCCCCTAGGTTTACGGATGGCATTAGGGAAACAAAATCTTCAAGGTAGACGTCATGTCCAATGGTACAATTCAAATTTAAAACGCAAAAATCACCTATCCGAATAGAGGTGGTTAAAATACAAGCTGCTGTAATAATATTCCCTATTCCCATTTCAATATTGGCTTTGTCTTGTAGTAAGGCCTGGGGATGAATTAAATTTGGGAAGCTACATTTTACTGGAATTCTCTGGTAAACAGAACGTCGATCTTTTGAATCTCCAATTGCAATTAAAACAGATTGATCTTTTTGAATATCATTCAAAGGATTGCTTTGGATATTAGAATCTGAAGGGCTCTGTTCATCATAGAAGCTTCCAAAACTCAATCCTAGAAATTGGATCATGGATTTCACCTCTTGTCCAAAACCTCCGGCACCAATAATTCCAAACTGCTTTTTTTCCTTTAATATTGATTTTCCAGGAACCCCTGCATAGGATTCTCCATCTTTTACATTAGATAAAATTACAGCACCTGCTCCGATGGTACAATTCTTCCCAATACTAACATTTGGGATAATGGTAGCACCTGCTCCTATATGACTTCCCTCGCCAATTTTCACCCCACCACAAAGCGTGGCATTAGGGCTAATATGTACATAGTCCTCAATAATACAATCGTGGTCTATACTTGCAGAAGTGTTTACAATACAATGTTTCCCAATGCGGCTATCTTTATTGATGGTCGCTGAAGCCATTACCACTGTTCCTTCCTCAATTATTACCCCTTCACTAATAATGGAATTAGGATGGACGGCAACTTGAAATTGAACATTTTGAAGGCTCTGGGATATTTTTTTACGTATTCCATTGTTTCCAATTGCGATAATCAGCTTGCTTTGCTTCGGCAAACTAGCAAGGGGGGAATTTATTCTTTTTCCAAACAAAAAATCATCTGAAGATTCATCCACATAAAAGGATTCTACTTCAATATTATTTCTTTGAAGGATATCAAAGATTACTTTAGCATGTCCGCCAGCACCCAGTAAAATCATAAATTTCCTTTAAATTTCTCCATGGTTACTGCTGTATTTGAGCTTATCCCTTCAGATTTTACCACCTTTTTTATTGTGAGAAACATAATTTTTAAATCTAAGAGAAAACTTTGATTTTCCACATACCAAACATCCAATTCGAATTTACTTTTCCAGGAAATGGCATTTCTACCATTTATTTGAGCCCAACCTGTAATGCCCGGCCTAACATTATGTCTTCTTTGTTGCTCTTCATTATAAAGTGGTAAATATTCTACAAGCAAGGGTCTAGGGCCAACAATGCTCATATCCCCTTTTATCACGTTTAGCAATTGAGGAATTTCATCAAGGGAAGATTTTCTTACGAATTGTCCAATGGGTGTTAACCTTTCTGAATCGGGTAAAAAAGATCCATTTTCATCTTTTTTATCATTCATGGTCTTAAATTTTATTACCTGAAATACTTTTCCATTTTTACCTGGTCTTTTTTGAGTAAAAAAAATATTTCCTCTATTGGAGAATGCCAAAAAAACCATCAACACAAAAAACACAGGAGATAATAATAGGAATACAATGCTGGCGAAAATAAAATCGCAAAGGGGTTTCATCAGGAATTTATACATTCATGAACATATTTTAAAACTTCATAAGTAAAAGACCAAAATTTCTATATTCCTCAGCCATAGCTCAATGTCAAAAATCCTTCAAAGCCTTTTTCTCCTCTCGAAAGGGTAATGCCTTTTTCTAGGCCATACCATCCTAAAATTGGCTTAAAATTTTTCTGAGCTTTTTTTTGGATAAATTATTTTATCCAATGTATTTCTACTTATTCGTCCTTGAATTTTATACCCAGTAAATTTCTATCCAATTCAATTGAGCTAAAGCTGGGCAAATATAAAATTCTTTTAAGGATAATAGTTCTATTCTATCCTTTGACTTAATGCAAATGCGAAATGATTTTGAAAATATTAATTTCTATTTTTCAAAGGAATTAATCAATTTAATAAATCTAGCAACTCCTTGTTTTTGAGACATGGTATTGTAATAATAGTTTCTTCCATTATCTCCAAACTCCTGCAATTTAAGGGGATTCAATTTTATGAATTCTGAGGCTTTTAGAACAAAGTCATCGACATCTTGAGCATTAAATGCCAGGCCGGCTTTGGCATCTTTTACTATTTGGGAAGCTTCACCATCCACTCCAACCAATACTGCTTTTCCAGATTGCAAATAAGACTGCACTTTTGAAGGTATTGTTATTTCAAACAATGGATCTTTTTTAAGGTGAACCAAAAGGACATCTGCAGATTGCAAAAATTTGTTCACTTCTGATGGACCAACTTTGGCTAGGAATTCTACAGTGTCTTCCAAGTTTAATTTTTTACATAGATCCACTAGCTCCGGTTTGGAAATCCCGTCTCCTAAAAACTGAATTTTAAAATTCTCAGCATTTTCTTTAAGCTTTTTAGCACCGTAAATTATAGTTTCCAAAGACTGTGCACGGCCCATATTGCCTGCAAATAAAAACACACAGGTTTCATTTTTCTTTTCCTGTCTTTTTAATTCCTTAATTTCATTTATAGACCAATTGTAGACTATTTGGATTTTGTCTTCACTTACACCTTTCTCAATTAATTTATTTTTGAAACCATTAGAAATCACCGAAATTTTATCGAGGCGTTTATAAAAAAAGTTCATAAACTTTCCAATATTATTAAGCAAAGACTCATTGTTAATCATCCCGGTAGCCTTAAGCGTATCTGGCCACATATCTTGAATGTCGTAAATAGTTTTGGCTCCAAACAAGTTTTTAAACCACATTGTAGGAAATAAGACCGTAGCTGGGGGGTGATAGGAGATAATAAATTTCGCCTTTTTCACTACAAAACTCCCAAGGATTATCGCGGAAAATGCAAAACTCAAATAATTTAAAATTCTTCCAATTTTTGAAACCCCATGACTAGGATAAAGCGGTACTCGACGGATTACTACTCCGTCAATCACTTCCTTTTTGTAGAGAGATTGTTTGTATCCATCATAAATTTTCCCTCCCGGATAATTTGGGAAACCAGTTAAAACTTGAACAGAAAAGCCTTCCTCTACCAAACCCCTGCACAGCGAATGCCAGCGAACATCTGGCTGTTCTGGGTTATAAAATTGGGAAATAAAGAGGATTCGTTTTTTTATTTCTGCCAAACTACTCTATTTATATAGGATGTATAGGATAAAATAATTCTCACCACTTTTTCTCCTACATTCGGCATGGAGTAATCGGCAACCTTTCTCAAATTTCTTTCGCTAAGGTTTTGAAACTTCAAGTGTTCCAAAGCTTGCATTATTCGTTCAGAATCCAATCCCACCATCATAACTGATGCTTCTTCCATTGCTTCTGGCCTTTCGTGAGCATCTCTAATATTAAGGGCTCTAAAGTTCATTATGGAGGATTCTTCAGAGATGGTTCCACTATCCGAAAGCACGGCAAATGCGTTTTTCTGTAGGGCATTATAATCGCTAAAACCCAATGGTTTTAGGAATTGAACATTTGGATGCATTTTTAAATCTTCCTTATCCAGTCGATTTCTTGTTCTTGGATGAGTACTAACAATTACAGGGTAATTGTATTTTTCGGCAATTAAGTTCAATGTCTTTAGCAGTCCAGAAAAATTCACATCATTGGTAATATTTTCCTCCCTGTGTGCAGATATCACAAAATACTTTTGCTTTTCAAGTCCAAGGGTTTGATGAACATTACTAGCATCAATTTGATGCATATAGTGATTTAGAACTTCAAACATTGGGCTTCCTGTTTTTATTACCCTATCTGCCGACATTCCTTCCCTAAGTAAATATTCTCTTGCAATATCACTATAGGTAAGATTAATATCACTTACATGATCTACTATCCTCCTATTGGTTTCTTCAGGAACTCTTTGATCGAAGCAACGATTTCCAGCTTCCATATGAAAAATTGGAATTTTCCTCTTTTTTGCAGGAATGGCGCACAAACAGCTATTTGTATCTCCCAAAACTAAGAAGGCATCTGGATTTTCTTTTTCTAGAATTGGATCTACTTTAATAAGAATTTGACCAACAGTTTCTGTGGCATTTTTTCCTGCGGCTTCAAGAAAATAATCTGGTTTCCTAATTCCTAAATCTTCGAAGAAGATTTGGTTTAGCTCATAATCATAATTTTGACCCGTATGAACAATCAGGTGTTCTATGGCATCAGATTCATCCAGCTTTGCCATTACTCGGGAAAGCCTAATAATTTCTGGTCTGGTTCCTACTACTGTTAAAACCTTTAATTTATTCATCAAAATTTGTTTTATGATTTAAACCGTTAAAAAATAGGTATCTGGCCTATCATGGTCGAAAATTTCATTTGCCCAAAAAAGAGTAATCAATTCTTCTTCACCAACATTAGTAATATTATGGGTATAGCCTGTTGGGATATCCACTACCGTAGGGACTTTTCCATTTACAGGATATTCAATTATTTCCGTCCCATCAATTTTTCTGAAGCGAATAATGGCTTCACCTCTAATGACCAAAAACTTTTCTGTTTTAGTATGATGAAAATGATTTCCTCTTGTAATTCCAGGTTTTGTGGTAGAAACAAATATTTGCCCGAAATCCTCTGATTTAATCCATTCAAAAAGGTCGCCACGATTATCCACATTGAGCTTCATTGGATAGGAAAATTTATCCTTAGGCAAGTAGGATAAGTAGGTGCTATAAAGATATTTGGTTAAAGTATCTCCAACCTTTGGCGCTCGTAAATTCTCTCTGTTTTTTGGGAAAGAACTAATGGTTTCTGCCAAAAAGCCTAGGCTCACTTCAAATTCGGTTCTTACTTTAGCCCTTGTTAATTTTTCTATGTCTTTGGCAGACATCCAAGTCAACAATTCAGCAATTACATCATCAATATAAACAACAGGAAAGGAGAAATTCGGATCTCTAATTTCCAACTCTTTACCATTGGCAACATTATAGCAGAAAGTAGAAATTACTGAATTATAATTTGGTTTAGACCATTTTCCAAAAACACCTGGCAATCGATAAATAACGGCATTTACAATACCATTATCACTTGATTTGCTTAGGAGCTCTTCTGCCTCAAGCTTGCTTTTCCCATAAGGGTTGTCCATTTCCGCTTGAGTGGATGATGTGATTACGAAAACTGGTTTTTTCTCAGGCTGTAAATCTTCAATAGTCTTTAGTAATTGGGCAGTAAGACCACTGTTCCCGATTGAAAACTCCTCCTCATTCTTAGGACGATTTACACCCGCTAAGTGATAAATGAGCTCGGCATCTTTTAGGATTTCGCTAAACTCTTCAGCCTTGGTTTCCCTAGTGATAGATTGCAGCTCTAGGTTTTCAATTCTATTGAGATGTGCTAATAAATTCTTTCCTACAAATCCATTGGCACCTGTAACAACTACTTTTTTCATAAAGTTTTTAATTCTTCCTGTACGTGATCTAATTTCAAAACCATTTCTTTAAGCTCTGCATTAGTCAATTGATAAGTATTATGAGAATGATAATCTTCCAAGGTGCTTACTTTATTATCCCCTTCTGAAAAATATTTATCGTAGTTCAAGTCTCTGTCATCTGCCGAAACTCTATAATAATCACCTAAATCTTCACTTTTCACCCTTTCTTCTGCGGTGAGTAAGGTTTCATAAAGTTTCTCACCATGACGAGTACCAATCACTTTAATTTCATTTTTGGCATCAAATATATCTAGCATCACTTCTGCAAGTTGACGGATTGTTGCGGCAGGGGATTTTTGAACAAATACATCTCCAGAATTACCATTTTCAAAGGCGAACATAACCAAGTCAACCGCCTGATCCAAAGACATCATGAACCTTGTCATATCCGGATTGGTAAGGGTTAATGGTTTTCCAGCCTTTATCTGTTGGATAAATAAAGGAATTACGGAACCTCTGCTGGCCATCACATTTCCATATCTAGTTGCTGTAATAGTTGTAGAATGTGCCACTCTTGATTTTGCTACGGCTACTTTCTCCATCATGGCTTTGGAAATACCCATTGCATTTATAGGGTAGGCGGCCTTGTCTGTACTAAGGCAAATAACCTTATCTACTCCATTTCTAATGGCAGCATTTAATACATTCTCTGTTCCAAGAACATTTGTTTTTACGGCCTCAATAGGATAAAACTCACAGGAAGGTACTTGTTTTAATGCGGCAGCATGGAAAATATAATTTACACCTTCCATAGCATATTGAAGACTATCCGCATCGCGAACATCGCCAATATAAAATTTGACCTTATCGGATTGTAAGGCATGACGCATATCGTCTTGTTTTTTCTCATCTCTGGAGAAAATCCTTATTTCTTTAATATCCGTATTTAAATAGCCCCGTAAAACGGCATTGCCAAATGATCCTGTTCCACCAGTAATTAATAGGGTGGCGTTTGATAAATTCATGAGAATGATTTAAAATTCATAAAAGTACTTAGGTGTTTATCCTAGTCTATTCAATTTTTCTATTACCTTTTTAAAAAGAATAAAGAATGATGTTCATTTTTTCAAAGCTTTTCAAAGTGTTTTTTGGAGAATTTCATAATCTTTCAAAACCTCATCAGGATTCATATTCACCTCTTCAAAATACCCAAGGTAAAAATCTGATAAACAAACACTTAAATTCCATTTTACAGGAATTCAATTGAAGCTCAAATCTACATTTATTTTCTTATTAACAAAATTCTTCATTAAGCCTGCTGACCTATTAAGACAGAGCATAATTATTTTAATTTTCTGACCTTAAATGATTTTGGTAAATGTCAAATACATCGTTTGCAATTTCTACAACATTGTGATTTGCCCTAAACTTTTTAATACAGGCTTGCCCCATTTCTTCTACAAATTCTGGAGATTCTGACAAATTCACAATACTCTCTTCTAATTTCTTTTGCTGTCCAAATTTTACAATAATACCTGTCTTTTCATGCTTTACAATATCCTCAACCTTATCATGTAATGTAATTATGGAAGGCACTCCATAGGCACCAGCTTCAAAAACGGATCTGGAAGGTTCGTTCATATGGATGGGCAATAACAATGCATCCACATTGGCAAATAATTCATTTGTTGGAACTATTTGACCCAAGAGTTGAACATTTTTTAAATGATGTTTGGCAATAGCATTATCCATCCTTTTTTGCCAATCTGGATAAATTCCCAAGGCATCAAGGATTCTTCCTTTTAAACTTGAGTAAAACTCCTTTGGTTTTACATTAGATCCAGCTACCACAAATTTAATTGTACTCTTATCTTTAAGGTTTATTGCTGCCTTAATAAGCTCTCCAATTCCTTTTTGGCTAAGAAAATTAGATAAAAACAAAATCCTAAATTTATCGGATTTCACTTTGGGGAGCACTTCATTAAACACGCTTGAAACGGGATTGTAAATCAATGACTTTTTCACAACCCTATCCATAACCTTCAAAACGCTCCCATCAATACAAATAAGGTGATCAACATATTTATTGATCTTTTTTGCGGCAAATTTATTGAAGGCAGGATAATTTGAGTTTGCCACTACCCTGCAATGCATAATTACAGGGATATTGAAATTTTTCTTTAAAGTTTTGGCAGTAGTAAAAAGGCCTCCTTCATTCAGGTGGATAATATCAGGATTATGTCTTTTTACTAAATCATTTACCCATGTTTTTGATTGTGGCTTTAAATATTCAAGTAAGAATCTTAGGTATAAAAATTTTACACCGCTTACGGAAACAAACATTCTGGGCGTAGGAATAATTTCTACAGTATCCACAATCTTTTTAAACCTTTCTACTACAGGCCCTTCAGGTGTTGCCACAACAATTTCAATAGAATGATTCTTCTTTAATTCCGTAAGTAAGTGAATTAAACTATTTGACGCTCCTCCTGTGTCTCCACAATGATGGATGTATAGAACCTTCATATTAAAGGTTGTTATTTGAATAGAATAACTTTATCTTTTCTGCAACGGTATTAATCATTTCTTCACTTAGTTCGGGATACATAGGCAAGGATAAAATTTTATTCTCATAAGCAGATGCCACTGGAAAATCGCTCCTTGAATAATTTAAATATTCATAAGCTTTCAAATTAGGCAAAGCAGTAGGATAGTGAATTGCCGTTCCGATTCCATTTTCTTTTAAAAATTTTGCCAATTCATCTCTCTTTTCGGCTCGAATTACAAAAAGATGATAGGAATGTTTCGAATTTGGTCTAAGTGCCGGAAGGCTAATCTCATCAATTCCTTTCAATACCTTTCTATACCTTTCTGCATTGGCTATTCTGTTCTCTGTCCAATTTACGATATATGGTAATTTAACACTAAGAACAGCTGCTTGCAATCCATCCAGTCTACTATTTATACCTTCAATCTCATGCATATGTTTTTTCAAGGCACCATGGCGCGCATACATTCTGCATTTTTTTGCTAGCTCATCATCATTGGTAATAATACAACCTGCATCTCCATAAGCTCCGAGATTTTTACCAGGGTAAAAGCTAAAGGAACCTGCTAATCCAATGGTACCGGCTCTTTGACCATTAAATTCTGAAAAATGCGATTGAGCACAATCTTCCATAACAGGAATATTATGCTTATTGGCTATTTCCATTATCTTATCCATATCACACATTTGACCGTGTAAATGAACAGGGATAATTAATTTGGTATTAGTCGTTATTGCTGCTTCTAGCAAATCTTCATTAATAGAATAATAATCGGGGTCAATATCCACAAAAACCGGTTTTGCACCAGTCTGAGAAATTGTTTCGGAACTCGAAATCCAACTATTGGCAACTGTAATTACTTCATCACCCTCACCTATTCCCAGCATTTTCATAACTATAAATAGGGAATCAGTACCATTTGCAGCGGAAATACAATGTTTTACTCCATACAGTTTGGCAAATTCCTTTTCAAAGTCCTCAACTACTTTACCACCAATAAAGGCTGTATTGTTTATTACATCGAATATAGCCTTGTCCATATCCTCCTTAATGGATTGATACTGAACTTTTAAATCTACAAAAGGTACCTTCATTTTGTATTTATAGTTTGAGTTAAAATTTGTTTGACTAATTAAATTTTAGTCTGTAATTCCTAATGGTTTTAGGTGAAAAGGAAAAATTCAGCTCATTTTCCAGCTTCACTTTCATTTTGGGTTTGATATCAATTATTGTCTAATTCCAACAATTTGGCAATAATTCTCTCAGCAGTTTTTCCATCCCATAATTCTGGAGTACTTCCTTTTTTCCATTCACCATTAAAAAGTTTTGCCATATATGGTGGAACGGCTTTGGGGTCAACACCCAACAATTCATTACTCCCTTCTGTAATGGTTTCAGGACGTTCAGTACTGTCGCGTAAGGTCATACAGGGAACTCCCATTACTGTGGTTTCTTCGGTAATCCCACCTGAATCAGTAATAACTGCTTTTGCTTTTTCTACCAAATAGTTAAATTCCAAATAACCTAATGGCTGAATTTTATGTAGTCTTGGATCACTAATTCCCAATCGATCTAAAATCTGCATAGTCCTGGGGTGAACCGGGAAAATTAAAGGTAAATCCCCACTATTATCTAGTATGGCCGCTATAAGCTCCTTTAGTTTTTCTTCTTCATCAACATTTGCAGGTCTATGAAGAGTCATTACTATATAATTTCCTTTTGTAAGTCCGATTTTATCCCAAATTGGAGGAGCAATAAATTTGTCCCTGAAGCTCAATAGGGTATCAATCATTGTATTTCCAACAAAAAATATAGAATCCTTATTAGAGCCAAGCTTGATTAAATTGTCGCCAGCTAATTTTGTGGTGGTGAAAAAATAGTCGGAGATACTATCTGTCACCATTCTATTAATTTCTTCGGGCATACTTAGATCTCCAGAACGAATTCCAGCTTCTACATGTGCTACCTTAATATTGAGTTTTTTTGCTGCAATGGAGCAGGCCATGGTGCTAGTAACATCGCCAACCACAAGGCAAAGGTCTGTAGACTCTTTCAGCAATACTTGCTCATAACCTATCATAATTTTGGCAGTTTGCTCGGCTTGTGTTCCACCTCCAGCTCCTAAATTGATATCAGGTTCGGGTATGGCTAATTCTTCGAAAAAGCTACCACTCATATTTTTATCATAGTGCTGACCGGTATGAATAAGTCTATAGCTTATATCATGCCCCTCTTTTGCGGCTTTAGCTATTGCTTTGGTAATGGGAGCAATTTTAATAAAGTTTGGTCTGGCTCCGGCAATAAGATCGATTTTCATACTTTTTTCTAAATATTTTCAGATAATTGCCGACTTAAAAATTAGTCTTTCCACAATAATATCTCTTGGTGTAATAATATATTAGGCTTTTTGGTTTACGAGTCATTTGCTGTAATGTTCCTCAGGGATAATGTAATATTTTTTTCCATTCACAATGGTAAATGGTGGTTCAAAGCCTGGCATTGCTGTAGCTCTTACTCTTTTTATCACATCACCTTTTATTGGCCCTAGATCAATAGCTTTTAATTGTTGGATATCTTTTCTATAATACAAATTGCTACCTCTTTCCTCAATATAGGACTCTTGACGATGCAATTCATAATTTCCTGAAAAGATATCGCCAATATGGTTTTCAAACAATTCTACAGACTTTTGGAAGGTTAGGTCATATAAATCTTTGACCATAAAATTCTCGGGAATTTCAAATCTGCTTTCAAAAATAATATCTCCATTATCGATTCCTGATTCTAATCGATGCAGAGTAGTCCCAAAAACCTTGGACTCATTAAATATTGCAAAAGAAAACTGGTTACATCCTCTATATTCTGGCAATGGAGCCATATGTAAATTGATGGCTAAGCTTTTAGCTACATCAATATGTTCTTGTTTTAAAATTAGATGGTATTGAACGGAAATAATGAAATCTACATTTTCAAATTCTAATATTTCCTTTAAATTTTCGATAAAAGGAATATTATTTTCATCGGCCAAGGCTCTAACTGAAAAATCTTTTCCAAACCTTAAATTATCGTTGGAGAGGACAGCAACAATATTGATGTTTAACTCCTTGGAATTGTTTATCAGAAAATTTAAGGTTTGATAGCCAATGGGTTTTGAACCTAAAAAAAGTACGTTTTTCATATTATATTGCTCCTTTACTCAATAAGTAGGAAATCATTTCCTCATCTCCGATATCCTTTACATAGTCTAGAACCGTCCAGTTCTTTTTTTTATCTCGAGCATTAATGTCGGCACCCAGGCTTAACACAAAATCTAGAAATCCAAAATTTCTATTCTCTAGGCATTTTGTTTTGGCATACATAAAAACTGTAGTACCCTTGGGGTTTGTAGAATTTATATTAGCACCCTTTTCCACCAAAATCTCCAAAGCGGGTTTATTTTGATTGTATGCCGCCATAATAATAGCGTTCCAACCTTTGTCATTGGGCTGATCAATATTATCAACCTTATCAACAAATTCTTTTGTTTTATGAATGTCACCATCCACAATAGAATGCCATAAATTATCGAGACTGTTCATTAAATTCTATTCTACAGAACTGTAAATTTTATCAATAATCTCAACGGTTTTTAAGCCTTCAAAGGAATTAGTACTAATAGCACCACCATTTACCAGAACATCAACAACATTTTCATAAACCTTATCGTGGTTAGACATAGAGCCTTGATAGGTTCCATAGCTATTTGCCTTATTTCCCACTGGTAAATTATCAATTACAACATCTTCAATATTCTGGTATTCTAATTCATTTAGATATTGACCTCCAATTTTCACGGTACCCTTTTCACCAAAGATGGTTAAGGAGCCTTCCATATTTTTACCGTAGCTATTAACAGTATAATTTATAGTACCAATAGCACCGTTGTAAAATTCTAAGATTACAACACCGGCATCTTCAAATTCCACAATATTTTGATGTTCAAAATTACCTGTGAAAGCCTTGGCTTTTTTTACATCACCTATTATCCAATACAATAAATCAATAAAATGACTGAACTGGGTAAACAAGGTCCCACCGTCCATATCTTTGGATCCTTTCCACGAGTCTTTGTAATAGTCTGGGTTTCTATTCCAAAAGCAGCTTAATTGAACACTAGAAATCTTTCCTAATTTCCCTGCATCCACCAATTCTTTGATTTTACTTACAGGTGGATTAAATCTATTTTGTTTGATGGCAAAAAGCCTCTTATTATTTGCTTCAGCGGTTTTGATCATTTCGCCACAGTCATGAACAGAAATGGCCATGGGTTTTTCGCATAAAACGTTAAACCCAGCATTTAATGAGGAAATGGAGTGGGAAGCATGTAAACCATTTGGCGAACAGATAGAAACAAGGTCGAGTTTATCTTTTTCAGCTTCCAACATGGTTTCAATATCATAATAAACCCTAGCGCCGTATTTCTCTCCCATGGCATCAGCCTTATGTTTTTCAATATCACAAACGGCCACTAATTCTCCATTGTTTGAAATGTGTTCCGCATGTCGATTGGCTATTCTTCCACAACCAACAATTCCAAATCTAAGGTTTTCCACTTTACCCATATTTTATTTCTATAAACCAAAAAGGACAGCCCTTTTCGATAATTTTAATATTAAATTATACTTCTAATTTTTTCTTTGCTAAACTGAATTCAAAATATCTCGAATCCATCACCAATGCAAGAAAAAATAAGTGGTTCTGAGCGATGTTCCCGGTCAGAAGCGCCAAAAAAAATGTAAAGATAATTAATGCTCTAATTCTACCATCATTAACAACCCAAAATCTATCTATTATGGCCAATACGAAAGGGATTAGACCAATTACTCCTAGTTCGGCCAAAATCTCCAAAATAATATTATGAGGGTAAGAATAGGCCTCCTCCGTAAATCCAAAACCATGTCCAAAAATGGGTGAATCCACAAATAATCCATAGGCCCATCTAAAAAGGTAACCCCGGCTATGAACATTAAAAAATTTATTTCCAGATTCCTCAATGCTAAACAACCTACTGGTATTGATATCTACATCAAGATAAACCAACAATCCTATTAATACAGCCAAAGAAACACCTAGCAGAAGTAGGTTTTTACCAATATTCCCCTTTTTTCCTTGTTGCCAAATAAAATAAGGAACAATAAATAGTATCAAGGCTAAAACCGTTTGCCTAGTTTGGGTTAGTAATAATCCAATGCCAATTATGGCCAAACCGATTAAAAAGAGCTTTTTCCTTACAAAGCTCAAAAGGATTAATGCAATTATGAAAGCCAATGTTCTAGAGTCTTCCAATACTCCAGTAACAATCCTCGACCTGGTGGTTTCCTCCGTTAACATACTAGTTCTTAACTGAAAACCATATTGACTGGAATTATAGATAAGGATAAAGGAAATTATTATTCCAACGGCAATTATTAAATTGATATTTAACCTATATCCCGAGCTAATAAATAGATCAACCACAAAAATTATGAAGACCGTCCTAACCAGTAGAATTTGCAATTTAAAGCCGGCATAGCCTACATCTCGAAATAAAAATGAGAATAGAATAATTAGCAAAAAAAACAGAAGCAATCTATATTTCCTGAAATTAACCTTCTTAAGTCCACCACGCTGAATAATATAAAAGAAGGAAATTAAAGAAATGGCAAATTCTAAAGACACAGAAAAACTAAATCCAAACTGATTGGCTGCATAATTAAATAAATTATAAGCCAAAAGCATTAGGAAATTTATGTGCAGTAGAATTTTTCCCATAACTACTTTGCTAAAAGAGAAATTACTTGGTTAAGCCTTAAAGACTCTTCTTTTTGGTTGTACACCTTATTAAATTTTTCGAATTCTTGTTTGATATTCTCATTATTTGAGATCTCATTCAATTCCTGTAAAAATTCGGAATCACTACCTTTTCTTACTAGCCCGATTTTAAAGTTTTTGAATGTCGTATGAAATATCTCCTGTCCAGTTGTAATCATGGGTAATTGGAATTGAGAATATTCATAAAGCTTATTAGGTGCACAATATTTATTATTTAGATTGGCATCGGAATAAGATATTAAACCGAAGTCTGAAATATTCAAAAGGCTATAAAGTGTTTTTAAATCCACTTTTCCCAGAAAATGCACATTTTCTAAACCCTTTTCTTTAAAACCATTTTTCAATTCTTGGATATAGGATTCTGAACCACCACCTACGATAAGGACAATTGCATTTTCAATTTTTGCAATTTCACCTACCAATAAGTCTATCCTTCGAATGGGGGTTACTACCCCTTGGTAAATATAAATTGAAGAAGAAGAATTTTTTAATACTTGGAAATTCTCCTCCAATTGATCTTTTGAAAATAAATCGTGGGAAATTTTTACATCGGGAATATTTCTTACTACCTCTGGTTGAACTTCTAAGCCATAATATTCCTTCATCATCCTTGCTCTTTCGTCGTTTGCGGCAATTATTAAGTCAAAGGAATGGATGGATATTCTTTCTAAAAAGAAAAAGAGTTTTGTTCGAAAATCAACCTTTTCTTCTTTTTCTACGATAGTTAATTCATGGGCATCATACACAACTTTTGCCCCTGTAACAAGTTTGGCTATTCTTCCTACAAATGTTAAATAATAGTCATGGACATAAACAATATCTGGTTTTAATTTAATGGCTTTAGAAAGAAATGCAAAGAAAAATAAGATCTGTTCCAGATAAGGATTTTTGGCGTAGTAGGTATTTTTTCGCTTTAGTAACCTTGCATTCGAAATTTGAAATTTCTCATCCTTACAATGCGAAAAAAGACTTACATCGTGGTCATTAGTCAAAGATCCTATAGATCTTAAAACCCTTCCGTCATGTTCTATATACCCATAAAGGCCCATTAATATTTTCATCCTTTCGACAGTACTTTTTTGAATATTCTAAAATCTTGTTTTGTTGGCAGCAATAACCTAAGAACTGAATAATTCTTGGAAAACTTAAATACAATAAATACTACAGAGGCCAATGCGGCAATCAATTTGCTAATAGCGGCACCCATCAGGCCATATTCTGGAATTAATATCAATCCGAAAAGGAGGGAAATGCTTATAGAAATAACAAATTGGTAGGTTCCATAAATCGGCTTGCCTAAGCCTGCAAAATGATTAAAAACTAAATTTCCTGTTCCTTCAAGAATCATGGCCAATAACAAATAGTTTAGTGCTATTTGCAAACCGGTAAATTCATCTCCGTATATGAAAAGGATAATTTCATTTCCGAAAATCCACAATGGTATAGAGATTAGCGCCGTAACTATTAAACTTAGTTTTACAATTAAGGAGGTAAAAGCATAGTTGAACTTTTCATCCGTTTCGTTTGATACATAAGGATATAGTATCAGGCCAATCTGGTTTGGGATATTGGCAATTAAATTTGGAAATGCCAGTGCTACAGTGTACAATCCCACAGTGGAAACTGTTGCATAAATTTCAATCAGAAGGATATTCAGTCTTGATGACCAAAATCCACCCATTCCGGTGAAAAAATAAGCGAAGCCATTGCTGAGAATTTTTTTGATAATTATCCACTGGTACAATTTCCCTTCTATGCTTTCTCTTAATTCTTTCCTTACATGATACAGGTGTAAACCAAAGTTCAAAAAGGTGGTTATCACAAATGCAATTACAACATTGAGTACCGTTATATTGTCGGTAAATAGTAGAATGGATATCAATATTAAAAGGGCAATGGCTTCAAATGCATTAAGGATATTATAAGCAATTACTCTTTTATTAGCCAATAAAAAATGCCGTATCTGAGTGTCTATTGCTAGGGGAATTATCACTAGCATGGATAACCAAAATATTTCATTAGAGGCATTGTTAAACAAGATGTTTATACCTATATAATATAGAATGGTATTGACTAAGATTACAATTAGACCCATGACTGTAGAGAACAACATGAGGTTTCTCAATATCACAATCTTATTGTAAATTTTCTTACCAATAAAAAAAATGGAAGACTCTGGTGTGCCTAGGTTAGAAACCAAGGTTAAAAGAACAAAATTAAGAGCCAGGAGAGCCCATATACCGCGGCCCTCAGGGCCTAATGTTCTTGCGATACTGATTCCAAAAACTATGGAGGATAGAATTACAACAATTCTAAACATGAAAGTGGACAAGGCACTTCTAAAAAAAGCCATTATCGTCCTTTTGTTAAACTGTCTACTACGGACTCTAAGCCATTGGAAAGAACCTTAAAGTCTAAATTCTCTTTTACAAAATTTTGCCCGGCTTTTGCCATTTCCTCAATTCTTGATGGTTCTTTACTTAATTCAATTATTAAATCCGCGGCTTTATCAACGAAATTATCTTTATCCACCAGAACACCAGTTTTCATATGTTCAATAATATTCCTTTGTTCACCGCTTTTGCCATCTACTGTCATGGCACAAGTTCCTGCAGCCATTGCTTCTCTTAAAATACTACCACCATGAGGATCTACATCTAGCAATGGCATAATATCTATTGCTTTTAAAACTACAGGAAGATTCTCCTGTTTAATATATCCTAGGAACCTTAGATTTTCAAATACTTGATTATTCTTTGCTATTTCGATGAGCTCTGGTTTCCACTTTCCATCGCCGATAATCAGGAAATTAAATTTATCAAATCCCTTTTTCTTTAGACTAATGATCAGATCTAAGGTGAAACGGATTTCCATATTTTTTTCAATCCTACCTAACCAGCCAATGGCAATATTAGAATCTGGGATATCATTCTTCTTCCTTAATTCCCGAATTTCATTCTCATTTATTTCAATTCCAAAATGATTGAAATCTACACCTCCTCGAAAAAATAAATTATTTAATTTCTTAGAATCTACCCCTTTATCACGAATTAGATTTAAAATATAATTGTAGCCGATAAAGACATCGGTAAAGCGGTGAAGAGGTAAAAGGTGGAACTTATTATTATTAAAATGAAAACCTTCATTTTTTGATAAATCTCCACCAATAAATCGAATATGTTTGGTGGAAAGGAAGGCGGTTGCAAAACAGCTGGTGAAATAACTAATAAAGCCATTTGAAATAAGGACATCGGCCTTTTTTCTTTTTACAATGCTTCTTAATTCAATGGCCATTTTTAGCATTTTGCCTTTATCTGCAAAAGCATTAAATGGGTCATAAGGGCTTCCGATCTGGATTAATTCACTAGCAATCTCTTCGAATTTCCCCTTCAGATCCCCATCAAAAACATAGGTCACAATAATGTTATACTTTTCTTTATCCAGGTTTTTTAGAACATTATAGGAGAAGGTTTGTTGTCCTCCAAAGTTCATCCCTTCGATAAAAAACAAAATTGTGGTCATAAAAAATGTGACTTGTGATTATTTGGATTGAATTAAATCCAGAAATGATTCTATGGAAACCAATTTTTCGATTTCTTCTGGTGTAAATGAGACAGAAAATTCAGCTTCTACATCAGCTACCAAGGTAAGATGTGCAATGGAGTCCCAATTTTCATACTCATCCTTATTCAGGTCTAGCTTTAAATTATTCTGATCTTCTTCTAAAACTTCCGCGAAAATTTCTAATAATTTTTCTTTCATACTTCTACCTTATACAAATTGCTTAATTCAAAGGCCTTGTCTAGCCCTAACACATAATTCTTTATTCCTGAGGAATCCGTATTCACCAATTCCATTCCCATTCTTTCGTAAAACTCTTCCGTTTGCTTATTCTTTTTGGAAGGGATAAACTGGGCATTAACTTTTTTCACACCTCGTTCTACCAACTGATTCATCAATCCTTTAAAGAATTCTGTTTCAATACCTCTACCAAGGATTCTACAGCTCAGCAAAAATAGATCAATTTCAGCACTGTCGCCATTTATTTTAGCAATAGATAAAAGGGTTATACCGCTATCCCCAAATTTATCTGTAACGGCCATGTGATATACTAAATGGCCCTTCTGTGCAAATTCTAATATATCAGCAACCTCATATCTCTTGGTAGTAAGATTAAACTGATTTGTTTTTTGGGTCATTTGAGCCACACGAACGGCAGAGAATTCATCAACCAATTTTGGGTAGAGTGTCATTTCTAGAGATGCAATATATTCATCTACATTGACGAACTTATTTTTGGCCTGACTTCGTTTTTTATTCTCAATATACTGTTTGGTTTTTGCCTTATCCTCATTGGTAAGTTCAAAAACTTTAAAGTGATTATCCCACACCTCCCAAAAGAAAGTAGGAAGATCGTAAGGGTTTTTTGGAAATTCAGGGATTTCAACTTCTGGAAGAACCTGTTTCACCATTTGTCTTTCTGCGGGGTTATCATCGATAAATACCATACTGTCCAAGCCTATATTTAGTTCTTGGGCGATACTTTGAATGTTTTCCGCTTTATTTTGCCAATTTGCTCTTACAGCAGAAAAGTGGTCTTCCTTCAATATCAGGTATGGGTTTTTTTCCCAAACCTCTTGCACGTCCTCCAAATTATTCTTGCTACAAACGGCCAGAATAACTCCATTTTTTTGAGCCTCTAGAAGTAATTCCTGAAAGGTTCGGAAGGCTAATCCTGGGTAGGCATCTCCAATTTGAATTCCCGAAATTCCATCTTCCCCTAAAATTCCTCCCCATAAGGTATTATCTAAATCCAGGACCAAACACTTTTTTCGTTTGTTGGCCAAGACATTGAGCTTTTGGTTGAACCATTTTTTAAAGGGTCTGGCCAAGGTAGGAGCGATTACAATTTGAGAAATTAGATAATATTTCCAATCAAAAATTTGATCTAGGGAATAATCATTTAAAAAGTCATCAATATTTAAAAATTGGACTCTATTGGAGGTGTTTTGAGAGGATTGATAAATGAAGGAATTAAATTCATTTACCTTCTCCAGAACACTTGTATCACCATCAACAAAATTTCCTAGTAATCTTGGTGAAATTGTAAAAAGGATAAAATTGTGTTGCTCGTTTTCCTGAAGCAACATTTCCAATTGTCCTTTATAACTTTCAATTTCGTTACAAAGTTTTTCCAAATCAGCATTTGGCGGTGGAATAAAAAACCAAATTAGGGATTTGGCATTTTGTGTAGAAATTGATAAATCACCGTATCCATTATATTCCGCTTCTAGCTGTTTGAATAAATGTTCGAGGGTATGATTTCTATAAATCAGGTATTTCATTTTCTAATAATTCTATTATTCCAATTTCTTTGCTATAATAAAAACTAACGCGTTTGCCATGAAAGGCAACTGCTGGTGTAGGTTTAAGAATTTGAACAAACCTATTTTTTCTGGCTATGGCTGTGAAATCCTCAAAATTTTGAACTTCATAGCAAGTATGATAACATGTAGCCCCCATTTTTTGCAGGATGTGATCAATAGGGCTTCCTTCTATTAAAGGTTCAATTAGTTCAATAATAGGATGACCATCCTTCACCATAAAGCATATTCTTACCTTTTGAATAGGATCTTCAAATAATTCTTCATTTTCATGATGATAGCCTAGGCTTTTATATCTTAAGATTGCCTTTTCAATATTGCTTGTAGCAACTCCAATATGGTGAAATTTTAATTCCATTAAGTCCAATTCCTAATTAAAATTCGCGGCCTGGGTTTCCAAATACCTTTTTCTCGGCTTTTACATTTCTGATAACAACAGAACCCATTCCTATACTAGCTTTTTTTCCAATTCTGGTTCCGTCCATAACTTTCACTCCCATCCAAATTTCAACATCATCCTCAATACGGGAACTCCCGCCAATGGTAGTTTGGGCAGCAATATAAACTTGACGGCCAATATTCACATTATGACCAATATGAACCAGGTTATCTATTTTAGTTCCGAATTCAATTTTTGTAGGTCCTAAGGCTCCTCTATCAATACAAGAAGCTGAACCTACCTCCACAAAATCCTCCAAAATCACAGATCCAATATGTGGAAATTGAATAGGAAATCCATTTTCATCCTTATTATATCCATAGCCATCCCCACCAAGGTAAGCCCCAGCTTTTATAATTACATTTTTGCCAAGGATAATATCCTGATATAAAACAGCACCAGCATATATATATGAGCCTTGGTCTATAGTACAATTGGGACCAATAAAGGCATTGGGTCCGATATATACATCTTCGTGAATTGTAGCCGAAGGATCCACTACAGCACTGGGATGTATGCCAAAGGCTGGACGATTTACAAAGAGGGCATTTCCAATTTGGCTAAAGGTCAATTTTGGATTTTTCACCCTTATTAAAGTCTTGCTTTTTAGGCTTTCCGATTTTTGGATATCGAAATCACAAATAATGATATTTGCCTTACAAGATTCAATTAATTCTTGTTTATCTTTTCTTAGGTGATCTACAAAAACGAGGGAGTTTTCATGAGCATCTCCTAAGGTTTTAATATCTGAAAAAAAAGACTCCTTATCCTCGTCTGGTTTTTCGATTGAGATATCTTTTGGGAAAAAAGATTCAATATCAGAAAGTGAATATTTACTCATAAAAATGATTGAAAAAATAAGTGTCCGGGTGAATCAATATGTGAATTAGCGGATGGTTATCCCCTAAATGTTCTTTTATACTTCTATTGTCATTGGCAACAATTTTCCCTTTGTTGTAGCACTTCCATCTAGTCCATTCAGAATCTGAAACATAAAAGGCCTCTTGAAATAAATTGTATTCTGGTTCTTTATCATAGCCTTCGTACAATAAGCCAAATTCCTTTGGTTTTCTATCCTTCCAAAAGTCCAAATTATTATAGCCTGTCATACCACCATGTGAAGCCACGCTTGTAACTTTATAGTCGAACATTCTTCCTAAGACCTCCAAATCTCGAAGCAAGCATTTTTCTGCATCTTCATTCCAGATTTTAGATTGATCAACAATTTCGGAGTGGTAACCAAGTTCATGGCCATTGTCTAAAAGTCTTCTTATTACCTTATAAGACTCAAATGAAAAGGGATTGTATTCTGGAGCGTGAAGTCTAATAAAGAAGCTTCCTTTAATATTTAATTCCTCAAAAATATTTAGCAATTGGCTAACCTTTTTTACTGAAAAATCAATGTCAATTCTATTGACTACTGTTTTTTCAGGTAGATTAGTTTTCATTTTTACAAACTCTTCACAGGTGATCACTTTATATCCATGATCTAGAACAGCTTGGTATTCTGATTTTAAATTATCCCAAGTAAATTTATAGGCCATTTTTATTTCTGTAATAATTTAATTAATTGCGAATGTTCTGGGAAATTGACTAGCACTCCCATCCCCTTTTTTTGGTAAACGACCATGCTTCCCAATCCTACAGCGGATGCTCCTCCATTAAATACCACATCTTTAAGATGTTCTAATTTTCCGGCACCACCATTGGCGATAACGGGAATACTTACAACATCTGAAACTCTTTTTACTAAATCTACATCATACCCCTCCCAAGTTCCTTCTTTATCTATTGAGGTTAGCAAAATTTCTCCTGCACCTGCTTTTTCCAGTTCTAGGGCCCATTCTTCTGGAACTTTTCCGGTTTTCACCTTTCCAGAATTGGACATTACAAGTTGTTTTGATCTCCAATTTTTCTTTACATCAATACTAGCTACCACACTTTGATTTCCAAAATGCCCTGCTAGTTGGGAAATAAGGTCTATGTTGGAAAAACTTGCTGAGTTTATGACCAACTTTTCATAACCCATGGTTAGGATTTCCTTTCCAAGCTCAAAATTATCAATACCTCCACCATAGGACAGGGGCATAAAACATTCATTGGCAAGCTCTTGTAGGATTGTTAGGTTGGGTTTGCGCTTTTCAACACTATTTCTTATTCCTAAAATACAAAGTTCATCAACTTCCAACTCATTGAAAATTCTGGCTGTATTTGCGAAATCACCAATATATCCTGGTTTGGTAAACTGGACGGTTTTCACCAGGTTTTCATTTAATAATTGGAGGCATGGTATAACTCTTGTCCGTAGCATAATTAATTCTCAGAAAAATTTTTCAGAAAGGCCATTCCAAATTTATGGCTCTTTTCTGGATGGAATTGGCAGCCAACAATATTGTTGTTTTGAATTGCTGAATCGAAGAGATCTTCATATTCGGTTTTCAAAATGCTATTCTCTTCATTCTCCACTAGAACCTGATAGCTATGAACAAAATAGAATCTTGGCTTTTCATTTTCCAGGGCTAAATCTTGCAGGCCTTTGGTAATATAACTTGGGTTGGAAACATGAACTTCATTCCATCCCATATGTGGAATAGGTTTATCCTTTTTGGCCATCATCTTATGAGCTTTGCCTTTAATAAAACCTAGCCCTTTCAATTTTCCTTCGTCGCTACCATCTGTTAGAAGTTGCATTCCTAAACAAATGCCTAGAATTGGAATTTTATCATCGAAAGCTTTTTGATTTAAAACTTCCCTTAATCCCATTTCATCAATTCTTGCAATAGCAGAATCAAATGCTCCAACACCGGGAAGAAGAATTTTTTCGGCTTGTCGAATTTCTTCTAAATCGCTGGAAATTTTTGATTCGGCACCAATCCTTTTAAACATATTTTGGACTGATCCCAAATTTCCCATGCCATAATCAACTATCGTTACCATAGTTTAATTTTTTGCTGCTGGAAAGCAATACTTCAAATAAAAACTCATTGGAACCAGACTTGCATCCGCCAAAATTTTAAAAAGAGGTCTTAACCTTTCAAAGCGTTTTTTATAGGTTGGATATTCGTACCATGATTTTGGAGCTAATTTCATCGTTTCTTCAAACTCCTGATCACTTAATTGCAGTCTCTTTTTGAAATAGTTAATTAAATCATCTTCCAAAAGAGGTTCTGAATTGTACTCTTTCCAAGCTTCTTCCCTGCTTTTGGTACCGTTTCTTACTTGTGCAGAGAGGGTATTATTTCTTAAATCACTATCAAATTTTGTAGGCATATAATAACTGTGGTAAAAGGCAGTCATTCTATTTTCCAAATGGTGTCCACCATAGTATTTCCAATCATATTCCTTTTCCAAAAATGCTTTCGCATCTTCTTTGGAATAGTCCATATACCAATAAGGTCTAACCTTTTTAATCCTTTTAAAAACGGTCCAATACATAAACCTTGAAAAGGTCATCAATGGATAGGTTTTCATTGGAAGTTTACCAAATTTTTTATGGATGGATTTGATGTATTTACCGTCAAAATAATTTCTTCCTACAGGTGTAATTCCTTCGGTAACAAAGGAGTGACCTTCCAGAACATATTTTACACCAAATTTTGAAGCTGCTCTATAAAGCGTTTCGGCAAGGGCCAAATCTGTAGAAGCTTCTATTTCCGCTACACTAGCTTTAAAAAAGGCTTTATAAATATCATCAGATTCTTTATTGTCAATAACAATAGTGTATAAATCAATATCTAAAGCGGCGGTAACCTTTCTAATGTTTTCCGTGGCAATAGCGGTATTCCAGGTATTATCATAATGAACCGCTAGTGGGCGTAGTCCATTTTCCAAGGCCCAATAGAGCATATAGCTACTGTCGGTTCCGCCACTCACCCCAACCATGCAATCATACTTTTTACCCTTTCCAGCCTTTTTAATATCCGCAACAAGTTGATCTAATTTTTCCAAGCCTTTTTTCTGACCAGTTCCAAATTGATCCATTAATGAATCTACTTGTTTACAATAGTTGCAAACACCATCTTCATCAAAGCTTATCCCATTCACTCTTTCATCATAAATGCATCTACTGCAAATTTTATGATCACTTTTTAAAATATCCTGTTCCCTTGTTATCATGGTCAATTAGTATTTTTGGCTTTTATTAGAGTTTTCAAAAATCTTCTCTTTATTCCTTTTTTAAATTTCCCGAGCTGGATTTCCAGCCACTTTTGTCCCTGGTGCAAAGGAGTTTTTCACTAAACTATTTGCACCTACAATACAACCATCTCCAAGTTCAACACCCCTGGCAATGATTGAGTTAGGGCCTATATAACAATTATTTCCAATTTTTGTCTCGGCATATTCATAGGGCTCCTCGCCTCCTGAAACTGCCCATTTTACGGTATCATGACTATAAATCTGCACTCCAGCAGAGATAGAACAGTTCGTTCCGATTATTAAACCACCGGATCCATCTAAAATAGTATTTGGTCCAATCCAGGTAGACTCTCCCACTTTCACATTTCCGAAAACATAACTACTATCATAAATTGAAGTATCCTTTCCGAAACCTAAAAATTCAGCTTTCTCCCATCTATCAGAAATCAATTCAGCAAAAGGTAAAACCCTTTTGTATTTGGACTTCATCTCTGTCCTTTTTTCCTGAAATAAGCTAAGAAGCTGTTTGAGAAAGGTCATTGTTTTATCAATAGGGTTTTTTATTTTCTAGGAAGATTCGGCACCACCATTCGAAGTTCATAAAGGACCAAATTACCAAACGGTGGTTAATTTGTTCATCAATATGCTCTTTTACTATTTTCTCTATATATGATTTTTCGATATACTTGGTAGAAAGGGTATTTGAGGATAAAAGAAGTTCTTTTACATACTCAGCATTTTCTCCTCTATACCAACTTTCATCAGGAGCACTAAATCCTTGTTTCTTACGGTTGATAATAGAATCTGGAATATAGTCTTGCATGGCCTTTCGAAGAACATTCTTACCATCATCAAACTCCCGATAGGAAAGGGATTTTTTCTCTTTAGAAGTTGTGTTTTCGTCTATCTTTTCAATTTCCTTGGTAAGATTTCCCAGTTTGTGTTTTACTGGAACTTTCATAGCAAAATCAACTAGGTCATTATCCATAAAAGGGAATCGTTCTTCCAATCCATTAGCCATGGCTAATTTATCACCAACTAAAAATAAGCCTGGTAAAAAGGTCTTTATTTCAAAGTAAAGGGAATTGTTGATATGCGCTTCAGGTGTGTCGTATTTGAGTTTATCATTAAAAGTAAACACCTTTTCGAAAACCTTTCTTGGAGCGTTTAGATCAACATTATCAAGCACCTCTTTGGTAAACAACTGCTCTTTTTCGTTGTCGGGCACCAGTCTCTGCCAAAATCCATAATACTGGTCAAAAAACTCCTCTTGGTTTAAGGAGTCAAAAACTTTATAATATCTCCATGGATAACCACCAAATAGCTCATCACCTCCCGTTCCTTGAAGGCAAACTTTTACGAATTTGGAAGCCAATCTGGAAATATAGTAGTTGGGGTAAGACATCCCCACTCTTAAATCTTCTAAATGATATACCAATCGTGGCAATGACCATCTAATATCTCCGGCATTCATTACTTGTTCGAAATGCTCAGTTTTGAAATGGTTGGCCATCAATTCTGCATCTCTCCTTTCATCAAAATTTGCCTCACGCCCAGTAACTTCACTCATATCGAAGCCACAAGTGAAAGTTGAAAGTCGGTCTACATGTTTTGAAGCAACAGCTGTTATGGAACCTGAGTCCATACCTCCAGAAAGGTAACTTCCCACGGGCACATCAGCAATCATTTGTCTTGTTACTGCTTGTTCAAAAAGTCTTGCAGTTTCTTCTTGTGCGTGGTCAAAAGACATTTCCTCATCTGTTTTGGTAAAGTCATAATCCCACCAGGAATCATGTTTAACAAATTCGGAATTTTTATCGATTCTTACTGTATTTGCAGGAGGTAACATATGTACATCCTTAAATAGAGTATTGTAGGAAAAGATATTTTGAAAGGTAAAATACTCATTTAAAGCGTCGAGGTCTACATCTATTTCATAGGAAGGATGTTGGATAATGGCTTTAATTTCACTTGAAAAACACAAAACTCCTTTATCAAACCAATAATAAAGTGGTTTAATTCCAAATCTATCCCTTGACAGGTAGAGGGCTTTTTCTTCATGATTCCACGCTCCCACTGCAAACATCCCATTTAGTCTTTCAAAAAAAGCTGGGCCAAATGCGGAGAGACCTTCCGAAATTACTTCGGTATCTGTGGAGGACACAAATTCATGTCCTAATGCCTTTAATTCTTGTTTAAGTTCTAAGTAATTGTAGATACAACCATTAAAAACGATAGTCCAAACTCCATCTTTGGAACTCATGGGTTGAGTTCCTTTTGCTGAAGTATCGATAATAGCTAGTCTTTTATGGGCCAATCCGATGTTATCACCAACATAATACCCTTCACCATCAGGGCCTCTATGGGCAATGGTTGCGGCCATATCCTTAAGGGTACCTCTATAAACAGGTTTGCCATTAAGGTTAAAAGTTCCTACTATTCCACACATTTACAATAGGCTGTTTAGTTCTTTTACAATTGTTTTTTGTTCTTCTAGGCTAAGATCATTAAAAAGAGGTAAGGCCAATGCGTGTTTGTAACACCATGCACTATTTGGCATTTCTCCTTTTATTTCTACTTCATCATTACTATTAAATGCCTTGTGCATATGCAAGGAATAGGTTCCTATCTGCACCTCTATACCTTTGGCTCTCATCTCGGTCATCACTCTATCTCTATCTTCCACATATACGGAAAATGTTTGATAGGAATGAACATAATTAGAGCTTCCTTCTACCCTTCTCAATAAGGGGTTTAGAGTTACTTTATCGTTTCCTTTAAATAGTTCTGCATAATTATTTGCCAGCTCAATTCTTTTAGCAAGAAGGCTATCAATATGATCCAACTGTCCTAATCCAATAGCGGCTTGGATATTGGTGAGTTTATAATTCGTACCAATAATATCAAACTGAATTCCTTCACGTGCTGTGTTGGACATATTCATACCAAAATGCTTGTAGGAGTTCATCCATTCTGCAAGTTGATCATCATTAGTACTTACAATACCACCTTCTCCCGTGGTAATAAATTTTCTTGGGTGTAAAGAAAAAACGGTGATATCTGCTTGGTTTCCAACTTTTACCCCATTAAATTCTGCACCAATAGAACATGCTGCATCTTCAATAATAAAAACATTATGTTTCTTTTTGATCTCATTTAATCTGTTGTAATCCAATGGGTATCCAAAAAGAGAAACAGGGATGATTGCTTTTGTAGCTGGTGTTATAGCGGCTTCAAGAGCGTCATAATCGATAAGCATATTATCTTTTTGAACATCAACTATAACTGCTTTTGCTCCTACCAATGGGGCTACAGAAGCCGTAGCTGGATAGGTATAATCTGGAGCGATTACCTCATCTCCAGGCCCAACCTTAAGAGCTCTTAAAGCCATTTCCAAACCAGTAGTAGCGGAGGTTACCGCCATTACATGTTTGCAACCTAAATAATCTTTCATTCTAGATTCAAACTCTCTAGTAACAGGGCCTTCCGTTAGGTATCCACTGTCTAAAACCTCTATTACTTTGTCCTTTATTTCTTGAGTAATAAAAGGCTTAATTAGGGGGATATTGTGCATAATACAATTCTATTATTTATCTATACCAATTGATTTTCTCCATTGGATAAGCATATTTAGCCCATCCTCAAGTGAATATTTATATTTGAAACCAATTTCCTTTTCAGCTCTTTCTCTAGACCCGATTCTATTTTGTACTAGTGCTCTTGCATCATCTTCGCTATAAGGCACATATTTTACTACTAGATCAGAATTCTTTAACCTTAGAATGGTATCACATAACTCTTTGATAGTAGTTTGAATTTCTGTTCCAACATTATAAAATCCTAGTTTGGTATCGGATTCTAAGCTGGCAATATTTGCTCTAGCAATATCTTCGGCATAAATAAAATCGTAGGCCTGACTTCCATCTCCGTTGATAACAGGTTGTTCACCAGCTTCAATTTTATTCAACATAATGGGAACAACACCGCTATAAACAGCGTGCTGATCTTGTCCTGGGCCATATACATTCATATACCTCAGCCCAATAACTTCAAGGCCATACCTATCGTTATAAGCTGTACACATGGCCTCTCCAGCTATTTTGGTTGCGCCATAAAAGTTTTTATTGTTAAATGGGTGATCTTCAGTCATAGGGACCTGAACTGCATCTCCATATACAGAGGCTGATGAAGAGTAAACCAATTTTTTAACATTGTTTTTTACACAGGCTTCTAAAACATTGAAAGTACCAGCGATATTAACATCGAAGGCGGTTCTTGGGAAGTCTTTACAATGTAGCAACCACATTGCTGCTAAATGAAAAACATAGTCAACATCTTTCATTGCAGTGTCTAAAATATCTGTTTCTCTAACATCCCCGCCTAATGGAAAAATAGAACATCTAGTATCCTTTAAGCTTTCGGAAATATTGGTCATTTTACCACGGGCAAAATTATCATAGATAATCACCTCTTTAACCTTGGTTTTAAGTAGTTCAGAAACTACAAAACCGCCAATAAAGCCAGCTCCACCAATAACTAGTACTCTTGAATCATTCAATTTCATACAATTCCGTTTTTTATTTTTTTTACTTTAATCTAAATTCCTAATTTTATTTAAGGGCATAAATTCTTTCAATAATATCAACCACTTTTAGTCCTTCTAGAGCATTGGTGGTGATTGCACTTCTGCCATTTAAAACATCCACCACATTTTCAATAATATAATTGTGATTTGCAGCAGATCCTTTATAAGCACCATAGTCGTTTCCTGGATTTGTTGGAGCCAATTCCGGCATGGTATAATTTTTTACATTACACACTTCCACCTTATCCATATATTGTCCACCTACCTTAATAGATCCATTTTCGGCAATTACAGTAATACTGGATTCTAAATTTGAGATGGGTACGGAGGTAGAATAATTTAAACTACCCATTCCACCGTTCACAAAGTCAAAATTCACGATCCCTGAATCTTCAAAATCTGTAAGTTCTTGATGGTTAAAATCATTGAACCTTGCTGTGATGTTTTTAATATCACCAAACAACCAATACATGATATCGATGAAATGCGAAAACTGAGTGAATAGAGTTCCACCATCCATTTCCAAATCACCATGCCAATTGCCTTTGCTGTAATAGCGTTCATCTCTATTCCAGAAGCAATTTACTTGTACCATATAAATTTCACCTAAAAGCCCAGAATCTATCATTTCTTTTAACCATACGGATGGTGGAGAGTATCGATTCTGCATTACGGCGAATAAATGTCTATGAACATTTAAAGCCTTGTAAATTACCTTTTCTGCATCTACTTTAGAAAGGGCCATTGGTTTTTCCAATACCACACTTTTTCCAGCATCAAAGGCGGCTAGGGCTTGAGAAGCATGATGGCCATTTGGGCTAGCAATATTTACAACATCACATTCAATATCTGAGCTTAAAAAGGATTCCATAGAGTTGAAAAAGGGTACTCCATACTTTTTCAATTCCTCTTCCTTTTCTGCTTTAATATCTACAACAGCTACAAGTTCAGCTTCCTTATTGCGAACAATCATTTCAGCATGTCTGTTGCCGATATGTCCCATTCCAACAACAGCAAATTTTATTTTACGCATTTCTTGGTAATTATAATCTTCCATCAATAATCGATGGATCTAAAAATGATTTTGTGTCGAACACAATAGCATCATCAGTTTTTATCCTATTTAAGTCAATTTTCAAAAACTCATCATGTGCAACAGCCACTACAATTGCCTGGTATTTTTTATCTCCTAATTCTGAAAGAATAGATAATCCATACTCATGCTTTACTTCTTCTGGGTTTGCCCATGGATCAAAAATATCCACGTTCAGTCCAAACTTTTTAAGCTCTTTATCAATATCAACTACTCTAGTATTTCGGATATCTGGGCAATTTTCCTTAAATGTTACACCAAGAATAAGAGCATTTCCACCTTTAATTAATTGGCTATTATTAATCATTAGTTGCACCACCTTATTGGCGACAAACATTCCCATATTATCATTTACCCTTCTTCCAGAAAGAATAACCTGTGGGTGGTAACCTAAAGATTCTGCTTTATGAGCTAAGTAATAAGGATCAACACCAATGCAATGTCCACCAACTAAACCTGGTTTATATTTTAGGAAATTCCATTTTGTACCAGCTGCTTCTATTACTTCGGTGGTATCAATTCCAATTCTATCAAAAATCAATGCTAGTTCATTTACAAAGGAAATATTAACATCCCTTTGCGAATTTTCAATGGCCTTTGATGCTTCGGCCACCTTCATGTTTGGTGCCAAATGAGTTCCAGCCTCAATAATGGTTTTATACAAATTATCAACCTCAACAGCTATTTCCGGAGTGGAACCAGAGGTAACCTTCATTATTTTGGTTAAGGTATTTACCTTATCACCTGGATTAATTCTTTCCGGTGAATAACCACAGTAAAAGTCTTTATTAAAAGTAAGTCCAGAACTTTTTTCTAAAACAGGAACGCATTCCTCTTCTGTACAACCTGGATATACTGTAGATTCATAAATAACAATATCATCCTTTTTCAGGTGCTTACCAATCATGTCAGAAGCCATTCTCAAAGGCCTTAAATCTGGAGCTTTAAATTGATCTATTGGGGTAGGAACGGTTACAATTATAATATTCGCTTCGTCCAAGTCATTTTCATCAAAACTAAAGCGAATTCCTGCACCACCTTTTTTACCATTGGCAATAACTTCATTCAAATCATTAATATTCGCTTCTAAAGTTGAATCCTTACCAGAATTTAATTCCTCAATTCTCGCTTTATTAATATCAAAACCAATCACTTTAAAATGCTTCGCAAACTCAATTGCTAAAGGCAAGCCTACGTAACCTTGACCGATTATTGCTATTGTTTTGTTTTTCATTGCTTTTTCGAATTAATTATTTCTTTCAATGTATTTTATCTGAGTAAATTCCAACTAAATTTCTTTCTCTTCTTTATGTAAAATATTGGCTTATCCTCCAAACAATCGTCTTAAACCAGAGGAACGTTTATCATCTTCAGTATAGCCATAACCGTAGCCATATCCGTAGCCGTATCCGTATCCATAGCCATAACCGTAGCCATAGCCATAGCCATAACCTCCAGAAATCTTAAAGCCATTAAGAACTATTGCAATATTGGAAACCAATCCATTTTGATGGGCTTCTTTTATATGGCCCAACATTCCTTTTTCCGTGTGTCCTTGTCTGGCAATATAAAAGACAAAGTCTACATGCTTCATTATTTCAAAAGAATCTGCTACCAACCCAATAGGAGGAGTATCTAGAACCACAAAATCATATTGGCTTTCCAAATATTCTATCATCTCCTTAAACCTATCTCCCAATATCAATTCGGAAGGGTTTGGAGGTATAGGTCCACCAGACATAATATCCAAATTTGGAAATCTTGTATGTTGAATAGCCTCCTCAAATGTACTCGCTCCAGAAAGTGCCAGGGACACCCCATTTTTATTTTCTAAATCAAAGTCATTGAAAATTTTGGGTTTCCTTAAATCTAAACCAACAAGAATCACCTTCTTTTTTGCTCCAGCCATAACAGAGGCGAAGTTTATGGAATTAAAGGTTTTTCCTTCACTACCTACTGAAGAGGTAAATAAAATTGATTTAATGGGGTCTGGACTTCTTCTTCCTGTTAAGAAGGATAAGTTGGCTCGTAACGCTCGGAAGGACTCTGCCAAATTAGATTTGGGATGATCGAAAACCACCAAATTGGACTTTTTATCACTATGCCCGATTACACCAACAATTGGAATATCAACCAATTTTTCTATATCCTCCTTAATTCTAATCTTTTGATCCATGAAATCTCTTCCAAAGACATAAATAAAAGGAATAAGTACTCCTATAATAAAGGCAATAACATAGTTGAGCGCCTTTTTAGGTTTCAATGGATTATCATCAGTATCACTGGAATCAATTATATAATTGTCTGCAGTATTTGCAGCTTTTAAAATTCCTGTTTCTGCTTTCTTTTCTGATAAAAACAAATACAACTTCTCGTTCAATTCAAACTCTCTCCTAATACGAAGGAGGTTCATTTCTGTGATAGGAAGCTTGGCAATTTTACCTTCAATAGCTTTAATTTGTTTGCTAACCTCCCTTTCCTGAAGTTGACCATTCTCATAGAGGCTATTTAGGTTTTCTTTAATCCTTCCCTTGGTAGAAAGAATTCTTTGATCCAACCTTACCATGGCTGGATTATTATCAGACAGGGATAAACTCAATTTATCCTTAGTTACAAAGAGCTCACCTAATTTTTCTAAATTACTTACAATTATCGGGTCTTCTACGCCCATAATAGATGGGGCCACAACACTTTCACTTTCAACATCTCTGTCTAGGTAGTCTTGTAGATAATTATAATATTTAACCTTAGTTTTTATTTCATCCCTTTTTATTTCAAACTCTAATAATTGGTTAAAGATTTCGGAACCTTCTGTACTAAGGTCTACTGATTTATTTTCAGTTCTATAAGCTTGTAATTCTAGCTCAGCTCTGGAAAGTGAATCTTGAACGCTAGTTAATTCATTATTCAAAAATTCCAAGGTTTTTTCTGCTTGTGAATTCTTTTTTTCTAGGCCCCATTGAATAAATTCATCTCCTAAAGCATCCAAATAAGTTTTTATTTTCTCCTTACTCAAACCTTCTATAGAAAGCATAATAGCGGAGCTACCTTCTGCCATCGGCTCGGCTTTCAATTGGTTTACATAGTGATCTAATAGTTGGTCATAAGAGTTAAATCTAAATCTAACACGTTCGCCAACGATTTCGTCGATATGTTCTGTTGTAATTTCTACTTTGAATTTAAATGCAGGACCTTCTAGCCATTGTCCATTTTTTACTGTTTCTGAGAAGGCTATATATTCTTCATTAACATTTACATTCTGGGAGCTTGAGAACAAATAGGTATTAAAGGAAGGGTTTTGTGGGCTTGTAATTAAAAACTCATTCGGTCCCATTATTTCTATCCAAAAATCCGCATTCACAATTTGCGGATGATTTTCATCAAAAACAATTTTCACTCCTGGATCTGGATAAACCTCTTGCTTTTTAATACGACCTTCAGCAAAATAGGATATTTCAAAATCCAATTTATGTAAGGTTCTAAGGGTCATGGCTCTAGATTTTAGAACCACCATTTGATTTTCGAACTCTAACCTTGGGTTGAAATTACCGACAACAGCCATTAGGGATTGCATTCCATTCGATTCATCTTCACTAGCAATCATTATGGAACTTTTGGCACTGTATACCTCAGAAGAATATCGATTAATTACAAAAGCAACAATTACCGAAATGATTACGGAAACTAAAATCAATCTCCAAGCGCTAAAAGCTTTTGCCAGGATGTTTTTAAAATCAATACCCTCTTCTGCGAATTTTGATGAAGAATTTCCTTCTAATTTATTATCTGACATTAAACTCTTAGTTTAAATTGTTTAGCGCAATGATCAATGTTAGTGAGGAGACAATCACCCCCAGCACGGATGCAAAAGTTTGAAAACCGGTAGTACCGATTCCCAGCGATTTTTGAATGAGCGGCTTAACATTTATCACATCATTTGGCTGAATGAAAAAGTAGGGATTTTCAATAACCTTACTGTCAGTAAGATCTAAATGGATAACCTTTACTCCATCACCTTCTTGCCTTAGAATCATTACCTCAGTTTTATCACCTACAATAGTGATATCACCAGCCTGTGCCAAAGCTTGAAAAATATTTACCTGATTTTGATAGATCACATAGCGACCGGGATTTGCAACATCACCAATAACGCTGTACTGAATTCCTCCCAATTGAACGCTAACAAATACATCTTCATTAAAATACTCCTTCAAGCGTTTTTGCAGATGTTCTTTAATTTCTTCGATATCCAATCCTCGAACTTGTACTAATCCTAATACTGGCAAATCAATTTCTCCTGTAGAAGCAACACGAAAACCACGGATATAGAATAATAAATCTCCTGAATTTCCCGCTAAGTTGGTATTACCAGATCCACCAGAATTAAACAATGTATTGGTCTCTTCATCTAATGATTTAAACGTAATGTTTAATATATCATTCGGCTGTACTTTATATTTTGATCGAGAAAGTTCAAAAGTTTGATCTGCACTATTCTCATCACCTTGCAAATATGTAATCTGCTTGCGTGTAACACAGGATGAAAATAATAGTGAAATGAAGAGCAAAAAAGCTAGGTGCTTCATTGGTAGTACCTTTTAATTTAAGTCGGCAAATATAATAGAATTTGATGGGCTGACATTTGGCTATCAGAATTTTATTTTTTACCTATTATTTAATCATTCCTGCGGCCACCGTCTCATTTGTAGCCTCGTCTATTAATATTATACTTCCCGTAGTCCTATTGACTTCATAAGGGTCTATTAATAGTGGTTTTGTTGTTCTTATTTTCACACGGGCAATGTCATTCGCCTGAATGTCTAAATCCTTTTCCTCCCTATGTAAACTATTGATATTTATTTTATACATAATTTCCTTAATCATGCATCTTACTTCATTACTTGTATGCCTTAAAATATACTTGGCTCTTGGCGATGGTGAACTATGATTTAACCAGCAAAGCATCACATCCAAATCTTGAACATTTTGAGGTTTATTATTTGGCCTTACCAACATATCTCCTCTACTCACATCAATATCATCTTCAAGGGTTATTGAAACCGACATTGGAGCAAAAGCTTCATCTACAGGGCCATCATAGGTGTCTATAGATTTTATTTTACTACTGAATCCAGATGGTAAAACTTCAATTTCATCACCGGGCTTAAATATTCCACCCTCTACCCGTCCTGCATATCCTCTATAATCATGATATTCATTGGAATGAGGTCTTATTACAGTTTGGACAGGAAATCTACAATCAATTAAATTATGATCATTTCCAATATGAATATGCTCAAGTGTGTGCAATAAGGTTTCTCCCTGATACCAATCCATATTCGCCGATCGGTTTACAACATTATCTCCATGAAGCGCACTAATTGGGACAAATCGAATATCGGTAACATCCAATTTTGAGGCAAAATCTTTGAACTGAGAAACTACATTGTCATAAGCTTCTTGACTGTAATCCACCAGATCCATTTTATTTATACAAATAATAAGATGAGGGATTTGTAATAATGAAGCGATAAAAGAATGTCTATTCGTTTGTTCTACAACCCCTTTTCTAGCATCTACAAGTATCAAAGCTAAATTTGCTGTTGAAGCTCCAGTAACCATATTCCTGGTGTATTGAATATGCCCTGGAGTATCGGCAATAATAAATTTGCGTTTTGGGGTAGCGAAATATCTATAGGCAACATCAATGGTTATTCCCTGTTCTCTTTCATCCTTAAGACCATCTGTAAGTAGGGAAAGGTCTATATGTTCTAATCCTTTCTGTTGACTGGTATTTTCCACTGCATCTAGTTGATCTTGAAAAATTGCTTTGGAGTCGTACAAAAGGCGACCAATTAAAGTGCTTTTACCATCATCTACACTTCCTGCGGTGGTAAATCGCAATAGTTCCATGTCAAAATATCCGTCTTTCATTTTTTTATTTTCTTCTTATTTCTAAATCAAGTTTCAGCCAATTTCCACTTAAAAGTATCCGTGTTTTTTTCGGTCTTCCATAGCGGTATCTCCTCGTTTATCATCTGCTCTATTTCCTCTTTCTGTTTGTCGAGCAGCAGCTACTTCGGCTACAATTTTCTCCAATGAATCTGCTTCAGATTCAATACCACCGGTAATAGTAATATCTCCCAAAGTTCTAAATCGCACCATTTTAGATTCTACCTTATCATTTGGACCCAAAACCAGATGTTCGGAGGCTGGAATCCATGTATTATTTCTCCAAATCACATCTCTTTTGTGGGCGACGTAAAGGGATGGGATTTCAAGGTTTTCTTGTAAAATATATTGCCAGATATCCATTTCTGTCCAATTGCTAATCGGAAAAACACGAAAGTTTTCACCCATATTTTTTCTACCATTAAACAAATTCCAGAGTTCTGGCCTTTGGTTTTTGGGATCCCATTGTCCAAAATCATCGCGATGTGAAAAGAATCTTTCTTTAGCACGAGCCTTTTCCTCATCTCTTCTAGCGCCACCCATGCAGGCATCTAATTCATAATTTTCGATAGTCTCCAAAAGTGTGGTGGTTTGCAGAGCATTTCTACTAGCATTTTTTCCAGTTTCTTCTCTAACTCTACCACCATCGATAGTTTCTTGCACAGAGCCTACAATTAAATTGACACCTAGTTTTTTAACTAAGTCATCTCTAAAGGCAATGGTCTCCGGAAAATTATGACCCGTATCGATATGTACTAATGGAAAAGGTATTTTTGCTGGCCAAAAAGCTTTTTTTGCCAAATGGGTGAGTACTATTGAGTCTTTACCACCACTAAATAAAATTGCGGGTTTATCAAATTGTGCAAAAACTTCACGAATAACAAAAATCGATTCCGACTCCAGTTCTCTTAAGTGGTTTAAGGAATACTTCATGTATTATAATTTTGTAATTAATCTTTTATCCAAAAAGGCTATTATTTTCCTACTTCCTTCTTCAAGGGAATCTTCGGCGCTAAGGATGTGAATATCTGGATTTATAGGTTTTTCAAAGGGTGAGGAAATACCTGTGAAATTTTTAATCTCCCCATTTCTTGCCTTTTTATACAGTCCTTTAACATCTCTTTCCTCGCAAACTTCCAAGGGGCAATCCACAAATACCTCAATAAAATTATCCTCACCAACAATAGATTTTACAGATTCGCGGTCTTTTGCAAAGGGTGAGATAAAGGCAGAAAGAGTGATAATTCCGGCATCGATCATAATATTGGCCAGTTCAGCTATTCTTCTAATATTCTCTTTTCTAGACTCATCAGAAAAATCCAGGTCACTATTTAATCCCGATCTTACATTGTCTCCATCCAATATATAAGTATGTAGGTTTCGATCGAACAATTCCTTTTCAACCATATTCGCCAAGCTAGATTTACCAGATCCTGATAAGCCTACAAACCAAATTACCAGAGAATTATGGCCATAAGACTGATTTCTTTGTCGACGGCTAATTTGGTAATCGTGAGGAATAATATTTTGATTTTTATCCATTAAAAAAGATTGAATTTAAAACATAAAAAAGCTAGAAACACAAAGGCATAGAGCAAACTTAAGGGGAATCCTATTCTTAAAAAATCTTTAAGATTATAATTTCCAGCCTCCATAATCATAAGGTTAGTTTGGTAGGAAAATGGAGTTAAAAAACTACAGGAAGCTCCAAAAGCCAAGGATAAAAACAAAGCTTGGGGTGGAATATTTAAGCTTAGGCTTATGGCCGAAACTATTGGGAAAACAATTGCCAATGCAGCGACATTGGTAATAAAGGATGTTAGCAAAAAAGTAAGGCTAAAGATGGAAAACACTACCCAAAATGGACTCCAATCAACAATACCACTTAAGATGGAAGTACTTAATAGATCTGCTGCTCCTGAACTTACGATAGCATTCCCTATGGAGAGTGATGATGCGAGGATGATAAATAAATCAAGATTTATATTCTTTTTTATCCTGTCTATATCAGATATTCCCAATAGAACCTGAACAAACAATAATCCAAGTAAACCTTCGAAAATACTGATAAGGTTGCCAAAAACTAAGCCTATCATTAAAATCAATGCTATTAAAAAAGCATTTCTTCTTCGGCTGGAAACATTTTTAATGGAGTGAACCGTATTTACGATAACCAAATCTTGCCATCTAGCATTTTTCTCCTCAAACTCTTCTCCACCATTAATTAAAATTAAATCTCCAGAATGCAAGACTATGGAACCAATTTTACCTGATAATTTTTCTCCTTTTCTGTGTACCCCTAAAACAACGGCATTGTATTTTTCTCTAAACCCGACTTCCTTAAGAGTTTTTCTATCCAAAGCACTATTTTGAGCGATAACGGCTTCTACCATTCCATTTTCAATATCCGCAATTTCTTGGTTGATCTCCAATCTATCTACCTTTTTAAGCAAATCAACTATTTTCGAAGTTTCTCCGGCAAATAACAATAAGTCGCCTGCCAAAATAACTTCAGAAGGACCAACGGGAACTATTCTTTTAGAATCCCTGATTATTTCGGTTAAAAAAACTCCATCTAGGTTACGTAATTTGGCTTCTTCAATAGATTTATTGACAATATTGGAACCTTGTAAAACACGAGTTTCCACCAAATATTCTCTGGCTTTGGATTTATATTCAGATTCTATACTCGGTCCGTTTTTCAACAAACGATTGGAAAAAAAATACATGAACAAAATGGCAGAAATACTAACTAATATGCCAGGAATTAGAAAATCTCCAAAACCCAAGGAATTAAAGCCGTTGCTTGTTAATAATCCATTGAGCAATAAATTTGTAGAAGTTCCAATAAGCGTTATCATCCCACCCACTATTGCGGCAAAAGAGAGAGGAATTAATAATTTAGAAGGACTAATATTTTTAGATTTTCCCCAACTATATACATAGGGAATCATGGTAGCCACTACAGTAGTATTATTAATGAAGGAAGAAAAAAGAGCCACTAGAGATCCCATCCTTAAAATAAAAATTCTCGAACTTTTTATATTTCGGAATAGAGTATCAATGACCTTAAAAATATTAATATACTCATTTGTAGAGGCGGTGATGGTAATTAATAGGAAGATGGTGAGGATGGAGGTATTCCCAAAGCCATCAATAAATTGATCTACAGAAATTATCCTAGCCAATAAAAGTAAAACAGCAGCAAAAAGGAAAAGCATAGACATTTTAAAACGATCTAGCACAAGGGCTATGATCAGCAATAAAACGATGCTTAAGGTGTAAATTATTTTAAATTCTTCCAATTTCCCGAAGGTTTGAGAAGGCAAATATAATAAAAGTCTACAATACTTATAGACTTTGTTGGTTTATCCATCTAAAAGCATAAAAAAAAGGCTTATAAACCTAATTTACAACCCTTTATAAATCGAAATAAAATATTATAAAGTAATTTTACTTACTTCACCATTTTCGATTTTATAAACTTCTTTGCTTTCTTCACAAACGGCTTTTCCATTTTCATCAAAGTCCAATCTATGGCCATATTCACTCATCCAACCAATTTGTTTAGCTGGATTTCCTACTACTAAAGCATAATTCTTTACGGCTTTGGTAATCACTGCTCCTGCGCCAATAAATGCAAATTCACCAATATCATGACCACATACGATTGTAGAATTCGCTCCAATACTAGCTCCTTTTCCTACATGGGTTTTAGTGTATTGACCTCTTCTATTCACCCCACTTCTTGGATTTGTAACATTGGTAAAAACCATAGAAGGTCCTAAAAAGACATCATCACCGCAGCTTACACCCGTATAAATGGAAACATTATTTTGAACTTTTACATTTTTTCCAAGAACAACATCTGGGCTAATTACCACGTTTTGGCCAATATTGCAATTCTCTCCCAAGGTACATCCAGGCATGATATGGCTAAAGTGCCATATTTTACTTCCTTTGCCTATATTACAACCATCGTCTACTATGGCTGTCTCATGCGAAAAATAATCTTCAGTCATATTTTAGTAATTTTCTGCAAATATACAGGTACTTCCATCGTTATTCTTATTTTTGTGTTTTGATAGTTCACAATTGTTTTGGATATTGTGAAATTATTATGGAGCGGCTAATTCGCAGCTATAATTATATGGGTAGATTACTAAAACTTTTCATTTGTATTTTATTCTTAAATACAATTCAAGCTCAAAATTTGGTGGAAAACCCAAGTTTAGAAGCTACTCAATGTCCTATCTTTAGTCCAAATCCTTCTGATTATATCACACCATGGACCACCTATTTCGGCAGTCCAGACTATTACGAACCCAATTGCGGAAATGCTGGAACAAGCGCCACTACCAACAATTCTCAAGCTTTTGATGGTGATGGTTTTCTGGGAATTGAGGTTTATGGACAAACGGGGGCAGTTTATAATAGAGAATATATCCATGGGCAATTAAGTGAGCCTTTAGTTGCCGGTAAGTATTATAGAGCTACTTTTTATGTAAAACCTGTAAACCTACCCCCGAGTGGTTCCTATGGAATCAACAATATTGGAATGATAGTTACAGATTCCTTAGTAGATACTATTCCTGTTAATAATATTATTGATGCCGAGCCTCTTATCTCCGCTACAGACCCTATTATTAATACTAGTTTTTGGACACCCATTTGTGGTGTTTTTAGAGCTAAAGGTGGGGAAGAGCACCTTACTATCGGTAATTTTAGCATAGACCAAGAAACAGCCATTGAACCTTTGGATGGTTCTATGAATCCTACAACTGCTTACTATCTAATTGATTTTGTAGAAATCGTAGAAACTGATTTCCCTCATCTTCCGGCAGACACCATTCTTTGTCTACAAGAACGCATTGATCTTGATTTAAGAAGAATTGATTTCAGCTATACCTGGCAAGATGGTAGCACTGGAGGTACCCACCTCATTACTCAGCCTGGGACCTATTATGTAGATATTAGCTCTCCTTCCTGCTCTTATTCTGATACTCTAATTGTTGAATCCGCAGAATGTTCTGATTGTAAGGTTTTTGTACCTAATGCTTTTACTCCGAATGGTGATCTCAATAATGATATTTTTAGAGTTCAGGCCAATTGTGAATTGGTAAGTTATAGGCTACAAATTTTCGATCGTTGGGGTAAAAAGCATTTTGAATCTACGGATATTGATGTGAGTTGGGATGGTGCTGATGTAAGCAAATCCGACACTTATGTTTATACTTTAGAATACGAATTCGAATCTCTTCGAAAAACAGAAACCCTTACTCGTAAAGGAAGAATCACCCTGATTAAGTAATCTATTTATTTAGTATTGCCCTAACATTATCCGAGATTTTCTGGGCTATACCATCTGTTGGTAAATCATTTGAATCTGTGCCAAAGGGATCTTCAATTTCTTCAGCTATCATTTCTAAACTGGCAAAGGCGTAAAGCACAAATAGTGTAACAAGAATTGTCCAGTAACCGAAGGTCTCCACAAAGGAAAAGGGCATGGTGATAGTATAGATAAATACAAACTTTTTCAGAAAGATATTATAGGTATAGGGAATGGGAGTATTTTTAATTCTTTCACAAGCACCGCAGATATCCGTAAATGCATTTAAATCGTTTAAAAGAGCCAGGTAAGCCGATTCTCCAATTTGTTTTTCATGATACATTATTTCTAATTCTTCCTGAATTTTAAGCGCCAAGGTATTGGGGATATGATCATTTGCTTCATCATAAATAACATTCTCAGGCAGGAGTTTGGAGAGCTGTTCGGCATCATCAATCCTTAAATGATCCTTCAAAATATGGGCATAAGCCGCAATCATCTCTGCCATTTCCCTTTTCTTTTGAAGCTTTTCACCGGGAATAAAAGTAGAAAGCTTTAGAGCAAAATTTCTACTTACATTTACCAAAGCCCCCCATTGTTTTCTTCCTTCCCACCACCTATCATAGGCGGTATTTGTTCTAAATACTAAAAGCAGAGAAATTACTAAACCCGTTAATGAATGTATTTCACTGGAGCCAGCATATTTTAAATCCAATACTTCCTTTTCAATATAAACCACCAAACCAGAATAAATGGTCATGGATACCAAAACCCAAAATAATTTTCGGAAAGTATCGGCCTTGTGAAATTTAAAAATAAGTCCAAACCAATCTTTGGGATTATATGCTACCATAATAAGTGCTTGATGTATTTAAAATTTGTGGCTAATTTAATGATTGAAGATTTTCCAAATGGGCAATTACCATTTTGATATCGCCATAGGAAATATGATCTCCGAGCTCATTTTTTAAAGGTGCTAAAAGCACTTTGCCTTTTTTAGCAACTAGCTCCTCAATTTCCTTCCGCTTCTTGCTGTCTACCAGTTCATTAATCCCCAATTCTCCTAAAGCTATAAAATGTGCTAAATGTGCTTCTATGGTATTAATAGATAGGTTTCTTTCTTTGGAAATTTCGGAAATATCCATTCCTGCCTTGTACAATTCAAATGTTTGAGAATGGGTTTGACCCGTAGCTCTTCTTTTTTTCTTTCGTTTGGTTTTTGTTTTCCCTTTTTTTCTATCCATCCTGGATTCCAATCGATGGATTTTACAATAGGCGGTAATCTCCTCCAAAAAGGTCATACCATATTTTTGAACTTTAGATTCTCCAAAGCCAGAAATTTGATATAAATCATCCTCATCCTGAGGAAGGTATGCCGCTAATTCTAATAATGTAGCATCCGAAAAAATCACAAATGCCGGAACGCCAAGATCATCGGCAATTTGCTTTCTACTGGTTTTTAATAAGGCAAATAAATCCTTGTCATAGTCAAGGTCCATCGCTGATGTTTGACTTTTAGGTTTTTCTTCCCGAACTTCCAATTTGCGGATTTCTACCTTCTCTAATCCCTTTAAAACATCCCTGCTCTTTTCAGTAAAACCCAGCACTGGGTAGTTCCCTTGTGATTTTTCTACAATTTTTAATTGCAAAAACTCTCTGATCATATAAGACCATTCTGCTTTGCTATAATCTTTGCCTACGCCATAGGTTTTCAACCAGGTATGCTCCTCCCAGATTTTTTCAGATTTAGATCCTCGCAAAAGTTGGATTAAATAGTTGGCTCCAAATTGCCTATCTAGCCTTGCCATAGCAGAGAGTAACATTTGTGCCGGACGTGTAGCATCAATGGTAGCAAAAGAACTTGTGCACACATCGCAGTTTCCGCAGTTTTCTTTAGCATCCTCTCCAAAATAATTGAGTAAATACTTTCTTCTACAAGTATAGGATTCACAAAAATCCGCCATTATTTGTAGCTTCTCCAGCATCACATTGGATTGTTCCTCATTCCCTTCAATTTCGGCAAAACTCCTCAGTTTTATCAAATCTCCAGAACTGTAAAATAATAATGCTTTGCTATCTAAACCATCTCTTCCTGCCCTACCGGTTTCCTGGTAATAGCCTTCAATATTTTTGGGTAGGGTCATATGAACCACAAATCGAACATTGGATTTATCAATCCCCATCCCAAAGGCTATGGTAGCTACTATAATATTTATTTCATCTCTTAAAAAGAGCTCCTGATTTTCTTCCCTTAATTCCCGATTCAAGCCAGCGTGGTATGGCCTAGCTTTATAGCCTTCCGCCGAAAGGCGAGTAGTAATAGATTCTGTTTCCTTCCTTGATAAGGTGTAAATTATACCAGCCTCACCCTTATGTTCCTCCAAAAAATCCAGCAGCCTATCAAAGCTATTTTGCTTGGCCTGTACATTATATTCAATATTGGGTCTATCGAAACTTGAAACAGAAATATTGGGATTTTCGAAGCCCAGTTTTTCCAAAATATCCTTTCTGGTTATATCATCTGCGGTGGCTGTTAATGCTATAAAAGGAGTTTTGTTTAATTTCTTTTTAAGAATATTCAGCTTCAAATATTCAGGTCGAAAATCGTGCCCCCACTGTGAAATACAATGAGCCTCATCAATAGCAACCAGGGAGACTTCCAGCTCTTGCAAGAAATTTATCATCTCTCCATTATTCGCCAATAATCGCTCAGGAGCGAGATATAATATTTTTAAATCTCTATTTCTAAGTCGGAAAAAAATCTGGGATTGTTCTTCAGCGCTAAGCGTAGAATTTAAATAAGCAGCATCCACACCATTTGCCTTCAATGCATCCACCTGATCTTTCATTAGAGCTATCAAGGGTGAAATTACAATAGTCAATCCTTGAAAAAGGATGGCCGGTAATTGATAGCACAGCGATTTTCCTCCGCCTGTTGGCATCAAAACAAAGCTATCCTCACCCTGAAGTACAGACTGAATAATTCCTTCCTGTTTTGGGCGAAACTCAGAATAACCAAAATATTTTTTTAATGCCTCTTTAGGACTCAAGTCCATTTTTTCTTGTGTTTTATCTTTTTATTCAGAACTGCAAATAAGCAATTTATTAAGTCAATTCCGACAAAAGAATTTTATTTGATATAAATTCGAAATTAAGTCAAATTGCCCTTTAAACTAAGGGACTTCTTGTTCCTACTTCTCTTGGTACTTCTTCATAAATGCTGAAGGACTTTCACCGCATCTCTTTTTAAATACTCTACTAAAATAGGCCGGATCATCATAGCCCAGATCCATAGATATTTCGCCTATATTCTTTGTTTTTTGGACCATTAACCTTCTCGCCTCCAAAACAATGCGATCTAAAATAACATCGGTGGCCGTTTTGCCATATTCACTTTTGCAAACTCTATTTAAGTGACGAGAGGAAATATTCAACAGTTCGGCATATTCGCTGGCTAATTTTTTGCTTCTGAAATTTTTTTCTATTTCCTTCTCAAACTTTTTCAAACTTTCATAATAAGCTCTTGACCCTGAATTCTTTTCAACTCCACTTGGTAGTAGAACTCTGCTAAGTTCTATATAAACCATATTAATAAGACTGCAAATTTTCCTAAATCGCAGATCTTTCTCTCCCAAATATTCCTCGTGTATTTCTTTAAAAAAATCCAGGAATTTAGGATAATCTTCAGCTGGCAAATCTTTATAACAATCAGCAAGCCCTGGCTTAAACAAAGGGAAGTCTTCCATATCAAAAGCATTAAAGGTGATATTGAAATAATCTGAACTATGAAATAGAATATAACCATCAATATCCTTGGATAAATTCCATTGATGTACCTGCCCGGGTTTCAAAACAAAAATAGTCCCCGGTTTTACCTTATAGGTTTTAAAATCCACCTCATGGCTACCACCGCCCTGCGTAAATAATACCAGTAAATAAAAATTATGTCTGTGGGCTTTGGTAATGAAATCATGTTGACTTAAATGAGACTTTAGATCATTTGAATAAAAACGACCAGAGCTATTCGAATTATTAAATTGCCCTAATTGAAGGAGGGGGAATCTTTTCATAAAAATAATTGACTAATGTCCGAATAATGCCAAAATTAGCGTAAATAATAAGAATTAAGCCAAAATAAAATTGGGAAATTTGCAATAGGAAATTATTATTTTTTGATGAATAGAATTAAAGCCTGTTTAAGCAGTAAGTGCCCTAATTGCGAAGTGGGGAATGTGTATAAAAAGAAAGCTGGAGTTTCTTTTTCACTTCCGGAGATGAATGAAAACTGTTCTAACTGCGGACATAAATTTTTAAAGGAACCTGGCTTTTTCTATGGAGCCATGTATATAAGCTATGCCTTAGCCATGGCAATAACCATAGCCACTTTTGTTGTTTGCCAGTTCTTTTTTGAAAAAGCTTTTGATATCCGAATGTTTTATATCATTTCAGCTGTTGTGGTATTATCCTCCTGGCATAATTATAAATACTCCAGAATGATATGGATGTATATGTTTACCCCAAAACTTAAAGAAAAAGTATAGTCCTCAGCTTAAAGCTAAAATAAGAATCGAGCTTTTTTAATTTTTCCCAAGGACAGATTTTTCAGGAATTATTACTATCCAAAAGGAAATCCCAACACAAAAGCCAGTGAGTTAAATTGAGAATTAAAACCATTAATCCCTTCTATCTCCTGACCATTGGAATTAATAGGATTTTCCCATAATACATTCTGACTATTTAGATATTTCAATCCAAAATTTATCTTCCTATTGGGTAAGATCTCTGAAAAGGTATAACTACTACCTATATAAATACCAAAATGTGTTTGCCAATAATTCCAATCCACCATAATGGCATTTGGTAAATTGGAAGTAGTTGAATTAAGTCCAAATTCTGTGGATTTAAAAGTGCTTTGCGAAAAACATTTGCCCATTCCTGCTAATGGACAAATCATCCAATTCTCAAACGGAAATTCATAGGAGAGCATAAGCTGTGCACTTGCATCTCTAAAATCCGATTCTAGCTTTCCTTCACTTTTGGAAAAAGAATAGGTGGATAGGGAAACATTTGCCACGAAACTTCCAAATTTAAAAAGTCCGGCCAGGCTACTACCAAACATTATTTCAGATTCAAAAGAATAGCCATGCTCAAATGTTGAATTAAAAAGTTTGGAATAGGAGCTGAAATCTTTAAAGCCAATTTCTGGAGCAATTTGAATTTCTATTGGGCAAAAATTTCTGTCTAGCCCTGAGTTTTGTGCAAATGTAAAATGGGAATGGCTTAGTACAGCAGCTAAAAGAAGGTATATAGGCAAATGCTTCATCAGGCTATCATTTTTAGGCTAGCTTTAGAATAACAGTAAGAAAACTCCCCTACTCTAAAGCTTAGATGTTAATTAATAAATAGTTGAGCAACAAGCATCTAACGGACTAGAGTGGTTTCTATTATTTAAAGAGCCATATATAGGCGTTCAAGCCCGATACAGTTTTATTAAAATCTAAGGCAGGGAAGTGTAATAAACCTTCATTTCTTGGATTTTAGTCAAGCAAAAATTTAGCTTAAAGATTTTCTTGAATTACTAAAAACTGGATTATTGAGGATTAAATGGTATTGATTTTTTTTTGTTTTTCATTATGCTCTTGTTCAAACCTACTTTTTTAATTCCAAATACTGCACAATCCCCAATAGCCAAAACTTAGAACTAGCATAACAAATATCAAGTTGTTAGCCACTAAAACAGCCTTGATCCAAATTTTCGGTTTGAGGGATAGGCATCGTTTTATGGTAAATAAAGTAAAGGGAATAATTAGCAAAAGGAGTAAGAAGGGAATATAAGATGCCAAACTAATTAAACTAGAGCTGGAATGTTCGTAAGGCGCATCAAAATAATAGATGTTTATATGGGTAGCTAAAACAAACAAATAGGCTGTAAGTAATATATTAAATGAGGATATTAGAATTCCAGCTTTGACCGAGACACCAGTATTTTTATTTCTAAATACATAAATACCCAAAAGAATGGAGAAAAGGGTAAATAATCCGGCAATTACAACCAGCAAAACTCTCAGTTCGGGAGTGTTAAATGGCGTAATGTAGTTTTGAAGCCTTTCAAATTCCAGGTTTTTAGAGAACAAATCAGGTATATTGATAATATGGTCTCCTTTTAACAACTCTTCCTTTAAATTAAATTGTATGGTCGAATCATAGGAGTGATAAAAATAAAGATTCACCAATTTTTCCTTACTATCCCAAATAGAAGTTAATAGTGTTCCGTCGCCATTTCTATTCCTGCAAACATGCATTGAATCTGATAGTGCGGAACAAAAGGATAAAGAGGAATTTAGCTTGTGGCTGTTTAAAAAATCTTCACCTTTTCTGTATCGTTCGAGGTTCCTGGCCTTATCCTTATCGGTTATTGAAGGGCAAAAATTAGAAAGCACATAGTAAGGGTCATTGCCCTCCATTAATTTGTACGGCTCTACAAGCAAATATTTCCCTGTACTATCAATATAAATAAAGACATCATCAATAAATAGGCTATGGTCATACTTCTCAATGTAATTTTTAACCTCTTCAATTGTGGCACATTTATGCAAAATGTCTGTCAGATAATCAATTTCATTGGAAATTGTCATTCTATTGAGAAGGGGTCCCTGATTTGGGTAAGAAGCAACCAATCTCGAAAAAGTGAGGCCCATCTCATTCATTCCTGATTGAGGAGCAGTCCTATTAGAACCTACTTGTCTTGACCCTGTAAAACCTGCTCCATATTCATTGGGGTTTTCAGGATTTATAAACCATATTTTTGAGGTAATTCTCCAAGCGTCTTCATTGCAACCCACCATTGTTTTACCATTGGCTGTTACCTTATACATACTACAAGCTAATGCCTTGTTCCCATAAATAGACAAGAAAATCAGGGATAGGGAAATAAAAAAACTTTTGTAAATCTTCATACCCATGCTAAACGACTTTTAAATGGGTTTAATATTCGTTTTGACAGCTTGTCCCTAAATTAATAGATTTCTTTTTTCCCTAAAACGAATTGCCAGCCTTCTGTATTCATTCTAAGATCCCTTTCCATCAATGGCTAAAATTGGATTTCTGAAATTAGGTTTGCCATTCTCCATTTCCCTATGATTTTGGACGTGTCTGCTTCCAAAACTTTGTTCTAAGCTAGCCGTGTAGGCGCTTGGTTTTTAACTCAAGGCCATAATTAACATGGCCAGGCTCATCATTATCATTAATCCATCTTCAATGAGGGTAACTGTACTCATTGGCAAATTGAAAACATCTCCCAAACAAGCGCATTTAATGGCTTTTTTGTCCAAAACAGTTTTTAGAACACCGATGATGCTGATAGTCATCACAACAAAAGTTAGGCTATTGGTGAGGATAGGATTAAAATTCACCAAGAAGGCAATTCCCAAGCCTAATTCAGTAAAGGCATAAACATAAGCCCAAGAAGGAAATTTTCGGGCAAGGATATCGTACATCAAATAACTTTCCTTGAAACCTTTGAGATTTAGCATCTTAAAGAAGGAGAAAGTTAAAAAGAAGCCTGCCATAAAATGTCTCATCCATCTCGAAATATCAATACTTTCAGATGTTAATTCCAATAGAGTGGTAACTGAAAAGATGTATAAGAAGATTAATAAAACAGGCTTATAGGTGGCGAACCAAGATTTAGTTTGCTCTAGGGTATCATGCTGATGTATGGTAGATATTTGATATTTATCATCCAATACCTTTTGAAGGTTGTGCAATGCAATGTGGCTATCCATGGTAATAGTTGCCGTATTATTTTGTTTTGAAACTTCCACTGCTGAAACATTATTAAGGGAAAAAAGCGCCGTTTTCACCTTTGCCTCACAACTTTCACAAGTCATTCCAGTGATTTGATAGCTATGTGTCATTTTAAAATGAATTTTTATTATCACACAAATATCAAGGACCTATGCTCACTATTAATTACACTATTCTGGAATAGATTTGTAAGATTTACAATTCTTCCAATGGTTTCCGCTTAATTGTTCTGAACTTTTTAAAATGGCTTGGTGTTAATCCTGTTACTTTTTTAAACTGATTGCTTAGGTAAGATGCAGATGAATAGTTGAGTTGAAAAGCAATCTCGTTTAAACTAAGTTCATCATAAACTAATAGCTCTTTTACTTTTTCAATTTTTTGAAGGATATAATACTTCTCAATGGTAATACCTTCCACTTCAGAAAATAAATTGCTTAAGGCGCTGTAATCCTGATGAAGTTCTTGTGTTAAGTATTCAGAAAGGGTTATTTGTAATTTATCATCATGGCTATGGACTAATTCTACAATCCGATTTTTTACTTTTTCAATTGTTCTGGTCTTCTTATCGTCTAAAAGGTCAAAACCTAGGACTTGAAGATCCAGGCTTAATTGTTTTTTTACAGCAGAAATATCACTTTCTTGTAAAACCACTTCCCCTAAGTCCACTTGTATGGGATGGAGTCCCAGTTTTTCAATTGTAGATTTCACAAGCATTTTACAGCGCTTGCAAACCATATTTTTGATATAAATCGTCATTTATTTCAGTTGTTTGAGGTGGAATATTCTATGTACAATAAAGTTAAGGATCTACATCACAATGCTTTCCAAACATTTTAAAGTTAATAGTCCACAACTTGGCAATTTGCCATTAATTCCTCCTATTTTAGGCTAGGCTAGTACAAGCGGTTTGAACCCAAATTAATGCTATCCGAATTATAGAATTATTTAGTATTCATTTCAGTTTTTAAGCCCTGCCATATTTTTTGATAATGGCCATTTGACCTGCATGGTAAGCATTAGTTCATAGAATTCAAAACTCCTGCAATTTCCTTCATAGGATCAAAAGCCCACCAAAGAGCACAAAAAAAAACCTGAAAACACAAGGATTTTCAGGTTTTTAATTTGTTGCGGTCTGGACGAGACTCGAACTCGCGACCCCCTGCGTGACAGGCAGGTATTCTAACCAACTGAACTACCAGACCAATTCTGTAATTCACCATTTCGTAAATGGGAGCGCAAATATAAGCCTATTCTCATTCCTTACAAACAAAATTTTAAGAATTGAAGGAAAAATATCCATTTGCGCCTATTCCAAATTTCTAACTGTTTGAAAATAAATAGTATACTTCCACAAAATAATTGAAATATTCCCTATTCTTTTAATACATCTTCTTGCGTTTCACCAAATAGCCTTGCAAAACGCTATAATATCCCTGGCTTACATCTGCTTCTACCAAGTCTATTTTGTATTGAAGACATTTCATCTTCAGTCTTTCTGTAAAGGCTTTCACCTCTTTTTTATAGGCCTTCTTAATTTCTGTAGGGTTCATTTTAATTACGGAACCGTCTTCCATATCCACAAATCGATATGGCCTTTCCTCAAAATTAAAATCTAGCTCCTGCTCGTGATCTGTTGTCCAGAAAAGTACCAATTCATGTTTATTGTATTTCAAATGCTGTAAGGCATCAAATATCTCCTCTTCATTTTCTTGCATCTCAAAAAGGTCTGAAAAAAGCAGGACCAAAGATCTCCTTGGAATTCTTTCGGCCATCAAATGAAGACTCTCTGCCATGGAAGTTTTGGAGTTGGGTTTATCCTTCTGAAATCCTTGAAGAACTTTATTGAGCTCCACCGCAATGGCCTTATGATGCTGCCTTGTAGATTTCGCCTGAGCTTTAAAATCATTTTCTCCAAAAAGAGTTAGTCCTACTGCATCTCTTTGAGTGCGCATTAATTGCATTATTCCTAAGGCAGAAATGGCCGAAAATAAAACCTTATTTGGACTTTGGTTGTCCCACATTCTATCCAAGGGAAAGAACATACTTCCGGAGGTATCTATAGCAATATGGCAGCGTAAATTAGTTTCCTCTTCATAGCGTTTGGTGTATAGGCGATCGGTTCTTCCAAAAAGCTTCCAATCAATATTTTTGGTGCTTTCTCCGGGGTTGTAAATTCTATGTTCTGAAAATTCAACTGAGAAACCATGGTAGGGACTTTTATGCAGACCTGTAATAAATCCTTCCACCACCTGTCTAGCATATAATTCCAAATGCTCCAGATCTCGGTATTTCTCTAAATCAAATTGCTTTTGCTCCATTAAATTTTTTACAATGCATTAGGGGTTCTTTCTCTTGAGAATGGCTAAAGATAAGACGAATCTAAGATTCCAAAAATCAGAAATATTTAGCGATAAATCAGTGAGCTTTATACTAAACTCATTGAGAACTATGTTATTATCTAATAATCTCTATCAAATTACAAACTCATGAACAGAATTATTCCTAGCCTCATCTTTCTTTTTACAGTCAACTGCCTATTTGCTGAGGTGAATACCGAAGAAGTTTCCATTTTTTTCGAAAGTGGTAAATCTGATCTCAGTTCACATTCTAAATCTATACTGGATAGTTTAGTGAAGAAAATTCCTTCAAATGCGGATTTTGAAATCTACCTCGCCGGCCATACTGATGGTGATGGGAGCTCCAGTTTCAATGAAAAACTTTCCGAGAAAAGGGCTCAGGTTGTAGGTGATTATTTGATCCTTAAAGGATTAGATCAAGATGCTTTTACCCTTCGATATTTTGGGGAATCCAAACCTATTGAGCCCAACACTTCATCAGACAACAAAAAATTAAATAGGCGGGTACAAATAAAAATTAGCCGCTTTGTTTTGAATACGATCACGGATTTGGAAAATGCCCTAAAATCACCAACGAGCAAATTTCAAATTGATGCCAGCAAAAAACAAGAATTAATTGCCTTACAAGGATCTAAGCTTAGAATTCCAGCCAATGCCTTTTTAGATGAAGAAGGCAATCCTATTAAAGATGTAGAAATTAGAGTAGTAGAAGCTTTGGATTTTAATGATTTTATCGGCAATAATTTAGCTACGATCAGTGGTGACCAATTGCTGGTAACTGGTGGAATGTTAAAAATCGAGGCTTTTTCTAAGGAGGGAGAAAGGCTAAGTTTAAATTCCGGCCAATCCATAGGTATTGAGGTTCCTAATGATCAGGTAGAAAAGGGAATGCTCCTTTTCAGCTCAGAAAATGGTCAAAATTGGGAAACAGATGGTGAGGAGGTTGCCACCCCGAATTCTAAAACTGCGGATTTATACAAAAATCAACCTTATAAACATCTTCCCTTTTTTAGGGAGCCCATCTTCCAAAGGGATTTGGCAAGCAAACCTCAAAAACCTTTAAAACCTCGTTTACAGAGGGAACCAAAAATGCCAGATGATAGAATTCTTCATCAGCCCATTAAGTGGTATTTGTATTGGAATAAATCTAATATTGAAAAAAATAGGGAAAAGATATATTCTCAAAGAATGGAAAAGTATAGTAAGAATATGGAGCTATACAGAGAACGAAAGAAGGTTTATCAAGAGGATTTGCTTCAATTTCTTTGGGATGAAAAAGTTTATAATAAAGAATTCATAGCCTGGGAGGAAAATCAAATTAAGGACAGTCTGAACTTCAAAAACACCGATATTTATATCGAGGCAGAATTGGAATATGCAAGTCGTGTTGAAGCTGAAAATATCCGCTATGCTCGGGTTTATGAAAAATGGAAGTATAATTTAGATTCCATTTTGGAATTGCAGGAAAATCTTAGCAGCGAAGAATTAAATCGTTATGTAAGCAGAACCAGCCAAATGTCTTGGGTGAATATTGATCGATTTCTAAAACTCGAAGCTCGTGAAACAAGACCCATTACTGTAAAAGAAACCGACGAAGATGAAAAAAAGGTTATAGTAGTTTTTGAAGATTTGAAAACGGTAATCCCTTTGTCGAAGGCCATGGATAAAGATTTTAAAATATCTCGAATCCCCAAAAAATATAAAGCCAAGGTTTTAGCCTATAAGGTAAAGGATGGTAAGGCCTATGTTTATTATCAAAATATAACACATAAAAATGTTTATCAACCCGTTTACAAGCCCTTGAAAATAAGAGAGCTTCGTAAATTACTCACTTCCCTAAACACTTATTTTTAAAAGGTCCTCAGAATTTAATGAGGGCCTTTTTTATTCTTTGCAATAGGTGTCTAAGACCGCCTGAGCTCCCTTCTCCCCTAATTCCAAAGCAAGCTTCAAATCCTTACACCCAGCAGGACGCTTCCCCATTCTAAGTCTCAAAACTCCCCTATTATAGCGTACATCTGAACGTTTTGGATTTAAAGTTACCAATCTATTATACTTTTTTAAAGCCACTTCATCTAATCCCAATTTCACGGCGCTGGTGCCAGCATTAAAGAAGGCTGGTTCAAATTCATTATTCAATTGGTTCACTGTTTCAAAGCAATCTAGTGCTTTTTGGAAGAGATTTTTTTGATAGTAAATTACCCCTGCAAAATAATGTCCATCAGCATTTAAAGAATCTACTTCCATAGCCTTCTCATAGTCTTCAAGAGCCAGCTTTTTGTCCTTTATTCGGTTTAATCTATGGTGGCCTCTATTTACATATAAACTAGAAAACTGCTCTTCAAAACCTACCAACTGATCATAGTAATGGCTTAGATCTTCTGTTTTGAAGTTTTTATTTTTAATATAAACTACCGCCAAAAATTTTCTATCGCTAGACATTTCCCGGTATAATTCTACATATTCACTTTTCCCTTTAAAAAAGTCGATTTGAACATCTCCCGCCAATCTTCTACTATAGTGGTTTTCCCAAATAATCACGGAATTGTCTGGCGCAGCTTTTAGATTTTCCTGGGTAATAGTCTCGTATTTCTCTCTATCTCTATCAAAATTATTGGCCCAAAAAAACCAAGAATGATTTACATAAGTTTTAAGTTTAGAAAGATCACTTTTGGCATACAACTGAGATACTCTTGTCATGCTTTCCCTTTCTGGAGAATTGTGGCTATCTGGTTTTTCGGTAATTAGTGTATGAGCCATTATCAATCCTGAAACTAAGACGATGCTCGTGGTTTTTAGTGCTTGGGAAAAAAGCCCTTTGCGGGATAAGATTTTAAAAACAATTAACATGAGTACTAGAGTCGAGACTAAAATCAAATTGGTATAATCTGCTTCCTCCACAAGTTTATGATGGCTCAGGAGTTTTTTAGAGAAGGCGAAATAAGAGAGAACAATTAATAGCAAAGAATAAAATGGAATACGGCTTTTATTAAAAAATGAGCTGAAGCCAGTTGCATCCTCCTTCAAATTTTGAACTTCATGTTTTTTCCAGATTTCAAATTCCTTTTTTATTCGGTTGATTTCAAATTTTATGGCTTTAGCCTTTTTATCTGAGGCTTTAATTATTTCAATTTCTTCGAGAACCTCAGCCTCTCTTTCAGCAATTTTTTCCTGTAGTAGCTCTTTTGGGGATTTGCTTTTTTTTGAGCCTTTAGCTTTAATATACTGAAGCCAATAGTTAAAACCTTCTAATGCCAGAATTGCTGCTAAGGGAGATAGTGTAATTAAATGTCTAAGAAAACCAGCTGCTTGACCTAGGTTCAATTTCCATGAAAAAACTACATAAAGAGCGAAGCCCAAAACAAATTGGCCACTAATTAAAATTCGGGATTTCCTTTTCATCAAATTTTCAAAAAGGCCGATGAAAAAGAAGTAAAAAACCACCGGTCCTAAAACGTAGATATAGCGATGGAAATAATGCCAAAAGCTCGTATGGCCGTATCTATTGCTGCTATTCTCCTTACCTACTGTTTGTTCGTAAAGCCAAAATAATTCACCAGTGAAAAAGGTTCCCGCAAAATTCCATAATACAGTGGGCACCGTTAGGATAAGTAATAATTTAAATTGCTTTTCTCTAATTAAAACAAGAGCCCAAACCAGTAAAAAGAGAGCGAGTTCTAGTCTTGCAAGCGGTAATAAAGCCCCTACCAACGCAAAGGCCAAAAAGCGCTTATGAACATAAAAATATATCCCAAAACACAAAATTGCCGAAGCGAGAGGTTCTGCCAATGCGCTTTTGGCAATGGTAAAATAAAAGGCTTGAAATAATAAAAGAGGAAGAAGCAGAATGGCATTTTTTATTTCCAGTTTTTTAGCCGCCAAATACAGGGCATATGCACTAAAGGCCGAAATAATGGACATAAAAAGGATGGCGTGTTTTCCCAGTTGAAAAGGAAGAAAAAACAGGATTACAAATAAGGGTCGATTCCAAAGACTAATAAACTGTTTGGGATCATTAATGGCATCCTTGGCATTAAAATATTTCCCTACACAATCATCATCCCAGGGAGCAATGCTGGTAAACTCCCAAACCCCACTAGCTAAAAGGTAAAATCCAATAATTATAAATACCCAAAAAGATTCCTTTCGGTTTTTCAACATAATCCTGATTGATGATTCTTAATTGTAGAAAATTAAATCCCCTTAAAATTACGAATGAAGCGGCGCTTAAAGGACAAGGCAAAAGCAATAATTTGATTTTTTTTTTGATGAGTAAATTTATTCCCTTCTCCAAATAAAATGCCCGCCTTAGTTTTCTAGGTAATAGTATATTTGCCGTTTTTGCAGCCTAAATGGAGATTAAGAAACTAAGTATTGTAATTCCAGCCTATAATGAGGGGCAAACGATTCACCTTATTTTGAACAAGGTGAAATCCGTTCAACTTATAAATGGAATAGAAAAGGAGGTAATTATAGTAAACGACTTTTCCAGCGACAATACAGATGATGCTATAGAAAACTATAAAAAGGAAAATCCTGAGCTTGATATCCAATATTATAAGCACGAAAAAAACAAGGGTAAAGGAGCAGCCTTACACACGGGAATTGCTCATGCTACTGGTGAATACTTAATTATTCAGGATGCAGATTTAGAATACGATCCTGAAGAGTATAATATTTTATTGAAGCCCATTGTTCAACAGGTTGCGGATGTGGTTTATGGTTCCCGATTTATGGGAGGTAATCCCCATAGAATTTTATTCTTTTGGCATTCCATAGGAAATAAATTCCTTACCAGCCTTTCCAATATGTTTACCAATCTCAACCTTACAGATATGGAAACATGCTATAAACTCTTCAACACTCAAATGATACAGTCTATTAAGTTTAAGGAAAATAGATTTGGTTTTGAGCCAGAAGTTACTGCCAAAATCGCTCGTATTCCTAAGGTTAGAATTTATGAGGTGGGCATTAGCTATTATGGTCGAACTTTTGAAGAAGGGAAAAAAATTAGCTGGAAAGATGGATTTAGAGCCATCTATTGCATCCTCCGTTACAATCTCTTCTCCTAGTATTTTTTTATTCTTTTAAAAGGAATAATTTACACTCAGGGTAGGCATTATTGGCAGCTGATTTATCCTGGTGAAGTTCTGAGTATCAAAATAAAATACATTCTCATAATTCAGAATATTCGTTGCTCCTCCGCTTATTTCCAAAATTTGATTGTCGCTGATAGGGATGGTTCTTTTTACAGACACATCTACTCTGTGGTAATTGGGTAATCTCTTGCTATTTAAAGTACCGTAAAGCGTTCCAAAATCACCGTTTTCTGTAGTATAATCGTAGGCAACATCTACCTGACCATTTTCTGTAGTAAAAGGATGATCTGCATAATAGGCTTGTGTAGGAGTAAATGGAAATCCTGTTCCGAAATTATAGCGCAAACTTGTTTCCCATAGTTTATCCTTGCCAAAAGCATAAGTACCTACAAAATTTAAATTATGTCTTCTATCGAAATGAGGAGCATAAACAGTAATACCATCATCCCTCGTAATTTTACCTAGGGAATAGGTAAGCCATAGGTATAGGTCTTTATCTTGATACTTTACTAAAAAGTCTAATCCTCTAGCAATTCCCTGCTCCACAATATAGTCGCTTACCAAGATTTCATCTACCTCTCTATCTGTAGGTGCCACCTCGTAAATTTTATTGCGATTTAGGTTTGTAATCTGACTAAAATCCTTGATATAGCCTTCAATGTTTACGGTAGTTTTTGAATTTACTTCAATTTCGAAACCAGCAATAATATGAGTAGCTTTTTGAAGGTCGCTGGTTAAGGTCTCCCCTCTAAATTCGGATGGAACATCGGCAGTACCGCTTAAAAATCCATAAAATAGATTTACCACATCCCTATCATTATTGGCCGCAATTAGGTTTTGAGAAAACCAGCCTCCGGACGCTTTTACTCTTAAATATTCATTGATATTATATTTCACTCCAATTCTAGGTTCAATGCTCGTTTCAGAAAGACTACTATAATGGTGAATACGCAGTCCTGGTTGAACAATAAGGCGGTCTTGTTTTAATTTATATTGAAAATAAGCTCCTAATTCTGTGGTATTCTGAACTTGATCAATACTTCCTCCCACTTCTGTTCCCAGTGAAAATTCTGTGGAATATCCAATAGCTTCTACACCGTATTTAAACTCATCGTTTTCCCTTAAAAAATAGGTGAAGTCCAAACCACCATTAAAGCCAGTGATTCCACTTGAACTTGGCGTGCCTCCGTTTTCAATAGATATTATTTCATATTGAGAATAGGAGAAATCTCCAGAAATAAGAGTAGAACTTCCTGGAGGAACAACCGTAAAATCTGCACCACCACCAATAGAGTTCCAGGCTACGCTATTGTTGGTTCCAAAGCTTACAGCATCATCAAAAGAAAAACCAAAAACATTTAGCTTACTTCCATTATTAGCTTGGGTGGTAAGTTTGGCATATAGGTCATTGAAAGAAAATGGCAATTCTCCAAATTCTGTTTCCACATAAGGGTAAAAAATGCTACTGGTTTTATCCAAATAAGAAGTTTTTCCAGATACTAAAACGGAAGTGCTAGAAAATCCATTTCGGTTTTTTTCACCTAGTGGAGCCTCCAATAATAATTTGGAAGTATAGGTACTACTAGAAACTTTACCAGAAAATCTTTTGCGATTTGGGTCCCTGGTTTTGATGTCCATCACCGCGCTGTTTCTACTGCCATATTCCGCAGCAAAACCTCCAGAATACACATCTGCAGAGCGGACTATATCCACATCAAAAACGGAGAAAAAACCTATGGAGTGAAAGGGATTATAAATCACCATCCCATCAAGCAATATTAAATTTTGAATAGGCGCTCCTCCACGAATATAAACTTGCCCTCCTTGATCGCCCGTAGTAATTACCCCTGGTAAAACTTGAATAGCTTTAATAATATCAGGATCACCACCAACGCTAAATTGGGTAATTTCCTTGGGATCTAAACTTACTACTCCAGTTAAAATTTTGGTTTCTCTTTTCTGGCGGTCTGCAGTAATTACCACATCGTCAAGCACTTCTGTATCTTCTTCAAGCAATACATTTTGAGTAATGATGCGATTGCCAGTTACTTTAACTTTTACCTCTTTGGTTTTATATCCTACAAGTGAAAAAACAACAGTATAGTTACCATTAGGAACATTGTTTATCACATAATAACCATCTTCATTAGCTACAGTTCCCAATTTTGGCGCTATATTTTTAATAAAAATATTTCCAAAGGGTATGGCCTCCTCTGTAGCGGAATCCATTATAAAGCCTTTTATTTTTCCCTTTTTCTCTTGTGCTTGTAGAATAAGAGTAGTGCTACTGAAAAGCAATACTAAAAGGGCAGATAAAAATTTCTTCATTTCGTAAATAGGTTTTCACAAGGGGCGCCAAATATATTTAATTATCCCTCAAAGTTTAGGCATAGGATATTTTAAAAATTAATTCCCTTAGAAGTTCATCGTCTGGAGTGCTAGAGTTCCCTACTCCTTTAGATTTCATATCACATTCTCGTAAATAATGTATTATTCTAGCCAATTTTTTTAGGTCATAGCTAAGCGCTCCTTGCTGATAGTCTTTTACGAAATAGGGATTTACTCTTAAAAGGCTCGCCAATCCTTTCGGACTTTTATCCTCAGCTTGGTGCAGCATCATAAGTTTGCTGAAAAAACCAAAGAGGAGGCTAATGGTTACCACCAATGGATTGTCTTTTGGATTTGCCTTAAAATATTGTTGAATTTTAATTGCTTTCACAAAGTCCTTTTTTCCTAATGCCTTTATTAATTCAAAATTGTTGTAATCCTTACTTATGCCAATATTTTCCTCTATAAGGTGCTCATCAATAGTGCTCCCTTTTTCAATTATTAGCTCCAGTTTTTCCAATTCACTGTCTATTCTCCCCAAATCAGTACCCAAGCTTTCTGCTAATAACTGCCTGGATTTCATATTCGAAGAATAACCTCGAGCACTCAAATTATCACCAATCCAATCGGCTATTTGGTTTTCGTAGAGCTTTTTTGACTCAAAAAGTAGGTGATCGTTGCTTAGACTCTTATAGAGTTTTTTTCTTTTGTCTAAAGTCTTGTATTTATAAGCAAAAACTAAAACCGTGGATGGTTGTGGGTTTTGAACATAGGATTCAAGCTCTTCTATTTTCCTTAATTGCTGCGCCTCTTTTACTATCACCACCACTCTTTCCGACATCATCGGATATCGTTTTGCCTCGCCTATTACAGTTTTTATATCAGTATCTCTACCATAGAGAATTGCCTGGTTAAAGCTTTTCTCCTCTTCCTTTAAGGCTGTATTTTCTATTAGTTTGCTGAGCTTATCAATATAATAAGCCTCCTCTCCCATTAAGAAATATATGGGGCGAAACTTTCCAGACTTTATTTCTGAAACAATTTGATTGTAGCTAATTCCTGCCATTTGATTTGCAAATCAACAAAAAAACCTCATCACGATATCTATATTTGCCGGGATATGTACAAAAACCTTGTTCCATTGAATTTACCAAAACCAGAATTAAAGCTGGCCAAAAAGGATAATATCCTTATGGTATGGGACAATCTGAGAAAAAAGTATCTGAAGCTCACTCCTGAAGAATGGGTAAGACAACATTTTGTCCATTATATGAAGTCCTTAAAATATCCCGAAACCTGCATAGCATTGGAGGGTGGTTTTAGAATTAATGATCAATTAAAGCGGACAGATATTATGGTTTATAAAAATGGGAAAGCAGCCATGATAATTGAATGCAAGGCACCGCAAGTACCCATAAGCCAAAAGACCATGGACCAGGCTTCATCTTATAATAGTCATTATAAGGTGGATTATTTAATCCTCTCCAATGGCTTAAAACATATTGCCGCTAAATGCGATTTTGAAAATCAAAAATATCTACAATTAAAGCAAATTCCTTCCTTTGATGAATTATGAAACTTTAATCCTTGCAAAAGGAAAAGAAAAAGCATTAGAAAGAAAACACCCCTGGATTTTTTCGGGTGCATTTAAAAATATCCCCAGCCATCTTCAAGGTGGTGAAATTATTGAAGTTTTAGATTCTAAAAATAATTTTAAAGCCATAGGATTTTTTAGTCTAGGGCGAATTGCTGTTAAAGTTTTAAGCTTTTCGGCTGTAGAAAATATTGAAGATCTTTTAAAAGAATCTATAGAAAATGCCGTGGAATATAGAAGCAGCCTTGGTTTTTTCGATGATAAGAAGACAAATTGCCAAAGACTAATTTTTGGGGAAGCCGATTCTTTGCCGGGTTTAATTGTAGATCAATATGATCATACAGCGGTTATTCAGCTTCATCATAAAGCTTGGCTTGGATTTTTAAATACTATAGCAGAAAACCTCTTGGGCAAAAATGGAATTCGAAATGTTTACCATAAGCTTTCTGAAAAAATTTCTACTTCCGAAATAAAAAGCTCCTACCTCATTGGAGAAAAAGAGGATGTTGAAATAAAAGAAAATGGCCATTCCTTTTTGGTAGATTGGGAAGATGGGCAAAAGACTGGGTTCTTTATAGACCAACGAGAAAATCGCAGGATTCTTGGAGAATTTTCAAATGCTAAATCTATTCTAAACTGCTTCTCCTATACGGGAGGATTTTCCATTTACGCTCTAAAAAATGGAGCCTCAAAGGTGGTGTCTGTAGATATTTCCCAATCTGCAATAGATATGGCCAATGCCAATGCAGATCTCAATAGATGCTCGGAAAAGCACGAGGGATTTGCCCAAGATGTTTTTGAATATTTAAAAGAAAATGGAGATCAATTTGACATTATCATTTTGGATCCACCGGCTTTTTCTAAAAATAGAAGAACATTACACAATGCCGTTCAAGCTTATAAAAGGTTGAATCTCCTGGCATTTAAAAAAATAAAAAAAGGTGGACTGGTATTTAGCTTCTCCTGCTCCCAACATGTAAATCCAAAACTATTTGAAGATACCATTAGAGCCGCTGCATTAGAGAGTAATCGAAAAATTAATATCATCCAAAAATTAGGTCAGCCATCGGATCACCCAATGAATATTTACTATCCTGAAGGGGAATATCTTAAAGGATTAATTTTAAGGATTGATTGATCACCTTTTAGAAAGGGAAACTTTCCTCCTTTTTTCGCAGTCTTAAAAAACTTAAGGTTCCAGCAATGGTGGCCAAAATTGGGGCTACTATCCATCCTAAAATTGGGATTAAAAAACAAATGTGAAATGCCAAACCTATGGCGGTTACAGAGGCGAAATTTTTACGCATCCATTTGGCCGTTTGCCTTCTTGTCCATTTGTGGCGCTCCGGACTGTAGTCCATAATGGCAAAACCAAAAAAGTAGGATTGGACGGCCAAAATTGCGAAAGGGCTTATTAATCCAATTACAGGAATAAATGCAAAGAGGCTTAAGGCCAAGGTGAGCAAAATTTCAATTCCCAGATTCTGGCCATTTATTATTATCGCTCGGATAATATCATTTCCCAATTGCTTAAAGCTAAAAGGAAATTCTTTACCATTTTCATGATTCTCCACCTTTTCCGAAAGGAAGGAGAGGAAAGGAGAAAGAAGAATTAATAGAATATATCGGAATAAACTAAAGTAGATCATTAAAATTCCAAACCGGATAATAAAGCTCACAATCCAGCCTGTATATTTTGCGATAGACCCTTCCTTTAATCCAATAAGCCCCAATAAATAATCGGTTACAATTGCTCCGTATTCTACACTTAGCCAAATGGCGGAAGCCAAGAGTGCTAGATTTAAAACAATAGGAATTAAGAGATAGCTACGAAAGCCCTTTTTGGATAAAAAGGGAAAGGCCTGGCCAAAGGATCCGAGTGCCAAAAAAAATTGACTGAACATATAGATTCTAAAAAGGTTTAATATTTTACTTTTGCGCCTTAATTCTGAAAAATGGAAAACCAACTTCTTGCCATTTCCCCAATTGATGGACGGTACCACAAAGCTACCGAAAAGCTTAATCAGTATTTCTCTGAATATGCCTTAATTCAATATCGAGTTCGGATAGAAGTGGAATATTTTATTGCCCTTTGTGAATTACCACTTCCACAATTGGCTGATTTTGATAAGAGTAAATTTATTGAATTGAGAGATCTACATCTGGATTTTTCAATTGAAGATGCCCAAAAAATTAAGGAAACTGAAAAGGTTACCAACCACGATGTTAAAGCTGTAGAGTATTTCATCAAAGAAAAACTAGATATGCTGGGTTTAGGGAAATACAGAGAGTTTGTTCATTTTGGATTAACATCTCAGGATATAAACAATACAGCAGTTCCTCTATCCATAAAAGAATATATAGAATCAGAATATGTTGCTTCATTGGGAGATCTTATTGTTACCCTTTCCAATTTAGCAGAAGAATGGGAAGAAATTCCAATGCTAGCCAGAACCCACGGTCAGCCCGCCTCCCCTACTCGTTTAGGAAAGGAAATAATGGTTTATGTAGAACGATTAGATCAGCAATTAAGACAGCTGAGACATATTCCAGATTCCGCAAAATTTGGTGGCGCTACAGGGAATTTCAATGCCCACCATATCACCTATCCAGAAATAGATTGGAGGGCTTTTGCTGAAGATTTGGTGAATGGTAATTTAGGATTACAACAATCCTGGCCAACCACACAAATAGAGCATTATGATAATATGGCCGCTTTATTTGATTGCCTAAAAAGGATAAACACCATTATTTTAGATTTGGATAGGGATATATGGACTTATATTTCCATGGACTATTTCAAGCAAAAAATTAAAGCCGGAGAAATTGGATCTTCTGCCATGCCTCATAAGGTAAATCCAATTGATTTTGAAAATTCAGAAGGTAATTTAGGATTGGCCAATGCCTATTTTGAACATCTGGCGGCAAAACTTCCAGTTTCCAGATTGCAGAGAGATTTAACGGATAGCACGGTTTTACGAAATGTTGGTGTACCCTTAGGTCATACTCAAATTGCCATTAATTCCACCTTAAGAGGGTTGGGAAAATTGGTATTGAACAATGCCAAGATTGCCGAAGATTTGGAGAATAATTGGGCTGTTGTTGCTGAGGGCATTCAGAATATTTTGAGAAGAGAAGGATTTAGCAATCCCTATGAAGCCTTAAAAGGCTTGACAAGAACCAATGAGGGGATAAACCAAAAAACCATTTCCGATTTTATAGATACACTACAGATTAGTGCGGAAGTAAAATCAGAGTTGAGAGCTATTAGCCCTTCAAATTACACTGGAATTTAAGCTGGGAATAAAGCACCATTTCCACTATTTTATTTAGAAAGATTATCAATTGAAAGCTAAGTTTTATACTTACTTTTAAAATGCTTGCAGTTTGCTTAATTTCGCGGCAGCCGAGTTTTTTGATATCCATTCATAAAAAAACAATATATGACCTTTGATCTTGATATGATTAAAGAGGTATATGCCAAATTTCCTGAGCGCATTGCTGCTGCCAGAGAGATTACTGGAAAACCTCTTAGCCTTTCCGAAAAAATTCTTTACGCCCACCTTTGGGATAAAAATGCTCAAGAAGCTTATGAGCGTGGAAAATCTTATGTGGATTTTGCTCCTGATAGAGTTGCCATGCAAGATGCTACGGCTCAAATGGCCTTATTACAGTTTATGCAAGCTGGAAAAGTAAAAGCAGCAGTACCTTCTACTGTTCATGCAGATCACTTAATCCAGGCGAAACTTGGAGCGGATAAGGACCTTCAAGAATCCATAAATAAAAATAATGAAGTTTTCAATTTCCTAGCTTCTGTATCAGATAAATATGGAATTGGTTTTTGGAAACCTGGCGCTGGAATTATCCACCAAGTAGTATTAGAAAACTATGCCTTCCCTGGCGGAATGATGATAGGTACAGATAGCCACACTGTAAATGCCGGTGGACTTGGTATGGTAGCCGTAGGTGTTGGTGGTGCAGATGCAGTGGATGTAATGGCCGGTATGCCCTGGGAATTGAAATTCCCTAAACTTATTGGTGTAAAGCTTACTGGAAAACTAAGCGGATGGACCTCCCCAAAAGATGTAATCCTAAAAGTAGCTGGAATTCTTACCGTTAAAGGTGGAACTGGTGCTATTGTAGAATATTTTGGTGAAGGAGCAAAATCCTTATCCTGTACTGGAAAAGGAACCATTTGTAATATGGGTGCTGAAATTGGAGCTACTACATCTACCTTTGGTTATGACGATAGCATGAGACGTTATTTAAGTGCTACTGGTAGACAAGAAATTGTGGATTTAGCTGATACTGTTGCCGAACATTTAACGGGTGATGATGAAGTATATGCCAATCCAGAGCAATATTTCGACCAGCTTATTGAAATTAATTTAAGTGAATTAAAACCACATATCAACGGGCCATTTACTCCAGATAGAGCTACTCCTGTATCTCAAATGAGAGAAGAAGCTTCAAAAAATGATTGGCCAACAAAAGTAGAATGGGGTTTAATAGGATCCTGTACTAACTCTTCCTACGAGGATATTTCTAGAGCTGCATCTATTGCTAAGCAAGCGGTAGAAAAAGGCCTTAAGCCAAAAGCAGAATTTGGAATAAACCCCGGTTCGGAGCAAGTAAGATATACCATTGAAAGAGATGGTTTTATTTCCATTTTTGAAGATTTAGGGGCCCGGATATTTACCAATGCTTGTGGACCTTGTATCGGACAATGGGCAAGAGCCGGCGCCGAAAAAGAAGAAAAAAATACCATTGTACATTCCTTTAATCGAAATTTTTCGAAAAGAGCAGATGGCAATCCCAATACCCATGCTTTTGTAACTTCACCTGAAATGGTTGCAGCCGTTGCTATTTCTGGAGATTTAGGATTTAATCCTGAAACAGATACCCTTACAAATGACAAAGGGGAAGAGGTGAAATTGGAAATCCCAACAGGATTTGAATTACCACCAAAAGGTTTTGATGTGGAAGATCCAGGCTACCAAGCTCCTTCTGCAGATGGTAGCTCCATCCAAGTGGAAGTGAACCCAGAATCTAGCCGTCTTCAATTATTAGAACCCTTTGATGCTTGGGATGGAAATAATATTTCTGGGGCCAAATTATTAATCAAAGCTTTTGGAAAATGTACTACAGACCATATTTCTATGGCTGGACCATGGCTAAGGTTTAGGGGGCATTTGGATAATATTTCAGATAACTGCCTTATTGGTGCTGTAAATGCATTTGGAGGTGCCACAAATAAGGTGGTAAATCAATTGGATGGTTCTAAAGGTCCGGTTCCTGCCACCGCGAGAGCTTATAAAGCAGCTGGAGTTCCTAGTGTGGTTGTTGGAGATCACAACTACGGGGAAGGATCGTCTAGAGAACATGCTGCCATGGAGCCTAGACATCTTGGTGTAAAAGCTGTAATTGTAAAATCATTCGCAAGAATCCACGAAACAAACCTGAAGAAACAAGGAATGTTAGGTCTTACTTTCGATAATGAAAATGACTATGACAAAATTCTTGAAGATGATACATTCAACTTCTTAGATTTAGATCAGTTTGCTCCTGGTAAACAATTAATGCTTGAATTGGCTCATGCCGATGGTAGCAAAGATGTGATTGCCTTAAATCACACTTATAATGCTCAACAAATTGAGTGGTATAAAGCAGGAAGTGCCCTCAATCTAATCAAATTAGAAAATGCTAGAAATGCATAATTTCTAATTTTAATAAATCTATTAAGAGCCGCTTTAAAAAAAAGGCGGCTCTTTTTTTTTCAAATATTGAGGCTTAAAGGAAGAAAGGTGAAATTTAAAGTTTAATTCTAAAAAATTATAGACAACATTTGTCAATAAGTCAAAAACAGAATCCACCAGAATTGCAAAAAGCTTGAAGAATACTTTTATCTTTGCTGCCTATAGCAAAAAGATATTATGAGCGATACTTCTACAGCCGCATTTGGACTTGAAACCGCAAAAGAATTAGGAATTCTTCCCGAAGAGTATAGCAAGATCAAAGAAATTTTAGGTCGTGAGCCTAATTTTAATGAATTGAGTATTTATTCCGTAATGTGGAGTGAGCATTGTTCCTATAAAAATTCTATAGTTTGGCTAAAAACATTGCCAAAGGACGGTCCACATATGCTGGTAAAAGCTGGTGAAGAAAATGCAGGTTTGGTGGATATTGGTGATGGTTTAGCATGTGCCTTTAAAATTGAATCTCATAATCACCCTTCTGCCTTAGAACCTTATCAAGGTGCTGCAACAGGAGTTGGTGGGATTAATAGAGATATCTTCACCATGGGCGCTCGTCCTATTGCTCAATTAAATTCATTGAGGTTTGGAGATATAAATTCAGACCGAACAAAATGGCTGCTTAAAGGAGTAACTAAAGGAATTGGTGATTATGGAAATTCCTTTGGGATTCCCATTGTTGGTGGAGAAGTATATTTTGATAAGAGCTATGAGCAAAACCCACTTGTAAATGCTTTCTCTGCTGGTATTATGAATACCCAGGAAGACCCAATGATTAGCGCTACTGCCAGTGGACCGGGTAACCCCGTGTTTATTATCGGTTCTTTTACCGGTAAAGATGGCATCGCCGGTGCCGCATTTGCCTCAAAAGATTTAACAGAAGCTTCCGCAGAAGATATTCCTTCAGTACAAGTAGGTGATCCTTTTCAAGAAAAATTATTGTTAGAAGCCACATTAGAATTGGCAAAAACTGGCTGTATAGTAGGAATGCAAGATATGGGAGCGGCAGGAATTACCTGTTCTACTTCCGAAATGAGCGCCGCAGGAAATGTGGGTATGAATATTTGGTTGGATAAAGTTCCAACAAGACAAGCCGATATGAAACCTTGGGAAATTCTATTATCAGAAAGCCAAGAAAGAATGTTGGCGGTGATTGAAAAAGGTCGCGAAGCAGAAGTAAAAGCAATTTTCGACAAATGGGATCTTTCCTGTGAGCAAATTGGAGAAGTGATTGCTGAAGATTCATTAAACTATTATTGGAATGGTGAATTGGTAGCGCAAACACCTGCTCAGCCACTAGTATTAGGCGGTGGAGCACCAGTTTATTACAGGGAACATAGAGAACCTGCATATTATAAAGAATATCAAAAATTTGATATCAACAACATTACTGTTCCAGAAGATTTAATTGAAGTAGGAAAAAAATTATTAGCTCATCCTAATATTGCTTCCAAAAGGTTTGTTTACAATCAATACGATAGCATGGTAGGCACCGTAAATATGGGTACTAATAACCCTTCAGATGCTGGAGTGGTAAATTTAAAAGGCACTAATCGCGCATTGGCCATGACGGTAGATTGTAATGCAAGATATGTAAATGCCGACCCGGAAATTGGAACTATGATCGCCGTTTCGGAAGCCGCAAGAAATATCGTTGTTTCTGGAGGTGTTCCCAGTGCTATTACCAACTGTTTGAATTTTGGGAATCCTTATGAGCCCGAAGTTTATTGGCAATTTGTAAATGCCATAAAGGGAATGGGCAAAGCCTGCGAAAAATTTCAAACGCCTGTAACGGGTGGAAATGTGAGTTTCTACAATCAAACTATGATTCAAGGATCGGCGGAACCTGTATTCCCTACTCCCACCATTGGTATGATTGGCGTTATTGAAGATAAAAAATTCATCACCAGCATTCCTTTTAAAAAGAAAGGAGACCTTATTTATATGTTGGGAGAAAATAGAAATGATATTTCTTCTTCTCAATATTTAGTAAGCATCCACAATGAGGAAAAATCTCCAGCACCATTTTTCAGTTTGGAGGAAGAATATTCCTTGCAGGAACAAATAAAGATGGTAATTCGCAAAGGGCTAATCGCTTCAGCTCACGATATTTCAGAAGGAGGGATATATGTAGCCTTAATGGAAAAGGCTATGAGCTCTAATTTAGGATTTGATATTACCACAGATTCAGCGATTAGAAGAGATGCCTATTTATTTGGAGAATCACAAAGCCGCGTGATGGTAAGTGTTGACCCAGATAAGGAAGATGATTTTATCGATTTAATGATGCTCAATGGAGTAGAGTTTGATTTGGTAGGCCATGTTACAAAAGGCTCTATCAGAATTGATGATATTGATTGGGGTCATGTTTCTGAATATCAGGAAATTTACAATACATCAATAGAAAATACATTGGCAGATAATTGAAAATAAGGCTCGTTGGATTGAGTTTTATTAAATGTTATCTTTGCCACATCTATGAAAATACTATTAATTCTTTTAGCGTATTTATTAGGTTCAATTCCATGGTCTGTATGGATAGGTAAAATTTTCTACAATACAGATATTAGAAATTATGGTAGCGGTAATGCCGGAGCCACCAATACAATGAGAGTTTTGGGGGCAAAAGTTGGTTTTGCAGTTTTGCTATTAGACGCTCTTAAAGGTTTTGCAGCTGTAAAATTAGTAGCCCTGGTACCCGCCTATGAAGACCTTACAGGTTTTGCCATTGTTTTAGGAATAGTTAGTGTTGTTGGACATATTTTTCCAGTATTTGCACAGTTTAGAGGAGGTAAAGGAATTGCTACTTTATTAGGGATGATCATAGCAATACACCCAGAAGCTGCACTTTTTGCCATATTTACTTTCACCTTGGCCTTTTTATTATTTAGAATAGTATCCTTAAGTTCAATCTTAGCAGCCTTTTCCTTCCCGGTTTGGCTGATATTTAGATTTCATGAAACTTCAAACTCTTTAATCATTTTTAGTTTTTCGGTTGTTCTTTTGGTTTTAATAACGCATCAAAAGAATATTGAAAGAATGTTGAATGGCGATGAAAAGAAAATACGACTTAGAAGATCCGATCGTGATTAATGCAGAAACGGAAACCTTAGCAAAAAAGGAGCTGAAACTAGAAACAGTGGCCCTCCGTGAAATTGTATTGTACAATGATGATGTAAATACATTTGACTGGGTTATTACCAGCTTAATAGAGGTTTGCGAACATTCTGCAGAACAAGCAGAACAATGCAGCGTATTGGTTCATTATAAAGGAAAATGTGCAGTAAGCACTGGAGAGTATGATGAACTAAAACCAAAATGCACGGAATTATTAAACCGTGGATTAAGTGCAGAAATTCACTAATTAAAACAAATAAGTTTTTATATTTGCAGCCCGTAAAAAATGGCTCTGTAGCATAACTGGATACTGCACCTGACTACGGATCAGGAGATTCGGGGTTCGAATCCCTGCAGAGTCACTTTAAACCAAGGACTTAGAAATTTATCTTTCTAGGTCCTTTTTTTTGCTTCAAACTTTCCTTGGAGCAATGACAAAAAAAATAGGCCAACATATTTGCTGGCCTATCTCCACTGTTCAATTTATTTGAACAATACAATTCTATCTAGTAGGTTATTTTACAAATTTCTTTGTTTCTACAAGTTTGTTTTTGCTAACAATTTTACTGATATAAACACCTTGAGGAAGGTCTGAAAGGTCAATATCCTCGCTTCCTGTTAAGGCAGCAGTTTTAACCAATTTTCCAGTTAGGTTGTAAATATTTACATCTATAGCGCTTCCAATGTTTAGGAATTCAACGTGGAACTCATTGTTAGAATAAAAAGTTTCCAATTCTACAGCTTCAAGCTCATCATTACTTAATGAACCATTAGTTAAAGTAAGAGAGATTTGGTTATTCGCAAGGTTTGCATCATCAAGAGATGGGCAGCAAGTTGTTCCTCTTACATTGAATCCAATAGTGAATGTACTGGAATTAGCAAGGGCTCCTTGACCAAAGTTCCAAAAATCAATATTTGCTGTTACAGAAATGTGTACAGAATCATTTGGAGCTACAGTTTTGGAAAGTATGATATAAAAAATATTGGCACCTCCAATGGTTACAATACCACCGTTGATGTCAATTCTGTAAAAAATAGAATCCCCTGTGTTTAAAGTAGTTGTACCAGTATTGGTTACAGCAAATTTTACAGTAAATGGGTTACCAGAAGTAACAGAAGTTCCGCTAGCTGGGCTAACGATGCTAGTAGCTTCTAAATCAAGTTGAGCAAAAGCCGCTACTGAGAATAGAGCAAAAGTACAGGCTAGTATTAGTTTTTTCATAATTATGATTTTAAATTTCAACGAAAATACAATTCCTAGAATTAATCAAAAGTCTTTTTAAGGAACAAACTGAGTGTTAGCCCATTTTGGCTTTTTTTTCGAATTGAAAATCAAAGAGTTAAATCTCATTTTTTTTGAAGAAAAATTTATCCATCTCTTAATCCCAATTTAATTTAAATATCAATTTTTTATAAATCGATAAGATCCAAAATTCTCTTTTGTATTTATTATTTGAAAAAAGTAAATCCCCCTTGGCATTTGGCGAATGTCTATTTCCATTTCAGAATCAAAGACTCTTCCTGATCTAATTATTCGCCCATTTTGATCCATCACCTGCCAATTTTCTCCTTCAACAAGCTCACTGAATTTAATTCGGATAAATTCCTTTGCCGGATTGGGAAATACATCCACATAATCAGTCCTAATTGGAGAATAGATTCCTAAACTCACATTGGAAATCAACCTTATTTTCCCAGTTCCATATTCGGAAATAAACAAGGAATCTCCCTTTGCTAAAATCCCGTTTGGACGATTAAATTTTGCAGAATCTATAGAACCTTCTGTAGATCCTGCCGTGCTTCCTGCAAAAAGAACAACACTATCTGTATATCCCAAATGAACTCTATAAATTTTATGATTTTGAAAGTTTGTGGCCCAAAGAAAATTATTAGAATAGCTTATAAATCCTAATGAACTGCCACCCGTACCAGGGACTGTGGCTATATAAACAAGGCTGTCTTTTCTAACTTCGAAAATTTTCCGATCTGTAAAATTCCCTAAATACAATTTTCCAAAATCGTCATATGCCAATCCAACCGGACCTCTTAATGGAGGTCCAGAATGCCAATCAATCATAGTCCCATCTGGAGCAAGTTTAATTAATTTATGTCCAGCATAGGTGGTGAAAACCATGGTATCACTACCCATTTGTTTTATGATCCCTGAAGGGTTTACAATATCAATAGTATCCAAAGGCAATCCATTGGGATCTACTTTAAAAATCCTATTTCCAGTATTATCACAAATGAATAGGTTTCCATTAGAATCAAATGCCAAACCGTTGGGCGCATGCAGTCCGCTTACAAATGAGCTCACTGCGCCGTTTGTACTAATCTTGTAAACAGAGTTTCCGGAATAATCAGAACCGAATAAATTCCCTTGTTGATCAAAAATTAGATCGTCTGTAATTTTAAATTGGGCGGAATCGAAATAGGTAGAAACCATTTGGGAATTTCCGATTAAAGAGAAAAAGACTAAAATTCCCAGTAATTGAATTTTTAAAAAGGTCATAGGCAAAATTGGCTTGATTAATTTTAAAGGCTCATTAAAAAGTACAAAGGCTGCTATTTTTTAAATATGGATGATGTGCAAATGCCCTTATTTTCACCATTAAATTGACGTAGATTCTCTAAAGAGGTTGCTTTCACCATATGTATTTCCCAGTGATTTAATCCCTAATGGATATAACTAGCGTTAACTAATTCCTTCCTTTTAAGACAGTTGAGAATTTTAAATTCGATAAATATTCTTTTGAAATTGAAAACAATATCCTCCTTTCTTCTTTTATTAGTTCTTCTTTCTCCCTTAAGACTGAAGGCCTTTTCCTTTGAAGCGGGAGAAATTAGCTACCAGCATCTGTCTGGTTCGCCAAACAGCTATAGATTGAATCTTGCCTTATATACTATTGATAATGGTGGGCCAGTGGATTCTAGCCAAATTATTTATTTTCAATCCTCTTGTCAAAGTTTAGATAGCAGTACTGCTCATTTAAAAATGACTAAATCCATAAGCCCTTTTCATCTTAATCCTTGTATAGATTCCAGTATTTCCCTCAGCAATTCATATTTAAAATTAGAGTATGAGGTAGATATTAATCTGGCTATGAATTGTTCCGACTGGAATTTTTACTGGCAGGAATGCTGCAGAAATCCAAATATCAACAACATACAGAACCCTTCTAGCAGTGGCATTTATTTACTTGCTAGGCTAAACAATAATTTTGGGCCCAATTCCAGCCCACAATTTTCAGGTGAGGCAATTCGGCAATATTGCCTATATGCAAATGAGGCGGCACTATTTAAGGAGTCCTTTATAGAAGCTGATGGAGATTCCATTGTTTACAGGTATACAAATCCGAAAGAAGGTCCATTTCCAGGTTCAGCTATAACTTGGGCCAATGGCTACTCATTGTCAAATCCCCTTGGTCTTGCTCTGGATTCTTCCAAAGCTTATTTGGAATATGTTTTATTAAATAAAGAAAATGATGCCATCAGATTTGAAATTGATGAATACCGATTCGATCCTCTTAGTGGTCAATGGATTTCCATTTCTACAGTATCTAAGGAAATGCAAATTCAAATAGTTGATAATTGTTTAGCCTCCGCTGTCAACTGGGGACTTTTTGGGGACGATCTTCATACTTCCAAAAAAATTATTGGCAATTGTGGTATGGATGAGATATTGATTTATTGCAGCAATGCCATTGATATTAGTTCATTAAATTTCGATGCTAGCGAGTTCGAAGCTTTCAATTCCAATGGCAACTTATTAGCCCTTGTTTCTGCAATCCCAGTAGCGCAAAATGGTTTGGTCAATGCCATTAAAATTAAATTGCATCAGCCTTTAATGCAGAATGATAGCCTTAGCATAGTCACAAGACTAGGTCCGGATTCCAATACTATTCTCAGCCGCTGTGGTTTTTCACTCCCTCTAGGAGAAAGGATAAACTTGATGGTAAGGGATTGTAATGATGTTGGTCTCAATGAAAATAAAATTCGGGTAGATTTATTTCCAAACCCATTTAATGATGAGTTACAAATGCATTTTAAGAGCCAAGGAATAAAGAATATCTCCATTTACAATTCCAATGCTCAATTAATTTTCAAAACGGAATTTAAAGGTGAAATACTGAAATTGGATACAAAAGAATTTCCCCCTGGGATTTATTTTTTGAGGCTAGAAGAGCTAGGAATTACTTCCTCCTATCAAATTCAAAAACTTTGATTCCATAATTTGAAAAGCTAAGATTCCGATTAAAAGGAAATGGGATAAGAATAATAGAAGTCAACTATTCCAACGCCACCTTCCACATTGGATATACTGACTGGAGAAACTTGAGCATTTTGGAGAAATTCCTGAGCATTCCTGCTTGCTAATTGAAAATAATAGGGGCCCAGGTATAGGATTTCAAAAGAATTATCCTCTGAATAAATGACAATATTTTGATCCAATTCATTTGCCAGAATTTTTCTCTGCTTCCTAAATTCTGTTGCTTCAAAACTTAAAATCGAATTAGAATAAATAGCACCCAGATTGAGATGCACATCTTGTTCATTTTCAGCTTCTACAAGGTTCAATTTAATTTCAATTTTATACTTAAATCTACCTTGATCCAAATAAATAGGATCAGTAAGACTATCTACGCTAATAATTTCAATACTTAAGGAATCTGGAGTTTGAAAATAACAGTCTAGCTCTTCTTCCCCGGGAATTAAGGAATGAATTCTATAGCTTGAAGACCATCGAATCGCTTGATTACTTTCAGTGGAGAAAGTATCATTTGGCAAAGTGGCCGAATATAGAATTGTGAAGAGGGAATCAAAAACATAATTTGCTTCAACAGCGTCAGTTTTACTATACTCCAAATTAAGGGCTTTACCTGGAACTGCTATACCATCCATGCTATTATAAACCTGATATTCAGGATAATCTATTTCGTACGTGCAGGACATAATGCTACAAATACAGGCGATGTGAACTATAGACTTCCTAAAACTGATAGGCATAGCTGAAACTTGGTATTATGGGCCATCCACCATTGGCCTTTATGGAATTTCCGTTTTGTCGAAAAGAGTATTGTAGGGAATTGATATTTTTATTCATCGTAACATTAATCACGGAAATTGTAAAAATTCGTGTCCCCCTTTTCTTTTTAGCAATAAAATTGAATTGCAAATCCAAACTTTGAGCAAATGGTAGCTGCACATTATTTCGTTGCGATATAAAAGGTAAATCCTCCACCTCGGGTATTGCCGTGTTCGCCCTTTGTAAAGGAAATTGAGTGAAATTTCCAGAACCCAAAAAATAGGTCACTCCTATTTCGGTAATTTTTTGGATACTATTTCTTTTGAACCGAATGAAAGAGCTCAAGCTTAGCACATGTTCTCTAGCAAATTCAAAGGGATAAGTTTGGCCATCGTCTATTTCTGGAGAGTTTCTAAAAGATTGTGACCAGGTATAGGCAATGCTTCCTCGATAGATTTCTTTGTTAATTTTTAAGGAGGACTCTATTCCATGGCTATTTCCATCAACAGAAAGAAGGCCATTTGCCATATCAGGCTGTGTTAATTGCTCTGATTCTGAATATAAAAAAACTGGATAGTTATAATCCCTATCAACCGCATTGTTCAATTTTTTATTAAAAAAACCAAGACTAAAATTCCAATTTGATTGGAAGTATAATACACCAATGGAAAACTGGTTTATTGATGATGGAACTAAATTTTGAGAAGATAAAATCGGGAAATCTGTAGCACTACCAAAATTATTTTGTCTAAATCGATGAACAAATCCGTGTCTTTGCTCATAACTTGAATAAAGTGAAAAACGATTGTCGATAAAATAGTTGGCTCTCAAATTATAATCCAAATACAAGCCTTCACCATTCTTTGAATTATTGGTATTGCTAATTCTAACTCCACCTAATATTTCAAGATTCTTAGCTAGGGAGTATTTTGCCTCAGCGAATATTCCCAGAATGTTTAGAGGTAAGGAGAATACATCTATTTCAGAATCATTTTCCCTAAATCTATCAAAAAAGCTATTTAATTCAATTCCAAATTCGCTGAAAAAGGACTGGTTTAATTGAATTTGAAAATTCGATTTAAAGCCTAGGTTGTGAAAATCTCTTTGAATAAGACTTGGTTCTAAATTGGGTAGTATTAATTTAATTTGCTCATAATCCGAGTATTCATTGCTGAACTTTTGATTGAAATTGGAATAATATACATGGGTATTGCCATAAAATTTACCCTTTTTATTTTTCAAGGTTATACCAATAACATCAGATGAGGCTGAAAATTTATTTATTGATTCATAACTAATATTCTGCCCAGCAGAAAAGGCATTTAAAAAATTTTTGCTCGAAAATCGATCTCCTGAACGGTAGTAAAATGATTCTAAAAAACTTTGGTCTCCAATCCTATTTGAGAATTTTAAATAATGGTCTTCAAATCCAAATTGCGACTCTGGTTCTATACCCAATAAATTCAAAGTGGATTGTGCCAAACTGAAAGTAGAAATCCGGCTTGCTATTAAAAGTGATGAATTTATTTTCTTTAAAGGAATATCAAAACCTGTCCTCAATGATCCAAAGCCCATGGCTAATTCCCCTTTAAACTTTTTCATTGATGCCGCTCGCATTTGTAAGTCTAAAACAGCAGAAGGAGAGTTCCCATATTTTAAGGGTATGGATTCTTTGTGGAAGTTCAAGGACTTGAGGCTATAAGAGGTGAAAGGAGATGCAAAACCCATTGCATGATTCGTATTGTAGATGGGAACAGCATCAAGAAAAATTCCTGTTTGGTATTGATCGCTACCTCTTACATAAATACCAACAGAGCCAGGACTTGCATTTTGAACACCTGGGTTTAGAATAATGGGTCTAATGACATCTGGCTCCCCTCCTATTTGCGGAAATTGCTTGATATCTTTTGCCCGAACCTTGATATTATAAATATTCTCCTCCATGGCAAGATTAATATTATCTACTTTTTTAGAAATAACATCAATTGTATTCAGCACCACGGACCTATATTTTAGGCTGATTCTAATTTCCCCAGGATATTCATTTGGAAGGATAAAAAGACTATCTCTAAAGGAGAATGCTGAGATAAAAATGCTGTCACCAGGGTGAAAATCTAGTTTTAGCTCTCCCTTAAAATCAGAATAATAAATCTTGTTTTGATATTTAATAATGGCTGAAACTATAAGCTCTTCATGCTCAGAAACTATTGAAACCTTTACTTTTTGAGCATTCAGGCCTCCAAGATTAAAGAGGAATATGGATAGGAAAAATGAAAAACGAATTAGGTTCATTCTAGAAGATCCTATATAATAGTCCAATCCTCACATAAGTACCTTGCTGATACATTTCTTCTTCATTTCCACTATTAAACTGATTTAACGGATACTCATATTCCTCACCTTCGGTATTAGTAGAATTACCATCCAATTTATAAGTCTCAATCAGCAAGCTTTTGTACCTGATTTTATAGGGAAAGAAATAATCCAACCCAAGGGAATAACCAAATCTTGGACTAAAATAGTCCTGCCATTCTAGTCCGACAGTTAATCCCAAAAAATTTCCGGAGCGTTGCATGGAATAATCAAGCCTTTGCGCAGTTCCATTGGAATTTACACCATCAAAACCATAATCCTCCTGATGTTTACGCCAGCCTATATTGCCACCGACAGACAGCAATAGCTTTTCATATTCTTCCTTAAATAAAATGTCAAAAGCCAGTTTTGGATTAAGTCTAAAATCTTGAATATCCAATTGAGTATATTTTAAACCAACTTGATCCTTTTCATATCCTCCATTTTGGTAATTAATATCGAGGGACAGATTTAGGCATTTGAAAATATCATAGTCAAGCTCAAATCCATATGTCTTAAAAATCCAACTCGAATAAGCGATACTATCCAATTCAATATCATCCCCTAATTGACGAATTAAAATTGGGCCTAAAACATTTTTATAGTCAAGACTTTCCACTCCAATGGCAAAGTAGGGGTTCACACTCAATTTTTGAGCATTTAAAGAATTGAATAAAATGATAGAAATGAGAAGAGTAAAATATTTCATTTAGATAGAAGAATTCAAATAATGGTTTCAAATAGAAAATCTAAAATAATCTATTTTTCTTGAGGTATTTGGGGTTGTGAAGTTAATCTTCAATTTGTTTTAAGCAAACAAAATTTAATCCTTGTTTGATGGGTTTAAATGAATGTGGATGTTTTTTTAATTGCCGTATTCTTTCAGTTACATTATTCACCATCCTAATTTTAAGAACAAATAATATGTTGAATAAACCCTATGTTTCCTTCCTCCACCTTGCACTAATATCTGCCTAAAAAATTGAAACACATTTAAGCAGATTCTTAGGATCGAATAAAAAATATAATTTGGAGAATGGGCTATCCTTGAAGACCATTATTCATCTATTGGGCTTTCTGGCTACCAACACATCTAATGGTGATTATTCCTGATTTAGAGGCTGACCGCAAAATTATCTTGACAGAGTGGATGATTTATTTTCCAAACCATTCCAAACAAATCCCCTTCGCGAATTAAACCATATATCAATTGCTAAGTCATAGTGGCCAAATAAACGAATTTGTGATCATTCGGAAAGGGGAAGGACCTGTTTCGGAGTTTAAAATCTTAAGTGAATATTTTTTTTGAACTAATTTAGTTGCATATGCAACTAAATACTATTTTTGCCAAGTGAATTTTCAATTTCCCCCTTTTTCAAGAGACAAATTTATCCCCAATATCGGGCGAACCAGCAAGCTGATGAGCTTATTGGTAAAAGCATTATTTGCTCAGGAAAAACTGGATTTAACCAAGGAGCAATTTATTATCCTCTTATGTATTGAGGAAGAATCCATAGTGCAATCTGAATTGGCCTTGATAACCGAAAGGAACAAGGGATCCCTAACTCGTTTGTTGCAATCCCTAGAGAAAAAGTCATACATAAAAAGAAGAGTTTGCAAGAATGACAGTAGAGTAAATCATGTAGAAATAGATCAAAAGGGAAAGGATATCCTGGAAATGACAAAACCTAAAATGCTGGAATTATTTAAATCTTTACAAAAAGGACTTGATCCAAAGGATTTAGAATTGAGCCTGGGAGTAATGAAGAAATTACAGAATAACATCCAAGAATTATTTGAAAACCTAGAGAAGAACAAGAATTAAGAAATGAAAAAAAGACAGATTTTAATAATAGGAATTGCCATAGTGATATTGGTATTGGGAAGAACGCTAATGGCGCAATTGGCAAAACCCGCGGAAAAGAAATCCAAAAAACCAACAAGCTCAATAGTTACTGTTTTTACGGAAAAGGTGGAGAATAAATCCATTCCTGTTTATGTAGAAACTACTGGTGTTTTGGAAGCCGAAAAAAGAAATGAGCTGTATAGCGAAGTTCAAGGTGTGATGGAGGCTGATAATGGCCGATTTAAAGCCGGGAACTCCTTTCAAAAAGGTGAATTGTTGATCAAAATTAGATCTAATGATCAGGAAGCCCAGCTTTTTGCCCAGCGCTCCTCCTTTATTAGTGCTCTCACGGCTATTATGCCCGATATTAAGGCTGATCATCCGGATGAATATCTAAAATGGCAAAACTATTTAAAATCTTTATCCATAGATAATAGCACTCCCTCCCTGCCGAGCATAAAATCTGAAAAATTAGAATCTTTTATCACCGGTCGTGGCTTATATTCTAATTATCATTCTTTAAAAAACCTGGAGATAATTAATGGCAAATACAATTTACGAGCTCCCTATGATGGTGTTTTAATTTCTGCCAATGTAGATCCTGGAACTGTTATTCGCCCTGGGCAAGCTCTAGGAGTTTTTATTCAACCCTTAAAATATGAGCTGGAAACCTCAACCGATGCCCTTACAGCGGAAAGACTGAAAATCGGTCAGGAAGTGGAATTAAGTATGAGAGGTCTTGATAAAAGTTGGACTGGGAATATTTCAAGATTGGTGAAAGCTATTGATAAGGATAGCCAGTTGAGCACCTTCTTTATCTCTGTACAAGGCGAAGATTTAAAAGAGGGAATGTTCCTTCAAGCCAAAGTAAAGGCTAATGAAATTCCAAATGCCTTTTCCTTATCGAGATCTGCGCTAGTAGAAGGCAATCAACTTTATATAGTGGAAGATGAAACCCTGAAATTAAAAACCATAAAAGTGGAATATTTCAACCAGAATACAGTGATTGTAAAAGGATTGGAAAATGGGCAAATGGTGCTACGCAAGGTTCCTCCAAGCGCTTTTGAAGGGATGAAAGTTTCAATTTACAAAGAGCAGGAATAGAATGAAAAAGCTAATCACACATTTTATTAAATATCCTGTAGCTGGGAACGTGATCATTGTTGCCTTTCTCATTTTAGGATATATGGGAATGAAAAACATGCGCTCCAGTTTCTTTCCGCTTCAAGATTCAAAAAATATTAATATCAGCGTTGTTTATCCTGGTGCCTCGCCCCAAGAAATTGAGGAAGGTGTGGTATTAAAAATTGAAAACAATCTCCGTGGATTATTAGGGATAGATCGATTTACCTCCTCTTCCAAAGAAAATTCGGCAAGCATAGCCATTGAAGCTGAAAAAGGTTATGATATAGATGTTCTCCTTGCTGATGTAAAAAATGCAGTTGACAAGGTACCATCCTTCCCTGCCGAAATGGAACCTCCCGTTGTGGCCAAACAAGAAACCACTACCAATGCCATTTCCATGGTCATTACCGGAAAAAATGTTGACCTATTGAGTTTAAAAACTAAGGCTAGACAAGTAGAATCTGAGCTTAGAACCATAGATGGTATTTCTCAAGTGGATATTAGTGGTTTTCCCGATGAGGAAATTGTGATTTCCTTGAAAGAGGATATTCTTAGAGCCTATAATATTAGTTTTCAAGAGGTGTCACAGGCTGTAGCCTCTGCAAATTTGCTGGTAACTGGTGGTTCGGTAAAAACTAAAGAAGAAGAATACTTGATCAGGCTAAGAAACAAATTCTATTATGCTCAAGATTTGGAAAATATTATTGTAAAAGCCTTTCCCAATGGTTCTCAAATTAAATTAAGTGATATAGCGGAGCTTGAAGACACTTGGTCTGAAACCCCAAACCGTTCTTATTTTAATGCCAACCCATCTATTAGCATAAATGTAAAAACCACCAACCGTGAAGACCTGATAGAAGCGGCAAACAAAACCTTAGAATATGTTGAGGATTTTAACAATAAAAATCAAAACCTTAGCCTTAATGTAACCAGTAATTCTAGTATAACTATTATACAAAGAACAGAATTATTATTGAAAAATGGGGTGCAAGGTGTTGCTTTGGTGTTATTTTTCCTTTCCCTTTTTCTCAGACCGAGGTTAGCCGCTTGGGTAGCTTTTGGATTACCCATTTCCTTCTTAGGGATGTTTATGGTAGTTAGCTATTTGGATGTTACCATTAATGTTCTCTCCCTTTTCGGTATGATCATCGTAATTGGAATTTTAGTGGATGATGGGATCGTTATTGCTGAGAATATTTTTCATCATTATGAAAAAGGCAAATCTAGAATTAGAGCCGCCATAGATGGAACTTTGGAAGTAATCCCAGCGATCACCTCCGCCATTCTCACCACCATTATTGCCTTTAGCACCTTCTTTTTTCTCGATGGAAGGATAGGCGAGTTTTTTATGGAAGTAAGTATAGTGGTAATTCTCACCTTGGCTTTTTCTCTTTTGGAAGCCTTTATTATTTTACCTACCCATGTTGCTCATTCCAAAGTTTTAACGCCCGATCAAAAAACCTATAAATTCAATATTTGGGGGGATAGAATGATGAATTATTTGAAGGATAATATTTATATGCCTTCCCTAAAATGGGCCCTTAAATACAAGCCCATTTCATTTTCCATAATTATAGCCCTTTTAATGATTACCATTGGCGCTATGCAAGGAGGAATAATTAAAGGCACATTTTTCCCAGCCATTGCCAGCGACAGGGTGAGTGTTACTTTAACCATGCCTCAGGGTGTAAACCCCTTGCAAACCGACTCTATAATTTCCATGGTAGAGGAAGCTGCCTGGAAAGTAAGCGAAGAGTTTACAGCCCAACAACCAAATAGCGAGCCGGTGGTTGAAAATATTATTAAAAATGTAGGTCCAGGATCTGCCACTGCCTCTCTCACTCTAAACCTTTTACCGGGGGAGTTTAGAATTGCCGCCGCTGCAGATATTGCGGGTGCCATTTTTGAAAAGGTGGGGAAAATTCCTTCCGCAGAGAGTTTGGTAATTGATGGTAATTCAAATTTTGGTGGTAAACCTGTTTCTGTTTCTCTTTTGGGCTATGATATCTCAGAGCTGAAAGCTGCAAAACTGGAATTGAAAAATGCCTTATCGGAAAACATTCTACTAAGGGATATTTTGGATAATGATCCTCAGGGGATTAAAGAAATAAGCCTTAACATTAAAGATGCCACTTATAGCTTAGGGTTTACCATGAACAGTATAATGTCTCAGGTAAGAAGCGCCTTTAATGGTTTGCAAGTTCAAAGGTTCCAAAGAGGTGAAGATGAAGTAATCGTTTGGGTAAGATATGATCTTGAAGAAAGAACATCTCTAAAAAATCTTGAGGAAATGAGAATCTTAAGTCCTCAAGGGAATAGAATTCCTTTAAAAGAACTGGCGGACTACAGTATCCAAAGAGGGGAGATTTCCATTAACCACTTAGATGGAAAAAGGGAAATAAAAGTAGAGGCTGATTTAAAAAACCCCAAAGAAAGCGCTACGAAGATTGTAGATGAAATTAAAGCCGAAATAATGCCCGACCTTTTGGCCAAATACCCGAGTGTAACGGCATTGTATGAAGGACAAAACCGTGAAGCAGGAAAGGTACAAGCCTCTGCAGGGCAAGTTCTCCCAGTAATTTTATTGCTTATTTACATCGTCATCGCTTTTACATTTAGGTCTTATAGCCAACCGCTTTTACTAATTGTGATGGTTCCCTTCGCCTTTATTGGTGTGGGATGGGGGCATTATGTCCACGACTTTCCAGTAAACGTATTGTCCATGCTAGGGATAATCGCATTAATTGGTATTGTGGTGAACGATGGATTAGTATTTATAGCCAAATTCAATGGTTATTTAAAAGAAGGAAATTCCTATGATGAAGCGATAATTTTAGCTGGATCCTCAAGGTTTAGAGCAATTTTCCTTACCTCTATCACTACCATTGCTGGTTTATCACCACTAATTTTTGAAACCAGTAGACAAGCACAATTTCTTATCCCCATGGCCATTTCCATAGCCTATGGAATCGCCATTGCTACGGTACTCACCTTGGTAATGTTGCCGATGTTATTATCTGCAAGCAATTCCATTAAAGTTTATTTAGGATGGCTTTGGAAAGGGGAAAAACCGACTAAGGAATCGGTGGAAAGAGCAATTAAAGAATTAAAATCTGAAGCAGAAACTGATGAAAACTAAATTATTATATACAATCCTGCTTTTTAGTCTAGGATTAAATCTAAAAGCCCAAGACCTAAGTTTTGAAAAAGCTTTGGCCTTAACCCTGGAGAATAATTATGATATCCAGATGGCAAGGGTTGACGAGGAAATCGCAGAAAACAGTTCCGATCTTTCGAATAATGGTTATTTGCCTACAGTATCGGCATCTGCAAATTATAATTGGACCTATTATGAAGGGGAAAACCGCCTGATAACGGAAGATGTAAGTTTCGACCCCAACAACTCCTATAACTATGGCGCCAGTGTTTCGGTTAACTATACTTTATTCGACGGTCAGGCCCGAAAATACAATTATCTGCAAGCCAAGGGAAATCACAAACTTTCTCAATTGCAAATGCAACAGGTAATCCAAAACACCATCCTTGAATTGGCCAGAGTTTATCATGAAGCTGCACGATTAGAAGAAAATGTTTTAGCCTTAGAAGAGGCCATGGAAATTTCGAGGGAGCGCTATGCAAGAATAGAATACAATTACGAATATGGGCAAGCAAAACGCCTGGATGTTTTAAATTCTAAGGTGGATTTAAATACTGATAGTATAAATCTCATAAATGGCATTCAAGAATTGGAGAACCTAAAAAGAGATCTGAATTATATTATGGGACAGGAAATTGACCAAGAAATTCAACTGGATAGAGATATCAGCTTAGGTAAAACCATCCTTCAAAATGATGTTCTGGAATCTTCAAAAAGCAAAAACCTTCAGCTTAGATTAGCCGAAAACTCAGTTGATTTAAGTCAATATGCTTTAAAAGTGAGCAGATCTTCCTGGCTTCCAAGCTTAGCAGCCAATGCGGGATATCAATATGCAGGATCTGATAATCCAAATGGAGCTTTTGTAATTGGTTCTAGCAATACTGGTCCACAAGCTGGAATTAGTCTTAGCTGGAATATTTTTGATGCTAAAAATTCAACCAAGGTTAAAAATGCCAAACTCAGCCTGGCGAGTAAGAAAATTGAAAAACAATCCTTGGAACAAAATGTAAAATCTCAGGCCATGAATGCCTATTCTACTTATAGCAATTTGCTCTTTGTATTGCAGGCCCAAAAGGACAATGTAAATACCGCCAAAGATAATTATCAACGCAGTGAAGAATCTTTTAAACTCGGGCAAATCAGTTCTGTAGAATTCCGCCAAGCACAATTAAACCTTCTCAATGCAGAGCAAGCATTAATTAAGGTAAAATACGACGCCAAAAATGCGGAATTACAGGTGCTTGCTGTAATGGGCGAATTGGTGAATTAAATAAAACAAAAACCCTTGGAATGTCTTCCGAGGGTTTTTTGATTGATCAGTAAAATACTCAGCCTAAAAAACTGCTTTTAATTCACCAGTAGCTTTTCCATAATATTTTGGGATTTACCTTTTAATTTAAGGATATACAATCCCCTGTCGTAATTATCCAGCTTAACTCTAAGTTCATTGCTATTGTCTAATTCTTGGGAAAAAACAAGACTTCCATTTAAACTGTAAATCTCAAGCTCCTGCGATTCTTTATAGTCGTAGTAAATAAACACCCCATCTCTTGCTGGATTAGGAAACATTTCAAAGGTAATTTCTGAAGCCATCTCCTTATTTGAAATGATGGATGCATCATCAATGGTGATATTATCCAAATTTATAGAACCCCCTAGTGAAGAAATATAATCGAATCGGATTACGGCTTCTGTGGCGTTTGAAAAATTAGATAAATCGATTCTTTCTCTTCTCCATTCTGTGCTATCCTTAGGAGAAAAAAATGTGGCTGGAATGGTTAAAGGATTTAAAATTGGAGCCGCTGCAGTTGCCAAATCAGCTCCCCCCTTTTTGTAGATAGTTTGAAAACTTTGCCCACAATCCACAGAAATCAAAACTTGCAAGGTATCCGCAAAATTTACAGTATCCGTAAAATAAGGAGGTGTATATTGATGGTAGTTAAAGGCCACATCAAAAGCTAATGTAGGCTTGTTCACGGTTCTAAAATCCATAAGGGGTGAGCTGAAATTTTCTCTAGCACCTAGGGTATTGAAAATTAAAATTGTATTAAAAGCAAAGAGGGAAGATTGACCATCTCTACTTATAGAATTATCTACAGACCATTGAAACAAACTGCCAGTTTCATCAAAAATCCAATCATCAACATTGCCTTCAAATCCTTCAAAAACCTGTAAAGATTTGGAAGCGCTTACAATTTCAAAATCCTTAGTTTCCTGGTTATTCGTAGTGATCGGATCCGATTCATTTATGTTTATCGCACCGATGCTAGCATCTAATGTCATTTTTCCAGCTCCAGAAATATTTGGAATAGTAATTCCCACACTTTCGTAAAGCCCTAAATTTCCTGTCCAGGTAATTTGAGAATTTGCTCCTCCAGTATTGTAAATAATTTCTACACTGCTCAAATTTTGCAGGCCTTTATTTTGGATAAAAACCTCAGCATCTACAGTGCTATTGCAAGTCCTTTCTGGCATTTCAACAGAAAATAAATCGAGGTCATAATCTTGAGTTTCCGGTTTTTCAAAAAATTCTAGCAAAGCATTTTGGACCGAATTGCTTGGAACAGAATGTCCCATCCCCTGGACAAGCTTGTACTCTACTTTTCCACTGTTCTTTTTTAGTCGTATCACTAGTTGTTCAATGGCATCAAGATAAATGGCATCTGTAGATCCCAGGCTGATATAAATTGGAATTTGAGAAGCATTGGAATAATTATAAATTAGACTAGCACCACCCGGTTCATTATTGAGATCTAATAATCCCTGTAAAGCTGGGGTATTCAATAAAAGGGCCTTGAAATCATTTGGATTTTCCAATCCATATTTAAGGCTGCTTCTTCCACCTAGGGAGAAACCTTGTAAAATAATTTCATTGGAATTTATAGAATACACCTGCTGCGCCAAAAGGATACTTTCTGGGATTACCATCTCATCCCCTTGAGGTACATAAAAATCCTTGTTTGGGTCAGAGCCGCCATCAGGAAAAATAAAAATGGTGCTATCAAATAAAGAAGGCCAGCCTAAAGTATTTATTAAAGCATTTCGGTAATTATTACTATTATCCCCTAATCCATGAAGTCCAACCAAAAGTTGATAATTATGGGCTGGATCGTAATTTGGAGGAACAAATAGTGAAAAAGTTCTGGTTTGCCCCATAAAGGTTATAGTAGTATCATAGGCCCCAGTTCTTTGTGCTTTAATTGGATTTTGTAGAGTTCCAATAAGACATAGAATAAAGAATAGTTTTAGAATTCGCATAGCTTATAATTTAAATGTTTACTCGAAAGTAAAAGCTATAATCCCTTCAAAATCTCCGCATTTGTAATTAGACTATTTCAGCACATGGATGGATAAAATGGCTTTGTTTTATTTTATTGAACTTAGAAAAAAGTGCTTAGCTTAAAGGAAGTCTTAAATTCACTCTTGTCCCTTTGGCTTGTAGATTTTCAAATAGATCCTCAATTTTTAGATCAATATTTAGCCCTGTATTTTTTTCAATAATCAATAGGCGTTCTTCAATATTGGGTAGGGCGGTGCCTTTGTAGAATTTTTTCTTTTGTTGTTTAATTTCCATGGCCTTTTCCCTTCCTACTCCATTGTCTTCAATAATACAATTCAGCATCTCCCCTTCCTTTTTCATTATTATTTTTAATTCCCTCTCCCCTTCATTCTTATTCATCAATCCATGTAAAATAGAATTTTCTACAAAAGCTTGAATCATCATAGATGGTATTTCGAAAACACCATTTTCCAGCTCCTGATCTACTTCTAAATAAAATTGGAAATTTCTTTCAAATCGAATTTGTTCTAATTCTATATATAGTTTCAGATGATTGATTTCATCCTCTAGACTGATGAAAGTTTGGTCTGAATTTTCCAGCACTATTCTCAATAGTTTGGCAAATTTGGAGAGGTAATCATAAGCATCTTCTTTTTTGGAATCGAGCACAAAATTTTGAGCGGTATTGATGCAATTAAATATAAAATGAGGGTTCATTTGAGAGCGTAAAGCCACCAATTTCATATCACTGATTTTGTTATTTAATTCAGATTCCTTTAGACTTTCCTTCTGTTTCCTTCTTTTGATGATAAAGTAAAAACTAGAAAAAGCGAATAAGGCCAAAATGGCTATACCTAAAGCCAGCATATTTGATTTTTGAGCTCTGTTCCTAGCCTCTAGTTCCTCAGATTTTAGGCGGATAATTTCTACTTCCTTTTCCGCATTTTTATATTTCTCCTCAATTTCTGAAACCTTGCTGATGTCGTTTATACTGTCTAAAGCATTTGCATTGGCATTATATTCTTTTAGGGTTTTGAAGGCCATTTCAAAATCACCATTTTCAAAATAAGCTTCAGAAAGTAAAACCTGTGTTTGAACAATTAGCTCGGTATGTCCCTTGGCTTCAGAACCCTCTATGGTTTTGATATAATTTTTAATGGCATTGGGAAAATCCTTTTGTTTGAATTTCAAATCACCTATACCCATATAGATCATAGGGGGGACAGCTCCACTTTTTGTTTTCTCTTGGAAGGTTTTAAGGGACAGGTCATAATATTTTTCAGCGCTATCAATCTTCTGATTTTCTAGGTATAAATTGCCAATATTATAATAACTATAAGCCACCCAAAACCACGATTTGCGTTCCTTGCGAATTTCCAAAGATTGGCTGTAATAGTTTATTCCAGCCTGGTAATCCATTTTTTCTGTGGCACATATTCCAAGGTTATTGAGCACCATTTCCAATAATCGTTTATCACCTAAGCCATCAAAATATTCTAAAGCCTCCTTCATATATTTTTCCGCCTCATCTAGTTTTCCAAACTGCAGATTTGCAATTCCAATTCTATTGAGGCTTAAACCAATTCCCATGCTATCGGTATTTTCCTTTCGCTGCATTTCCAGGGCTTGATGGCCAATCCGGTGGCTTTCTTCATACTGAGATTTAAAAACTAAAAACCATGCTTTTAAAGAAAGGCATCTGGCATGAGCAAAATTAAATTCCTCTTTCTGGTATCTATTTATTAAACTATCGATTAAGTAAATTGCTGAATCTGGATGGTAGGACATAAGCGTATTGAGATAGCTCAATTCCTTTGTCACTTTCAATTTGGGGTCCTTTTCATTTTCCGCCGATGTTCTCAGGCTATCCAATTGATTTTGAGAATGTAAACCCAAGGAAACCGCTAGCCCCAATAATAAGAGTGCAAATCTCAGATGGGCTTGAATAATTTTAAAATTGCCTCCCATATTTAGGATATTATGATTTTTCCAATATCGAAATAGCAAAATCTTTTGCTTCTTATTTTTTCCATTTTGTAAATGGATAAAATGGGTGCTTGTTTAGCCAACATCAATTTGTATTATTTTAAGGATAGGATTTTCATAAACTCATCCTTTCTACTTTTGGAAATCCCCAATTCCTCACCATCCTCCATAATCACCTGACCACCGGCAGTTTTATTAATTCTCTTGATATATTTTAAATTGATCAAGCTGGAATTATGAATTCTAAAAAAGCCGTATTCCAATAATATTCCCTCAAAAAATTTCAGATTTTTAGAACTAGTAATTTTTTGTCCAGCCTTCATCCGGAAATGGGTATAACTACCATCGGCTTTTATATAAAGGATATCATCCACCTGAATAAACTCAAAACCTTCAGCCACGGGTAAAGTGATTTTGTGCTCTCCCTTATTCTTACTTAAAAAGTTACTAAATAGGTATTTCACCTTTAGATCTTCCTCTTTAAGGGATGTGGATTCTACTTTTTGAAAAAGCTGTTTTAAATCCGAAATACTCACTGGCTTAATGATATAATCTAGGGCGGAAAATTTAATGGCTTTTAATGCAAATTCCTCATGAGCTGTAACAAAAACAATATGAAAATCTATAGAGTCGAGATTTTCCAATAGATTGAAACCACTTTCTGGGCCCATTTCAATATCTAGAAAAACGAGTTTGGGCTTGGTCTCCAAAATACCGCGCTTGGCCTCCATAATAGTATTGGCCGAACCCAGCACCTCTATTCCTTCAAAATTGGTTTTTAAAAGCTTGCTTAAGGAATCTATGGCCCTTTGCTCATCGTCAACTAAAAATACTTCCACCGCTAAATTTTAGACTTTTGATAAAGACTAAATAACGGGAAGTTTCTCCGAAATTACAAGCCTCAATATTTTGATATCTATTCTAAAGTGGCAGCAAACTATTGGGAAGAAATGGAGTTGCAATAAGAATCTTAAAAATGACTTATTATTCCATTAAATTTGAATTTAAATCATAAAGACCCTTCCCAAAAAATACTTGTAAAATGAAAGTCTTAGCAAAAAGAAAATACCAGTTCTACAATTTGGGAATAATCCTTTTATCCCCTTTCTTTTTCTACTCTTGTAGTGAAAAAAGCTTGGATAATTATTCAAGCGAAAGTCTATTCATTGAACAAATATCGGAGCACTGTTATTTGCATAGGAGCTATTTGATAAGTTCAAAAAATGATTCCATTCCCTGCAATGGAATGCTGGTTGTTGACAACGGCGAAGTTCTGGTATTTGACAGCCCTCCGAGTGAAGAAGCGAGTACAGAATTGCTAAATCTTTTAGAAAAAACCTGGCAATTAAAAGTGACAGGAGTGGTGGCGAATCATTTTCATATCGATTGTTTGGGTGGACTAAAATCCTTCCACAATAGAAATATACCTTCCTATGCTAATTTCAAAACCATAGAGCTGCAAAAGGACCCAGAGTTAGAGTCGCCAAAAAATGGATTTACAGATAGCCTGATATTGAAAGTGGGAAATGAAAAAGTGCTGAATATATTCATAGGACCTGGGCATAGCGAGGATAATATTGTAAGTTTTTTCGCCAAGGATTCTGTTCTTTTTGGAGGATGCTTTGTAAAATCCTTGAAGGCCGGAAAAGGAAATCTGGAGGATGCCAATTTAGTAGAATGGTCTAAATCCATAGAAAAAACGAAAAAGAGATTCCCCAATCTTAAAAAAGTTGTTCCCGGTCATGGGAAAATTGGTGGAATTGAATTATTGGATAAAACAGCAAAGATGTTTCGTTTAGAATAAAGGTCAAAATGAGCTGCTCCCCTATTATATGCTAGTGTATTTCCATTTTAAAAACCCGAGCCAAGGAAGGTTGAAAATTAAAAACACAATTTTCAAGAATGATCTCGTTTGCTATATAGTAAAACCTTCTCCTTGAAATTAAAAGGCCTCATTTTATTTATATTTTTCATTTTTCTATCGGCACTCCTAATCTGGGGGTGGAGAAATATATATATTTCCGAATGTCAAAATTCAGGTATTTGTAAAAATGATTCCATATTGAATAGTTCCCCGACTTTAAATACTCGAGAAAGGCTTTTGCAAAAGCTGAATAAAATTGGAATGGATGAAATGCCTGAAAAAATTCTGATGTTGGCCCTAAAAAGTGAAGAAGTTTTGGAGGTATATCTGGAGGAGAATAATCAGTTAAAGTTTTTAGCTCAATACCCTTTTACCGCCTTTAGTGGGAAATTAGGACCCAAGTTAAAGGAAGGCGACCGACAAATTCCTGAAGGGATTTATAAGATAGAATATTTGAACCCGAATAGTAAATTTCACTTGTCTATGAAAATTAACTACCCAAACAAATTCGATCAAAAAATGGCGAAAAGGGATAATAGAACAGGTTTAGGTGGAGATATTTTTATACATGGAAGAGATCAAAGTATAGGATGTATAGCCATTGGAGATGAAGCTATTGAAGAATTATACCTCTTGGCAGAAATGACTTTAAAAAGAGGAATTAAAGTTATTATTTGCCCTAAGGATTTCAGGAAAAATTCTTCAAGACCAAAAATTTCCACAATAAACTGGGAGGATAAGCTTTATAATTTATTGGAAGAGGAAATAAATTTCTTATTTCCATAAAACCGCTTTTCTCAAAAATATAAAGGCATTTTTTTTGATGGGCTGATAGTTTAAAATTAGACTAAGCTAAAAGGAATCCTTCCCTATATTGCGAAATTAATATTTCATACTGCTAACCAAAGATATTAAGTCCACTATGACATTAAAAACTCCTGTAAGTACAGCATTTACAAAGACACTCTTTTCAATTATTTTAACTTTTGGGCTAGTCACCTTTACATTTGGCCAAAAGAAATACCAAAGTCTACTTTGGGAAATTTCAGGAAATGGACTTGAAAAGCCTTCCTATCTATATGGAACCATGCATGTGAGTTCCAAAGTTGCTTTTTATTTGGGGAATCCATTTTTTGAAGCACTAGAAAGTGTAGACCAAGTGGCATTAGAATTAGAACCAGAATTATGGTTTGATGAAGTATTGGGTGGTGACTTTATGACCAATGCCTTGGGATATATGGGTGAAAGAAATTATTATGGCTATGAGGAAAATTGGAATAATTTTGAGGGTAATTATAAAATAGAAACCAATACTAATTTATGGATCCAAAGTGTTTTTAAACGGGATCCGGAAATGGCCAATCAACTATTATTTCGCTTTTATGATCCTACAGGTAATTTTGAGGAAGACACCTGGTTGGATATGTATATTTATCAATCTGCAAAAAAACTAGGTAAAACAACCTTGGGATTGGAAACTTTTGCAGAATCTATGGAGATGCTAAAAAAATCTCAGGAAGAAAGTAGAGATGAAGAAAATCCAGCACAAGCTCTTTCTAATGAAGATCGGATGGAAATTCCTCTAAAAATTGAATCGGCCTACAGAAAAGGTGATTTGGATCTTCTCGATTCTCTAAGCAAACTATCCTCTCCACCTTCTTATCTGAAATATATTCTAATAGAAAGAAACCGAAACTTTGTAAGAGGTTTGGATAGCCTTATTCGAAAAAAATCAGTTTTTGCAGGAATGGGTGCTGCTCACCTACCTGGTGATGAAGGTTGTATAGAAATGCTTCGCGACCTTGGATTTACCCTTAGGCCCATAGCCCCCGGAAAAAGAAATGCCAAGCAAAAGAAGAAAATTGAAAATATGGTGATGAAAAGACCATTTAAGAATTTTACTAGCTCAGATTCTGTTTTAAGTTTTAAAGCTCCAAGCAAGGTATACGACTTTTCCCTTCAAAAAGGCTCTTCTAGCCTTATTACTATGGATGTACCAAATGGTTCCGTTACCACCATCACAAGGTTAATGTCTAATTCCGCATTTACTGGTAAAAGTCAAGCCTACCTAAAAACTAGCTTAGATAGTATTCTCTTTGAAACCATCCCCGGGGAAATAATGGATAAAAAAGATATTAATGGCGATGATTATATTGGTTTTGATATTCTAAATAAAACCCGAAGAGGAGATTACCATAGAAGCCATATTTACTTTTTACCGGATGAAATTATTATCTTAAGGAGCACTGCCAATGGCAAAAAAATAAAGAAAGGATTTAATGATGAATTCTTCAATTCCATAAAAATAGAAGTACCAAAAAACCAAGACTGGACCGAACATCAGGTATTAAAAGGCGCCTTGAAATTTGAAGCTCCAGGTAGATTATTAAGCTATAGCTTGGATGAAAAAACGAATAAGTCGAGCACGGTTTTTATCCAAAAAAATAATAATGGGGAAATTTATAGTATAAGTAGATTCCGCCCTTATGACAAGGGATATTTGGATTTTGACACTTATGAAATTGAAAAACTTTCCCTTGCTTTTGAGGAGGATATGGATTTAGAGGAAAAGTCTAGAGAATGGATTCAAATGGAAGGGAATAAGGCTTTAAAAGTTGTGTATACCGACAAAAAAGGCAAAAGTGTTTATGGACTTTTCACCCTTAGGGCCCTTGGCTATTATAGCTTTATGATTCACAGCGAGAATGCTGACAATGCCGAACGTTTTTTCGGAAGTATAGAAATCGAAAAACCGCTCTATGAAGAATATTATGAGGATGTAGATTCCACCTTATACTTTAAAACCAAAATCCCTTGGGAGAAGGAGGAGTCTATTGCGGATAAATATTTTGGATCTCAATATTATTACAGTCCAAAAAAGAAAAATTTGGCCCAAAGCTATTATAGATCAAAAACAATAAGCCCACCGGGAACCTCAGATTGGATTTCTGTAAAATATAAACGTCATGGTAAATACGAATTTGTAGCCGATAAGGAGGAGCTTCCTGAGGAATTCGACGAATTAATTACCGATGACAATGACCTTGTTTTAGATAGTAGCTATTATAATTGGACAAGTGACGGAATAGAGCATTTTTCTCTTGCTTCAGATACTGGAACAAGTAGAAAATATTTCATCAAAAGGATTTTAAAAAATAGAAGTCTTTGGACAATTACCTCAACCTACGATGCATTTGATGGTGAAAGTGATTTTGCTAAAGAGTTTAGAAATAATTTTGAGGACTTGGAGGATACACTATCCTTTCCAAACTTTTATTTGGAATCAGACTCAAGCCTGCTTGCGGATTTGATGAGTGAGGATACCAACACTTTTGAAAATGCCTATTCTGCTTTAGAAGATTTGAGATGGGAATATGAAGATGAAACCAATTTTAAACTATTCTCCACCTTATCAAGTAATCCTCCACTTTTAGCTACTGATGATCAAAAGGATGACCTTAGAACTGCTAAAAACGACTATTTATTCCTCGACAAAAGCCCAAAAAATATTGCTGAATTAAAAAGAATTTACCGCGCCAACCCTGATAGTGCTGTTTATCAGCAACAGGTTTTGGAAAACCTCAGCAAAATGAAAACCAAAAAGGCAATTTTAGCTGCTAAAGAATTAATGATGGAGGAGGCACCAATAGGTGTAAGCTTTAATTTTTATTCAGGTTTATTTGGAAACTTAATGGATAGCATGGATTTAGCCAAAACATTATATCCGGAAATACTGGAGCTCACAGCCTATGATGAATACAAATACAATGTGATAAAACTATTGGCCAAAATGCTTGATAGTAATGTGATCTCCAAAAATTTATATTCCTCCTATGTTCCCTATTTTGTTAGAGAAGCAAGAGCGCAAATTCGTCGATTGAGCAGTAATGATGGCTCCCAAGTAACCTCTAGCTATAGCAGAAAAAACAAACTAAATAATTATGCAATGTATAATTATTGGACCCTATTAAGGCCTTATAAACATTTAGCTGGACCGAAGAAAGTATTTGAAATATCAAAAAATTCCAATAAAAAACATGTGATGGAAGGCTATGCATCCTTTATTCACAACCATGATATAAAGGTTGGTGATGATATTTGTGAAAAATTATATGATGATGAAAATCCTGTGGATAGCTATTATATTTTAGATAGAATTGGCCGGGCCGACTATATGCCCGATAGTGTAAATCTTGCCAAAGAGTATATTGAAGTTCTTATAAAAAACAGTTGGAGTATTTATAGTTATAGATCAAACACTACGGAAATAGACAGCATCGTTTCAGTATCTGAGAATTATGATTCGATAAGAGCCATTAAATACAATACCTATTATTTTAAATATTTAAAGGAATCTTATGGTAAGAAAAAATGGTTCTATGCCGTAGTAATGATAAAAAGCAGCAAGAGTACTAAACCACCATTTGTAAGCTTTTACAAATTTGAGCAAGAAAAAGCATCTCTTTCTGAAGAAGAGCATTTTGAATTGCTTAAAAACAAACTGATAGCTTCCAAAAGAAATAATAAGAGCTATAGCAGCTCAACTTCCTATAATTCAAATTCTTTTTATTTTGAATATTAGATTTTATTTCCATTGGCAAAAATCCCTTGCGATTTAATGGCAATTGACCTTTATTTGATGCTGTGATTTATATAGGAAGAAAAGAGCTAATTGATCTACCCAAACTAGGCCTAGAAAAAATATCTGCGAAAGTGGATACGGGAGCCTTTGGTTCTGCCATCCATTGCGTCTATTCGGAAACTAAAGTTCTAAACGGTGAAGACATTCTGGAGGTGATTTTTTTGGATCCTAGTCATCCACAATACACTGGAAAAAAGTTTTATTTCAAAAAATTCGGAGAGAAAATTGTAAAAAGCACTAATGGTCAAGCCCAAAACCGTTATACTATAGAATCAGAAATTTCACTTTTCGGAAAAAATTATATCCTTGATTTTAGTTTGGCAGATAGGTCAAGCATGAAAAATCCAATTTTAATAGGCCGGAAATTTTTAGCCCATCGATTTATAGTTGATGTTAGTAAAAAAAATCTCTCCTTTAAACAACAACAAAAATGAAAATAGCCGTACTCTCTAGAAATCCTAAGCTTTATTCTACGAGCAGATTGATAGAGGCGATTACTGCAAAAGGCCATGAAGGTTTGGTAATTGACCATATGAAATGTGATATTATAATGGATGATGATGGTCCTACCATTTATTATAATGGAAAAGCTTTAAAAGATATTGATGCTATAATTCCCAGAATTGGGGCCTCTGTAACCTTTTACGGAACAGCCGTAGTAAGGCAGTTTGAAATGATGGATGTATTTAGCGCTGTAGATAGTTTGGCTATTTCACGTTCTAGAGATAAGTTGAGAAGTCTTCAAATTTTATCCAGATCTGGTGTAAAAATGCCTAAAACTGCTTTCACCAATTTTAGCCGGGTAGAGAATAAAGTTTTAAAACATATCGGCAGAGCTCCGGTAGTAATAAAATTATTAGAAGGAACACAAGGGCTTGGGGTTGTTTTAGCGGAAACCGACAAGGCGGCCACTTCTGTTGTTGAGGCTTTTGAAAGTTTAAAAACCAGGGTTATTCTTCAAGAGTTTATCGCCGAAGCAGGTGGTGCCGATATTCGTGCATTTGTGATCAATGGAAAAATAGTTGGTGCTATGAAAAGGCAAGGCAAGGAAGGGGAGTTTAGATCCAATCTTCACCGTGGTGGAAATGCTAATCTTATCAAACTGTCTAAAGAAGAAAAAACAACAGCCATAAAAGCGGCAAAAAGCATGGGATTGGCTATTGCAGGAGTAGATATGCTACAATCTAAAAGGGGCCCTATGGTTTTGGAGGTAAATTCATCCCCAGGATTGGAAGGAATTGAAAAGGCTACTGGAAAAGATATCGCGAATAAAATTGTTGATTATATTGAAAAGTCTTCTTCCAAAAGAAGAAACCCCAAGGGATAATTGCTATGATAATCAATAATATATCTATAAAAAAAGGAGAGACTAAAAGGCTTAGCGTAAAGGTAGCTCAACTTCCTTCCCATACTCCAATAGAAATTGCAATAACGGTTTCCAGAGCCAAAGAAGATGGACCTGTTTTACTACTTTCCGGTGGCCTTCATGGAGATGAGATTAATGGTATTGAGACGGTTAGAAGAATTATTGAAAATGAATATCATCTTGTAGATAGAGGCACTGTAATTTGCATCCCTATTATTAATATTTATGGCTTCATTCATTTTTCGCGTTCTGTACCAGATGGCAAGGATGTAAATCGTTCTTTTCCAGGAAATAAAAATGGATCACTAGCTTCCAGAGTTGCTCACTATTTGATGAATGATATTATTCCAAAAATAGATTATGGAATAGACTTCCACACCGGAGGTGCAGATCGTACCAATTATCCTCAAATACGTTGTGTGCTAAAGGATGCTAAAAACCTTGAGTTGGCCAAAGCCTTTAATGCCCCATTTTCCATTGATTCCGTTTATAGATCTAATTCACTAAGGCAAGCAGCTGCTAAATTAGGTAAGAAAATATTGGTGTTTGAAGGTGGTGAAGCTGGTAGATTTGATGAGCTGGCCATCCAAGAAGGGATAAATGGCACCCTGCGTTTAATCAATCATTTAGGAATGGCAAATAGAGTGTTGCCAGAACCTGATTACATCAACAAAAAGGTAAAGAGCTCAACTTGGATTCGAGCCAAAAACTCTGGACTATTTCAAACTTTGGTGGAATATGGACAGAAAGTGGAGAAAAAACAATTATTAGGACATATAACAGATCCCTTTGGCGAATATAAAATAGCCCTAAAAGCGCCCATGGAAGGTCATATTATTGGTCTACAAAACAACCCAATAGTTCACCAAGGCGACGCTCTAATGCATATTGGGTCAGTATAAAAGATAGCCAAATCAACAAAGCGAATTTCACCAATCACCTCCCCCTTTTCACTTTTCACTAATAACTTTTCACAATTAACTTTTCACCACACACCATTCACCAATCACTTTTCAATCCAACCACTCACTTTTCTCTAAACACTTCAAACCACACACTTTTCACTTTTCACTTTTCACTATTAACTTTTCACTATCAACTTTTCACTATCAACTTTTCACTAAAAAAAAACTTAAAGCAAATGATGAATAGACTCTAGCTCAATCCCAGAATAATAAAAATTAATAATATCCTTATAGGAATATCCCCTTCTAGACATTTCAATGGCTCCATCCTGAGACATTCCCACTCCATGGCCATAACCTTTGCCTTTTATGACCAAATAATCGCCATCCTCATGTATGCTGAAAAAGGTGGACCTCAATTTATAATGTGTCCTAATTTTGGTGAGTTTTAAACGATGGCTTTTATGAACAAAATAAGCTTGCCTCTCCCTTTGACTGAAATTCAGCAGTGCTTTATGTAAGGAAATATCATTAGAGACCTTCATAGAACGAGCTACAAAATCATAAAAAGATTTTTTGGAAATCCTTTTTTCCCAATAATAGCTTCCTACTCCTACGCTAAAACTATCATGTTTGGCTTGTAAATAATCTATAGCGGAATACCATGCATGGTCGGAGCCCACAGTTTGTCCACCACTATTGGCATGAAAAACACCTAAAATCGGGCTACAATTTTCCGTAACTATTAAGGTGTCTTTAGTTAAATCTACCGCTTCTAAAATACAGTCAGAATTTTTATAATGGCATTTGGAGAAATACACTTGAGAGCTAACATCATCCTTTAAATTATATCCTTCACTCTTGTGTTTCTCCAAGTTTTTTAAAGCAAAGGTCCTTGCCAATACGGCCTGAGCTTTAAAAAACTCTAGTTCCTCCACATGTCCCCCTTCACTTTCCACTACACCGGCGACATATTTTTCCATCTCCACAACGTTTACCAGTTGCAAAAAGCCCTTAAATACTCGGATTTGGAGGGCATCTTCATAGACTCTATTCTTGCGATTTGCCTCGATTCTAAATTCGCGAGTGGCATCTTCACTTACGAGTCGGACAGCGTGAAAAACTCCTATTTTTTTATTTCCTCGGCTTACACTAACCTCCTTTCCGGATTTAGAAAAATAAAAGGTGCGAATGCTGTCTAGTGGGAAAATATCGTAAACGGTATCTAAAAAATTCAGATTACTATCATAAGCCAATAAATGGTATAGTCCATAATCAGTGCTTACTATGGTTTTGCTGATATTCGTTGTAGAAAAGATCCTAACCTTAATCTCTGCCTTTTCTAAAGCATGAATTGCTGAAACATTTCCTAGAATCAAAAAGCTGATACAGCAAATTATTTGTATTTGTGATTTAGCCTTTTGCATGTTCCACTGTAATTTTCGCTGCATTTTGGGATGCCCCAGGGCCACCGAGTTTGAGTTCTAATTCATCAAAAGACTCTATTATTTTTTTTCTGTTTTGGGGTTTTAAACATTTTTCCAATTCCTGACTGATGGTCTTTACATTCATTTGGGCTTGGATAAGTTCGGTGATCACTTCCTTGTCCATAATCAAGTTTACCAAGGAGATATATTTAATTTTCACCAGCTGGCGGGCAATAAAATAGGAGAGCCAATTCCCTTTATAACAAACCACCTCTGGAACTTTAAACAGAGCCGTTTCCAGAGTTGCCGTACCCGAGGTAACCAAAGCCGCTGTGGATATTTCCAATAGTTCATAGGTTTTACCCGAAATTACTTTCACTCTATCGCCGATAATATTTTTGTAGAAGCTCAGCTCCTGAGAAGGTGCACCTGCCACAACCAAATCATAATCTGGGAAATTTTCTGCTGCTTTAGTCATAATAGGCAACATAGTACTGATTTCCTGTTTTCTGCTGCCAGGCATAAGTAAAATGACTTTTTTGTCTCCCAATCCCAATTCCTTTTTCCTTTGTTCGGGAGAAGGTTTATCTCTACCTTCAATAGCATCAATAAGGGGATGCCCAACAAATTCCACATCGTAATCAAATTTCGCGTAGAAATCTTTTTCAAAGGGAAGAATACAGAGCATTTTATCTACATCCCTTTTTATTTTATGCACCCTACTTTGTTTCCAAGCCCAAATTTGTGGTGAAATATAATAGACAGTTTTTATACCCTTTTGTCTAGCATATTCTGCAATTCTGAGGTTAAATCCGGGATAGTCTATAAAAACTAGTACATCAGCATGGTAGGCCTCTATATCTTCTTTGCAGAATTTTATGTTTTTGAGAATGGTTCGAAGGTTGAATATTACTTCAATAAATCCCATAAAAGCCAAATCTCTAAAATGCTTAACTAAGGTTGCGCCTTGAGCTTGCATAAGGTCACCTCCCCAAACCCTAAATTCAGCTTTGCTATCCTTTTGTTTAATGGCTTTTATTAGATTGCTTCCATGCAAATCTCCACTCGCCTCCCCTGCAATGATGTAATACTTCACAATTATAATTCTAGAAACTAAATTAGAATTTGTTTCCCCTGCTTATAAAGACTTAATAATAAGTTTATAACAGGAACCTGTAAACAAATATCATAATGAGATAAATCACAGAAATGCTCAAAATCCCTTGACCAATTTTCTCCTTGTCAAATTTAAGGAATAGAAAAAATAAGCCCGCATTTAAAATCATTCCCAGCGTGATGATCTGGGTGTTTATAGATTTCACAATAGACTGGTCAAATTTCTGAATTCCGATCAATTCTGGGCGAAACTCCATAACCAGAAAAACACCAAATACAGGCATTAAAAGGCCAATTAGTAGGCCAATAAATAGAGGGGCAGATTCTTTCTTCAAAAAATAAAGATTTTAGGAAACAGAACGCAAGGATAGTGCATTTATTGAATTGGACAAGGGCTTTTACAAATTCCAGCCTTCAATTTTTTCCTTCATAGCATAGGAAGTAAGATCGCTATTGATGGGTACTACAGAAATATAGTTGTTAGCTAGTGCCCATTCATCATTATCTTCATGCTTATCATAATTTACAAACTTCCCAGTAAGCCAATAATAATCTCTTCCGCGTGGGTCTACCCTTTCATCAAATTCTTCCTCCCAATTTCCTTTGGTTTGTCTACAAATCTTAATGCCTTTATAGGCTTCATTAGTCTTTTTAGGTATGTTTACATTTAAACAAACTCCTCTTGGTAAACCTTCATCCAATACTTTTTCCGCAATTTTTTTAATGAAGGGTGCAGCAGGTTCAAAATCTGCCTCCCAGCTAAAATCACAAAGAGAGAATCCTATAGAGGGAATATTTTCTAAGGAGCCTTCCACCGCAGCAGACATTGTTCCAGAATAAATTACGTTAATAGACGAATTACTTCCATGGTTAATTCCAGAAACTAAAAGGTCAGGTTTTCTTTTTAAAACCACATTCACTGCCAGCTTGACACAATCTGCTGGGGTTCCACTGCAACTGAATTCCTCTTGTGGTCCATCATCAATTTTAATAGAGTCGGCTCGCAAAATTCCATCAATTGTTATAGCATGCCCTTTTCCACTTTGCGGACCATCTGGTGCAACTACCACAACATCACCAAGTTGATTCATGATATTAATCAATTTTCGAATCCCTGGAGCGGTAATTCCATCATCGTTTGAAATAAGTATTAGAGGGCGGTCTGACATGAAATTTATTTTTTACAAATCTATCCATATTTACAAATAGGCAGGCATTATCTTTGTTATTGATTTAAAAAATAAATTTGTTCAAATGGATAATTTTTCAAATAATGATAGAGAGTTTGTACAGTATTCAAATGCTGGTCAAACTAGAGCCGTAGCTAAAGATTTTGTTAGCAATGTGCTTATGCTTATGTCACTCGGGTTAATGGTATCTGGTGCCCTAGCTTATTTAACATCAGTTTCGGAACCATTGCTAAACTTGATGTATAATACAGATCCAGAGGGTTATATTACTGGAAATTCAATTTTTGGTTGGATAGTCATGTTGGCGCCTTTGGCTATGGTTTTTGGATTGAGAGCTGGTTTAAGAAAATTTAATGCCCCAACACTTACTTTACTATTTCTTGTTTTTTCTGCCTTAATGGGTCTTAGTCTTAGTTCAATTTTTCTAATCTATAGCCTCTCTTCCATTTCAATTACCTTTTTTATTAGCGCAGGGATGTTTGGGGTAATGGCCATTGCAGGATATACCACAAAAACTGATTTAACAAAAATGGGATCCCTACTTTTTATGGGTCTAATTGGAATCATCATTGCCTCTTTGGTAAATATGTTCTTAGGATCATCCCAACTTGACTATATCATTAGTTTTATTGGAGTTTTGGTGTTTACAGGTTTAACCGCCTATGATATGCAAAAAGTAAAACAGATTGGGATGTCTGTTGAAGCTGGAAGTGAAGAAGCTAAAAAGTTAGCTGTAACTGGTGCACTTTCCCTTTATCTAGATTTTATTAACCTTTTCTTGATGCTTCTAAGATTCTTTGGAAATAGGGACTAATTCTATTTTATTTCATTTTTTATTAAAGCGATTGATCATTCAATCGCTTTTTTTATGCCTTAAAATCAGAAGCTTAGCTCTTAATTTCAAATTTATAAACTAAAAAGTTAGTTTAATAACTAATTTTTTAGTTATGTTTGTAATGTAAAATCAAGATTTATGAAAGAACTTACCAAAGCAGAGGAAGAGATTATGCAAATTCTATGGGAATTAAAGGCGGCATTTGTAAAGGATATAATCTCTGAGATGAAAAGTCCTAAACCAGCCTATAATACTGTATCTACCATCATCAGGATTTTACAGCAGAAAAACATGGTAGATCACAAAGCTTTTGGGAAGTCTCATCAATATTTTCCTTTGATATCTAAAGAAGAATATTCAAAATTTAAAATGGAGGGTTTGGTAAAGGGCTATTTCAGTGGCTCACTAAGCCGAATGGTTTCTTTCTTTATGGAAAAGGGTGATGTTAAAGCAAAGGAACTTGATGAAATATTAAAGTTAATCGAAGAAAAAAGAGACTCATGATTTCAGTATTTATCAACTTCATACTTTTTAGCGGCCTTTTCTATTTTGCCTATATTCTATTATTCAGGAATAAAAGCTTTTTCAATGCCAATCGCTGGTTATTATTGTTAATTCCCCTTATCAGTATCCTAATTCCTTGGCTAGCACCCTATTTTAATGATCCTATCTATAGTGCCACGGGTTATTCTACCCAGTTACTTCCCGAAATAAAAATCTTTGGTGAAGGACAGGAAATTGCCACTAAGCCATCAAATAATTTTTCATTCTTACTAATTATTTACACTTTAGGTATAGCATTGAGTGCCATGCTTTTTATCAAAGGACTTTTATCCATTCTAAAAATCGTAAATTCTAGTGAACCTAGTCAATGGAACCACATCCGTTTTGCATATTCGGAAAAAGCTGAAAGTCCATTTTCATTTTTCAAGCATATTATTCTCCCTGGAGCTCTTAAAAAGGATAAGTCACTTGCCACTATTTTAACACATGAGGAGGTCCATCAAAGGGAGTTTCATAGCTATGACAACCTATATTATAATATTTTAAGCATCCTGTTTTGGTTTAATCCCTTTATCCATCTTTTGGCTAAAGAATTAAGGCAAACTCACGAATGCATTGCAGATCGATCTGCACTTAAAGAAACTTCACGTGAAGTCTATGCGCAAATGCTGCTGAGCAGCACCTTTGGAAAGGAAGTCGCTCTTCCTGCCAATCCATTTTTTAATCCATCATTATTAAAAACAAGAATTACTATGTTGTACAAAAATGAATCTCCAAAATGGCTAAAACTTAGTTATTTGGCTATTTTACCATTAGCCCTTGCCATGACTTTACACGGATGCAATAAGGCTCCGGAAAGTGTTGAAGCTGCGAATATTGAGAAATCAAAAGCACTTAGCATTGATGAGGTGTCTACCGTACCTCTTTTCAAAGATTGTGACAAAAACGCTAGCGCTGATGAAAAGCAAGCCTGTTTTAAATTGGGTATTAAAAATTTCCTCATTGAAAATCTTAAATATCCTGAAGAGGCCTATAATTTAAGAGTTGAAGGAAAGGTTTTAATTTCTTTCATTATTGATGAAAGAGGAAAGTTAATTGACGCCGAGATAGTGAGAGGCATAAATCTTAGTGAAGAAGCCAGCAGCGAGCAAAAACAAGCTGCAAAATCTATGGAGGACTATTCATTAACCTTGGTCCAAAGCATGCCGGATTTTGAACCGGCCAAAAAAGATGCAAAGCCGGTGGCCATGAAATTTAAATTGCCTATTTCCTACCAACTCCCTCCTATGGCGGAGCTTGAAAAGGAATAATATTTTACCAGTTCAATTTTTAGCAAAAAAAAGAGTCCATCATTAAAATGATGGACTCTTTTTAATAATAAATGGCCGTACAAAGTACGGCCATTCACCAAACCAGAGACTTCTAAATACTCCTCTATTTTAAAGCAAACTGGTTGATTGTAGGTTGATCAGCTAGCCCAATATTCAAAGCAATGCTGGAGGCTTTATTTAAAACAGCTTGAAGTAAAGGTATCTCAGAAAGATTGTATTTTATTTTGTTCGCCTGTCCTTTGGTAATTTGGTCCATACAGCTAGTCCAAGAATTACTCATAATATTTTTAGTATCGGGATTTCCAAATTCTCCATTGTATTTGCAACTTCTCTTTTTTACATCGTTTTTAAGACCCAAATAGTCAAATGGAGTATCGCATACAAAATCGCCAGCATGGCCGCAGTTATTTGCATTCTCTGCTGCTACCCCTAAAGTTCCGTTTTCAAAATAAGTAGGTAAAAGACCTAGCATATGCCCAAGGCTTTTAGCAGTATATACCTTTAGTTCGTCAATTTGAGAGTATGGCAAAACAATGGCATTGGAAACCAATTCTGTATTACCAAAATAAGAGCGAATATCCGCCTCCTTAGCATCATTTATAATATAAACCGTAATCTGTGAGCTATTGGTGGGGAGTTTGCTTTTCCAAGAATCCAGCAAGTTTAAATCAGAACTGATTTCCATATCAGATTCTTCTCTAAAATTAAATCCTATCCCGTGAGGATTGAAAACATCTTCCAAATATGACTTTAGGTAAAGGTGATTCAATTCAATTTTTGTAGCATTCTTTTCCAGTAAGTCTACAAATTGTAAATTGATAATGGCATCTCCTTCAAGTTCAGGAATAGGCCATCTAAAAATTGGATTGGGTTGTTCCCATGGGTTTACATTTGGATCGTAATTATAAGCCATTGCTTCCCTTGAGGCATTTGCATCAGGTTTATTAGAAATTAATAGTAAGCAAAATATTGAGCTAAGGCTTAATGCTAGTAGTTGTTTGAAATTCATAGTTCGGAGTATTTAGTTAGTAGTATTATTCCTACAGATTTATACTACAACATTACCACCTATTTCCGAACTGTGCAAATAGTTAGTAAGTCTACATTTTGTAATACTAATCCTACTTTTAACCAAGTCACTGAAAAACAATTGTTTAAACCACTATTTATACTTATTATAAATTAGAGAAATAAAAATCTAAGCAAAAAAAAGCCCCTTTCGAATTAGGAAAGGGGCTGAAAATAAGGGTGTTTCACTAGGCTTGTCCAGCAGGCCCACCAAAATGCATTGGCACTTGAGTTTGCTCTACATTTTTAATTTCACCATGCTGTGATTCGTATTTTTTAACATTTTCATTCAATGCCATTAAAAAACGTTTTGCATGTTGAGGGGTGAGCACCACTCTTGACTTAACCTTAGCCTTTGGAATTCCTGGCATAACATTAATAAAATCCACAACAAACTCACTTGGGGAATGATTGATAATTGCAAGGTTTGAATAGGTACCTTCTGCAATTTCTTCGCTTAGTTCAATGCTAAGCTGTCCTTCCTTTACAGGATTGTTAGGGTTTTGTTGATCTGCCATTATCCTTTTACTTCTTCAATTTCTATATCGTGTTTTCCTTTAAGCTTCTCATAGTCTCTTTTAGATCCTACGATAATCTTCTCATATTGTTTAAGTCCAGTTCCTGCAGGAATTTTATGTCCTACAATAACATTTTCTTTTAAACCTTCTAGGTAATCACGCTTTCCATTTACTGCTGCTTCATTCAACACCTTGGTAGTTTCCTGGAAGGAAGCCGCCGAAATAAATGATTTGGTTTGAAGTGAAGCTCTTGTAATTCCTTGTAATACGGGTTTGGCAGTTGCTGGTTGAGCATCTCTAGCTTCAACTAATTGTTTATCTGCTCTTCTTAGCAATGAATTCTCATCACGAAGTCTTCTAGCAGTTACAATTTGTCCAGCTTTCAATGTTTCAGAATCACCAATTTCTGTTACTACCTTTTTATCGAATATCCAATCATTCTCAATAATGAAATCATACTTATGTACAAGATTTCCTTCTAAGAATTTAGTATCTCCTGGATCTTGAATATTAACCTTACGCATCATTTGTCTAACGATAACCTCAAAGTGCTTATCGTTAATTTTCACACCTTGCAAACGATATACTTCTTGTACTTCATTTACTAAGTATTCCTGAACTCTGTTTGGTCCTTGGATATTCAAGATATCAGCAGGAGTAATTGCTCCATCAGACAATGGTAATCCAGCTCTTACAAAATCATTCTCCTGTACAAGGATTTGTTTGGAAAGGTTGATAAGGTATTTTTTAACCTCACCAGTACGGCTTTCCACGATAATCTCGCGATTACCACGCTTGATTTTTCCATAAGAAACAACACCATCAATCTCCGTAACAACTGCTGGGTTAGATGGGTTACGAGCTTCAAATAGCTCTGTAACTCTTGGAAGACCTCCAGTAATATCACCCGCTTTGGCGGATTTACGTGGAATTTTAACCAAGGTTTTACCAGCTTTGATTTTATCTCCTTCTTCTACAATAATATGAGCTCCAACGGGAAGAGTATAGTGCTTCAACTCATTTCCTTTGCTATCTACAATTGAAATGGTTGGGATAAGCTTTCTACTCCTTGTTTCACTAATTACCTTTTCCATGAAACCTGTCTGCTCATCAATCTCAACACGGTAAGTTACACCTTGTTCGATATCGGAGAACTTAATGGTTCCTGCAGTTTCAGAAATAATTACAGCATTGTAAGGATCCCATTCACAGATTACATCTCCTTTTTTAAGCTTTTGCTTGTCTTCAGCTTTAAGTATAGATCCATAAGGTACATTGTTAGTAGCTAAAACAACATCTGTTTTAGGATCAATAAGCTTCATTTCTGCTGTACGACCAATAACTACATCAACAATATTTCCTTCAGAATCTTCACCTTTTACTGTTCTCAATTCTTCAAAATCTATTCTACCATCAAATTTGGCAGTAATGCTAGAGTCTTCCGAAACGTTACCAGCAGTACCCCCGACGTGGAAAGTACGAAGAGTAAGCTGTGTTCCTGGTTCACCAATAGATTGTGCTGCAATAACACCGCAAGCCTCACCTGTTTGCACCATTTTACCAGTACTCAGGTTTCTACCGTAACATTTAGCACAAATACCCTTGCTAGATTCGCAAGTTAATGCTGAACGTACCTCCACCATTTGAATTGGTGAATTCTCAATTTTTGAAGCTGCTTCTTCTATAATTTGCTCACCAGAATGAACATAAACCTCTTCAGTAATTGGATCTACAATATCATGTAGGGAAACACGTCCTAAAATTCTATCAAATAAAGGTTCTACAACCTCTTCATTTTTCTTAAGCGCAGAAACTTCTAATCCTCTTAGTGTTGCACAATCATCTTCTGTAATAATTACATCCTGGGCAACATCTACAAGTCTTCTAGTAAGGTAACCAGCATCCGCAGTTTTTAATGCAGTATCCGCCAATCCTTTTCTAGCACCGTGAGTAGAAATAAAGTACTCAAGAATTGAAAGACCTTCCTTAAAGTTAGAAATAATTGGGTTTTCAATAATCTCTCCACCAGAAGAACCGGATTTTTGAGGCTTAGCCATCAAACCACGCATTCCTGATAACTGGCGAATTTGTTCTTTAGAACCCCTTGCACCAGAGTCAAGCATCATAAAAATTGGATTAAAACCTTGACGGTCGGTTGTAAGGTGGTGCATAGCACGATCCGTTAAACGAGCGTTGGTATTTGTCCAAACATCAATTACCTGATTATATCTTTCATTGTTGGTAATCAATCCCATATTATAACTGGAAAGGATTCCTTCAATTTGCTCTTCAGCACCTTTTATTAAAGCATCTTTTTCCTCTGGGATAATAATATCTCCAAGGGAGAATGACAGTCCACCGCTAAAGGCATGACTATATCCTAAATCCTTGATATCATCCAAGAATTTTGCTGTAGCTGGAATATCTGTTTTCTTTAAGATTCCTGCAATAATTCCTCTCAGTGCTTTTTTGGTTAAAACCTCATTGATATAAGCTACATTCGATGGCACAGCCATATTGAACATAATTCTACCTACTGAAGTTTCAATTACCTTCCAAATCAATTCTCCATTTTCACCTTCTACTTTGGCTCTAATTTTCACCGCAGCATGTAGGTCAATTCTTCCTTCATTATAGGCAATAGTAACTTCTTCTGCAGAGTAAAAAGTTAGTCCTTCACCTTTCACTATAAGGTCACCAGCACTTTTCTTGATTTTGGTCATATAATAAAGACCCAAAACCATATCCTGGGATGGTACAGCAATTGGAGAACCATTTGCAGGGTTCAAAATATTGTGAGAAGCTAACATTAACAGCTGAGCTTCAAGCACAGCAGCAGCTCCTAATGGCAAGTGAACCGCCATTTGATCACCATCAAAATCTGCGTTAAAAGCAGTACACACTAATGGGTGTAATTGAATAGCTTTACCTTCAATAAGTTTAGGTTGAAACGCTTGGATACCCAAACGGTGAAGAGTTGGAGCACGGTTTAATAAAACCGGATGTCCTTTCATCACATTTTCTAGAATATCCCAAACAACAGGTTCTTTTCTATCAATAATTTTTTTGGCAGACTTAACTGTTTTTACAATACCTCTTTCAATAAGTTTCCTTACGATAAATGGCTTAAACAATTCGGCAGCCATATTTTTGGGAAGTCCACATTCGTGAAGTTTCAAATCAGGTCCTACCACAATAACAGAACGGGCAGAATAATCAACCCTCTTTCCCAATAAGTTTTGACGGAAACGACCTTGTTTACCTTTCAAACTATCGGATAGAGATTTAAGGGCTCTGTTACTATCAGTTTTTACAGCGCTGGATTTACGAGTATTATCAAAAAGAGAATCTACAGATTCCTGTAGCATCCTTTTCTCATTTCTCAAAATCACCTCAGGAGCTTTGATTTCCATTAACCTTTTCAAACGGTTATTTCTAATAATAACCCTCCTGTATAGATCATTTAAATCGGAAGTAGCAAAACGTCCTCCATCTAATGGTACTAATGGACGTAATTCTGGTGGAATTACGGGTACCACTTTTACGATCATCCATTCCGGACGATTTTCAATACGAGTATTAGCATCTCTAAAAGCTTCTACAACTTGAAGACGCTTAAGAGCCTCTTGTTTTCTTTGTTGAGAAGTTTCCGTATTTGCTTTGTGACGTAAATCATAGGATAATTGATCCAAATCCAATCTTGATAAAAGCTCAATAAGAGCTTCAGCACCCATTTTGGCGATAAATTTATTGGGATCAGTATCATCTAGATAATAATTCTCACTTGGAAGACGATCTAGAATTTCTAGATATTCCTCTTCAGTAAGATATTCCATATATTCTAGTGGCGTACCGTCGGGTTTGGTAGCATTACCAGCCTGAACAACAACGTAGCGCTCATAATATATGATCATATCTAGTTTCTTGGTAGGTAATCCCAACAAGTAACCAATTTTATTTGGCAAGGATTTAAAATACCAAATATGAGCTACTGGAACAACCAAGTTGATATGTCCTACACGCTCTCTTCTTACCTTTTTCTCAGTAACCTCTACACCACAACGGTCACAAACAATACCCTTATAACGAATACGCTTGTACTTACCACAAGCACATTCATAGTCCTTTACAGGCCCAAAAATACGCTCACAGAAAAGACCATCCCTTTCTGGTTTATGAGTACGATAATTTATAGTTTCTGGCTTTAAAACTTCACCGTAAGACTTTTCCAGGAGTTGTTCTGGAGAAGATAAGCTAATGGTGATGCTTTTAAAGTTACTATTTTGTGTGTTTTTATTGTCTTTCCTCAAGGCCATCTATATGGTAATTAAGTTCTTTTCTAATAAATTAATCCAAAGTGATCTTTAATCCTAGACCATTTAATTCATGAAGCAATACATTGAATGATTCAGGAATTCCTGGTTCTGGCATTGGTTCGCCTTTTACTATGGTTTCATAGGTTTTTGCTCTACCAACAACATCATCCGATTTAACGGTTAGGATTTCTCTAAGAATATTGGATGCTCCAAATGCTTCAAGAGCCCAAACTTCCATCTCACCAAAACGCTGACCTCCAAATTGAGCTTTACCTCCAAGTGGCTGTTGTGTAATTAATGAGTAAGGTCCAATAGAACGAGCATGCATCTTATCATCTACCATGTGTCCTAATTTCAACATGTAAATAACGCCTACAGAAGCAGCTTGATCAAAGCGTTTACCAGTACCACCATCATAAAGGAAGGTATGTCCAAATCTTGGGATACCTGCTTCGTCGGTAAGGTTACTAATATTATCTAGAGATGCTCCATCAAAAATTGGAGTTCCGTATTTACGGCCCAATTTTTTACCAGCCCAACCCAATACTGTTTCATAGATCTGACCGATGTTCATCCTAGAAGGTACACCTAAAGGATTCAATACGATATCCACTGGTGTTCCATCCTCAAGGAAAGGCATATCTTCAGCACGAACTATTTTGGCAACAATACCTTTGTTTCCATGACGTCCAGCCATTTTATCACCCACCTTAAGCTTACGCTTTTTAGCAATATATACCTTCGCTAGTTTTACAATTCCCGCTGGCAATTCATCTCCAACGCTAATCGTAAATTTCTGGCGCTTGTATACTCCTAGTAAATCCATAACCTTAATCTTATAATTGTGGATTAAGGAAGTGATTAATTCATTCTTTTCATCATCTGTAGTCCAGGTACCTCCAGTAATTCTAGAATAGTCATCAATACTATTTAAGATTTTCTGTGTAAACTTGGTTCCTTTTGGAATAACATCTTCTTTAAGGTCATTTAATACACCCTGACTAGTTTTACCAGCCACAAGAATATTTAATTTCTCAAGGAAAGTCTGACGAATAACTTCAACTTTTACATTAAACTCTTCATCCAATTGTTCTAGAACTTCCTTGTCTTTAAGACGAGTCTTTTTGTCCTTAATAGAACGAGAGAATAATTTTTTATTAATAACTACACCAGTTAATGATGGGGAAGCTTTAAGCGATGCATCTTTAACATCACCTGCTTTATCACCAAAGATGGCACGTAGTAATTTTTCTTCTGGTGTTGGGTCAGATTCACCTTTAGGAGTAATTTTTCCGATAAGGATATCTCCAGGTTTTACTTCGGCACCAACTCTAATAATTCCATTTTCATCAAGGTCTTTAGTAGCCTCTTCAGAAACATTAGGAATATCAGCCGTTAATTCTTCAGCACCAAGTTTTGTATCTCTAACTTCAAGGGAGTATTCATCAATATGAAGAGAGGTGAAAATATCATCTTTCACTACTTTTTCAGAGATTACAATAGCATCCTCAAAATTATAACCCTTCCAAGGCATAAATGCCACCTGAAGGTTTCTACCAAGTGCTAATTCACCACCTTGTGTTGCATAACCTTCACAAAGAACTTCTCCTTTATAAACCTTCTGTCCTTTTACAACAATGGGTCTAATATTAATACAAGTCCCTTGGTTTGTTTTACGGAATTTTACAAGGCTATAAGTTTTAAAATCATCTTCGAAACTGATTAATCTTTCATCATCAGTACGTTCGTACTTAATGGTGATTTTTTCAGAATCTACATATTCTACAACACCATTTCCTTCAGCATTAATCAGAACACGACTATCAGAAGCTACACGTCCTTCAAGACCTGTTCCTACAATTGGAGATTCAGGACGTAATAATGGTACGGCCTGACGCATCATGTTAGATCCCATTAGAGCACGGTTCGCATCATCATGCTCCAAAAACGGAATTAGAGAAGCAGAAATAGATGCAATCTGATTTGGAGAAACATCCATATAATCCAATTTACTTGGATCAATTAAAGGATAATCTGCCTCATCTCTTGCTTTAACTTTATCGTTTAAGAAGTTTCCATTGTCATCAACAGGAGCATTTGCCTGAGCAATTACTTTTTCTTCTTCCTCTTCAGCACTTAAATATTTGGGATCATTTACAAAATCAACCTTTCCATCCTCAACCTTACGGTAAGGAGTTTCAAGGAATCCCATCCTATTTACTTTAGCATAAACACACATAGAAGAAATCAAACCAATGTTTGGTCCTTCTGGTGTTTCGATAGGACAAAGTCGTCCGTAGTGAGTATAGTGAACATCACGAACCTCAAAACCAGCTCTTTCACGAGACAGACCACCAGGCCCTAAAGCGGATAATCTTCTTTTGTGAGTAATCTCTGCTAATGGATTCGTTTGATCCATAAACTGAGACAACTGGTTAGTACCAAAGAAAGAATTGATTACCGACGACAAAGTCTTGGCATTAATCAAATCTATTGGAGTAAATACTTCATTATCTCTTACATTCATCCTTTCGCGGATGGTACGAGCCATACGCGCTAGTCCTACACCAAATTGGTTTGCCATTTGCTCACCAACGGTACGAACACGACGATTACTTAAGTGATCAATATCATCAATTTCCGCCTTAGAGTTTATAAGCTCAATTAGGTATTTAACGATAGAAAGAATATCATCTTTGGTAAGAACTTGGATATTATTTTCGATATCCAATCCTAGTTTTTTATTCAATCGGTAACGACCTACTTCACCTAGATTATATCGTTGTTCTGAAAAGAACAATTTGTCAATAATTCCACGAGCAGTTTCCTCATCGGGTGGTTCAGCGTTTCTCAATTGTCTGTAGATATGCTCTACAGCTTCTTTTTCTGAGTTAGTTGGATCTTTTTGAAGAGTATTGTGAATAATAGCATATTCTGAGGATTCAATATCTTCTTTATGAAGAAGGATACTCTGAACATCAGCTTCAAGAATTTCTTCAATATGCTCTTTTTCGATAAGGGTATCACGATCTAATACCACTTCATTTCTTTCGATGGATACAACTTCACCAGTATCTTCATCCACGAAATCTTCAATCCAAGATTTAAGAACACGAGCGGCTAATTTACGCCCTAGAGTTTTCTTTAAACCTGTTTTAGAAACTTTCACTTCCTCAGCCAAGTTAAAGATCTCTAAAATATCCTTATCTCTTTCATAACCAATTGCACGAAGCAAAGTGGTAAGAGGTAATTTTTTCTTACGATCAATATAAGCATACATTACGCTATTGATATCCGTTGCGAATTCAATCCAGCTACCTTTAAAAGGAATAATTCTGGCAGAATAAAGCTTGGTACCATTGGCGTGGTAGCTTTGTCCAAAAAATACACCAGGTGAACGGTGTAATTGGGAAACAATTACTCTTTCAGCACCATTAACAATAAAGGTACCTCTAGGAGTCATATATGGGATTGTACCTAAATACACATCTTGAACGATGGTTTCAAAATCCTCATGTTCAGGATCAGTACAATATAATTTCAATCTTGCTTTAAGGGGTACGCTAAAAGTGAGTCCTCTTTCAATACACTCTTCTTCACTATAGCGTGGTGGATCTACGAAGTAGTCCAAAAATTCAAGAACAAATTGATTTCTTGAATCAGTTATAGGGAAATTTTCGCTGAAAGTTTTATACAAACCTTCATCGGATCTATCCCCTGGTTTAGTGTCGAGTTGGAAGAAATCTTGGAAGGATTTCAACTGGATATCCAAAAAATCGGGATATTTAAATCTCTTAATCGACGCGAAGTCAATTCTCTTTGGATACTTTGTGGTTACCGTTTCGTTGGCCATTACGGAAATGAAAATAAAGTTAAACTAAACACAAAAGGGTTTAGGTCAATTACGTAAAACGTAATGACCTAAACCGAATGCTTATAAAAAGCAGTAAGCGGGAGAGATTACTTAATCTCAACCTCAGCTCCAGCTTCTTCTAACTGAGCTTTAAGAGCTTCTGCTTCGTCTTTTGCTACACCTTCTTTAAGTGTACTTGGAGCGCCGTCTACTAAACCTTTAGCTTCTTTAAGTCCTTGACCTGTAAGTTCTTTTACAAGTTTAACTACAGCTAGTTTAGAACCACCAGCAGCTTTAAGGATTACGTCAAATTCAGTTTGAGCATCAGCTGCATCATCAGCACCACCGCCTGCACCAGGTGCAGCCATTGCAACTGCAGCAGCAGCTGGTTCAATACCGTGAGTTTCTTTCAAGTAATCTGCTAATTCGTTTACCTCTTTTACTGTAAGGTTTACAAGCTGATCTCCTAATTCTTTGATATCTGCCATCTTTGGGTCTTCTTTTTTGTTTAAAATTTAATTACGATCTATTGGAAGCATAGTGTGCGTACACGTTTTATGCTGCTCCTCTCTCTTCTAAAGCTTTGATTAAGCCGCCAATTGTATTCTTTCCACTTTGTAGAGCAGAAATAACATTTTTGGCTGGAGATTGAAGCAGGGCAATAACATCGCCGATAAGTTCTTCTTTGGATTTAAGAGAAACTAAGGCGTCTAATTGCTCATCACCTAGGTATACAGATTCTTCTACGAATGCTCCTTTTAATAAAGGTTTTTTAGATTTCTTTCTAAATTCCTTAATTAATTTTGCTGGTGCATTTCCCGTATCCGAAACTAGAATACTAGTATTTCCTTTCAAAACTGGGAACAATTCATCGAAGCCTTTTCCGCTGCGTTCCATTGCTTTTCTAAGGAGGGTATTTTTTACCACATTAAGTTGAATACCATTTTTGTGGCAAAGTCTTCTAAGGTTACTAGTTTGTAGAGCATCTAATCCTGCGATATCCGCAAGATAAACAACATCTGTTCCTTCTAGTACCTCAGTAAGGTTATTTATCTGAATGTTTTTTTCTTCTTTGGTCATCTTTCAAAAATTTTATACGGATTTTGCATCTACTGCTATTCCAGGACCCATAGTAGAGCTTAAACAAATGCTCTTTATATAAGTACCCTTAGAAGCAGATGGTTTCATACGAACCAAAGTTCTAATCAACTCTTCAGCGTTTTCTTTAATCTTCGCAGCATCAAAGGAAGCTTTTCCTACAGCAGCGTGAACGATTCCGTAACGATCTACCTTAAAATCAATTTTACCAGCTTTTACTTCAGATACTGCCTTTGCAACATCCATAGTAACTGTACCAGTTTTTGGGTTTGGCATAAGACCTCTTGGTCCTAATACTCTACCTAATGGTCCAATCTTACCCATTACACTAGGCATGGTTACGATTACATCTACATCAGTCCAACCACCTTTGATTTTATCAATGTATTCATCCAAACCAACATAGTCGGCACCAGCATCTTTAGCATCTTGCTCCTTATCTGGAGTAACAAGAGCCAAAACTTTGATATCCTTACCTGTTCCATGAGGAAGAGTAACAACTCCTCTCACCATTTGGTTAGCTTTACGTGGGTCAACACCCAAACGAATAGCCAAATCAACAGATGCGTCGAACTTTGTTGTTGTTGTTTCTTTCACTAAGGTGCTAGCTTCTTCAATAGAATAAACTTTATTCTTTTCCAGTTTTGCTAAAACCTCTTTTCTATTTTTACTAATTGTCGCCATTTCTTTCTGTATTTTTTTAAAGATTAAAATGGTTTAGGACCAGTTACAGTCAATCCCATACTTCTGGCAGTACCTGCAACCATAGACATAGCTGACTCAATGGTGAATGCATTTAAATCAGGCATTTTATCCTCAGCAATAACTTTCACTTGTTCCCAAGTTACTTTTCCTACCTTTTGAAGGTTTGATTGCGGAGATCCCTTTTTAAGTTTAGCGGCTTCCATCAATTGAACAGCAGCAGGAGGAGTTTTTACAACAAAGTCGAATGATTTATCGGCATAAACCGTAATCACAACTGGTAATACTTTCCCTTGCTTATCCTGTGTACGAGCATTAAACTGCTTACAGAATTCCATTATATTCACACCTTTGGCACCTAATGCAGGACCTACTGGTGGTGAAGGATTGGCTGCGCCACCTCTTACTTGAAGCTTAATTAAAGCGCTTATTTCTTTAGCCATTTTCTTTTTATTGTTTTATTTATTTCTAAAACTCTTGCCTAAGGTGGAAGCTTCTCAGGTCTTTATTAATTGAGCTCACAACTCATTTCAAAATTTTAAGACTCCTTCTCTACTTGCATATAAGACAATTCAAGAGGAGTTTTACGACCGAAAATTTTCACCATTACTTCAAGCTTGCGCTTTTCTTCATTAATCTTTTCAATCGTACCGTTGAAACCATTAAATGGCCCATCGATTACTTTTACAGTTTCTCCAAGGATAAATGGAATATTAATTTGTTCATTGGTTTCAGTCAATTCATCAACCTTACCTAACATTCTATTTACTTCGGCCATTCTTAATGGCACTGGATCCCCGCCTTTGGTTTCACCAAGGAAACCAATTACACCTGTAACACTTTTAATAGTATGCACTAACTCACCAACGAGCTCTGCTTCTACCATTATATAACCAGGAAAATAATTTCGCTCTTTGCTAATTTTTTTTCCGTTTCTTATTTGATATACTTTCTCAGTAGGAACTAAAACTTGTCCTAAGTGAGCATTAAGTCCGGCATATTCAATTTCGTCTTCGATATAAGATTTAATCTTATTCTCTTGACCGGAAATTGCTCTTACCACAAACCATTTCTTTCCAGAATCACTCATTGTTTTATTTCTCGGTATTAAACAAATAAATCGTAAAAACCTTCCAAAACTTTAGAGATGCTTACATCCATTAATGCAATTATCAAAGCAATAACAACTGAGGCAACAGCAACCAAAACTGAAGATTTTTGCAACTCTGCCCAAGTAGGCCACGTGGTTTTATTCACGAGCTCCTCGTAGGATTCTTTGAAATAAGTCTGTATTTTACTCATAATATCAATATCTTCTGTTGCACGGGCGGTAAGAATCGAACTCACGACCTTCGGTTTTGGAGACCACTGCTCTACCAGCTGAGCTACGCCCGTATTTAGGCAGAAAGGTGTTCCTTGTTCAGGAACACCTTTTCTTACCTTATTTTATTTAAATAAATCCCAATAAAGGACTTATCTTTACAATACTAGTCTACTATCTCAGTAACCTGACCAGCACCTACTGTTCTACCACCTTCACGGATAGCGAAACGTAGACCTTGGTTAATTGCTACAGGAGCAATTAGGTCAACTCTAATAGAAATATTATCTCCAGGCATAACCATTTCAGTTCCTGCTGGAAGAACGATTTCACCTGTTACATCAGTTGTACGTAAGTAAAACTGTGGACGGTATTTGTTATGGAATGGAGTGTGACGTCCACCTTCTTCTTTCTTAAGGATATAAACCTCAGCATTGAAAGAAGTATGAGGAGTAATAGAACCTGGCTTGCAGATTACCATTCCTCTTCTGATGTCAGACTTTTCAATACCTCTTAATAAGATACCTACGTTATCACCAGCTTCACCTCTATCCAAAATCTTACGGAACATCTCTACTCCAGTAATTGTAGAAGTTAATTTCTCATCACCAAATCCGATAATTTCTACAGGATCACCAGTATTAGCAACACCTGTTTCAATACGACCAGTAGCAACAGTACCACGACCAGTAATTGAGAAAACATCTTCGATTGGCATTAGGAATGGCTTTTCGTTATCACGAACAGGCTCTTCAATCCAAGCATCAACTGCTGCCATTAATTCCATTACAGTATCAACCCATTTTTGCTCACCGTTAAGTGCACCTAGAGCTGAACCTTGTATAACTGGAGACTCATCACCATCATACTCATAGAAAGAAAGCAATTCTCTTACTTCCATTTCTACTAATTCTAATAATTCTTCATCATCAACCATATCCACTTTGTTCATAAAAACAACGATACGTGGAATACCTACCTGACGACCAAGAAGGATGTGCTCACGAGTTTGTGGCATAGGACCATCAGTAGCAGCAACTACTAAGATAGCACCGTCCATTTGAGCAGCACCAGTAACCATGTTCTTTACGTAATCCGCGTGACCTGGACAGTCAACGTGTGCGTAGTGACGGTTAGCAGTTTGATACTCTACGTGAGAAGTGTTAATTGTGATACCTCTTTCTTTTTCTTCTGGAGCATTATCGATAGAATCGAAGGAACGCAACTCAGAAAGACCAGCGTTAGCCAATACGGTGGTAATTGCCGCTGTCAAAGTGGTCTTACCGTGGTCAACGTGTCCGATGGTACCAATGTTCAAGTGGGGTTTATCCCTGTTGAATGTTTCTTTAGCCATGGTTTTAAACTTAATTAATTCAATTTATATAAAAGCGAGACCACCGTGGTCTTTCACTTAGAGCCAATGAGGGGAATTGAACCCCTGACCTCTTCCTTACCAAGGAAACGCTCTACCCCTGAGCTACATCGGCAGCACAGTTATCAAGCAAATTCCTTTTTCCAAAAGGGATAACCCACTTAATAACATTTAGAGGGCTACCTCTTTTTATTAATATCCAAAAAAAGATCTCTTCAATAAATGAAGAAATCTCTAGTGGAATATTTGAGCGGGAAACCGGATTCGAACCGGCGACCCTCAGCTTGGAAGGCTGATGCTCTAGCCAGCTGAGCTAC